>OBZA01000021.1_pt1 | contig 114096 bp, 106 predicted proteins | sample 1476871 | NCBI WGS metagenome assembly OBZA01 (sample SAMEA2580227, study PRJEB22360) | human gut metagenome | biome: human gut; feature: human-associated habitat; material: faeces | place: Denmark | collected 2008/2010
TTGAGCTGAAAGCTCGGAAAGTTATTCGTAGTTATGCCTAGGAAGCAGCCTTTTGACACACGTTCCGGCTATATAATATTGAAAACGTAAAGGGGCTGTTGGCAAAACGTTAGTTTTGTCACAGCCCCGTTTGACTTGTAGTAAAATATTGCACCACCATAGCGGTATCAATTTAACAATTACCGATACAGTTCCGGTCGCCGGTCCTCAAATACCGGCATAAACCCACGGACTTCATCTGTTTCAGTGGTATCAATCGTGATCGTTTTTAATTGTGGCTGGTCGCCCAGGGTTAAAATCTCATCACCCATTGGATTATAAACACCAGAATGCCCGCCAAACGGATTATCCGGGTCGCTGCCCACTCGATTAACGGCCACAACAAAGCTCTGATTTTCAATTGCCCGTGCTGCCAATAATCGGCGCCACTGAGGAATTCGGGAAGTCGGCCACTCTGCCGGAACGAAAATGATTCGGCTGTTATCCAAGCTCAAGGTCCGCAACCATTCCGGAAAACGAATGTCGTAGCAAATCACACTTGTCGCATCGACACCCTTGATTTGGAAATGATCCTCCTCGTGGCCGGCAGCCAAAAACTCATCTTCATGCATTAATCCAAACAAGTGGACCTTTTCGTACTGTGTCAGTAGTTTTCCGTCACGGCCAAAGATATAGGTCGTATTGTAAAATGCGCCATCGTGCTTAATCGCAACTGAGCCGCCATGCACAATGAGTTGGTACTTTTTCGCCAACTCTGATAGTAATTGCCGAGTTCGTTCGCCGTTCTCATCGGCAATTTTATCAAACCGGCTTAGATCATAGCCGGTGTTCCACATTTCCGGAAAAACAACCACGTCTGCACCAGCGGCAGCCGCCTGTTTGACTAGCGGTTCGATCTTGGCGAAGTTCTCGTCCGGATTTCCATATGCAATATCAATTTGTGCCAAAGATATCGTCAGTTTCATGTCGGCCTCCCGCAATTTGTTGGTTAATTTTGTCCTAAAGTATAGCACAAAAAAACACATTAATTAGTTCAACTAATCAATGTGCACCCGTTTAAATGACTGCCGTAATTGCCGCAATCAGCCCAAAAATCACTCCTGGCACATCTGCGACAATCAAAATCCAATCCCGCTTTGGCTTCACCCAGCCGTACGCCACCCATAACGCCGCATTAACTGCCGCACAAAATGGTTGGATAAACGACGTTGGTTGGCCATTCAAATTCTGCAGAATTTCTCCTATGTATGAAATGTACATGATCATATTTGCCACCGTGGCAATATCACCAATTATCTTTTCCTCACTGAACGTTCGTTTAGCCTCGTGTAGTTGATTACCGCCAGGGTGACTCAACTGATTTTGCACACTAATCCCTCCAATTTCTCTTCTGTTCAGTGATAACATACTTAAGCAGAGAATACTAGGCATTCGAAAGATTATATCGAACAATCTGTTGAATAAGATCCACCGGCAGCGGCTGATCGACTGGCAGCTGAATCGCTCCAATGCTTGTTTTATAGTCTTTCAACTGCTCTTTGAAGGTGACAATCGCCTTTGGACCCGGATAAAGTCCGATATGGGTCTTATAGTTGGCAAAATGAATAATATTTTTATGAAAATGAAATGTTGGCATCCCATACGAAATTTTTTCATCATAATTTTTGGGCATCTCTGCTCGAATAATTTCATACAGTGACATCAGCTTGGATTGCCGCTCTACCGGCTGATTGACGATGTATTCGCGAACTAATTTTTCCATGACACAATCCCCCTCGAAAATATTTTTGCACTTATTTGATTAAAATCTGTTGACATTCATATTATAAAGCTCTAATATACAAAGCAACAATTAATTCGTCCATAAAACCGATGAAGTGGAGATCAAGATCATTGTGCACGCAAAGAGAGCTGCCGGAGCTGAGAGTGCAGTCGAACGCAGATGATTAAATGGACCACTGAGGGTTCTTCCGAAAGTTATCGAGTACGGAGAAACGTGTTGGCATACGTAAGTTGTCGGAGGGATGTTAGTCCCTTGCTAAGCGTAATTAATTGGGGAACTTAATAGATGATTTTTCATCTACCCTGATTAATTGAACTAAGGTGGCAACGCGGAATAATCCGTCCTTAACTTGTATCAAGTTATGGGCGGATTTTTTTGTTATCCAGTGTGGTGAGCCAAATCGGCTAGACAACAGTGAAACATCTAAACGGAGGTCGCAACGATGAAAATGGAAATCAAACGATGGCAAATCAAATATTGAACTTATTGGTATTAGGACAGCTCCTCCAAGCAAAAATCTCCTTGTAAGCACCTCGGAAGCAAATCCCCAGACCCGGGGAATTTACTTCCAAGCCGACTTACACTCCGATTTCTAACCGCTTGGATCCGCTCACTTATATAATTGGAGGAATTTATTATGATAAAACAAGCCATTGAAAAAGTTGTTAACCACAAAGATTTAACATTTGATGAAAGCCAAACCGTTCTCGACGAAATTATGAACGGCGAAACATCCGAAATTGAAACTGCCAGCCTCTTAACCGCTTTAACTGCCAAAAATCCAACAATTGACGAAATTGCCGGCGCCGCTTCTTCGATGAGAAATCACGCTTTGAAATTCCCTGAAGCTGGCAACGTCTTGGAAATTGTCGGTACCGGTGGTGATAAAGCCAACACCTTCAACATTTCAACAACCAGCGCAATTGTTGTCGCAGCTGCCGGAACCAAAGTTGCCAAACATGGCAACCGGGCCGCTTCGTCCAAGAGTGGCGCTGCCGACGTCTTTGAAGCGCTTGGCTTGGACATCAACGAAAATCCTGCCACCAGTTTCCAAAGCTTGCAAGACAATAATCTCTGCTTCTTATTTGCTCAAGAGTACCACAAATCAATGAAGTATGTTGCGCCTGTCCGCAAACAATTGGGAATTCGAACAATCTTCAATATTCTCGGACCACTGGCCAATCCAGCCCATCCAACCAGCCAATTACTCGGCGTTTACGATGAGGCACTCCTCGAGCCACTGGCTAACGTGCTTAAAAAATTGGGTGTCAAAAATGCGATGGTCATCCACGGTCGAGACGGTCTTGATGAAATGACCGTTGCAGATGAAACTGCTGTGGTTGAACTTCGTGACGGTCAACTAACCAAGTACGTCTTGACACCGGAACAATTCGGCCTGAAACGATCAAAACCTGAAGATTTGGTTGGTGGCACACCGGAAGAAAACGGCCAGATTACCCGTGATATTTTAGCCGGTAAAAAAGGCCCTCAACGAGACATCGTCTTACTCAATGCCGGTTCAGGATTACACCTGGCACACCCGGAAATGACCATTCAAGAAGGAATCAGCCTGGCTGCCAAAACAATCGATGAGGGTAAGGCCCAAGCCGAACTCGACCGTTTAATCAACTTTTCCAACAAACGCAAGGATGTGGTCGCATGATTCTTGATGATTTAGTCCATGCCACGCAAAAACGGTTGAAAACACACATCGCAAAACGCCCACTCAGTGCCATAAAGGCGCAGGTTGCCGCAATGCCAGCCAACGCCAAGCCTGATTTTCTTTCGATTCTTAAACATCCCGGACTTCACGTCATCGCTGAAGTCAAGAAGGCCTCTCCTTCCAAAGGAACGATCGTCAGTGATTTTCCATATTTAACAATTGCCAAAAGCTATGATGCTGCAGGGGCCGACGCCATCTCAGTCTTGACTGAACCCGATTACTTCAACGGTCATTTGGATTATCTCAACCAAATCAGCCAAGCCGTGGCAGCACCCACCCTGCGAAAAGATTTCACCATTGACCCTTACATGGTCTATGAAGCAAAAGCAAACGGCGCCTCAATCATCCTGTTAATCGTCGCAATCGTTGACGACTACCAACTCCGCGCCTACCGCGAGCTGGCAGAAAGTTTGGGAATGCAGGCGATTGTTGAGGCCTATACGGCTGAAGAAGTGACCAGAGCACTTAATTCCGGCGCCAAGATCATTGGTATCAACAACCGAAATCTCAAGGACTTCCACGTTGATTTCAATAACAGCCTAAAGTTACGGGCAATGGTTCCTGAAGGCATCCCCGTTGTGGCCGAAAGTGGTATCAAAAGCCAAGAAGATGTCGACAAACTGGCCAATGCAGGATTTAACGCCATTCTCATTGGCGAAACCCTCATGAGAGCTGACAATAAGCAAGCATTAATCAAGGATTTTAAACAAGCAGCCGTTCATTAAACAGCGTTGGAGGTGTTCTAATGGTTCAAGTTAAAATTTGTGGCTTGATGAAACAAGCAGATATTCAAGCCGTCAATGACGCAGCAGCCGACTTTGCCGGATTTGTATTTGCACCCGGCCGTCACCAGGTATCCTTGACAACTGCCTTAAAGTTGCGGGCCGGATTAGTGCCTAACATCCAAACGGTCGGCGTCTTCGTTAACGAGTCCATTGATGAGATCTTAGCGATTTACCGGGCTGGCGCGATCGACATTGCCCAACTCCATGGCAAAAGCACTCCGGATGAAATTAAAATTCTCCACGCTGCCGGCCTCAAGGTCATTCAGGTCTTTGAACGCCAGTCAATTGAGTTAAATTCCCGCGCTGATTACTTGATGGTCGATAGTGGCAAAGGCAGCGGTCAGATATTGAACTGGCAAAACATCCCCCACGTTGATCGCCCGCTCATCCTTGCTGGTGGCTTAACGCCTATTAACATCAACCAGGCTATCCAGCTCGTCAATCCAACGGTCGTCGACGTCTCAAGTGGCGTCGAAACTAACGGCGTTAAAGATCCAGATAAAATCATGAACTTTATAAAAAATGTGAAAGAGGAAATTGTCCTATGAAAAATTTAACTGAAGATAAACAACAAAAGCGGCCCGGAATTTTCGCCAATACATATGGCGGCCAATACATTCCAGAAACATTAATGACAGAACTCGAAAAAGTTGACAAGGCTTTTCACACTTTAAAGGATGACCCGGATTTTCAAGCTGAGTTACACGACCTGTTAACAAACTACGCCAATCGGCCATCGCTTCTCTACTATGCGAAAAACATGACCGAAGACCTCGGTGGTGCCAAGATCTACCTGAAACGCGAAGACTTAAATCATACCGGGGCTCATAAAATCAACAACGTGATTGGCCAAGCACTACTGGCAAAACATTTGGGCAAAAAGCGCCTAATCGCCGAAACCGGCGCCGGCCAACACGGGGTCGCAACGGCCACAATCGCCGCCCTGTTCGGAATGGAATGTGAAATCTTCATGGGAAAAGAAGACACTGATCGCCAGAAGTTAAACGTCTACCGAATGGAACTGTTGGGCGCTAAAGTCCACCCGGTTACAACCGGCTCGATGGTCTTAAAAGATGCGATCAATGCCACTTTACAGGAGTGGGCAAGTCGTTCCGAAGACACCTTCTACGTCATGGGTTCGGCTGTGGGGCCTTATCCGTTCCCCGAAATGGTTAAATATTTCCAAAGTGTCATCAGCAAGGAATCCAAACAACAGTTAAAAGCCAAGGAAAACACCCTTCCTGATATGGTTGTCGCCTGTGTCGGTGGTGGCAGTAACGCCATCGGCAGCTTTGCCGACTACATCGATGATCCAAGCGTTCAATTAGTCGGCGTTGAAGCAGCCGGAAAAGGCGTCAACACAGATCAAACGGCCGCTACGATTGAACGGGGTTCTGTCGGGATTTTTCACGGCATGAAGTCACTGTTCCTCCAAAATGAAGATGGCCAAATCAATCCGGTTTACTCCATCTCAGCCGGCTTAGATTATCCGGGTGTTGGCCCGGAACACGCTGCGCTTGCCACAGAAGGTCGAGCCGATTATGTCGGGATTACCGATGACGAAGCCGTTGAAGCCTTTGAATACATCGCCCGCCAAGAAGGAATCGTTGCCGCCATTGAAAGCTGTCACGCAGTTGCTTACGTCGAAAAGATTGCCCCAACCATGTCCAAGGACCAAATCATCGTCTGCACCCTCTCAGGTCGTGGTGATAAAGACGTTGCCAGCATCGCCAAATACAAAGGAGTCGATATTGATGAGTAATTTAACTGAGATTTTTAAAAACCATAAGGCATTTATTCCGTTTGTGGTCGCTGACGACCCGGATTTTGAGACCACCGTTGACAATATCGTGGCGCTGGCAAATGGCGGTGCAGACATCGTCGAAGTTGGGATTCCATTTTCCGACCCAATCGCAGATGGTGGCGTCATTCAAGCCGCTGACCTCAGAGCATTTGCGGCCGGTGTCCGGACCAAGACGGTATTTGAAATTGTCGAAGCGGCCCGTAAACGCACAGATGTGCCAATTGTTTTCCTGACTTATTTGAATATCGTCTTCAAATACGGTTACGATGAATTTTGTAAGAAGTGCCAGGAATTAGATGTCTCTGGTCTGGTGATTCCTGACATGCCGTACGAAAGTCGCGAAGATATCGTCCCAACTGCGGATAAATATGGCATCGACATCATTCCGTTGATTGCCCCTACCTCCGGCCACCGTGTCGAAAAGATTGCCAAAGCGGCCTCGGGATTCATCTATGTCGTCTCTTCACTGGGAATTACCGGCGAACGAAACGAGTTCTTCAACGGTTTGAAGGACTTAGTCGCGGAAATTAAGCACTATACAGATGTTCCCACCGCAATCGGCTTTGGTGTTCATACACCGGAACAAGCTAAAACGATGGCAAAAATCGCGGACGGCGTAATCATCGGCAGTGCAATTGTCGATATCGTCGCCAAGAAGAAACAAGCAGCCCCTCAAGCAGTTGAAGCGTTTACCAAATCCATCCGAACTGCGGTGGATGAGGCCGAGGCTGAAAAAGCACGGGTATAGAAATAGGTAAAGAGGACCGTTGGCGACGTCTTTTCGCTAACGGTCCTCTATTTATCTAAGTAGCCGGTATCCTTTGTCAGACACCGTGATATACTGATTTTGACAATAAATTGGAGGTAATGATATTTTGGTAAAAATTGGTGTCATTTTAGGATCCGTCCGGAGTAAACTGGGGGATTCGATTTTTAGTTATTTAAAATCCCAGTTCCCAAATGAAAGCAACGTGGTCTTTGACTGGATTAAGATTGACGACTATCCGTTGGAAGCCTATCACCATGACGAAACGCCTCTTTCTGAAACAATCACCGACTTAAAACCGAACGAACAGCGTTGGCTCAATCAACTGTCAAGCGATGACGGTTATGTCTTCTTAACACCCGAATACGACCATGCAATTCCTGGGGCACTTAAAAACGCCCTGGATTACGTTGGTGGTGAAGTTAAACGTAAGCCTGTCCAGATTATTTCGTATTCCTATTACAGTGACGGCGGAATGTTGGCAGCAGAATCATTCGTGGAAATTCTGCAGATGCTGCAAATGATTGTGCTCCCGACACCGGTACTATTATGGAATGCCAGTGATACCTTTACACCGGATGGTCAACTGATTGCTGACGCGGCAAATCGTGATCATTTTGAACAGCGCCTAAAAGAGGCCTTTCACGAAATTTCATTTTATACGAAACTACTCGCTGATCATCCATTTAAGTAAATCGAGGTTGTCTCATGTCTCCCATTCTTCCAAACAAAACAGAATTTATTCCGCAAGCGCCCGCAAACGAGCATGAAATCTTCATGGCCATGCGAACCTATCCCGATAACGTCAAGGTCTATCATCCCCACGGTCGAATCGATGCGACGTCGGTCTTCTGGCATAATAAGCTGCACCCAACAACGCAGAATTTTGCGGTTTATGTCGATCCAAAAGCAACTGAGCAGACCGTTTTATTCCCGCGGATATTAGGTGATATCGAAAAATTAGCGTGGAAATTTTCTAATAACCAAATGATCACTCGTGATTACGTCCCGCAGCATCCCTTTAACCAATGGCTGCAGACCAAGCGGTTTCGGTTGGTAGACACCGTGCTGACAGCGGAGTTGGCAACTGATCAACTCAACCTCAAGCAAACTGTACAGCTGAACAAAAATCGCATTCTATCCTTTAGCCAACTCATGGCTCAGCCAACTTTACTTAAACGCGTTCTTAAACAAAGCCTCAACGACTATCGAGGACAGCAGCGCTACGACCCTGCGATTGCCATTCCTCTAGCCGATTGGCAGGCACTTATTTCTGACAAAGTAGTTTTAGATGCACCGTCTGTATTACTGGATGATGGCGGAAAACCGGCTGCGTACAGCTTGTTGAGTGGAACTTCCGAGAATATCCGTCTTGGCTTAATGTCCGGAAACACCGCCAAGGGTTTGAACCAGCTCTTAAATACTCAGTTAGCCTGGATCAAAAATAATTCCAAAAATCTGAGTGGTTATTTCCACACGAATCGTCAACTGGACATGAAAATCATTAAGAGCTTACCGTTTAACATTGAAAACCGGTACGAAACACTCAAGCGTCTTTCATGATATACGATCGGGCTCAGATCACAATAATGAATACAGCAAGCCTACAAAAAACGGCTGAAGCATGGAAATTTGCTTCAGCCGTTTTTGTTGAAATTCATAGTGCTTTGACTACATACGATGTTCCAAAGACCGTCATTGCCCGTTGCAGGAGGTTCAAGCAAACCCTCAACTGACCATTTTCAATCTTTGCCAGTTGGCTTTGCTCTATTCCAATTTTCTTAGCCAGGTCAACCTGCGTCATTCCCGCCTGCTTACGCCGATATTTAATCGTGTAGGCAGCGTCAGCTTCTGCAGGTAGTGAAATAACCGTGTTCAGCGGCCGGTGAGCTTCACTGGCAATGATGAGATCGGCCAGTTCAGGATTTGTTAGCGGTCTTCCCAATGCATCAACGATAAAAGCCACTTCACGCATGCCAATCGTCCCAAAAGTCAACCGGGACATTTCTGTGGAGGCTTCGTGAAATTCCGCCGTATCCCGTGGCTGTTTATCGATCACCGCATTTAAGTCTGCCAACTTTTGAATGATTTCATCTTTGGTCATATCAAACACCATCCCTCGGAAAGTACTTTTTAATTGCCAGCAAACTCGCCTGAGTATCAAAGTATAAGTTCTGACTGGAACTTTTCTTAGCACCCAGGTGGAAATAAAAATTTTCTGTTCCATCAGTTTTTGTCGTCAAACTTACAAAGCCATCAAATCCTGGTTGAAGAAGTGCGTCTTGCATAATAATCGCTAAAAGAGCAGCTCCCAAACCCAAGCCTCGGTATTCAAACCTAACTTCAAGATTGACCACATAATTATTTAAATTGTCATACTGTCGAATAAATCCAATTATCGCAACTAACTCAGCCTTAATAAAGGCCCCAATGACGACTTCATTAGGAAATGGAGAAGTCCAATCAAAAATAAAGTGACTCGTATCCAGTGACTTAATCGCTTCCGTTATAACGTCAAACTTTACATCTTCTATGTTCAATTATAGCAAAATATTCTATATTTGAATATTAATCAATCTTATTTTGCCGTCTCCTCAAATCATAAATACGAAGAAAACGAATCATTTATTGGAAATGCTTATATCTAAAGTATTTATATCCTAATTTATGTTCGAACATCGTTGCTGACAAACCAGTCCGGTTCGCCATAAAGATGTAGATTGCCAATGCTGCCAAACCGAATACGACGCAGTACAAAAACGCCGGAATCAGCCGGCTTGGCATCATAACCTGGTGAATGCCCCAAGTTAGTCCCATCACGATAGCGAAGAACACGATGTTCACGAGTAAGCTAACCTTGAGCTTGCCAAACGGGACATGAAACTCGTACATAATTTCCCCATAACTCAGCAGACAAATAAACCCGAAACCAATGGCCGTCGAGATAATCGCACCAAATCCCTGAAGCAGAATCACTAATGGAATTTGGAACAACAACTTGGTGACTAATCCGACCACCAAGTAATACATTGCTTTTTTACTATAGTGGAGTGCCTGCAGTAGGGTTAACCCGTTGATCGCAAACCCAAGCATTAAACTCTGAAGAATATTAGCGGCCAGATATTTGCCTCCCAACACGCTAAACGAGAAGAAAATGCCGTTGGTTTCATACGACAGTCCACACAGGATCGTGACAATTGGTAACAACACAAACATCAGCATGTTCACATTTTGAAAAATCAGATCACCGACATCGGACTTTTTGGAAGCCTGACTGTTTGCAAGCAACGGCAACGTGGTTTCAGCAACCGCCAAGGCCAGAGAGACAACAACCGTCGTGATTTTGGTTGGGTTCGCTGAAAATAATGTGTAAATGTATTGCGTGTATTCTGCCGAAAAATGTTGAACGCCTTCCATCACCTGTTTGAAAAACAACTGGTCAATCAACTGACTCAAAGTAATTCCCGAGCCGACGATAACGAAGGGAATTGATTCGTAAGCAATCATCGTAAAGATCTTTTTAATGCTGGTCAGATCAAACGGCTTACTCTTCTTAGCAAGTTCGGCATAGTTAGCCGACTGCTTTCGATAGTACAGGGCCAGGTAAATATAACTGGCTACCGCCCCAACAAATGCCGCCATGACGCTTAAATAAACGGCTTCGATGTAGCTTCTGTGAAGCACATTGATAACGACATACGTTGATCCCAAAATAAAAACAATTCGAATAAATTGTTCCCATAGTTGAGACACGCCGTAAGGTTTTAAATCCTGGTTCCCCTGAAACCAGCCACGAATGCTGCTCATAGACGGCAAAATGACAATTGCGGGTACCAATACCCGAATCGACGTAACGGCGCTCTGAGTGGACACTACGGGGCTATTTTTAGCGATCAGCGGTGCGATCACCCATAGAATCACGCCACAAACAATTCCCGATAACAGCATGACAAAAGAGCCAACCTTTGCCAGTTGACGTGAATTCAAAAATTTTCCTTGACCATTGTAAATTGCTACCCGTCGAGCGATCGCTGACGGAAACCCTGCAGTTCCCAGCGCAATGAAGAGCCCATAGGGATTATAAGACGCGTTAAACAGGGCCATGGCGACACTCTTGTGTTCAGGTGATCCGATCATAGACAACCACGGAATCAGGTAGAGAATCCCAAGAACCCGGGAAAAAATACTTCCAAAGGAAAGCCAGAACGAGCCTGACATGATTTTCTTGTTCATGGAGGAATGCACACTTTCTATTTTCGATATTAGACAATATCCAATATTATAGTATCTTTTGTCAAAGTTTGCTATCAAATCAGAAACTTGGTTCGCGATTTTGGGGATGGTTTTAAATAAAATCGTTAGTAAACTGAGCAACTAATGATCTGATTGGAAAAGCTTTTGTCAAAATAACATTGGTCATTAAATAGAGCTGGAAACAAGCAGTATTGCCTGTTTCCAGCCCTTATTGTGCTTTATTTTGATGTGGATACCAGTTTTCCTAACGGAAATGTGCTCCGACGACCGCAAACAAAGTGCAGCATCTAGCCTACTGGCGATGACCCTGATCCCTAATGTGTAAGGCCAAAGTCGCAACGACGAACAAAACCCGTTCATCATTACAACTTTAGCCTTACACACCGGGGTCACCCGGGTCTCGTCGCACTCTTTAATCTTCCGACACCTGCGCACTCTTTTGAATCTCTGGTGATAGATCATACATCTTGGCAGCTTCCGTCAACATTGCGTGATAGGAATATCCGCCGTCCTTGTACGGTTCAATAACGACCTCATCTGCAATCTTTGAAAATGGCTTCTTGCCATCCTTCACTTGAGCTGCATCTAAATCTGCGACAATCTTTTTTTCAACATCCGAATAACTGCCTTCGATCTGCTTGGTCTGTAAACTGCCTCGAATAGAAATTTTACTCATATAAATTCCTCACAATCTATCAGTTTTTTGGTGTAATCATATCGCCACCAAAACGTGCAAGCGATATCTCTACATACATCATACCAATATATCCAACGGTATTTCATTAAAAAATGAAATTAATATTAAATATTTAAACCGACTAATGAATATGCAACAAAAATAGGACCGCCAACAGACACAATGCCTGTTAACAGTCCTATTTAATCATTATTGATGATAAAAATAACTGGTTTGCGCCTTATTGGTATCACTTGATTTGTAATACATCTTGAGCGCCGTTTTTCCGTTATGTTTCACGTGCTTCAAGTACACTGGTTGATTTGCTGACAGCAATGTCAGTTTCCAGTACCCGTGTTGATTTGCTTTATTGGCAACCTTAAACAAGAAACTTTTTGCCTTAGTCGCCCGGTATTTTTTGATATTCACGTAATAGGTTCTGGCATCCGCATTTTCGGACGCCTTCGATGAACCTTGGCGGAAGGAATATTTGGTCAGTCGGTATTTGACCGGCACATTGCCAAATAAATCATCATGATAATTTCCCAGCCAAGTCCCCTGCAATGTTTTTGGAATTGCATGGGTAGTTGTCTTTGCATGAACCGGTTGTGCCTCTGTGGCAATAATGCCCACCCCAAGGGTAACGGCTACTACGGATAGTGTTTTGGAGAATTTCATACATCTTTCCTTTCGTTTGCAAAATCGCAATTGAAAGTAGTGTAACAGATATCCTTCGCTGATGCAAAATCCTGAACTGGATTCCTGCTTACTTGTATAGCTGTGCTAATTTAGCAAAGTCGACTGTCCCCAAGCCGCTCGCTTGATTGTAAACCGTTCCGGTCTGACCGGTGTAATACAAATTGGAAATATCAGTTGTATCGTTAAGCGGATGAAACGGCGAGTCAGTTTGCGAAGCCAGCTGATAAATTTGCGGATTCCAGAAGCCCATTCGTTTTCGACCCGGTTGACTGTTGATTAACGCAGCCGTTGCGGCCATTTGAGGAGAGGCAATACTGGTACCGCCAGATGGGATCCAGTTAATCTTACCCATTGGATAGTAGATCATGTATCCCGTCATCGGGTCAGCGTCTGCAGAAACGTCCGGATAGTTTCGACCCGTACTGGTCCCATGAACCAGGTCAGAGTCAAAGATTGGCTGATCCAAATTTGACAAGTAGTTGCGGGCATTAAACGTGTTCACTCCGGAAACATCCTTCTGGTAGGCCGGGGTTGGTACCAATTTGTTAAACCCACCGCCACCACCGGAGCCGGCCACGCTCAGAAGAGATGGTACCTGAGCAATCAAATTTGGACGGCTGTCAAAGGCCGGCCAGAGATAGTCCATCCCCCAGCTGCGTTCTTTGGCGACAGAAACTTGTCCAAGTGGCATTGCGCCGACTTTTGTGGACGTTCCAAAGTTCTTTGAGAATGGTAACGTGGTCCCCCCAACTGAGGTAACCCACGGATTAGATTCCATCACCGGCGTTGAGTTGGCCGAACGGTTGAGCAAGACATGATTGCCGGAAATGCCGCCGATGCTGTAAGGAATGCCCCCATCATCTCCAGCCGCGTCAAATTCTGAAATCCCCTGCAGTGCGCCCTGTGCCAGGACAACATTTAAAACGTCTGAATAATAAGGCGTCAAAACTTTACGAGCTTTCAACAGATTAAGCAGATTGCTGGAGCCTAATCCCCAACTGCTTGAAATTGCACTCACCTTATTTTCATTAAACGCCAATGAATAAGCATTAATCATGTTAACCAAAGTCGGCACACTGTTATGGTTCCAATACATGCGAATATCAGCTTGTGGGGCAACGGAGCCAGCGTATTCAACGTCCATGTTGGTTTCCGCATCATTTCCGCCACTCAATTTAGGATCAAGAATTGAATTAGGGACATTTTTAACAGTCAACCGGCTCATATCGGTGCTGGCATTTTCGTGCTTCCAAAAATGGTAAGCGTCACTTTTCTTCATACCGCCAAAGGCAATGATCCCAATCGTCTGACCCTTGCCGGTAAGTCCTTGATCATAGAGTGACTGAACGTTATACCGGTCAGTAAATTGCTTGGTGTAGCCGGCAAACGCATAGGTATTATCAAGTCCCTGTGTGTTTGCACTTGGCGCATTTGGAAAGACGTAATGCTGGTTATGATTCCCCATTCCAAGAACCGTCCAAACCGTATCGGCCAGACTTGCCGGAATAACCGGTTGGGTCTTGCTGAACTGAAGCGGGTTGCTGTGGTAAGTTGCAGTTTTCATATTCATCTTAAACGTTTGGTCGAAGTCTTTCACCTTGCCGGAAACGGTCAGTAACAAACCACTATCATAGACAAACGTTTTGAGATGATGCTTGGCCAAATAAGCTTTCCAAGCATCGGTAACCGACTGTGGCTGGCCGTATTTATCCCGAATGTCACTGGGTGTCAGATAGTTTTTAAATTGTGAGCTTCCAGGCGTATTAACATCAAGTGCCTGTTGAAAAAGAGCGGTCTTATCCTTTGGCTTTAACACAATATCAATGACAGTATTCGTACTCGACTTAATAGCAGCCGGCCGATACAAATTAGTCGATGTCAATGCGCCATAGGTTTCGGCAATTGGATCACTTTTAGCTTGAACATTTTGAGTACCAACTCCGATACTTAACAAACTGACTCCCAAAATAAATATTTGAATCCCCCAACGTTTCATAATTTACTCCCCTTCAAACGTTATTTTAAGTATTTCACAATTATTATAGAACGCTTGATAGGGCTGCTGGGAGATTAACAACTATTTTGTGCAAAAATACCGATTGTAATGTCACTCAATAAATTTTCAACTTCTGCCTTACGTATTTATGATGTATGCGCCAAAAAGAATCATATTATTTGGCTTAATACACATTGTTGTGTATAATACAAAACACAGAGGACGAATAATCATGCCTATGACCCCCAAAGAAATGATCGAGCTTCTTCGACAGAACGGCTTCGTTAGGAAGCGACAGCGTAAATCATCGCATCTAATCATGTTTAACCCCCAGACCAAAATAACGGTCCCAGTTCCAATGCACGCAAAAGAACTCAAAAAAGGTACCCAAAGCGGTATTTTAAAACAAGCAGGAATAAAGAAGGTATAGTGATGGCTCATAAATTAGTAATTTACCCCGTAATTCTCCACCCCGAAAAAACTGGCTATAGCGTTGAGATCCCAGACATTAACAACGGTGCATGGACCCAAGGCGAATCAATGGAAGAAGCACTTGAAATGGCTTCGGATCTAATCGGCACGATGTTGGTAGACGAAATGACGTGGCCAAAACCAACCGCTCTCGAGGATATTCAAGTTACAGGAACTGATATCAAAACCATTGTTTCTTTAGACATGGAAGACTATCGCAGACGAACGTCTAAAACAGTCCGGAAAAATGTTTCGATTCCAGAGTATTTGGTTAAAATGGGAAAAGACCAGCATATCAACTTTTCAGAGGTCTTGACACAGGCATTGGAAGATAAATTAATTAATTAAAGAACTGCTGACATGCCTATCCTGTCAAGCAATGATAATGACATTATCGTAGACACTGTGAATTCATTCCACGCTGTGGTCTTATTCTTCCCAACGTCTCAGGTCTGGTCCCCCAGGAATCACCCGGTCAATCGAGGTAACCGGATCATCGCTGACTTGAAAGAAGTGCTGCTTGATGGCCATGAAGTCCGAGTTTTGTTTGAATGCCGGAATTTGGTAGCATGCTTTTGCGTAGCGCCAAAGATTTGGGAAGTCATCGAGTCGTTTCTTATTCAGCTTACTCTTGAAGTAGAACACAACGTCAAAGCGAATTAGGCTGACGACCAGCCAGAAATCGGGTAACGTGATGTGGTCACCCATCAAGAAACGGCGGTCGGCCAACCGTTGATCCAGCTTTTCCAATCGATCGAAATACTGGTTGAACAGGATTTCATATTCAGTTTGGGAATCAGCATCACTGATTTTGCCGGGAACCGATGTGATGTCCGTGATAATCCGTGTATTCATTGAATCAATCTCATCTTTTAAATCATCCGGGTAAACGTCTGGTACTTTCTCAGAAAAAAATGCCTTCCACTGACCACCCAGTTCAAACATAATATCGCGTGATGAATCATTCACCACGCCACCCGTGGTTAAATCAATCAGGGCTGGAACCGTTGGCCGTGCTGAAAAATTCGGGACGGCTTTTTTGTAGTTCTCTGAAAGTCGGGTCGTGTGCAAAACTGGATCTTCATCAGCTGCATCCCTTCCAAAGAACCAATCATCATCGATTCCCGAATGCCGCAATGGATACGTCGCAAATTTTGAAATGACCCGATTTAAACCCGTGTAATCAATCATAATTGCGGCCGGCGTGGCCCACGGGCAGAACTTGGCCCAAACATAGTGATAACGGTTGGGTTCAACAGGCAGCTCCCCCGTTGAAAATTTCTTAGAAAACGGTGATACTTCCGGCTGCCTTGAAGGTAACCCGCAGGCATCCCCATTGTTAATTTTTTGGCTCATCACAATCACTCCTTGATTTCCTTAGTTGACCTTATTGTACACGTTTAAGCAGTGCCATATTAGGGCGAAAAAAAGGGGGCGGCGCAAAACATTTCGTTTTGTCCCGGCCCCAATTGTTCATATTATTGATAACTGTTATATAACTTTTCAAAGTTAACCGTGCCAAGTCCGGTTGCCTGGTTATACAGCTTCCCAGGTTGGCCGACATAGTACAGGTTGGAATTATTATTATCGCTGTCCAATACCGTAAATGGTGAGGTATCTCGATTCTTAGCCAGTGCGTAAATCTGTGGGTTCCAGAACCCCATTCGGGTGCCCTTACCACTATTGATAACGGCAGTAACCCCGTTAAATTGTGGGGCAACGACGCTGGTACCACCAACGATATGCCAGCCCAATGATTTAGCGTAAATCTGATAACCGGTATTGACATCCGCATTCGCTGAAACATCTGGATAATTCCGGCCATACTGAGTGCCACTTACCAGAACCGGATTAGGACTTGGCTGCATCGAATTAGAGATGTATTGACGGGCATTGAAGGTATTAACGCCAGGGAAGTCCTGCTGGTACTTAGGGGCATCATAGAGCTTACTGATACCGCCACCGCCAGCGTTGTACAGAGACATCATCGCCTGTAAGTTGGTTTGGAATAGCTTTCGGTGTTGGGCGTACGCTTTGTACATGTAATCGGCACCCCAGGCACGTTCCTTGTCCACTGAGATTTTAACGCCGCCCCCAAGATTCTTGGTAAATGGCAGGGTGGTCCCACCGGTTGACGTTACCCAAGGACTGTCTGCAGGGAAATCAGCGTAGGTACTGTAATTTGGAATATTAATGGAGTGAAACGTCCCACCAATACCCTGATCATAAGCACCAGAGTCACCAGAAGCCACAAAGGTTGAAACGCCTTGTAGCGCACCTTGCGCCAGTAGCAAGCTTAATGCCTGCCCATAGACCGGCGTCAATAACTTCTTCTGATTCAAGTAGTGGGTGATATATTCGTTCATTCCCCAACTCATGGATAGTGAACTGGCCTTGTTCTCATCAAAAGCAGTCGCAAACGTATTTGCCAATCCGACGTCACTCCAGTTAGCCTGGTAAACACGGATGTTGGCTTGAGGAGCGATTGCGCCTGACTGCTCAACATCCAGCGTGGTTTCCAATTGGTTGGTAGGCGTGTTGGTGGTTTGAGCAGCGGGTGCTGAGATCTTCTTGACGCTTAACCGATTTGGCTTGGCATCAATGCCCTCGCCCTTCCAGAATGTTTCGGCGTCGCTCTTTTTAAAGCCGGCGAAGGTGATGATCCCCACTGTCTGGCCTTGTCCTTGATAACCCTTGTCATAGAGCGGCTGTAAGTTGTACTGTTTGACAAATTTACTTGGTGCATACTTCTCATTAGGTTTACCAACGCTCTTATTACTCTTGGCGTTGCTGGTCACGAGTCCCGATGCGCCCTTGCTGAAGGTGGTGATTCCAAGCACCGTCAGAACTTTATCTGCCAAATTAGCTGGCATTACCGGCTTCTTGGAGGAGAATTGAACCGGGTTGGCATGATACTTTGCGGTCTGCAGGTTGGTTGAGAAGGCTTTGTTGATGTTCTTAGCTTTCCCACTGACATTAATAATCAGCCCATTGGAGAAGGTCTTTGACTTTAAATGGTATTTATTGAAAAAAGGCTTAAACTCACCAGAAACACTCGCAGGTTGACCAAATTCATCCCGAAATTTTTCTGGAGTATAGAACTGCTTGAACTCTGGATTACCAGGGGTGTTAACCGCGTATATTTTGTCGGTTATCTGATTTTCGTTTTGCGGCTTCAAGATGATGTCTAACTGAACATTCTTGTTAGGCAACACCTTTTTCTTCTGCATTAACTTCTTGAGAATTTTTTCAATCCCATAAGGATCTTTGCCGGCAGCTTTCTTTTGCGATGCCGCTTGTGTGAGTGGTGTTGCCGACACAAATAATGCTAAGCTGGCAAACCCCACCAACCAACGAGTAATTTTCTTCATAACTTCCCAACCTCTTTCCGATTTTCAATATGCCGTGGTCGAAGTACACATGGTCTGAATAATCCCTCAATTATTAATCCGAAATATTATGTAAAGGTGTAATTTGCGATGCACCTAAGGAACATCTTCGACTATCTAACTATTGCGAGGTTATACTTTTCAGGTAAATATGTCAAGAATGTTACAGTTTAAATAACGTGATTATTTATACAAAAACATCCCGGAAGCCGTTTTGTGGTTTTCGGGATGCTTTTGTTGTTCTGTGGTTCTATAAAATTCAGATTGGGCCGTTATTCCTCAATTACTTTGGACTTGCAGCAGTCAATGAAAGATTGCTCCAGAATTCATTGTTGGTTGGGGCAACACTATAACCCTTAACACGTTTGTTAACCGGGCTCCATGCCAAGCTAAAGCTCTCAGGAGCGTACGCAGCTTGACTGTTCATGTAACGTTGCCACTTCTTGTATTGTTGGGCACGATACTTAGCGTTCCAAGCCTTACTGCTATTCAAACTGTTAATCAACTCAGTGTTCTTCTTAGTTGCAAAATGCCCCATATTAAATGTTGCATCAACACCATAAATCTGAGTTGGTGTTGGTTCAGATGACAATGACCAAGCGGCTAGGTAGACATCGATGGCAGTTTGCTTTGGCTTTTGAAGAGTAGAGTAAAAACTGTTCATTTCCATTGGCTTACCAGTTGTCATCTGGACATCCAATCCAGCCTTGTGCCATTGTTGCATGTAGTATTGGTACTCAGCTTCAGTTGCAGCAGAACTTTGCATGGCACCTAAATGAATAACCAGCTTTTTACCGTTTGGATCTGTCCGCCACTTGCCTTTCTTCTTGTAACCAGCCTTATCAAGGAGTGACTTAGCTTTCTTCATATTATACTTGAAGCCTGGATTCTTAGCATCATAGACATCCTTAAATGCAGGTGGAATCAAAGTATTGGCTTGCCATGAAACACCGTTCCCAAATTTCTGTTCAACGGCATTAACATTGGCAGCATACATCATCGCCAGACGAAGATTCTTATTTGCCATTTTGGCATTTTTATCCATCACATTTCGACCAGTTTTGGTATCCATGTGACCAACATTAAAACCAAAGTAGTCATAACCCATGGAAGGTGTACCAGCAATCCCATAATCGCTTAGCTTCTTAAACTTAGGATATTGGCTTGAAGGCATAACTGAATTTGGCCCACCGGCTACAAAATCATACTTCTTGGACTTAAATGCAGCTAATGCATTGTTAGTCGATACAACTTGAATGGTAATGTGCTTAATCTGTGGCTTCTTGCCATAGTAATACTTGTTTGGAGACCAGCTCGTTGATTCGCCTTGGACGATTTTATCTAGCTTGTAAGGGCCTGTAAAAATCGGATTCTTACGGACTTTACTTGATGATGCAAGTTTAGAAATTGGAATTCCCTTAAAGTACTCATATGGTTCAACAGTTTGCCAAATAAATGAGTTTCCTGCGTATTTCATGGATGGTGCCATCCGTGAGAAATGAATAACGGCAGTCCGACCATTCTGCCCATCTGGGAAGGTGATGCCAGAAATTGTCTTAGATTTCCCTGAATGGTAAGCCGCCATCCCTTTAATAGCAGCAAAATCGGATGAATATTGTTGTGATGTTGTGTTTTTATTTCCAATTATTTCATATGGATATTCAACATCTTTAGCCGTGACTTTAGCACCATTTGACCATTTTGCGTCCTTACGAAGGGTAATTGTAACGGTTTTTGCTTTACGGTCAATCTTTTGGTTGGCTAATCCACCGTTGACAATCTTGTAGTTCTTCGTAACGTTGAACAGGTTCCCCGAGCCACCGGGTGCGAATACATCTGTGTCTTCAGCGTTAGTCCCCAACGTCGGTGACGAAATCCCCGCAAACGGCGCATCGTTGACTTCGGCAACCTTTAACGTACTATTATTTCCTGCTGTAGTCGCCTTACCCGGGCCACTATATGTAGCTGACATTGCCACGTGCTTGCCAGCGCCTGATTCACTGCTGCTCTTACCATTAGAGCAGGCGGCAAGTGTCATAACTGATACAGCCGCAATTCCGACTGTGAGCCATTTTCTTTTGCTCATAAAACATCCCTCCAATTTAAGATTCAACTAAACGACTAACAAAACCACACATCAATCTGCAAAAATTGCACCATCCCCTTTATCGAACTTACATTATTTCTGATCCTGGCCACGCCGTTGTGCCGCGTTGGTGGTTCGCCGCATCACTTGACCGATATAACTAATCGACAAACACAAAATGATAATCTCAACGGCTGCAGGAAGCCACGTCCACCAATACTGGGTAATATTTTCAGGGTCGTTGGCGTTGGCAATCAAAGTACCAAGTGACGGCGTTCCCATTGGCAGACCGAAGCCCAAGAACGAAAGCCCGGTTTCAACACCAATGTTTTCTGCAAATGACAGCGTCGTGTCAACAATGATCAATGACGAAATGTTCGGCATGATTTCTCTGAAAATAATCTTGAAATTACTGGTTCCGGACGTTTTTGATGCGGCAACGTAATCCTTTTGAGACTCAGCCAACGTCCGCGAGCGAATCAGACGTGAAGTCCCCATCCAATAAAAGATCGATAAGATAAGGGTGAGCGTAATCGCGTTGTAATGCGGGATAATCGTGACAATAACAATGATCGTCATTAACATTGGAATAATCATCATAAAGTCATAAACCCGTTGCATGGCCAAATCGACCATTCCGCCAAAGTAGCCGGATACCAGCCCCCAGCAGATACCAAAGGTCGAAGAAATAATCGTCAAACCAATGGCAATTGAAATGGAATTTCGTGAACCGACAATCAGTTCTTTGGCAATCGAGCGGCCACCGGCATCGGCACCCAGCCAATACTCCGGTGTAAACGGCTTGTTATAGTAGCCCATAATGTTGGTTTCCATCATTTTGGGAACGTCAATAAACATCGAGGCAATAATGACAAATAAAATAAAGAAAATGAGTAGGAATAAAGAAACCATCGCTGGTTTGTCAGCTTTGAATTCGCCCCACATAATCTTCATTCGAGATGGTGTGGCCTCTTCGTTTGCTTCCTTGGTTAATCGTGCCAGGTCTTCCTTTGAAATGGTGGTTGCTTCTTCAATATCGCGTTTCATCTCAGCCACCCCCTACTCAACCCGAACCCGTGGGTCAACGATGCTCAAGACAATGTCTGAAAGCAACGTTCCCAACAAGTTCAAGAAGCCATATAACAAGACCAAAGCAGTAATAACGGTGTAATCGCGGTAATTGATGGCGTTTAAAAATAGCAAGCCCATACCAGGATATGAGAAGACCATTTCAGTAAAGATGGACCCACCCAATAAACCAGTGATCGAATACCCGGCAAACGCGGCAATTGGTAACAGGGAGTTCCGGAAGATGTGGTGTCTGTAGATGTCTTTCATCGGCACCCCTTTTGATCGTGCCGTTCGAACATAATCAGAGTGCTTAGCATCAATCACTTCTGACCGCAGATACTGGACAATATTGACGGTCCCAAACAAGGCACCCAGTAAACCGGGTAAAATAATGTGATCCAGCCGCGACAATATCGTTCCGCCAAGTCCACTCGCCTGAGCAGAAACCGATCCGCTGGTTGGGAACCAATTAAGCGCATATCCGAAGATCCAGATTCCAATAACCAAAACAACGAAGAATGGAATCGACATGGTGACGTATGTATAAACACGGACCAATGTATCTTGAAGTTTGCCTTCGTGATGAGCGGCGTACAAGCCAAGCGGCAACCCAATGGCGTAAGTTAAAACCATTGTGAACAGTGCTAACCACAGGGTGTTGGCACCACGTTGCTGAATCAAATCAACAACCGGCTCCTGATACTCATAGCTCATTCCCAAGTCCCCGTGGAACAAATGGACGACCCAATTTCAGTACTGTTGGTACCAGGGATCGTAAAGACCGTGGATCTCCATCAAATGATGAATCTGAGCAGGATCGGCCCGTGGGTTAATCGACCCGGTAAACGGATCTCCGGGCATTGCCTTTGCGAGCAGAAAAACTAAAATACTTAAAATAATCAGTTCCGGAATCATAATCAGAACCCGGCGCAAAATTGTTTTCCACATCAGACATTGACCCCCTTTTTCTCAGACTGTTGTTCAAATTTTTCGGCAAGTTCGGGTGGCAAGGCAACCGAGTGCGTCGGCGAAACCTGAACCAGCGGGAACGCCATGCCATCTTTGTCGTAATACGTTTTTTGTTGTTCTTGGTAAATCTTTTCAATTTCCAACCGGTGCTTGCGATGTTCTTCTCGATGATTGACGTTGGTTTCGGGAATCGCCGCCAACAAACGCTTTGTGTAAATGTGCATTGGATTGTTGTAAATGTCATCTCGGGTTCCAACTTCAACAACGCGCCCGCGAGTCATAATGGCAATATTTTTGCACATATGGCGGACAACCCCGAGATCATGAGAAATAAACAGGTAAGAAATGCCAAATTGGCGCTGGATTTTCTTCATGAAGTTAAGCACCTGGGCTTGAACGGATAAGTCCAGTGCCGATACCGGCTCATCGGCAATAATGAGCTTTGGGTGGGTCGCCACTGCTCTGGCAACCCCAATTCGTTGTCGTTGTCCACCCGAGAATTGGTGGGGATACTTATACAAGGCATCGGCATCCAGGCCAACAATGTCCAACAATTGAAGAACCCGCAATTTTTCTTCTTCCTTATCCAGATGTTCAAAATTCCTAAGAGGTTCTGCAATCACATCCTCAATTCGTTTTCGTGGGTTCAAGCTGGACAGCGAATCCTGGAAGATCATTTGAACATCCCGGTTATAATCGAGCTTTCTGCGATTTTCCGCTTTGGTAACGTCTTTTCCTTTATACATAACGGTTCCCTGAGTTGCTTTTTCCAGACCAATAATTGCTTTGGCGGTTGTCGACTTGCCAGATCCGGATTCACCAACCAAGCCGTACGTTTCTCCGGCTTCAATATTAAACGTGACGCCGTCGACAGCTTTGACGTTATCAACCACCCGGTTCCAAAAGCCCCCGCGAATTGGGTAGTGAACCTTTAGGCCATTAATTTCAATTAGACTCATGACCGGCGCCCTCCTTTACTTGATCCGGGAAATAAAAGTCTTTGTAGCAAGTGCAGCGGACTAAATGATCGTTGCCGATATCGTGCATAACCGGATGCGCTTCGTGAGCGGATGCTGGAATCCACGGTATTCGTGGTGCAAACCGGTCACCGTCTTTCGGCATCTTTTGAAGTGAAGGAACCATTCCTTGAATAACGTAGAGTTCATCGTTTTCGTTATCCCGTTGCGGCATCGATCGTAGCAGTGAACGCGTATAGGGGTGCTTGGGCTCATTAAAAATCTGAGCTGCTGTCCCTTGTTCAACAATTTGTCCGGCATACATAACCGCAACCCGATCGGCTGTTTCGGCAACCACGCCCAAATCATGGGTGATCAAGATAATGCCGGCGTGATTTTCTCGTTGGATATCTCTTAAAACATCCAGAATTTGAGCTTGAATCGTCACGTCCAAAGCCGTCGTTGGCTCGTCAGCAATAATCAAATCTGGTTTACAAGCGATTGCAATTGCAATAATAATTCGTTGCCGCATCCCACCAGAAAGCTGATGTGGAAATTGGTGCGCGGTACGTTCAGGATCTTCAATCCCAACCTGATTAAGGAGTTCAATGACCCGCGCATGACGTTGCTTTTCTGTCATGTCGGTATGATAAATCATGACTTCTTGGATTTGGTCTTCAATTCGTTTGAGCGGATTAAGTGCAGACAAAGGATCTTGGAAAATCATGCCGATTTTGGCGCCTCGAACATTGTTATATCCCTTCTCATCCAGCTTCAATAAATCCGTTCCTTCGAAATCAATTTCCCCCGAAATCTTGGTTTCTTCCGGATCGTGAAGTCCCATGATCGTTGTGGCCAAAGTGCTCTTACCACAACCAGATTCGCCAACAATGGCCAAAATCTCATCATGTTTCACCTCAAGATTGACGTTTGAAACAGCATCATAGTATTGACCGTTAATCTTGAATGCGGTGCTCACACCTTTAATGTTCAAGAATTGGTCGGTATTTGTCTCAACCACGTGACTATCTCCTTTTGACGACTTATTTATGTATATTCTTTGTTTGATTAAAATGTGATTAACGGTGTAGCCATTAATTTATATAAAAAACATTATATTCTCATTGTATTCTCATTTCAAACCATGTTAAGTGTTTTTTGTTAAAACGTGTCCCAGAACAAAAAAATGACAGGAGAAATCGCCTGAACTGCGGTTTTCCTGCCATTTTTTAAAATTTATTTTGGGATGACATCTCGGTGGAATGTGAGTTCAATAAACATTCTTTACCATGATTCAGGGAAATCTGAGGCGTGACCTCATCCATCCCGAGTGCACTTAATATCAACCAAGGTAGATAAAATGCGACCTGGTAACGACTTTGGACTTCTACAACCAAGAAAATAAGTGCCATGCCAATCAAAATCGTTACCCGTAATAGTCGGTCAACAGTCGCCACAATCTCGTTTTCTTCATTTAACGCCGGTACCATAATGTACATCCGACTAATTTTGCGTTGAATCGCGACAGAAAAACGGGCTTCGGCATCCTTTTTGCAGCAAATGTTAAAAACGTTGAGGATACCAAATCCTCCCGTACTGAATAACGAAATAAACAAGCAGGACCAAATTAGCGGCCAAAAATTCATTTAAACACCTCCACAACCATTCAGCTCGGTAACATATAACCTAAAAAGAAGACCGGAGCAAAACATTTAGTCTTGTTTCCAGCCTTCTTTACTCACCGAATTTTTTCAACACTTCAATTTTTACCAACCCCAGCATGGGAAGAAGTGATGGTGACGATGGTGATAAACATTAATCAAATTAACATTGTTATTTGAGTCAGGTAATTGTTGTCCCGGTGTCCGGGTCTTGTACCCGAATGGCACGTAGTCCTCGGCAACCGTGTAAACGTACTTGTTACCCTGCCCATCGTATTGTGGTAAGAAGTGGAAAGTCGTTTCGTAGCAGTTAAAATAACTGAGTGTGCGGTATCGATAAGGCACACCATTTTGATACAGTGTGATATTGACACACGGTGTGCACTTCCAGAACGGCACGTTCTTCCAAGTCTTCGTGACGTGAACATAAGTGAAGCACTGCGGCTTTTGTTGATAAACGTTGGTTAACGTCACAACGCCTTTGCTGTCAGGTGCAACTTGTGGGTTACCATCCGGATCGCTCTTGTAGCCATCGGGAACCTGAGCCTCATTGACTGTGTATTGAATCGCATGGCCATCCTTGGCAAATTTGGCCAAGCCGGTAAACGTCTGTTGATACGAATTATCTGAATTCAGCGTAACTGTTTTTCCAGTGTCCTTGCCATCAGCATATAGCTTGGCAGTTACAGCTGGTGTCGTTACGCCATCAGGAACATTTTTCCATACTTTCTTAACGGTTACGCTGGTCGTTGTATCGGTATGATCACCGTTCGCAGAACCTTTTCCCATCGTTAAGACAACCGTCTTGGTGCTTGAAGACGTCACTGGTGTCCCAGTCGTGGAACTTGTCACATCAGTTGCCGTAATTGAAGCAGTGTTTGGCAAATCAAGTTCAGTGCCATAAAGGCTGTACTCGTTGTCATTACTGATTGATGTCGTCGACATAATATTGACAGCCTCATCCAAAGTGCCATTCCACTGGAAATCAAATCCGGTTGCGGTTGGGGTGACCGTGTAATGGGTTGCCGCAATCTTTTGGCCGGTTGCGTTAGATGTCACATACAGTGAATCAGCTTTCATACTCTGCGCCGATTGGTTACCTAAGACATCGTTGACCTTAACATCGTTTAACTTGTGGTTATTGGGATTAATCAAGACCTGCCAGTTAACTTCTGATAAGGTCCCGTTTGGTCGAACCGACTCGTTAATTCCCCAACCATTCTTAGCAAGAAATACGTTAACTGGATAACTCGGTGTAAATGCGCGGGTTCCAGTCACTGAGAATTCAAGTGATCCGTGACGGTTCTTATTGTATTTTGCCCAGTAAGCCGCGTTACTAAAGGTGATCTGGCCGGTTGTCGACTTTGGATTGGCAACAAACTGACCAACTGTTTCATTAGTGTTGCTGGACTGAATGTCAAATTTTTCCGGCGTTCTGAAGACCGCTCCCTGCGGTAAGGTGACCGTGGCGGTATCCCCATCATTAACGGTCGTCCCGTCGGCAATTGTAAAATCATAGTCCAGCGTATGGACCGGCCCCGCATACCACAATTGAGAAGTGGTCGGCAAAACCGTGGCACCGTCTTCCTTTGCAGAAGTTGCGGACAATCCTGTAATTTGAGTATCAATGTTGCTAGCACTGACATGAGTGGTGGCAACAACAGCTGGTACAAATGTGCACAGCAAAATTGCCACGATGCTTAACAAGCGAAAATGCGTCAAAACAAACTGACGTAATTGAGTAAAATGACGTTGCATCTTATCTCCCCCTAAATAGTTAATTTGAACCGAGATGTTGAAATACTCAACATATTACACAATAATAATGAACCATTTTTACGTATTCCCCGTACGTTATGGCCGATTTCCCCTTTGTGCAAACTCGATACAAATAAAGCGTACCTCTAAAACATTATTGTGGCAACCCTTTTACAAAATTGAGTTTAATTTCAGAACAATAATTAACAATCTGTTACTATACTAAAGTAGTTATGTGGGTGTTCATTTATTTGATTTTAGCCAAAAAAAGTGGCCAACAAATGATTGTCGACCACTGTAATATTACTTTTTAGTTATTTCAATATACTGATATACTTAGTATTTCCAGTAATATAACCATTAGCTACTCGGTACCTTAACCGGCCATGATGACTGACACTATTGGCGTCAGAATAGTCGAAGCCGTAAACTTTGAAACGTTTATGAGCCGACTTTGGATAGTGCTTGTTCTTCTTTGTCAAATTGACATTGGCATACCGATTGATGGCACCTTTAGCTCGAACCGATTTTGGCAGTCTGCGGTGTCCCATCTGAACTAATTTTCGATTGGCAGTGACGTATTGACCATTATCCAAAATGAATCGGGTTGTCAGATGATAATTAACCACCTTTTTAACCTTGAGAACCGATCCCTGCTTATAATTTTTAACCTTATCACTTAAGTTCACCTTTCGATATCCGTTCACGCCCCGCGGGTTGATGACCGTAATCGTTTTCTGGCGGCTTTGATAATATACTGGGCGAACATACTTCCAACTCGCCGTGATGTAGCCGGTTTGGTTGCGATTCTTTGTCAGGTGGTTTACGTCTCGAACCTTGTAGCGTAGATTTCCGTTTCCATCACGGCTGTATCCAGTGACGACAAACATCGGTCGATAAATCCGTGGCTTTTGCACGTACCATGCTTTTCGACTACGTTGCTTAAAGTCCTTTGAGCCATACAAGCCAATCTTCTTAATCGCATAGACTACGGCACCTTTTTTGGCGACAGTACTTGGTTCAACAATTGTCGAACTGGAGGAACTGCTGTTGTCGTTGGAAGAAGGGGTGCTTGGCGTTGTTGGCGTTGCGGAACTACCCCCACCCCCATTGCCGCCAGGAGTTGGCTTAGGTGTCGGTTGGGCGGTAATCGTATAGGTTGCTTTGACCGCATTTAAATTAAAATCATCGTTTGGATACTTTGCCTGCAACGCTTTGATTTCTGCAGAAGTTAAGGTGATCGAATAACTGCCGACAGCCGATCCATCATTTTCAATGCTGTATTGGTCAGCCGTCAATTTGATGGTGGCTTGCGTCGTACCATTGGCATCCCTCAAAGTCAGCGTTGGCTGATAATTGCTTTGGCTGACTTTTTTGCCATCATAGACTTTGCTGCCATCGGTTAACGAGGCCGTCCCCTTTTGCTTGGTGACCGTCAATGTTGCTGTGGAAGTTCCATCGACCAGCTGATTGCTGGCACCCAGGATGCCGGCAATTCTTGTTTTACCGGAATCACTTAATACGACCCGGTAGCTTCCCGCATCGGTTACACCATTCTCGTGGTCAGCGACCATCAAATCAGAATCTTGAAGGGCGACCTTTGTCCCATCGCTCATGGTGATCGTAAAGTGACTAGCCGCCGGCAAATGAACTTTACCATCAAATCCAACGCTCTGTGATCCTTGAATGGTATATGAAACCTGATGAGGTGCCAAAATCGTATAGGTTGATTTAACGCTAGTTAATTTTGACAAGTCGTAATCTGAATAGGTGGTTTTTAATTGAGCAATCTCACTAGCTGCAATCGTGATTGAGTAGCTGCCAACTTTCGAGTCATCGTTGGCAATGTCGTACTGTCCCTTTTCAAGCTTAACCGTGGCAATCACGTTGTCGCCGTCCTTCAAGGTTAAGGTTGGCGTGAACCCACTTTCGCTGACTTTTTTGCCATCATAGGTTTTTGATCCACCACTCAAAGTTGCAACAACATTTTCGTTAGGGGTAATGGTATAAGTTGCACTTACTGCACTCAAATCTGAAAACGAAACATTTGAAAAATGTGCTTCAATTGCTGCAATGCCCGTTGCAGTCAGTTTAATTGGATAACTGCCAACCTTTGAATCATCGCCGACAATCTCATACTGACCGGCCGAAAGCGCCAGAGTACCCAAGGTATTGCCACTGCTATCTTTAACCGTCACAGTCGGCTGATAACTCTTGCTAGCGACCTGACCATCATAAACTTTGGTTCCGTCATTCAGACTGGCAGTTGCATTTCCGTCGCGAATCGTAAATGTAGCACCACTGCTATCCTGAGTCAGGTTATATTTATCGCCATAAGCGGCTTCAATATTTTTCTGTCCCTGATCAGTCAGATCAACCTGGTAAGTCTTTGCATCAGCGGCGTTATCTTTAACCGCAATGTCGCCGTCTTTTAGCGTGTAACTATCACCCGAGCTTAAACTGACACTATAGTTTGAAAGCGTTGGCTGCTGTACTTGACCATTATAGTCAACGGTTTGACTGCCAATTAATCCATATGTGATCGATTTTTTGGCAACCACAACGGGTACGGTTGTTGAATCATTGCCATAAGCATAAGTCACGTAATAGGTGCCAGCCTTGCTTGTATCAACACTGGTTAATGTCTTGCCAGACTGGTCTTTAACCGTCACCGTCATTTTATCGAGATCTTGGCCATCGTAATTATCAGCAGCCTTCCAGGAATCACCAATATAGATGGTGGAAGGGTGCGCCTTAATGGTCGGCACTGTTCGATCGACCGTGTAGTTACCAGAATATAGTTGATTATTATTATCTTTAAGTGTCCAAGTGAACGAAAATTGGGTTGTTTTGGCGGGAACATCAAACTTGCCGGTACTTTGATCGTAAGTGACGCCATTGGTTAAATTAGAAATGTCGATATTTTGATTCGTCTTCCCGTTGGTATCGATACTAAAAAGGTCACCAATCGATACTGTCGCCTGATCGGCAACAATTGTTGCGACCTGACCAACAGCACCACTCGTTGGCAGCTGAGCTGACGGGCTCGAAATCTTGGTAATATTATTTTGAGTAAACGCATCGGCTCCAATTGATGAGCTTCCTAAAAGGTCAACTTCTTTGATCAGGTTGCCAACAAAAGCCTGGATCCCGACTGATGTCACACCTTTAGGAATTGTCACCGTGTTTGTAATTTTATTGTAGGCAAAAGCAGATGTCCCGATAGTTTTAAGTGCATCATCAAACGTGACCCCGGTAATTTGATTACCAGCAAACGCCTGATTGCCAATGCTTTGAACAGCAGCAGGAATTGGAATCGTTCCTTTAAGTCCCGCATACACAAAGGCGCCTTCGCCAATATCTTTAAGTGAGGTTGCATCCGACCAATTAACGTCAGAGAGTTTACTATCATAAACAAAGGCTTGATCCCCGATGCTCACCAAATTGGAATTAAGCGATACTTTTGCCAAATTGTCCATCGCAGCGAAGGCTTTCTCGCCAATTGTTTGAACGCTTTGTCCCAAGTTCACTTGAGAAACGTGGGCATACGCAAACGCCAGTCGGCCAATAGTTGTCACTGAGTCCGGTAGTGTAATTGATGTCGTCTGTTGAAGGCCGACAAAAGCCAAATTACCAATTGTTTTTAAATTCGTTGCTTGAGAGAAATCAACATTGGTCAAATTTTTCAAGTACGCAAAAGCCGACTCTCCGATCGTTGTTAAGTATTTCGGGAGGGTCACACTCACAACGCCGTCCTGGTAGTCAAATGCATGACTACCAATACTGGTTACTTTATATGTTTGGCCATCATTGGTAACCGTATCAGGAATCACGACGCTACTTTCGGTATTTCCAGACTGACCAAACCAGACATTAGCGCCCGTTACAGTTGCTGTTTTGTTTACAGAATCAAAGGACCACTTAAAATCAGACTGTGGTGTTGATTCCCCCGTTGTCGCTGTGTCAGCGGCCAACGCATCACGAGGGGACATCAAATAACCAGTATCAACAATACCGGTTCCAATCCCCAATGTAAGTGTTAACAACACTGCTGTCAGCTTTGATTGTTTCATTTAAATTCCCCCAGAAACAGGTTGTCACTATTGCATTAACTAATTAATTATATTGAATCAATCTTAAGTTACCCTTAAAAAGCCAACAAATTATTTCCGATCTGGCCATTAAGCCCCTATAACTTCTAAAGAGACCTGATCATTGGCCGACAGCTGTAAATCGTTCATTATGATGAGTTGGATGTTCCATTTCATCATTAATCACTTTAGCCATCGTTTCCGAAGTAATTTCTGATTTGCCAGCTGCATTGGTCAACAAACTGTCTTTCCCAAGCACAAAATCTGTCGCATCCCCCGGCTTAAAATTAGCGCTCGGTGAAACCGCAACCCAATTGACATTCTTGGTATTCATTAACAGTTGGTATTCCTTAAACTGTTGGCGTGGCACCTCAATAAACGATTCGTTATTCGGCATCTTTTCAAGCTTGTCAATTAACCGATGTCCGTTGCCGGTTTCAAGGCTGGCAGCCCCCAGTATGAAGAACAGCCGGGGCTTGTCAGTATCCTTTGCCAATTCAACCAGTCGAGCAGCCAAGTCAACGTGCTTATATGCCTGACTCATATCGTGGGTGGCAAATGCGTCGACTAAGACATCCAAGTCTGAAATATCAACGCGTTGAATTTCAAAGGCGTCCTTCGTCACGAGTTTGACCCCGTCCGGCAGCATGTCCCTTGCTTTATCTGCATTGCGAACAAATCCTGTTACTTCAAAGCCACGGCGAACAGCTTCGTTGACAATTGCACTGCCAGCCATTCCGGTTGCCCCAATTACGCCTACTTTAAGTGTCAAGTTCAAGCCTCCCAAAATAATCAATCGCGTGTCATATTATTGTGCAAATTGTTTTAAATTATATGATTAGTATCCGCTGATTTGTCACGGTGGTCAACTATTTTGACTGCGCTACGCCTTGTTGCAACTGCGTTTACGGCCACAAAAAAATCAGGAGCTTATCGACAGCTCCTGACTTGTTTAATGAATATTCAACTATTTATTAAGCTAACTTAACCGGCTTTCCGGCTACATCAATTGTGATCGGCTCACCACTGATTAATTTGAAGTGTGACCCATCCTGGTCGACGTCAACTTCAATCAGACGATCACGGAAGACCTGTCTGAATGAGTAGTGTGACCATTTCTTTGGTAGGAATGGTGCGTAATGAAGTTCGCCATCCCGAACCCGCATGCCGGCAAATCCTTGAACGACTGCAATCCAGCCACCGGTCATCGCTGTAATATGCAGGCCATCGACGGTGTCGTTATTGTAGTTATCCAAATCAAGCCGGGCAGTCCGTTCATACAATTCAACGGCCTTTTCTTCATAGTGAAGATCAGCTGCCAAGACTGAGTATATAGCAGGTGACAAGCTTGATTCATGAACCGTGTATTGCTCGTAGAAGTCAAAGTTCGATTTCTTCTCTTCCGGCGTGAAATCATCGATGAAGTCCCAAATTCCTTGGAGGACATCTCCCTGCTTGATGTATGGCGAACGCAAGATTTTATCCCATGACCAATTCTGGTTAAGCGGCAATTGGTCGGCAGGAATCTCTGAGACCGGCTTGAGGTCTTTGTCCAAGAAGCCGTCATGTTGAACAAAGATATTAAGATCCTTGTCATAAGGCAAATACATATTATCGACAATATCTTGCCAATGCTTCTTTTCGTCATCGCTCACATTTAACTTCTGAGCCTGTTCTGGTGAAACTTCTTTGAGAATTTCAAGTGTGTATTTCAACGTCCACTGGGCCAAAATGTTGGTGTACCAGTTGTTATCAACGTTGTTTTCATACTCGTCCGGACCCGTAACACCGTGAATCATGTAATTCTTGTTTCGTTGGCTATAGTGAACCCGATCAGCCCAGAAACGGGAAATCTCAGTTAACACCTTTGAGCCTTCGTTCAGCACATATGACGTATCGCCCGTGTATCGGGTGTAATTATAAATCGCAAAGGCAATGTCACCATTCCGGTGAATTTCTTCAAAGGTGATTTCCCATTCGTTATGACACTCGATTCCGTCAAATGTCACCATTGGGAACAAAGCGCCCTTGAGGCCCTGCTGTTTGGCGTTATGGTAGGCACCATCAAGCTGCTTGTATCGATACATCAATAAGTTGCGTGTCACTTTAGGGTCGGTGATTCCCAGATAAACAGGAACGGCGAACGCTTCGGTATCCCAATAAGTGGCGCCACCGTACTTCTCACCAGTAAAGCCTTTAGGACCGATATTCAACCGTGAATCTTCACCGTAGTATGTGGAGAAGAGTTCAAACAAGTTGAAGCGAATTCCCTGTTGTGCCTCGGTATCCCCATCAATGACGATGTCAGACTTATTCCAACGATCTGCCCAAATCTTTGTGTGAGCAGCAAACAACTCGTCATAGGATTGACTTGCGACTTGATCGCTTAATTGAGTCATGGCAGCCGTTAAAGATTCTGTTGAATCATAATCCCGTGAGGTCACGACAATCACACGTTTTTCAAGTTGAGCCGAGTCGTTTGGTGCCAACTCGCCTGTGAACTGATTAACAACTTCTTTGTCGTTTGGCTGAGAAACATTTACTGCCTTTAAATCCGTCACATTGCGCATTTCCATCCCTGAGGTAAAACGTGGGGTGCCAAATGCATTCGGCGTCGTTTTAGCAACGACATTTCCACTTTCGGTTCCCTGCTTGGTTGAAAGGACTTCCCAGAACCGTTCGTCATAATTGGCGTCTTCGTTTTTCACATCCGCGTCAATCGAAGAATCAATTGTCAGATCAACTTTAGTTGAACCAAGATTCTCAACGGATACCCGCTGGACGGAAAGTTCTTGCTGCGCAACACTCAAGAAACGTTCAAATTTAACGCCAACTTTGGCATCTCCTTTAGTAACGGTAAATGAGCGGGTTAACAATGCTTGTTTCATATCCAGGTTCAATTCAAAATCGCTGAATTGATCCTTAGCGAGGTCAATGGCGTCACCATTAATCTTGATGTTCATCTTAATGAAATTAACCGCGTTGACAACTTTACCAAAGTAATCTGGATAGCCATTTTTCCACCAGCCAACCCGGGTCTTATCAGGATACCAGACACCGCCGAGATAAACGCCGGCAAGACTGTCACCGCTATAATTCTCCTCGAAGAAGCCACGCATCCCCATATAACCATTTCCAAGGCTGGTCATTGATTCCTGCAGGCGTTTGTCTTCAGGCTTGAAGTCATGGGTAACAATATTCCAGGGCGCTACTTCAAAAGTTCTTTTCATAAGTTAATGTCCTTTCTATGCTCGATAAGTTTCTTTAATAAATCCAACTGAGACTGCTCCCAAGGCCATGATGATACCGGCTAACAGGAACATGTTTGGTTGTGCGTTTCCAAGTAATGGGAACAAACCAAAGCTGGCAAGTGAGGCAACAATTTGTGGCAGGCAGATTGAACCGTTGAATAGTCCGAGATAAGTCCCCATGTGCTCACCAGACAAGGCGTTGGTAACCATTGTTAATGGGTAAGTGTTCATAGATGCCCATGCCATTCCAACGAGGGTAAATGACACGATCAAAATGTACTGTGAATGAACGAAGAAGACGGAAATAAATCCAATTGCACCAAGCGCCAAGCTTAATGAATAGCCTAACTTATGGTGGTTATTTGGTAATTTAGCCAAAACGTATGACCAGATAACGGCGGCAATTGATTGAACGGCAGCGAGAACACCGTACCAGTTTCCGGCAGCTTGATAACCTGCAGAAGTTGCGTTGGTTGTGTTCCAAACGTTGCTGGCAATGGCTCCGGCAGAGTATGTCCAGAGGTATTGGAAGGCAACCCAGCAGAAGAATTGAACCAAGGTAACAGTCCAGAATACTTTTGGTGCCTTCTTCAGTAATTTCCACCAGTTGCCACCAGTTGAGTTGGCTTCTTCAGTAATGCCGTGATACTTGGCGTAAGTTTTCGGATCATATTCATGAACCTTGAAGATCGTTAACAGACTGGTAAGTAGTAGGATTGCGGCCCCAACGTAGAATGAAATCACAACTGATTGTGGGACAACCCCCTTCTTAGCGGTGTTGGCCACACCTAATGAGGTAAAGATGAATGGGAAGATGGCTGCGATGACCGCACCACCATTTGATAAGAAACTTTGAATTCCGTATGCGTAACTCTTTTGATCATCGTTAACCATGTCACCAACCATCATCTTAAATGGCTGCATCGCAATGTTTGACGACACATCCAGTAAGGCAACGGTAACGGCCCCAAATACCAAGGCTGTAATGGACGCGTACCCGAACCCGAAGCTTCCCGAGTTAGGCAACAGACACATGACGATAATGGCAATCAGAGTTCCAAGTGCCAAATAAGGTAATCGACGGCCACCCAATTTTGGTGCCCAAGTTCGATCTGAATAGTAACCGATAATCGGTTGAACAATTAATCCGGCAAGTGGTGGCAAGATAAAGAACCACCCCAACTTATTAGGGTCTGCCCCGATGGTTTGGAAGATCCGACTCATCTGTGAGCTCTGCAGGGTAAATGCAATCTGCACACCCAAGAAGCCAAAGTTAATCATCCAAATTGTGCTGGCAGGAAGCGTGGGTAAACCAGACTTCTTAGTCGCTGCTGAACTACTTACTTCATCCATTTGTGATTCCTCCAATTCAAAAATATAAATTATAATAGCGTTTACATTTTGTATTATGACACCTTTTAAAATAAAATGCAAACGGTTGCATGAAATTGAGTGAGCATTTTGATCAATTTGTTCTCCGATTCTTTCTGGTACCGATTCCATTGCGGCTCTTCTTACTATTGAAGGAATGGATTTCGGATGAGTCTGTCACCAGGTAAATGAGTGCCAAAATATTAAAGAAAAAAAGTTTTTTGACGATTTTCACTGATATATAACGTTTGTGGTCTAGACCTGAAGACAATTATGAAAAAGACGTATGTAAATACCGTCACTGTTTTCATTGCACTTCGATCAAAAATGTTTTATATTGAACAAGCATTCACAAGTAACTTGATGAACAACAATTTCATAAGGTGGTGAGATTTACATGTTGTTAGGTAGTGTTGAAGCTGGTGGTACAAAATTTGTTTGTGCCGTTGGTAACGAGGATTACCGGATTTTGGACCGGACGCAGTTTCCTACGACCACTCCAAAAGAGACCTTACAAAAGACTGTTGATTACTTCAAACAGTTCAAGGATCTCAAGGCAATCTCGATTTCTTCATTTGGACCAATTGAGCTTCGTAAGAACTCGCCTAAGTATGGGTACATTACAAATACCCCAAAAAAAGGCTGGGCCAATACAAACTTTGTAGGTCGGATTAAAGAGGATTTTGATATCCCAATTAGTTGGACAACCGATGTTAACGGCTCCGCTTATGGCGAGTACGTGATGGCAACGCTGTTCAACGAAAAAATTAATTCGTTGGTTTATTACACCATTGGTACCGGAGTTGGTGCTGGTGCAATTGTCAACGGAAACTTCGTTGGTGATATCGGCCATCCCGAAATGGGGCACGTTCGTTTGAAACGTCATCCGGACGACCTTAACTTTAAGGGAATCTGCCCTTACCATGGCGACTGTTTGGAAGGTTTGGTTTCAGGACCAACATTTGAACCACGAACTGGTAAGAAGGGGCAAGACGTTCCGATGACGGATCACACTTGGGACATTATGGCGTTCTACGTTGCTCAAGCAGCAATTCAAGTCACCTTAATGCTCCGTCCAGCCAAGATTGTCTTTGGCGGCGGTGTTGTCAGCGAGGACTTCTTGAAGAAGGTTCGGGCACAGTTTAATGACTTACTGAACAATTACGTTGACGTTGGTGACCTCGATAAATATATCGTGATGCCGCTGGTCAAAGAAAATGGTTCGGCAACAGTCGGGGACTTTGCCTTAGCTTTGAAAGAATACAACAAGTAACAAGTTATTTTTTTGACACATTCCGCAAACGTTTGTGGAATAACGGATATTAAAAGGAGATTATTTATATTATGAAAGCACTTGTATTTACTGGAAAACAACACATGGAAATTCAAGACATTGACAAGCCAGAATTAAAGCCTGACGAAGTACGTGTCGACACTGCTTACGCTGGTGTTTGTGGTACTGATCACGCCCTTTATAACGGCCTTCCAGGTTCAGCTGATGCTGTTCCTCCAATCGTCTTTGGTCACGAAAACTCAGGTGTTATTTCCGAAGTTGGTTCAAACGTTGATGGCTTCAAAGTTGGCGATCGTGTCACTGTTGACCCTAACATCTACTGTGGCAAATGTTTCTACTGCCACACTGGCCGTCCAGAACTCTGTGACAACCTCTCAGCCGTTGGTGTAACTCGTAATGGTGGCCTTGAAGAATCATTCACTGCTCCTGCCACAAACGTTTACCCTATTCCTGACAACGTATCTTTGAAGGATGCTGCTGTTATCGAACCAATCTCATGTGCCGTTCATGGTATCGACTTACTTAAATTGACACCATACCAAAAAGCCTTAGTTATTGGTGATGGCTTCATGGGTCAATTGTTCGCCCAAATCCTCCAAGCTTATGGTGTTCATCAAGTTGACTTGGCCGGAATTATCGACGAAAAGTTGGATCTCAACCGTGAAAAATTAGGTGTTACCAACACATTCAACACAACTCGTGACAAGCTTCCTGCTGACTACGATGTTGTTATCGAAGCCGTTGGATTACCACAAACTCAGGAACAAGCAATTGAAGCTACTCGCAAGGGTGCTCAAGTATTGATGTTCGGTGTTGGTAAGCCAGATGCTCATTTCTCAATGAACACTTACGAAGTTTACCAAAAGCAATTAACTGTTCAAGGTTCATTCATCAACCCTAATGCATTCGAAGACTCAATCGCCCTTCTCCAAAGTGGTGACTTGAACGTTGATGCCATCATCAGCAACGTCTTCGACTTAGACGAAGTTGAACCATTCTTGCAAGGTAAGACTAAGGGTGTTTCAAAGGCTGTTGTTAAAGTAGGTGAATAGTTTGAAAAATACCGAGGAATCAGCCAGCCAAGTATTAAATGGCCGGACGATCTCGATGTCCAAGTCGATTACCTTCTTCATCATTTCACTGGTAATCAACTCTGCCGGAAATGTACTGACACTGGTAACGAGTGCGCAAATCCACCCTTCCTACTTGGGATCGGCTTACTGGACTGCCGCAGAAGCTAACCTGGCTGTCGCATTTGGCTGGAATCTGTTTTGGACATTCTTAATTCTTGGAGTTGTGATTACAATTTTAAACGCCATCCTAGTGGGTCACTGGAGTTGGCGAAGAGCTTTAGGTAACTTGGTCTTCATGGTTCCTTTCTCCGCGTTGATTCAAGTATTTGAAGACTTCTTCCTTGGTAAGTACCCAGCATTGTTCAGCGGGTTTCCACCTGCAAAGACCCCATTCATGATCGGATTTTACATCGTCTTGAACTTCTTGGGTGTCGCAATGATTGGGACTGCAATCTCAATTTACCAGCGTGTCAACTTAGTGTTGCATCCTGCTGATGACTTAATGCAGATTCTGCGTTTTAAATATTTCAAAGGAAATGCCAACACAGCAATGTGGGCTTCTTACATCCCACCTACACTGATGGCGATCCTGGCATTCGCAATTACCCGTCAATTCACCAACTTCGGAATCGGAACCATTTTCGCGTTCCTATTCCAAGGTGGTATTACAGGAATTGCGGATACAAAAATCTTCCCTAACCTAAAGCATCAAGCGCTCGATGTTGGGAAAGATGAGTAAAGCTCGCATCAAATCGGCCTAAGATATTTCATCAAAAATCAAACACGATTTTAATGGACCTATCTTAGGTTTGATTTTCATAACAAATGTACACGGTTACAAAATTTGATACAAAAGAGGAAATTAATCATGGCAATTAAAGATGATATTACCGGAATCCAACACGTTGGTATTCCATCAGTTGATTTGGACAAAACAATCGAATTTTACAAGTCACTTGGCTTTGAAGAAGCCGGCTTGTTCCATAATGGTGAAAACCGTTGCGCATTCATGCGTTTCGGCAACTTAACCATTGAAACATGGGAAGGCGACCCAACTGCTCGTAAGGCTGGTGCAATCAACCATATTTCATTGAACACACCAGACGTTGAAAAAGCATTTGCTGACGCCAAGGCCCAAGGATTACGAATGGTTAACGACGAAATCCAATCAATTCCTTCATTCTGGGATAAGGGGATCAAATTCTTCAACATCCTCGGCCCTAACGAAGAAACAATCGAGTTCTGCCAAATTCTTTAGTCCCCGTCGGATGATTTGTTTTTGAAATAACTCTCAAACTACCTGATGGGACTCGTGCCATCAGGTAGTTTGTTTTATAATGAACTTAACTAATTAATCTATTCTTGAGAGGAAGTACTATAATGGCTCATATTTCTTTTGATGGCTCAAAATTATCAAAGTTCGTTCACGATAATGAACTTGGCGAAATGCAGGCATTGGTGAACGCTGCTGACGACGAATTGCGTAAAGGAACAGGTGCCGGCAGTGATTTCCGTGACTGGCTGACGCTTCCTAAAGACTACGACAAAGAAGAATTTGCTCGGATTCAAGCTGCTGCTAAGCAGATCCAATCAGATTCAAAGGTACTGGTTGTTATTGGAATCGGGGGTTCATACCTGGGTGCCAAGATGGCCGTTGATTTCTTGAACGACACCTTCTTCAACTATCTGCCAGATGACCGCAGAAAGTTCCCTCAAGTGATGTTCGCTGGAAACTCATTGAGTTCTTCATACGTCTATGACTTGATCAATCTGATCGGCGACCGCGATTTCTCAGTTAACGTGATTTCCAAATCAGGAACCACCACGGAACCTTCAATTGCATTCCGAATCTTTAAGGAACGCCTCATTGAAAAATATGGTGCAGAAGGTGCCAAAAAGCGGATCTACGCCACAACTGACAAGGCTCACGGTGCTTTGCGCCAAGAAGCTGATGCCAGCGGCTACGAATCATTCATCATCCCAGACGGTATTGGTGGCCGATACTCCGTCTTAAGTCCCGTTGGCTTGCTGCCAATCGCCGTTTCCGGCGCCGACATCGAACAGTTAATGAAGGGTGCCGCAGATGCTTCTGATGAGTACACCGACCCTGATTTAACCAAGAACGAAGCTTACCAGTACGCTGCGTACCGAAACATTTTATACCGGAAGGGCTTTACCACCGAATTGCTGGAAAACTATGAGCCAAACATGATGTACTTCGCTGAATGGTGGAAGCAACTCATGGGGGAATCAGAAGGTAAGGATGAAAAGGGCATTTACCCATCATCAGCTAACTTCTCAACTGATTTGCATTCCCTTGGCCAATATATCCAAGAAGGCTTACGTAACTTGATGGAAACCGTTGTTAAGGTTGATAAGCCAAACCACGACGTTGACATTCCTAAAGAAGCCGACAATCTCGACGGTTTGAAGTATCTTGAGGGCCGCACCATGGACTACACCAACACGGAGGCCTTCCACGCCGTTGTTCTTGCCCACACAGATGGTAGCGTGCCAAACATGGCCGTCCACATTCCAGACCAAACGCCATACACGTTGGGCTACTTGATCTACTTCTTCGAGGTTGCAGTGGCAATTTCCGGTTACCTTAACGGTATCAACCCATTCAACCAACCAGGTGTTGAAGCATACAAGCAAAACATGTTCGCTTTGCTTGGCAAACCTGGATTTGAAGAAAAGGGTAAAGAACTTAAGAAACGAATTTAATTTGCTGAGTTATCCAAATACAAAACGCCCGCTGGCATCTCTGAGATGCGGCGGACGTTTTTGCTTTGAAATGTGTTTGACCAAATATTCGAGAATAACCGTATAATCAACTTATAATGAAAAATGGAGTGAATGCAGATGCTTAAATTAATCTCAGATCTATTGATTATTTTGGTCGCCATCGAAGCCCTCTTCATCATGGGACTGGAGATGTTTGGCAACCAATCCAAGCTGGCACAAAACGCGTTTCACGTTTCTGCCAACTACCTGGCGCAACCAGAGGCCAGGACAAGCATGGCCAATCAAGGGCTTTACAATGGCTTCATCGGGGTTGGCATTTTGCTTGGCCGATTTGCCTTCCCAGGGGATGCAGTCTACCCCACCCTGCTGCTGTTTATTAGCTTTGTCGTCGTTGCGGCAATTTTCGGAGCGCTCACTGCTAATAAGCAAATTTTGTTAACTCAAGGGGCACCCGCCATTGTTGCGCTGGTGCTGTTGATTTGGGCACATTAGGGACTGTTGGTGGTCAAAAATCTTGTTATTTAAGCCTCATTACACCGGCATCCCAAGAAAAGTGATTAAGGATAAAATAATGAGTCCCACTGAAATGAAAAAATTCCCAGAACCAGCTTATTGACTCGATGCCCTTTGATTTTTGTTGTTAGAAGAATAATAAAGGATAGAACGCTAATAGGTAAACTAAGCTCTAACAATAATGAATACCTCCTCAAAGTTTGAGTTCATTAAATCTCGATTTCTCCGTCTCTATAAAACTTTTCTTAAAACTAACATACCATTTTGTCGCTAATTTATCAGGGTAGATAAAAAATAGTTCTCCCATAAGAAAACCCCAGGGAAGAATCACCCTGAGGCCTTTTGTTGTTTTTATAATCCCTTATACGTCTAAAATCATCTTGTGATTAGTGTCGAATTTTCCTTAATGAAAAGTGAAGCTTTTACCATCTGCTCTTCTGTATCAGGGGATAGGGTAGTTTCCATAACTAGATCTTGACCATCCTGCTCAGATACTTTTAAAGCGTAATTATTCATGTCCAAAAAGAATGCAGTGGCCATAAATGCGATTCGCTTATTACCATCAAAGAAGACGTGTTTCTTGGTTATTTTTTGAAGTAGAAATGCGGCTTTAAGCCAAATGGTCGGATAAGCTTCTCGCCCGAAGAATTGTTGGCTAGGTTGTTGCGCAATGGCTTCTAATCCGTGCGGGTCTGCCACACCAAACGTTCCTTCTTGAGCCGCTTCAATTACTAATCGGTTGATTTCAATTAAATCGTCCTTAGTTAGATAATTCATAGGTTTTTCAATCTTTCCATCAAACCTGCGTTCTCAGCATAAAGACGGTCAAATCTTTTTTTAAATTCTGGACTGATTTTTGGGTCGGTGGTGATCTTAGATATTTCAATCTTATTAGTTGAGGGATTAAATAGCAATTCAACATCGTCACCGGCAGTTAAGTTCATGGCTTCTTTAAGTTTTTTAGTAATTCTAATGGCATCTGAATTACCGTTCGAAAAAACCTTGGTGGTCGTTTTGATATCTGATGAATTTTGCATAATAATGGCCCCTTTCCTGTATGTACATACTATATTTATGTACATACAATGTCAATAATTAATCTTTTAATCCGGACAGACTACCTTATGTTCAGATTCCACTGTTTTTTAAAAATATTTAAGCCTTGAAGTGTGCGGTTCAATGATTTTCATGATTGTAAACGACACCCGTAAAATGTAGAAATGGGGGTCACTTCATAATAGTGGTATGCAGTACCAGATGCACAGTTCCAAGAGTATCACGACAAACAAGTGTAAACTTTGTTTGCAGATATCTTCTCAGAACTTGAGGCCCGAATTGATTCATTTGAGAAGATTGGTGATGTAAAAAACTTCTTGTTTAAGCATTTTAATCAAGGCGAAAAAAATAATTTAACCCCATATTTATTCCCAATCAGTCCCTCTACAGCCACCTGATGCGATACAATAGTATTAAATCACATCATAAGGCAGGTAATTAACATGCAAGCAAGCGGCATTGCCCATCGAAAAATTGATGAATCCTTCATTGTTTATGACGGCGAAAATCAGAAAGCTGTCATGGACTTTTTAAAGCCGCTGGAAAGTCATATCACTAAGAAGAAAAATAAAATTCAGGTGATTACACAAAACGGCGCCACCTCCATCGAAGCGGATCAAGTCGTCGTCAAGGGCTATCAAGATCGCATTGAGATCTTTTCTCAACCGGATTTTCTAGAAACCTATGAGATTCAAGGGGAATAGCCACCGGAAGCCAAATCAAAAGGGACGCTCATGTGAGTGCCCCTTTTTCTGATTCTGCATTTACATAACCCGCTTCTCTTTGGCTGCCCGTCGATACAATACGACCGCCAAGAGGATAATCGCTAAAATAATCATCCCCAACGCAAACCGATAAGCAAAGTGCATCCCGGCCACAAACCAGTCCGGATGCGCGTCGGGGTATGTTGTCACCCGTCGGCCAGCCTGGCGACTGATTCCAAAGTACAGTAGAGACGTGGCCAAAGAAAGTCCAATCGTCATGCCAAAGTTGCGCCCCAATGCCGCGATCGATCCTGCAATTCCTTGAAACTCCGGTGACGCATTGCCCATGATCATCGGATTATTTTGAAAGGCCCCGTTTGCCGTTCCAAACAACGCCAGGCCAATGATGAGCCACCAAATTGACCAGGAAGGCTGAATCGAAAGAAAGATAACTTCTGGAATCAAGAAGATAAACAGGGCATAAAAAGAAACCTTTTCGGCGCCAATGTGATCGGCAATGTATCCGCCCGTGGGTGCGCTGAAAATATTGAGCAACGGCACTGCCATCAAGATAAGCCCTGCAATCGCTGACGACAATAATAATCGATCCTGCAAGTAAAATGGCATGATAACGTTATTGAAATAACCGCAAGCATAGACCAGCATTGCCGACAGAATACCAAACGTAAATCCAAGGTTATGAAATATTTTAAGGTTGATCAGTGGCGCAGCGACTCGCTGTTCAATCACGAAGAATGCTGCGAACAATCCAATCGTCACTACCAGCAAGCTCAAAATTCGCCAATCGCCAAAGCCAATCATTTGCCCCCAAAAGATCATCACAAAGAAGCTAATCACAGCACCAGCGTAAGTCGAAAAACCGGGAACATCAACTTGAATTTTTCGCGTTGAGCGGGGTGTCCGTGGAAAGAAATGATGACCCAATAAATATGCGATAATCCCAATTGGAACGTTGATATAAAATATGTAATGCCAATTTAACCACGTCAAAATAAGCCCGCCAATTCCCGGGCCGGCGATGTTTCCCACCTGAACAAACGAACTATTAACCCCTAAAGCAATCCCATGCCGATGGGGCGGAAAAATATCGGTGATGATCCCAAAATTAGTGGCCATCGTCATCGATGCCCCCAAGGCTTGGAGTAACCGGGCGCCCAAAATCATGGGTAAATTCAGACTTAACCCGCAAAACAGCGAGCCGGTGACAAAGATCAGTGTCCCCGTCTGAAAGATCCGAACCCGGCCAATTTGATCTGACAATCTGCCAAAGAAAATGAGCAAGACACAAATTGATACCAAATAAACCGAAACAACCCATTCCGCCTGATTATTGGGAACGTGCAAATCCCGTGACATTTTAGGGACAGCAATATTTACAATACTGGCATCGATTGTCGACATAAAGGACACAATCGACGTCGACATCAATAAGAGCCATTGATTCTGCTGTTTCATGTGATTTCCCTCTAACTCCTAGACAATTTGGTGGCCGACAATAATATGGCGGTTGGCCGCTTCACCATCTTCCGGCTTATCCAACAGCAGTTGAACTGCCGACTTGCCCATTTCCCCGGGATGAATGTCCACTGAATGAAAATGCGTATCGGTAAGCTCGGCAGGTAATGAATTGTTATAACCCAGTACCTCAATGTCTTTATCAGGGTAAATCATTTTGAAACGGTGGTACATCTTGAGACCGCTATAATCGTCGATAGCAACGATTCCGTCCATCTGTGGGTGATCCTTTATAAACTGGTCGGGAACGGCGTCATCGGCGTCAGGAATCGAAAAGACAATCGGTTGTTTGCCAGCTTGATTAATTGCGTCCAAATACCCTTTTCGCCGGTCAATTTCAAACGGCCAATCATTATGGGTTTGAACGAATACTGGATTTTGTGCGTGAAACTCATTAATCAAAAAATTGGCACCGTCAAAACCGGCTTTAACATTGTCGTTATCAACATAAAGCCAATCCTGCCCCGCCGCTGGTTTTCCGATAGTGACAAAGTCCACGTCTTCATTTTGGAGCATCTCGATCACTGGGTCATTTTGGTGTGAGTACAGCAAAATAAAATGTTTAATTTGAGCCCGGGTGATCATTGATTTAACGTTATCAATAACCTGTTCGGTACTGTCGCCAATTGCGATTGACAGGACATAGTTGCGCTGATTCAATTGGGCGTTCATCCCCCGTAAAATGCCGACGTAAAAGATGTTGTCGACGACCCGATTATTGACCGGGAAAACAACTCCGACGGTGTTCGCTTCACGGTTGGTCAGATTTTTAGCATTATAGTTAGGCTGATACCCCAGCTTTTCCGCCATTTGATGAACGTTTCTGCGAGTCTTGATGCTGATGCGTTTATTGTCATTGAGTGCCCGTGATACGGTCGAAACCGACAGGCCTAGTCTCTTTGCGATGTCTCGAATTGTAACCATTTGTACCTGCCTCCCCTCTCCTAAATTTTACCCTTTTTCGGTTGCGATCTGATTAAAGTTTTGTATCAATTATTAATATTGAAGCGTACGACTAGATTTTGCCAGTGTTATGTGATAATTTCAACATATGAGGTGATTATGGACATGAAAAAAAGCAAATCATTAGCCGCTATTTTAGTGGTCGTTGCAAGCTTTGCACTGGTATTGGCAGGCTGCAGCAGTTCCTCAAACAAAGGAACTTCAAAAAATGACAGCAGTAAGGCCAGCATGCAAAACGCGGTTCAACACAAGTCTGCAAAGGAAGTGCTGACTTCAAATAAGAATCTATGGTACATGAACGGCTCGATCAATTATAAGAGCAAGTCGGGAATTGATGCTTACAGATTTAATCGCAAGAACCACACTGTCACGATTTATAGCGTTAATAAAATGTATAAGACTTATGATCAAGCCAAGAAGGCTAATGATTTGGATAAGCAAGGAACACTGAAGTACGCGTTTAAAAATAACTCGGACAACAATCCAGTTATCTATATGAAGGGGAAATTGTCAGATATCCCGATGCACCAAACCGTTTCGGTAAAGGATACCGTGTCTGGCAAGAACCACGATGCAAACTTGAGTGTGACCGGCTATAAGGTCGTCCGCAATCTGGATGACGACCCGGCAACACAGGTATGGGTAACGCCGAAAAATTAGAGAGTGCGGAGCAAACCGTTTAACTTTCGAGCATTAATTGAATCATCAGTTTTGACGCGTTATCGCGTCGAAAGTGGTGATTGGATTAAGCGGAGAAAGTTGGTTTGCACAGCACGTTTAGTGCGGAGCAAACCGTTTAACTACTAGACGCTGCACTTCGTTTGCGGTCGTCGGAGCATTAATTGAATCATCAGTTTTGACGCGTTATCGCGTCAAAAGTGGTGATTGGATTAAGCGGAGAAAGTTGGTTCGTGGAGCACGTTTAGTGCGGAGCAAACCGTTTAACTACTAGACGCTGCACTTTGTTTGCGGTCGTCGCCCACAGGACTAAACGCTACACTCCGTTTGCGGTCGTCGGCGCATTATTGAATCGAATACTTCAGCCGAGAGCACAATGCTCCCGGCTTTTTTTACGCGCACGATTCCTCACTATGATATCATGAAATCGTCTATTCAAAGAGGAGATAATTGAAATATGAAGGATCAAAAGCTTTTAAGAAACGCTACGCGAACTTTCTTTCACAATTGGGGTGCCTACGTCAGTTTGCTCATCGTCATTAACCTTTTATTGAGTATAATTGTCGTTCCAATCATGGAATTCATGACAAGTGTGATTTTAAAATCAAATGGTGTACCTTACATTTCATATACGAATGCCGTCTGGCTGCTCACGCAAAAACCACTTGCAATCCTCGAACTCCTGCTATTATTAATTGCCATTTTTGCATTGGTCTTTTGGCAATTTGCCTTCATCCTTTATGGGATTGACAATATTGCCCTTCAGCAGAACATGACGCTTTGGCAAGTTTGCAAAAGCGCGCTTTCAAACATGCGACGTCTTCGAATCGGCAGCTTTTTATTCTTTATCGGCTACTTTATTTTAATTCTGCCACTCTCATTTGTGTACCTGAATTCTCCGTTGCTGGCAAAAGCCACCATTCCGGTCTTTATCCTCGATGATCTTGAAAAAAATCCACTGATCGCAATTCTCCTTGCCGTGCTTGGTCTACTGATCTTTTACCTTGGACTTAGATTGATCCAGGTGTTGCCACTCATGATTATTCACCAACAACGGGGCTTTCAAGCCGCTCGAAATAGTTGGCAGTTAACCCGCCACAACGGCTGGCAGTATCTCTGGCGAATTTTCCTACTTGGCATTATCAGCTTTCTTTCAACAGCCATCGTTTCATATGGCCTTTACTTCCTCCAAAAATTTCTGGATACGCAATCCAAACTGGTTGCCTTTATTGGTGCGGTTACGAATATGGGCCTACTCACTGTCTGGCAACGACTTGTCGCCTCGTTTAGCATGGTTGTTTTCATGCTGATTTTGCTAATGGTGTTGGATCAATCACACTGGAAGCGAAACACCTTACTGACACGTTTGCCGAAAAAGAGTCGGGTTAAAAGACGCTGGGTTGGGGCAATTTTAATCGGGTTGTTCTTATTCGCCGGAATTTCTTATAATGTCGTTTACCTTAAAGGCGCTTTGTTCAGCCAACCGGTCACCATTTCCCACCGGGGCGTTGATGACGGAAACGGCGTTCAAAACACCATTCCAGCCCTCAACCGAACCAGCCGGGAAAAGCCCGATTACGTTGAAATGGACCTTCATGAAACCAAAGATCACCAGTTCGTCGTCATGCACGATGAAAATTTGGCTAAATTAACCGGCGTCAACGCTGCTCCTTATCAGTTAACGTTGGGCCAAATTACCAAGCTAAAGGCCCGTGAGAATGGCCATCAAGCTTATATCCCGAGCTTTGACGCGTACTTAAAGGCTGCAGAACACGACCATCAAAAATTATTGGTTGAAATCAAAACCACTTCTTATGATAGCAAGAACATGTTGCAATTATTTATCAATCGGTATGAAAAACGGCTTTTACGAGACCATGATCACGTCCATTCACTGGACTATCACGTCATTATGGGGCTCAAAAAGCACGCCCCTCGATTATTCGTCAGCTATATCTTACCTTACAATTTTTCGTTTCCTGAAACGAAAGCCAATGCCTACACCATGGAAGAAACCACGCTTAATCAGCAATTTGTCGGCGAGGCGCATCTTCATCGCCAACAAGTGTACGCTTGGACCGTTGACGACCAGCCGCACATGACACGGATGTTATTTCTAAATGTTGACGGAATTATCACCGACAATTTAACAGAATTGAAGGCCACCATTCGTTCAACCTTTGACCACCCGTCGTATGCGCAACGTTTACTCATTTACTCCAATGAATTACAAGATGTTAATAATTAACCCGAATACTAAAAAAGAACCCCAGCCGAGGTTCTTTTTTAGTATTTACGGAAATTAGGCCAAGGAATCCCAAGCCGGCAATTCGATTGGTGCTTGTTCAAGCAATGCCTGCTGATCCTCTGACAGGTACTTTTTGTGGACAACCACCTCATAGACATAATCATCCATCCAATCGTCGTTCATGGTAAAGTAACCTTTTTCTCCGTTCTTGTCGCCCCAGGAATTTTCAACTTTCCATTTGGTCGGTGTATCACCGTTTAAGTCGACACCAGTAAAGGTCATGGCATGAGATACTGCGGCTTGATGATACTTCAACCGGGTTGCTTTGTCCATTTCTAAATCGGTATCAAATAGTTCTGAATAGCGGTACAAGTGGCTATCCAAAAGCCCTTTTTTGCGGTCCATTTGCTCGAGGACATCGTTTCCAAACCACACCGTTTCACCGTCTTTAAGCTGGGCAATGGTGGCTTGTTTGAGCGTACTCATGGGTAAATTTAAAAATTCGATTTGTTTTCCGCCAGCCACGTTGTTTTGGCTCGGCAGTGAATAGAGCTTGTTGTAGGCTTTTTCCGGTGAATTCGACACCACCACATAATCGTCAAGGTCAACGCCAAAGTATTGATCGTAAAACGCTTTGGGGGATAAACCCGAAATTTTGTGGTACTTTTTGTCATCATCTCGATAAGCAAAATCAACTGTCGTGGGTGGCTCCCCAAAGGAGTAGGCCGTGATTCGATACACGGCGCTTAACATTTGTTTTCGAGCCGCATTAATTTCGTCATCGGATTTGCCATCGTGAATCATCTCACGGAGCTTGGCGGCGTCAATCCGGAGCTTGCGGTTCATTACCGTGTCAAAGGCCCCGGTATTCTCAACATTGGCGGTTTCTGGAAAATCGCTCACCGGCACGACGCCATACTTTTGAACCAGGGCAGCTGCCATGGCCCACTGGCCACCGTCATCGCCGGGAAAGCTCAAATAAGCTTCAACTTCTCGGTCATCGGCTGGTCGACTGGCTGTGGCAATCATCCGGTCATAAAAGATATTCGCCCGTTCAATTTTGTCCCAGAAAAATAAATACTTCTGCGATAAATTAAAATCCTTAACCTGATACTTCTTGGCAAATTGATGGCGTAACGTATTCACCAGCGAAAATAACCAGCAACGGCCACTTTGTTTTTGATTGGTCACCGTTCCGGTTTGTAAATCGACTGAGAACACCGGGTTTAATCGAACTTGGGCCTCTGGATCCTGGGCCGCTTGATTAATGCCGTTTTGGGTAATGATTTTAGAAAGGACGTCGCTTTTTGGTGCATCCTTAAATTCTTGATGTAACTGGGTTATATCTTCTGTTGTTAATTGATGGTTATCTTCTGTCATTGTAGACATCCCTCCTCACAAAAAATGATTGATCATTTTGCAGTTAAATTCGTTTCTTTAATTTTGGCGTGACCAAATATGCGATCAAAGCCCCAACCAATCCTTGAATCAAATTAGTACCTATCCCGATGTAGCCGGCATACAGATTGTAGAGCACCGAATCGGCCACAAAGTAGCCCACCACCATAATGGCAATTCCAACCGACACCGCGATGAGTTTGGTCCATTTGCGATCGGCGTTCTTACCCGCAATTAAGCCAACAATCAAGCCTTCTGCGCCATGGACAATGAGTGAAAACCACATGTACTGACCGTATCCGGAAATCAGATCCAGCAAGAATCCACTGGCCCCACCGACAACGCCACCAACTTTTGGTCCTAATAAAATAGCACTAATAAAGATTCCCGCATCACACAGATTGATATTTCCGTGAGTCATGGGAACCGGAATAATGAAGAACCGGCTGATTGCGACGGTAACCGCGATAAACATGGCCGTCAGTACCACCTTAAAAATGTCACTGCTGACCTTTCCTCCAACACTTTTTCGATCCATTATTGCTGTCCTCCCAATACATAATCTTCTTTATTTGCTGCCGTAAAATCATACATTGCCCGCTGACCACCAATCAGTTTAGGCCGTGATGATAGGCAAACCACGTTAGCCGCCCCGACCTTTTTATTGGTCATTCTAACCGGAATCTGAACGTATTTGACATGCATCCCAATCTCCGTGCCACCAATATCAATTCCGCCAAATGCGGTGATGTGCTCAACTTCAACCGGATCATCCATCCTCTCGTAGGCTGCAACTTGAGTGCCGCCGCCTGCGTGGATGGCCGGGACAACCGACACAATTTCCAGATTGTGCTGCTCAGCAACTGATCGTTCAACCAGAAGTGCCCGGTTAATGTGCTCGCAGCCTTGAATCGCCCAGTGAAGATTTCTGGGAAGTAAAAATTCCTCCAACGTTGAAACGACAGCCTTGCCAATATCCAATCGGGAGTTAGTTCCCAACCAATCACCCGAAATGGCGCTGGTACTGCAGCCAACGACAAAAAGTCCGTTTTTTGGAAACTGAACCTTGTCAAAATACTCAGTTAAGACATCTGATAAATCATGTTTGACCGTTGCTATATCCATCATTTACACTTCTTCCCCTGCTTGTCCTAACGTAAACTTTGCGACATCATACAATGTTTTGGTTAAATTCAACCCAAATTTGTGCTGAATGGTTGGTGCTTTACTGGTTAACCGAACTGCCTCATAGACACCATCAATCGACTTTTGAATCGCCATATCAAAATCCAAGTTGAGGTTTAAGTAACCAATCAGGAGTGCCGAAAATACGTCGCCAGTTCCATAAAAGTGACCATGAAGCCATTTCGACCCAACCCATTTGAGCTGACCATCACGCATATAAACACAACCAATGCCTTCATCTCGCAAAACGCCGGTCACAATCACCCGCGCCTTAGACTGGGTCTTCTCTTGACACTTTTTGATGGCGTGAACTAGTCGATCGTCATCGGCGTCAGATACCAATTTTTCACCGCTTAATAAACTCAGTTCCGTGATATTTGGCGTCATCAACGTGGCGACTTCCACCAGGTGTTTGATGCTTGCCAGGTAGGCATCGTCAAAGCCTTCGTACATCTGTCCCCGGTCACCTAAAACCGGATCAATTAGCAGCGTCGTTAAATTCGATTTTGAACAGTAGTCGTACAACAAGTCAGCTGTACTGGATTTTCCGACGTAGCCGACGATCGCTGACTTGAATATCAAATCATCCAGCCCATTCCAGTGACCGGTTGCTCGCCTCAAAAAGCCATCGGTGGTCAGAGTGGTTGGCCGACCAAACCCCTCCGTCTGAGTAGATAAAATCTCTGTCGGTAACGTGGCGGTCTGACTGCCAAAAGCCGACAAAATCGCAAGCGCAGCGGTTGCCGACAGTCGACCAACCGCAGAAAAATCTTCGGCAATTAGTATACTCGACTTGATAATCATCATCCTTCCAGTCATGATGCGTTACAAACATTGTACCCTATTAACGATCTAAAAGTTAGTAGCTTACACATTAAATGTAACAAGTTCTCATCAAAAGTAGTTTAAGTATAACAAGAATTTTCAAAGAAACAATGGACAGTTTCTTTTTAGTGTCGAACTCGCCGATAACTCTGTTATAGTAGACCTGTAATGACATAGAGAAATTAGGAAAGCGTGATTATCATGAACTTTTCCACTAAAAATAGTCTGACGACCCTGGCGCAAACATTTATTATGGGGTCCATTGATGCTTATACCTTTCAAAATTTTCACGGCTCATTTGTGAGCGCCCAGACCGGAAATCTGGTGGTCTTTGCCTATGAATGGGCAACCAAGGGATGGCATACGGCCTATATTCGCGTGCCGGTATTGCTGGGATTTTTACTTGGGGCGTTTATCTCTCAAGCCTGTAAACACATTAAGCTCGATACGGATCGGCGCTTTAACGTCTTTTTGCTCTTCAGCATTCTGTTTCTTGGACTTTTAGGCTTGTCGACCCTGAACCATTTATCGATGCTGACGATGCTCTTTTGCCTCGGCCTATTTTCGGGCTATGAACTGACCGTCTTTAACAAAATCGGCAGTACCAGCGTCAATAACGGGATCATGACCGGAAACTTGAAGAATTTTTCCAACAACGTTTATGAGGGGATCTTCAGCCATGATCGGACGGCGATGATCAAAGCCGGCAGGTTTCTCAGTGGTATCTTGATGTTTATTTTGGGGATCGTCTTCAGTGCCTACGTTCTCCATGCGGCTGGTGATAAAGTCTTTGCGGCCGCAATTATCATCAATGTGGTTTTACTGGCGATTATCTATATCGACTTCAAACGAACACATCATCAGCCAACAATTAATTGACATCCCATTGAATTTGAGTTAAATTAAAAAGCAATTAGAAAACTTACGAAATATCAAGCTATGAGGAGAAGAGTAGCCACTCGGATCGATTTCAGAAAGCCTGGCAGATGAGAGCAGGTATCGAAATGACGGTGAAGATGAGCTCCAAAGGGCATTGTTCCGTTCACGCGGAATAATCGGTAGGAACCGTTAACTTCCCGGGTATCAATGGGTACCGTTGAGGCGTTGTTTGCAAAAGCAACGCGAATAAGGGTGGTAACGCGAGCATTCGTCCCTTGATTGTCAATATGACAGTCAGGGGACGAATGCTTTTTTCGTAAGTGAAACTTTGCCAAATTTTAGGAGGATCTTCAAATGACAAATTCAATCGTTCAAACTAAATTTCCGTATCGTTATGATGTTGTTGGGAGCTTATTAAGAACACAAACCCTCAAGGATGCCCACGCCAAATTTAAAGCCGGCCAAATTACTGCCGCCGAGCTTCAACAAGTCCAACACAACGAAACCAGGAAAATTGTTGCCAAACAAGTTGACCTTGGACTCAAGGACATCACTGACGGCGAGTTTAACCGTAGTTGGTGGCACCTTGATTTTCTTTGGGGATTAACCGGCGTTGATAAATATGACTACCATAAGAGCTACAAATTCCATGGCAGCAAGACCCGTACCGATAATGCCGAATTATCCGGCAAGGTGGCCTTCAACCCCGACCACCCATTTTTTGAAAGCTTCCAGTTTCTTCAATCAATTACACCAGACGGGATCACACCAAAGCAAACCATCCCTTCACCAACCATGCTCTTCCGCGACAACCGCAGCGATAACTGGCCAAAGTTCTATGACACCTGGGATCAATATTTAGCCGACGTTGCCAAGGCATACCACGAAACCATTTTGCATTTCTACGAACTTGGTGCCCGCTACATTCAACTCGACGACACCACCTGGGCATTTCTAATTAGCAAGCTCCACGAAACCGCCGATGATCCGGATGCCCATGCCAAATATATCAAGTTGGCTGAAGACTCCGTCAAAGTCATCAATCAACTTCTTGAAGACTTACCTGCCGATTTAACCGTGACGACTCACATTTGTCGGGGAAACTTCAAATCAACCTTTCTATTTTCCGGCGGCTACGATGGGATTGCCGACTACCTCGGTCAGCTAAATTACAACGGCCTTTTTCTTGAGTACGACAGCGAGCGGGCCGGTGACTTCACGCCACTTGATAGGATCTGGAATGGCGACAAGAACAAGCGGATTGTTCTGGGATTAATTACGTCCAAGGCACCAAAATTAGAGGATAAAGATGCCGTCATTAATCGTATCAACCAAGCCAGTGCCAAAGTACCACTTGAAAACCTTGCACTTTCAACTCAGTGCGGCTTTGCTTCAACTGAGGAAGGCAATAAGCTGACCGAGCAGGAACAGTGGGCTAAGTTAAAGCTCGTTCGAGACATTGCCGAAGAAGTTTGGAACGTCGATTAAGCTGCTCATATCCGAAAAGAGGGATTCTCATGGATAAATCTACGCAAAAAAGCAATCGGACACAGACCGTTTATAATCACGAGACCCATTGGCTTGGGCTGGCCCTCGGACTGGGCTTTGGCCTAGCAATTGATGCCTTATCCGGATTTAAAACCGGGACGTTCTTCACATTTGTGGGGATTGTCTTGGGAATGAGCGGCTTGTTGGATTTTAAGAAAAAATGATCAGGTCCCTTCAAGCTGTCCGTTGTTGTCGGCTGGATCAATAAGGCATATACTTTTACCAATATCTTTCAGTAAAAAAGGAATGATCAACATGCTGGCTTGGATTAGTCTGCAACACAGCATTATAGAATTCAACGCACTTCAGTCATAGTCGAAACTTGGCACGCTACCAAACGGACCGGTACTAAATACCCCGTCTGGCCGTGCTCACCGTAACTGGAGTGCGTTATCATGAAAAACAAATATCCAAGTACCATCGCGAAAGGCTACACATACACATTTTTTTCTTTCTTTGGGATTACTTCACTGTGGGTCATCTACCTTCAGATGCAAGGATTAACCCTCGTTGAAATTGGTCTTTGTGAGAGTATCTTTCACGTGGCCAGCTTTCTCTTCGAAGTTCCGTCAGGTGTCTTGGCGGATCGATTTTCGTATCGCTTTTCCCTGTTTTGGGGCAGAATCGCAGCGATTTTATCAGCGGTTATTATTTTGATGGCCGATAGTTTTTGGCTGTTTGCGTTAAGTTTTGTCCTTAGCGCGCTTTCTTACAACCTCCAATCAGGGACGATTGACGCGTTGATGTATGACTCGTTGGTGGCACCAAAGCTTACTGATAGATTCCCAAAAGTGATTAGTAATCTCAATGTCGCCATTGAATTTTCCCAAACCTCCGGAGTCGTTATTGCCGGCTTTCTGGTTCACTGGCACTTTGAGCTGACCTACGTTGTAGCAATTATAATTGGTGTATTTGGCTTGATTACCGTTTTGTTAATGCAAGAGCCTAGGATTCCCAAATCAGTGGAGACCCCGGAACAAACCATCCGGACAATTGTAATCATGGCCTATCGCACCTTAAAAAACAACCGTCAACTTCGTGGCTTGATGGGCTTTCAGGCGCTCTTTGACGGTGTCTGTACCAGTTATTTTTTCTACTTTCAATCGTTAATGGAAACGCACCATTTCTCTGGCACCCTCATTTCACTACTGATGGTCATCTCAGCGGGAATGGATATAATCGGAATCAAATTGACTCCCTGGATCCAAAAACGATTGTCAAAATCAACTCTGGTCATGAGTTTAAGCGCTGCGCTCGTCTGCTTATTACTACTGAGCTGGTTTAACTGGATTCCGGGATTGACCGTCCTGTTTTTAACCTCGCAATTACTGGGCGCCTTAATTGAGCCAATTTTTAGCAGTTATTACAATGAACTCATTGACTCAGAGCAGCGGGCAACCCTGCTGAGCGTTGCGAGCGTTTTGTTTTCAGCTTCAATGATTGTCTTATTCCCACTCATTGGCTGGCTGGTTCAAACTTGGACGTTTTCCATGGGATTTGGTATTATCGGCTGCATCATTTTACTTTTATTAATCTTAAATAAATTCAAATTGAATTTTGCAAACTAAAAGGATGGTTCAAGAAGTCGTACACAAGCGATTTCTTGGACCATCCTTTTTGATTTGAGTTTTTAATTAACAATGACTTTACGATTTTAGGAGTGCTTCTCCTTTAGCATGGTCAACACGGCGTTCGCTTTCTGGCATCATACTGCCGCCAGTTGCCCAAACAATATGAGTGGCGTTTTCCGAATTGAAATCAGGCACTTCTGTAATTGCCCGTTCAATGGCGGTAAAGCCTGCAGCAGCTGATGGTTCAACGGTTATATGCTCGGTATCCATTAACTGGGCCTCGTATTTGTAAATTGTGGGGTCTTGGAAAGTCGTGCTGCCAAATAAAAGGGTTCGCATAACTTTGCCGGCAATTCGAGAGGGCCTTCCAACGGCCAAACCATCGGCAGCAGTCTTGCCATCTAAGCCAATATCAAAGACTGAAATCTCGTTGTTCAGCTTGGTCATCATCCCCAAAGTCACTGACGGCACGTGGGTCGGCTCACAGAAAATGGCATGAATATTTTCGCCAATAATTGTTTTCAGCCCAAACGTAACGCCACTTGGGCTTCCGCCAACGCCGGCTGGTAAATAAACAACAACCGGATGGTTCTGATCGACTTTAATATTTAAATCATCAAGTTGTTTTTTCAGGCGAACACCCGCGACTGCATAACCAATGAACAGGTCTCGGGACCCCTCGTCGTCAATGAAATGAATCTGATCATCTTTGGCCGCGGCTTCCCGGGCCTTTGGAATAACAGATGAAAAATCAGTGTCCAACTCAACGACATTCACACCACTAGCCCTTAACTTGGCCTTTTTCCATTCCTTGGCATCCCGCGACATATAAACGGTTGTCTTGAAACCAAATGTTGAGGCCGCAATCCCGACGCTTAACGCCAAATTCCCCGTTGAGGCAACCATGACACCATACTGGGCAAAAAGTTGCTTATACTTGGGTGATCGTAAAATTGCATAGTTATCAGTCGGCTTGAGGTCGCCCTTTGTCAAAGCCACGTGTTCAGCAAATTTCAGCACTTCATAGATACCACCACGGGATTTAATTGATCCAGAGATTGGCAGTTGACTATCGGCCTTCAAAAAAAGGCTGCCAGCGATAGCCGTTTGATGATCCTGATTAAATAACTGCTTCATCTTGTCCAATCTAATCAGTGGCGACTCAATGATGCCATGCATATTAGCAGTTTCGGGAAAGGCCGCCTCAATGAAGGGCGCAAAACGATCCCAGCGGGCAACTGCATCAAATATCTCTTCTTTAGAAAAAGGGAGGTCAGCAGATTTCCCATAGTCTGGATTCTTCCAAAAAATCGGCTTTTTAGCCATCATTTCTTTTACTTGTGGATACTGGTCGGTCAAGGTCTGTGTATTATCCATATCCGGTTATCTCCTAAAATTTAATTGCTGGTCATATTGTAGCCCTAATCAATAACGCTGATTGACTGACCCGACAACCTTTACCAAGGTTTAACCATGCTGGCAATTCCGCGTCACATTAAATACAAATAAAACTTATCATCTCCATGATAGGTTACTCATTGACTTGATTGGCACTTGGAGCGTTATTTTTAATGTTTTCGGGCACCTTAAACACCTTAACGCGGTTAACGTTGGTATAAGTTCCATCAATTTGTTCAGAAATTGACTTCTTAGACTTTTTATCCTGATACTGCATATAAATAAAAGTGCTCTGTGGCAAGTGCGTCTTGTTGTCTAACGTGTACTTATAGGTAAACTTCGTAATCTTAACGTTCTGAAGGGCATTTTTTGTGCTTTCACTATGGTTGGCTTCCGCCAAAATGATCTTCTTGGCAACCATCGAGCCCAGTTTGCCAGCCCCAGTATAAGACAGAACATCTGATGTTTTGGTCTTCTGCAGCTTGAGGTCATTTTTTAAATAATCCATCGCCCTGACAGTTGCACTGGCAGTCATTTGGCGGCGGACACTTTTAATCAATGGACTATTCTTTGGCAAGACCTGCTTGGACCAATTATTATCAGCGTGAATATAAACGGTCCGCCCCTCAATGAAGTAGTCGTAATTTTTGACCAAACCACTGACATTATTTAACTTAGCTTGAACAACCATCGGCTTTAAATGAAATTTGGCCGTGATTTTTCCCGTGTTCGTTTTATTATTTTGGGTATTTTTGGTTACCAAAACAACGTTGCCAGACTTCAGTTTCTTGGCAGCCTTTTGCGCCTGATTAACCACCTTCACGGCTTCAGTCGGTTTGGTCTTATTTGATTGATGTGATGAGCACCCCGTCAGTAAAAGTCCAAGAACTGCTACAAAAGCAATTGTTATCTTCTTCATCATATTTCTCCTTGAATAAATTCATTAAACCAAGCTAAATACAGACCACAGCACAACATAAGCGCCTGTCACAACTGTCAAAGACAACCAATGCGCACGCAAAACTCGCTTAACGGCCGTTGCCCATTTCGAAAAATAGTAATGAGACTTCTTCTTTCGTGTGACCTGAATAATCTGAAACGCCATCATTGTCGCACAATATATCAAAATAATGTAACTCATGATAAATAACAGGTCAATGGCAATTCCCCGCCAATTACGGCTAAGGGTCACGAGGGTTAACTGCCAAAGATAAGATCCAAGAATGCCGAAGTAAAGAAAGCCGGGAATCGCGATGGCTAATCTTGAAGAGAAAACGGTGAAAACAACGTATACCAATAACAGTAATCCGCCTCTCAGCAGTCCTGCAAGCAAACGGCCATCATTAATTGAAAAAGAGATCTTGATTGCCTGGCTCTTAAAAATTGAAGAAGCCACAAAAAATGCGGCCATCCCCCATAAAATAAAGATAATATAAGTGGATCGGCGTAATTTTAAGTTATCCAGCAAACCAGTCCCTCCTACTCCAATTGATTAATTCACTTAGTCCACCACAATCATTACTTCCGGCTTCCAGGACTTGGCAGTTTTATCAGGTACGACATATAAGCCATAGTGACCATTCACAGAACTATCCGCCGCACTGGAAACGTGGCTGGAAATAATAGAAGCGTAATATTTCAGTGCATTTGTTGTTTTATGCTTTGCCCAAAAAGCGTAGTACCCCGTCATTGTCTTGGGATCTACCTGTTTGACCGTAAAGCTGGTGGTCTTGGGATTGGAAATCCCCGCTTTTTCGGCGGCATCTCGGGTGCTGACATCCTGAGTAGCTAAAATTTTAGCCATCGCATCCAGCTTTTGATCTGAGACATCTTTAGTCAAATTGGCAGCCACCTGATCACTGATCAACTTTTGAAACTGGGACTGCGGCAAACTCGCCAGCGTCGTCAAATTATCCTGGAAGAACTGTAACGAGCGTTCAGACGAAAGATTCACAATCGACTTGGAAGCCGCGTTCTGTGAGGGATTAACACCCTTGGTTAAATAACCCCGCCAAATGAAGCCATCTGAGGCATTCCCATAGTTATAAACTTCATAGTAAACGTGCTTTTTGGTCCCATTTTGCATCACGACACTATTTTTAACGTACCAAGTTGTATTGGGGTAATTCTTGAGATTATGCAGTCGCTTGGTGTGGGTAGCATTCCACAAATATACCGGACTATTGGACTTGGCATGGTACGCCACCGCATGATTACGACTGAGGACTTTCGTCCAAACATAAGTCGATGAAGCAGTCGCTGCGGTATTCGCTGTCGCAATCAAATTGGTGTTTCCTGAAACTGGAAGACTCGTTGCGGCCACAAACCCAACCGTCATCAACGCGAGTAATAATAACTTTTTCATTGTGTTTTCCTCCTATGTACTAGCCAATTAATTATATCAGAAAACATCCCTAAAATATGGCCTATGTTAATTATATACGTAAAAATGCCCGCTAATTTTTTAGCAGGCATTTTTTTCAAATTGTTAACTTATTTACTTCTGATAGCTCAATCCTCTGCGTAGTCGTTTCCAAAATGACGTATCATCGGTCTGTAAAATCAAGCCTTCATAGATCTGGCCAATGTACCAGGTCAATAACCCAATGCTGACAACTAAGATGGCTAAGGAAATTGAAATCTCCATCCCACTGGCGTTGTCGTTAATAATTCTCATCGGCATAAAATAAGAAGAGAAAAACGGAACGTAAGACAAAATTTTGGCAATTAAGGCGTCAGAATTACTTTGAAACGGCATCGTCAAGAAGAAGGCAATCATACTCAAATAAATTGCCGGCTGGGCCGCCTTGGGTGCATCCTCTGCTTTGGCAACCAGCGCCCCGCTGAACGCCGAAATAATCGTGTAGATAATGACCCCTAAGAAGACAAATAACAGGTTGACGTTTAACATATTGCCGATAATCGCGTTCACCAATGACCGGTTATCAACGATGATCGTTTTGATGTTGTCAAGATGCATGGCAATCTGAAAGAAGCCGTAACCCCCGACAAGGTATACAAGAATCTGTGTCAAAATGACACCAAAGACGCCCAAAATTTTGCCAACAAAATATTTAGAGGCTTTGGTACTGGAAAAGATAATCTCCATCACTTTGGTCCCCTTCTCTGACGCAATTTCCTGGGCAGTCACTGACGAATAAGTAACTAAAATCATGTAAATCATGAAGACCAGAATCCAAAATGACGCAATCTTGGCAAAATTGGCGCCACTATCAGACTTCTTGATTTGCGCTTTAAATGACGGCTGCACTGCTAACGACTTCATCTGCTTGGCACTTAACTTGGCATTGGCTAAATTAAGTTGCTGCTGGGTTTGCGAAAGGAATACGTTAATTTTTGTTTTCATGCCGCCGCCCAGTGAATCAGTCGAATGATAGGTCCCGGTCACTTGGCGCTTATCAGAGGACAATACCAAGTAGCCGGCAAGCTTGTTGTCGTTAACGGCCTTTTGAGCCGCTGCCGTTGTTGTTACAGTCGTTTTAACGTCATCCCGATTTGCTTTAATAAATTGTTGGCGTAATGTTGGGTTATCTGAAACGACCGCAATCCGCTGTTGATCCGAACTGGAGGTTGCACTGGTGTAACCAATTCCAAGCGAAATCGCCAGCAAAATGAACGGCGACAGCACCAACACGATAAAACTCCAGGACTTGACCTGTCTAAGGTAGGTTTCCATGGCGACAATTAATGTTTTATTCATTGGTCATCCCCACTTTCATTCTGAAAATTTCATCCAGTGTTGGTGGCTGCTGACTGAATTCTTCAATATATCGACCCGCTGTCAACTTTTCGAACACTTCAGGCCCCGCACTGGGATCATCTACCCGCAATAAAAATCGTTTGCCACGAATATTTTGAACCATGGTAACGTGCGGTAGTTGACGTAATTGATCAGAAGTCCAGTCGGTTGTGACATAAATTTCTGATTTACCAAACTGGTCGCGGACTTCGCTGATCGTTCCATTTAAAACCATTTCACCCGTCCGAAGCATGACGAGTCGATCACAAACGGCTTCGACATTTCCCATATCATGACTGGAAAAAATAATGGCTGCGCCAAGGTCACGGGCCTCAAGAATTGCTTGTTTTAACAAATCCGCATTCACCGGATCCAATCCGCTAAAGGGCTCATCTAAAATAATCAATTTGGGCCGATGAATCAGCGTCACGATGAGCTGAACTTTCTGTTGATTTCCTTTTGAGAGATCTTTAATCTTGTCAGACTTCTTGCCCTTAACCGCAAACTTCTTCAACCAATCGTCAATCTGGGGCCGAATCACTTTGGCAGGCTGATTTTTTAATCGTGCCAAATAAACAATTTGCTGTTCAATTGTCAGCTTGGGCATCAAGCTGCGTTCTTCTGGCAGATAACCAATTGAATCAAAGTCAGCTTCTGAAATGGGCTGGCCATTCCAGCGAATCTCACCATCATATTTTAAAAAGTTGAGAATACTGTGAAAAGTCGTCGATTTGCCGGATCCGTTTTGGCCGATCAACCCGGTAATCTGTCCGTCCGGAACATTAAAACTCACGTCGTTGAGGGCTTCGACACTACCAAATTGTTTGTGGAGATGGTCGATTGTAAGCATGCAAGTAGCCTCCTTTGTTATCGCTTATCATACCATACGTGAAACTTTTTAAAAATAATTTGATTTATCGCTGAATCCGTTACCATCGTTAGTCCTATTGGAATTTGGCAACATTAATAATTTTCAATGATGACTCATAATATTTTAATTCAAATTTTGTTCAAATATAATTCATAAGTTTTTGCTAATATTTTCTCTGTACCTAAATCTTATGTAACTTTGGAGGAACATATATGAGCAAAAAACTAAGAAATAACGTTTTATTAGCGACAGGATTGTTGGTTGGCCTATCGACCACGTCTGCGATCGACCATTCCACGGTAAGCGCTGATGAAACATCCCCAACCGCAGCCGTATCTGAAACTGTGAATGCATCACAAGCCGAAGAACAGGCAGCTCAATCGGAAACCACAACCTTTCAGAAGCCAGCTGCAGCTGAAACTCCCACAACCGATAATTCGATACCACAAGCATATTCGACTTCGACAAATGCTACAACTACTCAACCAGCTTCGACGACGCCTGCCAACCAATCTCCCACTGAAGATACCACAGGCACACCAGTATCTAATCAACAAGAATCGAAATCGACACCAAGTTCTCAATCAACTAACATAAACAAGCAAGTATCATCTCAGACAAATCAGTCTTCAACAGGCAACTCGGTTCAAGAAACTTCACCTGATCAGTCCACTTCACAAAAGTCCCAAACTCAATCAGAAGCACAAACTGTATCAGATACTAATCCAACATCTGAAGACACTTCAACTACCAAACAAAATCAATCAAAGACGAATCAAGCGTCTCAACGCGCCAAAACCAAAAAATATATTCCTTATCATGAAGCGACAGGTGAAAACCAATATGGTCGCATCATTTATCGACAAACTGATTCAGAAAATAATTCAAAGTATTATTTGTATGACCAAGAGAAAGATCAATATTTTGAAATTGTTGACGATGAGACCATAGAAGAAGTTACTGGTGCCGACGCAGCTGGAGTGATTTCTAAACATTACTTTGGCGACCAAAGTGAAATTCCAGAAACTGACCGTCAGCAATTAGAAGATGCCATTGAAAATGGTGACGACAATATTAAAGAATATAAAGTCGTAACCACTGATGAAAGGCCCGCTGACAACATTCTGGTGTATAACCATGTTGATAAACAATACTACAAAGTTGGTGAAGGCCCTGCCGATGCCAAGACCGTCATCGCAGTTCAAATTGATGGTAAATACTACTCATATGACGGAAAAGACCAAAATGGCGACCCCAAATACACAGAAATAACAGACGAATATAACGAGGCTGAATCAGTCGCTCAGACTTTCTATGCTAATTCTGGCCCAACTGGTGACTTAGATACGATCAAGCAAGCATATGAAGCGGCCAAAGAAGACGGCACCGTATTGACTCACTATCATCAATATCAAATCGTGACAGGAGCAGAACAGCCTGATTTATCTGACAATCAATATTTCACCAATACGGAGACAACACTTTACCATCCTGATGAAACAAACTTACCGACCGACACAAAAATTGTAACTGTGTTTGAAGACGCTTCAGGTAACCTTCTAAAATACGAGAAAGATCGGTTTGAACCACTAAGTGCAGCGGAAAAGGCACAATACATGGAGGCCAAACAAAGTACCTCAGAGTCGTTTCCAAACGGCTTAGTGAAAACTGACACCCTCAAAGACAACCAAGAGTCCTTCGGGAACAGCCAAGCCATCGAAGAAGCCGTTCAAAATGGGCAGGACATCATTACAGTTGATGGCAAACAGTATAGGATCAATGGCGTCCACAGTAAGGAAACACTTGATGAGCTCGGAGAAAACGTTGCATATTATCTCGATGTTAAACCATTTGTCGAGAATGAGAGTGTCGTTCCAGAAGGCAATTTGACTGAAGTCGAATCCCCTGCAACAGCCGGTGTCAAAACGACAATTACCGATTACTGGATTTCAAGTGAGAGCGAAGATAAAGACAAATCCAAACTGATGCAATCTGGGATCAACGCTGGTCATACCCTTAAATTTTCAACGGGAACTGGAGATGGCGAAGAGTGGAACGACTATAACAGACACGTCATTTTCACCGGGATTGTCCAAAGTCAACTTGGAAGTGACGGCTATCCTGTCCTGAAGGTCGGGGGCACAACTGAAGCAAATGGTACATCGCCTGAATCATTAAGGTACCTCTTCGATGGCTCATCAGATCTTGGAGATGAGACCACCAAAGGATCACGAAAAAACTATGTATCAGGAAAAGAAATGCCACTGTTCTTAAGTGACGGCAAAGGAAACTATACTTTTGATAGTAGTTTGCATTACACACAACTGCAGGAAGACCAAAACGGCAATTACCGCTTGGTTGTTTATAATATTCCTAACAAGCCCAATCAGGACAGTACCGGCCAATTCTTCCCATTTGACGAAAAAGAGATGTTCTTCGATTCGCAAGGCCAGCCCATCAATTACAAGACAAGCAGCACGTCTGAGGTAACGCCAAACCATTATTTTGGCGTCAAAATGGAATTGGAATATATCCAACCCGAAAATGGCATGCTGGTTGAGAAACAGGATACAACCAACAAAGAGACGTCAGAAAAACCGATGACCTTTGATTTTAGCGGCGATGATGACTTCTGGCTGTTTATTGATGGCCATTTGGCACTCGACATCGGTGGGATTCATGACAAAGCATCAGGGACAATTGATTTCAGTACTGGAAAAGTCAAAATCACTGATGCAACCGGTCATGTAACCGAGCAGGCCAATCTTGATGATGTATTCGCCAATACAGGAATCGATTGGCGAGAAGCCGGCTCAAAACACACAATGAAAATTTTCTACCTTGAACGTGGAAATAACCTCTCCAATTTAAAGGTTCAATTCAATCTACAAATACCAACTTACTACTATGCCCAACAAAGTTCCTATGGTGTCCATGAAGCTGTTTCATACGTTTCTGCTGAAAACCAGCAGTACGATAAGACCGAAACCCCGCTTTACAGTTATGGGGTTAACGAAAAATATGGGGTTGAGCTTGTGGACGAAACCGTCCCTCCAGTCACACCGCCCGTCACACCGCCCGTCACACCACCGGTGACACCCCCGGTAACACCACCAGTCACACCTGAAACCCCGGAGCCCCCGACAACGCCAGAAATACCATCAATTCCTGAAGTTCCGGTCACCGAATCCCCTTCGACTGACCTCCCAGATGACATTGAAGACCCAATGGGAATTCCTTCAATTGATGACGAAACAACTGCCCCGCAATCAAGCAATGACAATTCCAATGTTGAATCCGATGAAGGGCTTCTTTACTTGAAAGCTGGTACTGATCTGGCAACTCCAAAGAAAGCCAGTCATTGGAACTACGAGAAGCATGGCACACCGCATGTTGATCTGCATCAATCAAAGATTAGCAAAGCAGGCATCGGCCAAACACTCCTTCCACAGACCGGAGATGCCCACCAGTTGAACTGGCTGGCAGCCCTTGGATTGTCACTTCTTGGCCTTATGGGTCTCTCAAAGCTAAGGAAGCGCCGTGAACAAACCAAATAAATAATTCTCTGATCCTCAACTTCTTGTTGGGGGTCTTTTTCGATCTATATAAAAAACCAGGACCCAAAAAGCCCCGGCTAGTTCAATATTCATCAATTAACGATACTGTTTCATTGGCTTAACGAAGTGCCAGCTGCGTTGCTGGTAAGCCTGGTCCCAGAACTCCCATTCCAGTTCACAGCTCTTCAAGAATTCTTCTTTGACAACGTCTAAATGATGCTGGTCATAGTGCTCGGATTCGCGGTCGATTAAAGCAAATAACTGTGGCAGAATGCTGTCATCGGAATCCTCCATATCGGCATAAAAGTCGATCCAAGGCTTGAATACATTGTCATCAGTATTCTTCCCCTGCTTCACAAACCGGTTTGCGATTTCCAAGTAAGTCCATGGACACGGCGTCATGGCGGCAACAATGTCAATCAAGTCGCCAGTTCGTGCAGATCGGTACATATGTTCATTGTACAGGTAGGTCCCCGGTGCTTGAGGATCATGTTGCAGCGTTTCGTATTGAACACCCGCGACATCGCAGAAGTTGTGGTGCGGATGAATTTCACTATTCAAAACAAAGTCAATTTGCTTGGCAAAAATTGCCATGTCTGCTCTGGTTTCCGACTTCTCGATCGCGGCAGCATACACCTTGATGAAAGCGTTCAGGTAATTGAAATCCTGACCAACGTAAAACGTCAGTGCCTCCTTGGGAAGATCTCCGTTGCCGATTCCTTCGACAAACGGATGTTGATAGATTTGGTTCAAAATCGGCTGTCCAGCTTCAACTAATTCTTCAGAAAATTTCATGGGTCAATGCTCCTTAAAGCAAAATTTTCAAACAGAACGTAACCGGACTTGGTACAGATTGTTCTCATTTCTTCCACTTCCCTACGTTGGTATTAACCAAATCAGGTTCAAAGGGATTGGCGAATTGCCATCTCAGCACAAGGCACCCCTAGTGATCTTATTTGAATATCCAAAGTCTAACATATTTGGGCGGGGGTTTTACGATTTTCTTTTAATCAAAAAGAATTCAGCAATAGTAACCAACGCATGAAAAGAAGCTGCTGATCTCATATTGAGATTTACAACGTCTTTAACTTTATATTGTTATTACACTTACGACCTATCCATTCTTCACCGCAAACATCGGTAACGTCTTCAAGAACACGCAGTCATTTCGATCAGCTGCGTGACCTTCGGCTAAAATTGAGCAACGTTGAACGACTTCGGCATCAACCTTTTTTAATAAGTGTTCAGCTGCGGATAATGATCCGCCGGTACTAATGACGTCATCCACAATAATGACCCGTTTTCCGCGCAGCATTTCGGCATCGCAGCCATCTAACACCAATTGTTGATGATAGTCCGTGGTAATTGACCGCATCCCAATCGCAATTGGATTTCGCATATACGCCTTCACACTCTTCCGCAGGACAAAATAACGCGGGTGATGCGTGATCAGGCTCAATTCTTGGGCGAGTGGAATTCCTTTGCTTTCCAAGGTGACCAGATAATCAAATGGAATATTGATCCGCTTAGCCAACTCTTCGGCAGCATAGTGAGTCAACTCGGCATCCCCCAGCAGCACAAATGAGGCAATTGCTGCCGTATCTGTAATCGGAATAATCGGTAATGTCCGCTTCATCTTGCCAATCGTCAGTTCATATTGTTTCTGCATTATTATCCCCCACGTCTATATATAGAAAGAAAAAGTGTAACGTGAAATGAAAGTTCCCATAAAATTTTTAAAATCCAAAAGATTCATCCATACAATATTTTACTTTTTATATTTTTCGTTCGTTTATAACTATGATAATACCTTACTTTGGCATTAATATCCATGCTTATATATTAAAAACCGAATTTATCCGTTTGAAACCATCAAAAAATGAAATTGGCACACAGTATGTTAGCTGGACCCGCACATAACGTGGTTCGTTTATCGTCTTCGAAACCACATACTGGGTGTGATTATCGCAAATTTCACTAACAATTTGTTGTCTCCAATCCCACTCAAAGTGTGATTAAAAAAAGTTTCAAATCGAATAATCCGCGACTCGACGCGATTATGCACGCTACAAGCAAATTTGCCAAATACACAATATATTGATTAAAGGTCGGGATAGAGATACTATATATAGTATCAACTCAAGCGAAAAGAGAATATAATTCTACATAGGAGGAATCATTATGCAAGCTATGAAACTTTCATCAGTTTCACTATCTGATGAATTTATAAACCAAGTTAAAAATGAAGTGACACCCCACTGGGGAGAATTAGGCTGGGTAACCTACAAGCGGACTTATGCGCGTTGGCTGCCTGAAAAAGGCCGGACAGAAAACTGGGACGAGACCGTTAAACGGGTTGTTGAAGGAAATATTAACCTTGATCCTCGTTTACACGAAGACAACGTTGATCCACAAGTTGTCAGCGACTTAACTGAAGAGGCTCACAAGCTTTACAAATTAATCTATGGGCTGTCTGCCACTCCATCTGGACGTAACCTTTGGATCTCTGGTACCAGCTATCAGGACCGTAACGGTGACGCCTTAAACAACTGTTGGTTTATCGCGGTTCGACCACAATCTTATGGTCACAGCCACATCCTGCCAGACTATCTTCAACCAGAAACGCCTGCCGTTTCGATGCCATACTCATTCATGTTTGACCAATTGATGAAGGGCGGCGGTGTTGGTTTTTCTGTGACAAAAAACAACATCCACAAGATTCCACTAGTTGATAACAAGATTGACTTGAAAGTGATCATCGACAAGAATAGCAAGTCCTACAAAGATTCACTCGAAATGGGCGCTATGGACAAAGACGAGTGGTTGAAGAATCATTCGATTAAAGACGTTCGCTACTATCGTCTTCCAGATACCCGCGAAGGCTGGGTAGTTGCCAATGCCCACTTGATTGATATGCATTTTAACGGCACAAATATTGATGGTAAAACTGACTTGGTTCTCGATATGAGCGATATCCGTGAAAAGGGTGCTAAGATCAAGGGCTTCGGTGGAACTGCTTCAGGTCCAATGCCACTAATCGAAATGCTCATTGATATCAACGAACTGCTCAATTCGCGCGTTGGCCGTCACTTGTCCTCAGTTGACGCTACTGATATTGGTAATTTGATTGGAAAAACGGTTGTTGCCGGAAACGTCCGTCGTTCAGCTGAATTAGCTTTAGGATCGGCTGACGACCAAGACTTCATCACGATGAAACAGGACAAAGACAAGCTGTACCATCACCGTTGGGCATCAAACAACAGTGTTGCTGTTGACTCTGCATTTGATGACTACGGCCCGGTTGCCGACTCTATTCAGCATAATGGTGAACCGGGAATCGTTAACTTGGAACTTTCACGAAACTATGGTCGAAAGATCGACGGTAAACAAAAAGATGTTGATGCCAACGTTGAAGGTACTAACCCATGTGGTGAAATTTCATTAGCAAACGGTGAACCATGTAATTTGTTTGAAGTCTTTCCTTATGTTGCAACTCAACAGGGCTGGGACCTCAATGAAGCCTTCACTTTGGGAACCCGTTTCTCAAAGCGGGTTACATTCAGTAACTACGATTGGGAAGTTTCCCGTAACGTCATTGAAGAAAACCGCCGAATCGGAATTTCGATGTCAGGTATTCAAGATTGGATCCTGGCAACATTTGGAAATCGGGTTGTGACTGGCTATAAAGATGCAACTGACCCTGATACTGGTGAAGCAATCAAGGAACCCATTTACGATCCAAGAATTGTTAAAGAAGTCGACGGTTTGTACAAAGCTGTTGTTCAGGCGGACAAAGATTACTCCGATACGCTTGGATGCAAGCCTTCTATCAAGCACACCACGGTTAAACCATCAGGAACCGTTGCTAAATTAGCCGGTGTTTCTGAAGGAATGCATTTCCACTATGCCGGTTACTTGATTCAACGGATCCGGTTCCAGGATTCAGATCCCCTGCTGCCAGCTTTGAAAGCTTGTGGCTACCACGTTGAACCGGATGTTTACACCAAGAGCACGATGGTTGCTGAGTTCCCAATCCGCGCATCCCATGCGGATAGTGAAAACTTCGCTTCTGCCGGAAACGTTTCAATCGCAGAACAATTTGCCACCCAAGCATTCCTGCAAACCTACTGGTCAGACAATGCGGTAAGTTGTACCGTTACTTTCCAACCAAATGAAGGTGACCAAATTGCGCCACTGATGAGACAATACCGGTTCACAACCAAGTCAACTTCATTGCTTCCTTACGTGGGAAATGAGTTCAAACAAGCCCCTAAGGAACCAATTGACGAAAAGACCTACGAAGACAAGGTTATGGAAATCCACGGTGATGTCGCAACGGTCTTCGCCAAGCAAAACGGTAACCATGATAAAAAGGATATCGAGTTGGTTGACCAAACCGATTGTGCAGGTGGCGCTTGCCCGGTAAAATAAGAGAGTGTGACAAGCAACGTTTTGACACGGTGAGCTAAGTGCGCTTTGATTTAAATCCTGGGTTTGGATTTGAATCAAAGTGTCTTAGATCGCAGTGTCAGTTGCGTCGGAACACGTTTAGAGTGTGACGAGGGCTGGGTGATGCGATTTCTAAGGCAGCTTTGGTTTAAACCCTGCTTTTGGGTTTGAATCAAAGTTGGCTTAGAAGTTAGCATCAGGCCCGTCGGAACACGTTTAGAGTGTGACGAGTAACGGGTGATGCGGTTTCTAAGAGTGCTTTGGCCTAAACCCTGGTTCTGGGTTTGAGTCAAAGCGCACTTAGAAGTTAGCAGCAGTTGCGTCGGAACACGTTTCCACTAGGTAAAATGGAGACGCGAAACCGAGATGCCCTATATATAACCAAGTCACCCAACTAAAACAGTGTTCAACCTTGGCCGATCGGTCCCCCGCCGTTTGGCCAAGCCCTAAAATAGATCATTTGCACGAAGGAGGCCAGGGCAGAATTTGAATTTTGCCCTGGCCTTTTTCATTACATACTTGATGGAGGTAAACAATGTTAAAAATTTATACCAAGGTCGGCGATCACGGGAAAACCAAACAGGTCACCGGAAAAATGGTTCCCAAATATGACTTACAAATTGAAGCACTCGGTGCCTTAGATGAACTGGATTCGTGGTTAGGCTACGTCGTTTCAGTGCTTTCGCCTAAAAGTGCCGAATTGGCCCCAGCAATTCAAACCGTACAGCGAAACCTATATGAATTGCAGGCTGACATCACGGTCAAACGGCATCACAATATCACGTTTGACGAAACCAAAAAGTTGGAGAATGAGATTGACGAGATCATGGCCAAACTACCAGCAATCAAAGCGTTCATCTTACCGGGTGGCAATCAAGCCGGGGCTTCACTCCAATACGCCCGAGCATTGGCAAGACGTGCAGAACGGATGGTCATTGAGTTAAATGATAAACAGCAACCGCTCAACGACGAAATCTTTGAGTACTTAAACCGACTCTCAGACTACCTGTTTGCCCTGGCCCGTTACGCAAACTATCTTGAAGGCTATGAGGAAATTAAAAGCAAATAACCGTGTACTCGAAAAGGAGAACCGAAAACCACGATGCTGGTTTCCGGTTCTCCTTTTTAGTGCAATCTAAACATTGATTGTGTGTTTAGTCGGCTTACCATTAATTAATTTCAACGTATCATCAAGTGACTGCTTGACCATATTTTTAACCGCAATATCTGTATAGAACGCAACGTGAGGTGTCAAAAAGACGTTATCCATGGATTTAAGCTTTGTATATGCCTTCAATGGAATGTCGCCTTCAAATGATTGATTAAAGATTTCCGTCTCGTCTTCGATCACATCAATGCCGGCACCGGCAATTTGCTTGTTCTCCAACGCATCAATTAAGGCATCGGTATCAACAATTGGTCCACGAGAACAATTAATCAAAAATGCGGAAGGCTTCATTTCGGCAAATTGTTCACTGCCAATCATATGATAATTATCCTCACTCATGTAAGTGTGCATGGTAATGATATCGGCATTCTTAAAAATATCGGCTTTAGATGTATATTCTACGAGATCTCGAAAATCATCATTTTCCTTAATATCATTTCCGAGGACCCGAGCACCAAACCGCTTAAATATTTTCGCAACGGTACTTCCAATTCGACCCACACCGATGATCCCGATGGTCATCTCCGATAATTCGCGTGACCGAAGTCCTTCAACGATGTAGTCGTTTTTCATCATTCGTGCTTGGAATTGAGGAATATGGCGGACCAGATTCATCGCATGGGTCAATGTCATTTCAGCAACCGCTTCAGGTGAATAAGATGGGACGTTCGTGATCGTTAGGCCGTTTTCCTTGGCCCATTTCAGGTTACAGGAATCAACACCAGCCGAACGTAATGCAAGTTGGGTAATACCAAATTCGTGCAGTTTGCGATACAGATCCGGCGTTCCGCTGAGCTTACTGCGTTGACGATAATCAATGCCGTCATAGCTCTTTGCCAAATCAACAGTATCGTCATGGAGTTCCACGGAATTAAAATCAACTTGTACGTCTGGATGCTCAGCTGCCCACTCCAACACGAATTCTTTCTCATAACCTAAAATGTTATACGCCAAAATTTTTTTCATTATTCCACCTACCACATTCGTTAATATTATAAAACAATTAAAATTTGCATATAATATAACTCATAATTGACGCCATGTCAAAGTCATTTTTCTACAAAAACCTTTCAATCTGGTAAAATTTACCGGCATTTTGAACCATGAATCGCAATATAACCGATTTCAACTTCCAGAAGGTACGGTTATAAGTTAGAATGAAAGTTATTAATAATCTATATCCATGGGAGAGGATAATTGAAATGACAAATTCGATTTTGAACGACCCCTTTAAAAATAAGGGAACAGGGTTTACACAAGCTGAGCGCCAACAATTGGGGATTATCGGCACGTTGCCCCCGAAAGTTCAAACTTTAGACGAACAGGCAACCCAAGTTTATCAGCAGTACCAAACCAAACCGTCAGCGTTAGAAAAACGCGTTTTTCTAATGAGTATCTTCAACGAAAATCGGGTTCTGTTCTTCAAAGTATTCTCACAACACGTCGCAGAGTTCATGCCAATTGTATACGATCCCACAATTGCGACGACTGTTGAAAATTACAGTCAACTATTTATCCAGCCACAAAACGCTGCCTTCCTTTCCATCGAAGACCCCGATTCAATTGAAGAAAGCTTAAAAAATGCCGCCGAGGGCCGGGACATCAAACTACTTTGTGTGACCGATGGCGAAGGAATTCTCGGCATTGGCGATTGGGGTACCCAAGGTGTCGATATCACCGTTGGTAAGCTGATGGTGTACACAGCTGCTGCCGGAATCGATCCGAGTCAAGTGCTGCCAGTTGTCATTGATGCCGGAACCAACAATGAGTCACTGCTTGAAAATCCACTCTATCTTGGGCTGAAACAGCACCGGGTTCGAGGTGAACAGTACGATTCTTATATTGATAAGTTTGTTGCTGCCGTCGAAAAGTTGTTCCCAGATGTTTATCTTCACTTTGAAGACTTTGGCCGCTCAAACGCCGCCAAAATTTTGAATCGCTATAAGGACCACCAACTGGTATTCAACGATGATATTCAAGGAACCGGAATTATTGTTCTGGCCGGAATTATTGGTGCTTTAAACATTTCCAAGCAAAAAATCATTGATCAAAAATACTTATGCTTTGGTGCCGGGACAGCCGGTGCTGGAATCACCATGCGAATCTTTAACGAAATGGTTGCTGCCGGCCTATCTCCCGACGAAGCCAAAAAACACTTTTACCTGGTTGATAAGCAGGGTCTACTGTTCACGGATACGCCCGACCTAACTCCGGAACAAAAGCCATTTGCCCGCTCACGTGATGAGTTCGAAAACCCTGATGAACTGACAGATCTTCTTGCAGTTGTCAAAGCCATTCATCCAACCATTATGGTCGGCACTTCAACACAACCCGGAACCTTCACTGAAGCCGTCATTAAAGAAATGGCCGCCCACACTGAACGGCCGATTATTTTTCCAATCTCAAATCCAACCAAGCTGATGGAAGCAACGGCTGCTGACTTGATCAAATGGACCGACGGTAAGGGCTTAATTGCCACGGGCGTCCCATCGGCTGCCGTTGACTATAAGGGTGTCACCTATGAAATCGGCCAGGCGAACAACGCCTTAATTTATCCGGGGCTGGGGCTTGGCGCCATTGCCAGTTCGGCCGCTGTCTTAAATGATCAAATGATTTCTTCGGCTGCCCATTCACTAGGTGGCATTGTCGATCCGAACCAGCCTGGTGCCGCAGTTCTTCCACCCGTTTCAAAGCTCAACCAATTTTCGGATACAGTTGCCAAAGCAGTTGCCCAAAGCGCGGTCGATCAGAAACTGAATCAAAAACCAATCGATTCGGTTTCCGATGCAATTCACAACGCCCAGTGGGAACCCAAGTATTAATCGGAGGGACATATGACTGAATATCGAATTGAAGCAGATACTTTAGGAAACGTGAAGGTGCCAAAAAACGCACTCTGGGGACCGCAAACTGAACGGAGCCGCCATAACTTCCCGACTGGTCCACAGATGCCGGTTCAGGTTATTCGCGCATTACTGACTATTAAAGCGGCAGCTGCCCAAGTCAACCAATCCCAAGAAACTTTGGCAACCAACAAAGCCGACCTAATCGAGACTGCTTGTCGTAAACTTTTATCACTAAACGATCCCGATTTAATGGCCGATTTTCCACTTCATGTCTACCAAACCGGCTCTGGAACGCAAACCAACATGAATGTGAATGAAGTTATCGCCAACCTCTGCAAACAATTGGATCCTGCCATCGAAATATTGCCTAACGATGACGTCAACCATTCCCAAAGTTCTAACGACACCTTCCCAACGGCAATGAATATTGCGGCAACGCTGGCAACCCTTAAGCTCAAACCGCAAATCGAACACTTGATTGCAGTTCTCAAACAGAAGCAGAGTGAGTATTGGGATGTCGTTAAAATCGGCCGAACTCATTTACAAGATGCCACCCCGATCACATTTGGTCAGGAAATCAGCGGTTGGGTCAGTGCCTTGGAACACGATTTGCACTTTATTGAAGAAACCCGTCAATCACTATTGGAACTTCCGATTGGCGGAACCGCTGTTGGAACAGGGCTTAACACAACTTCGGACTATGCCGATGCCATGGTTACGACCCTTAGTACGGAATATGCACTACCATTTAAACAGCAAAACAAGTTCTACGGTCTTGCTAACCATTCAGGTCTCGTCGCAACTCACGGCACCATTCGAACCCTTGCGGCCGACCTGGTAAAAATTGCCAACGACATCCGCTTTTTGGCTAGTGGCCCCCGGGCCGGCTATGGTGAATTAAGTATTCCTGCCAACGAACCGGGATCGTCAATCATGCCGGGCAAAGTGAATCCGACTCAGGCAGAGGCAATGACGATGGCCGCAACTCGTGTGATGGGAAATGACACGACGATTACTGTCGCTGCCAGCCAAGGCAATTTTGAAATGAATGTTTACAAGCCAGTCATTATTTTCAGCTTTTTGGAATCGGTTGATCTATTGACCGGCATCTTAGATAATTTTACCGAAAAAATGGTCGCTGGAATCACCGTCAATGTGGACCGAATGCAGCAATTGGTGGACAACTCACTGATGACTGTGACGGCGCTGTCCCCTCACATTGGCTACCACAAAGCGGCCGAAATTGCCCAACTCGCACATAAAGACGGCACAAAATTGAAAGTCGCCGCCCTGAAATTGGGTTATGTCAGTTCCGCTGACTTTGATAAGTGGATGCGGCCGATTGATATGACCAATAATGACCGAAAATAAATCAAATGGATTGCGACTTGCAATCCATTTTTATTTGGAACTATACTTCCATATTTTTAGGTATCTGTTTAAAAAGGAACTATACTTCCATTTTTGGGGATTTTCTCATATAATGGAAGTATAGTTTTGACTTGGGGGGCGAGATTAAATGCTTCAAAGACCAACGTACTTAAAACAATTAATCCAATTTAAAGATAATGATCATATTAAAATCATTACAGGCGTCCGTCGCTCTGGAAAATCCGTCTTACTGATGCTGTATCGCGATTATCTCATATCACAAGGAATCTCAGAGCAAAACATCATTTATCTGAATTTTGAAGACTTTGATCTGCTTTCGGTCCAGAGTCAGGACCAATTGAGTCAACTTCTTTCAAAACGACTTAACAAAAATGTCCGGACTTATCTACTTCTTGACGAAATTCAAATGGTCGATGGTTGGCAACGAGTCGTTAACGCTGTTAGAGTCAGCTTCAACTGCGATATTGTCATCACAGGTTCAAATGCACAAATGTTATCTGGAGAACTCGCAACTTTGCTAAGTGGCCGATATGTAGAAATTCCAGTATATCCATTTTCGTTCAAAGAATTTCTACTAGCAAAGAACATTGATCCAAACGCTAGGCAAGTTGATAATGCTTTCTCAGAGTACGAGCAATATGGTGGATTCCCATCTGTTGTCTTAGCGTCAAAAGAAATTAAGGATACCATTCTTTCCGGCATTTATGATACGATTATTTTAAACGATGTCTCGATGCGATCAGGAATTCGCGATACTGACATTTTAAGTTCATTAGTCGCATTTCTATCTGATAATGTTGGCCAGTTAGTAAAGCCAACCAAAATTGCGAATACATTATCGAGTAATGGCTTTAAAACCAGCAATCACACCATTGAACGTTACTTAACATTACTTGAAAATGCATTTTTATTCTACAGAACTCGACAATACAATATTCGTGGAAAAGAATACCTCAAAACCAGTGGAAAATATTTTATCGTTGATCCCGGCCTCAGGAGAAATGCCGTCAGCAAACATCCAGGAAATTATGGCGGTCAGTTAGAAAATATTGTTTTTCTGGAATTAATCCGTCGTGGCTACACAGTAGATGTTGGAAAACTAGACTCCAAAGAAGTCGATTTTGTTGCCCGAAAGGTTGATGAAATCCTTTATGTCCAAGTTACGTATGAGATTCCTAATAATACACATGAAACCGACAATCTTTTAAACATCCGCGACAATTACAAAAAAATACTCATTACACAAAGATATTATGAATTTAAAGAAATCGATGGGATACCAGTGATTAACGTTGTTGACTGGTTATTATCAGAAGATTAATTCGAAAATTTAAAAAGGGGTCTGCGATTTGACTGCAGGCCCCTTTTTAAGTTTAAACTTTGGGATCTCACGAATCGAAATGACAACTTAAATTGTCAATAATAGCTGATTTCAAAGGAATCGGCAAGCCTTCAAGCGCTAACCAGCAAACAAACTCACTAATAAGTAAAAAACATAGCTCCCCAGCAAGGGCTGCCAAAGCTCCCTCAACGACATTTTTAAAGCCCCAAACCACCTTACCAGATAATGATCACTCTGAATAAACATGTTATTATGAATAATTCGTAAGGTTATCAAAGAAAACACGTAAACGACGGCACCAAATACCAACGTGTGGAGCAGGTAACCCATCCCGTCAACAAATTGTCCTTTAGAAAAAAGTAATACCACCATCAAAGCCCGAATCGCAAACGCTGAATAGTACCAAACTGCTGGGACAACCACCGACCATTTCGTATGGATGAGTGAAAAAACCAGATATGTGAGTGGTAGCCGCCACGCAAAGTATAGTGCGTTGGAAATTTTCGTATCGGAAATCCCGATGCCACTGGCGACAGGGACAATTTCCTTAAAGTGCGGAATGATGATCAATAAACCAATCAACCAAATAAATGCGCCATACCAAAAAAGAGATTTCACAACTGATTTATTCACAGTCAGCTTTTCCATAAAGGAACACCTTCCAATATCAAATATTTCTTAATAGTTATAACGTACCACTAAATTGGACAAAACAAAACTGCCATCAGAAACCATCCGATGGCAGTTCTTTAATTAATCACTTCTTGATAGGTGCCCACATCCAGCACCAGTGTGACAGTCAATACCAGAATAATTTTGAATAGGTCCGCCTCTTGAAATTGTCGATAGACGATTGACATAAATGGATCGACTAATAGATAAGCGGCAACCAGATTCAAGATGATAAAAATAATCGCAAATATTATTCTCTTTGCAGTCATGAAAAAGCCCCGTTTCATTCCCTTACCGTTGTCTAAGTTGGTGTAAGTGTACAAAGATCCAATTCATAAGTCAAGCAACTAGCATATAGTTTCATAAACTCAATCTAATATACAACTTTTTTTCCAAAAACGGCTTATAACAACAATATTTGAAATGCAACAAGACATATTCACCTTAAGGTTAGCTATCCCGTTTTAGCCGATATCCTTTTGGTTCGTTTCATCACCAAATACCCAAACAACGATCCCGGCAAACAGCGCAATGCCGCCAATTGTCCAAAAAATCATGTTGGGACTTGTGACTTTGAGCATCCAAGCAACGACGATTGGCATGGCCACCGTGAACAACTTGGCTGCGCCATTAGCAATCCCTGATCCGCGGAACCGGAATTTGGTTGGGAAAAGTTCTGCCACGTAAACGGCAATCACTGAGGCCATCAACACATAGAAACATACTTCCAATAAGAACCCAATCGTCATAACGCCAGCAACCGTTGACTGCTGACCATACATGAATCCAAAGACGGCTGTCATGAAGAATGCTGGAGCAATCGTCTTTTTGCGACCAATTCGGTCAACTAAGTAGGCACCAATTGCACAGCCAACCGGAGCGCCGACCATCATAAAGGCCGACATCCACAAGGAACCAGAAATATTGATACCCCGATTGCTTAGCAAGGTTGGAACCCAAGACGTGAAGGTGTATTGGCAAATGATCGTAGCAGAGGCCGCAACCGTTGCGACAAATAAACTAACTCCAAGCGAATGGTGAACAACTTCATGCTTCTTAACGATTGGTGTTACGTCCTCATTAACGCCATTGACCTCCAACTTTTGAATAATTTCTTGTGCTTCATCGTTTCTTCCATGGGCCATTAACCAACGGGGAGATTCTGGAATATTTCGCCGCAGATACCACAAAATGGCAGCCACGATTCCGACACCCATAAACATTACCCGCCAACCGAAGCGGGGAATGATTGCACTCGCTAAAATCATTGTGACCGGAGCGCCACAGTTCGCAACCAATGACGTTGTGGCACACCACTTACCACGACTGTGGATTGGCGCAAATTCATTCACCATCGAATAACCAGTCACAATTTCAGACCCAAGGCCAATACTTGACATTAAGCGACAGAAAATTAAAAACGACATATTAGGTGAGAATGCCCCTAAAAAGGTAAAGCCGCCAAACATCAACAGGTTAATTTGATAAGCGACTCGGCGTCCCTTTAAATCACCAATAAACCCAGCAATCAGTGAGCCGATAAATAGGCCTAAAAAGCCACTGGATAAAAAGTAAGAGTTTTGCTGCAAGGTGGACCAGCCGTCTTTTAAAACAGTTGTTGCCACTGCGCTGGCTAAGTAAACGTCAACTGCGTCCAAAAACATGCCGCCGGAAACCAGGGCAAAAATTTCATAAAACAATGGAGATTCTTTCGTTCGGTCGATTCGACCTTGTAATGTGATCGGTCTTTCCATAGGCATCTGCCTCCAATAACGTCATTTTTCCATCAACTCAGGAGTTGATTCACTGAAGCCCGCCGCTGCTAATCAAAGCTTGGGATACTGGCCTCGTAGTCTTCAATCTGCTGCTTGTAATCCATCGTAATCGCAATATCATCGAGCCCGTTTACAAACTTGTGTTTCCACAGAGGGTCAATCTCAAAATGAAAGGCGCGTCCTTGATATCTGACTTCTTGATTTGGGAGGTCAACGGTAATTTCAGCATCTGCCGGGGCACTGGCTAAGAAGTCTCGTTGATCCTTGGGTAAAATAATTGCTAAAAAACCGTTTTTGGTACTGTTCATATAAAAAATATCACTATAGCCGCCAGCAATGACCACTCGAAATCCCCAGTCTTTCAGTGCCCAGACAGCATGTTCCCGTGAGGACCCACAGCCAAAGTTATCGCCGGCAATTAAGATTTCAGCCCCTTGGCGTTCCGGTTTGTTAAGAATAAAGTCAGGATTGGGTTGATGGGGCTTTTCATAGCGCCAATCGTAAAATAGATTTTTGCCATAGCCGGTCTTTAAAATATTCTTCAAGAACTGCTTTGGAATCAATTGATCAGTATCTATGTTGTCTCGCATAATTGGAATTGACGTGCTTTTGATAACCTTAATTTTTTCTACCATAATTTAGACCCGCTCCTTTGAAATATCGATAAAGTGACCGTTAATCGCGGCTGCAGCAACCATCGCCGGGCTTGCTAAATGCGTCCTGGAGCCTACCCCTTGGCGGCCTTCAAAGTTTCTGTTTGACGTAGAAGCGCAGTGGATTCCCGCGGGAACGTGATCGGGATTCATCCCCAAGCAAGCTGAACAACCAGGTTCGCGCCATTCACAGCCCGCATCCTTAAATATCTGGTCGATGCCTAATTCTTCGGCCCGTTCCTTAATCGTTCGTGAGCCCGGCACCACCCAAGCGGTTAATCCTTCGGCGATGTGGTGGCCCTTTAAGACCGAAGCGGCAATTTTCAGGTCAGACAAGCGGCCGTTGGTACACGAGCCGAAGAATGCCCACCGAATTGGAATTTCTTCCGGCTTACCACCCGGTTTTAAGCCAACGTACTCATAAGCCTTACGATCGTCTTCATCCTTAATTTCGGGAAAGCGGCCGTTTACAGGAATTGACATGCCGGGATTGGTCCCCCAAGAAATATATGGTGAGAGATCACTGACATCAAAATCAATCACTTTATCAAATGCGGCTTCATCGTCAGTCGTAAACTGTTTCCAGTATTCAATCGCCTTATCAATCTGTTTTGGTGCATATTTACGTCCGGCCACATAGTCAAATGTGGTCTGATCAGGCTGCACACTTCCCATCTTGGCGCCACCTTCAATCGCCATATTGCAAAGCGTCATCCGTTCTTCCATGCTCATATTCGAAATTGTGTCGCCATAAAATTCAGCCGCATAACCAGTTCCAAAAGCAACGCCTTCACGGGCAATAATGCCCATAATGATGTCCTTAGCGTAAACACCATGGTGTAATTTCCCATGAACGTGAATCCCCATCGTCTTTGGCTTCGTCTGCCAGATTGTTTGGGTTGCTAAAACGTGTTCAACTTCACTGGTCCCAATCCCAAAGGCAATTGAGCCAAATGCGCCGTGAGTGGCAGTATGTGAATCGCCACAGACAATGACCATCCCCGGCTGTGTCAGTACAAGTTGGGGCCCGATCACGTGAATAATGCCTTGGTCTTCATCACCCATACCGGCCGAGCGGATCCCAAATTCATCGGTATTTTTTTGCAGGGTATCAATTTGTTTTCTGGCAATGGCGTCTTGAATATTAAAGATATCAACGGTTGGGACGTTATGATCCATGGTCGCAAAGGTTTTATCGGTTCGCCGGACTTTTCGATGATTTTCGCGTAACCCTTCAAACGCTTGTGGAGAGGTCACTTCATGAAGCAGATGCAAGTCCACGTATATCAGTTGTGGGTCACCGGGCTTTCCGGTAATGACGTGTTGATCCCAGATTTTATCGAACATCGTTTTCGACATAGTTGTGCCTTCTTTCGTAAATTTGTTGAATAATCGCGTTTGTCACTTGGTTGGTGGTTGCATTTCCACCCAAATCAGGAGTTACGGTGCCGCTATCGATCACCGCATCTACACTTTGGCTGATTTGATCCGCAAGGTCGGAACGATCAAATGTATGGGTTAGCATCATGGCCACTGAGTTAATCATTGACAACGGGTTCGCAATCCCTTTGCCTGCAATATCGGGGGCTGATCCATGAATTGGTTCATACAATGCCGGACCATCACTCCCCCGACTCATCGAAGGAATGGTTCCAAGAGAACCGGTGATTTCAGCGGCCTCGTCGCTTAAAATATCACCAAACATGTTCTCGGTTAAAATGACGTCAAACTGTTCAGGGGCACTAATAATCTTCATTGCCGCAGCATCAACATAACTGGTATCGTAGTGAACTTCCGGGAAATCGGCAGCGACTTCAGCAACCACTCGGCGCCAAAGGTTACTAGTCGCCAAGACATTGGCTTTATCAACCATGGTCACGTGTCGTTTGCGTTTCATCGCCATTTCAAATGCCACCCGGGCAACCCGGCGAATTTCATCGACTGTGTAGCGCATCGTATCAATTGCGTGGGTGTCATCAATTTCACGGGGCTTGCCAAAATAAATTCCGGAAGTTAATTCACGGACAATTACAAAATTAACTGGTTCCACCTGCTTAATTGGAGAATAACGTTGCATCGCCGCGCTAATCGACGTTGGTCGAATATTCGCAAATAAATTCAATTCTTGTCGGATTTGGAGTAATCCTTTTTCCGGCCGGTTGGGCGCGTCATCCCACTTAGGCCCGCCAATTGCTGCTAATAAAACCGCGTCACTCTGCTTGGCTGACGAAAGAGTCTCATCCGGTAGGGGAACGCCAAATTGATCAATACCGGCACCTCCAAAGGGTTGTTCATCGATTTGGTAATGAAATTGATCCTGACTGACGGCTTTTAGCACCGCTAAGCCGGCCTTCATAATTTCTGGTCCGATATAATCTCCCGAAAGAACGGTGATTTTTGCCACTTGGTTTGTCATTAACGGACGGCCTCCTTTACTTTGTTCATAATCACTCGTAGATCTGATTCATCAATAATGGATTTGGTATCCGCCATTTGTTTAAAGATTGGAAAAATTTGCTTCATATCATCTTGATCAACGTCAAAACCAATTTCCTTGAGCTTCGCCATTACAGCATGAGAGCCTGACAATTTTCCAAGTGGCAAAGTGGTCTTAGCGGCCCCGACTGATTCAGGTGTCAAAATTTCGTACGTTTGCGGGTTCTTCAACATCCCGTCTTGGTGAATCCCTGATTCGTGGGCAAAGGCATTAGCACCAACAATTGCCTTGTTATGAGGAACCGGCATGTTGGCAAAGTCACTGATGATATCTGAAACGTGCTTGGTTTCTTGCAGGTGAATGTTATTCGTTGCTTGATAGTAATCTTGACGAACATAAAGGGCGGCGGCAACTTCCTCCAATGCAGCATTACCAGCCCGTTCACCAATGCCATTGATCGTCCCTTCAATTCGAGTTGCACCGTTTTCGATGGAAGCCAAACTATTGGCCACTGCCATCCCCAAGTCATCGTGGCAGTGAACGGAGAAGGTAACGTCGTCAAACTCTTTCACATTTTCTCGGAGATTTTTGAAAATGTTGCCAAATTCAACCGGGTTGGTGTAGCCCACGGTATCGGGAATATTGATCACGGTCGCCCCAGCATGAATGGCGGTTTCAATCGATTCAACTAAGAAATCCGGCTCCGTTCGGGTGGCATCTTCTGGTGAAAACTCAACGATATCAAAAAATTGATGGGCATAGGCGACCGAATCGTGAATTGATTGGATAACTTGTTCCTTTGTCATGTGAAGTTTAGAGTCGCGATGAATTGGCGACGTTGCGATAAAGACGTGAATTTGTTTGTTGACGGCGTCTTGGGTTGCTTTAACGCAGGCATCAATATCACCTTTGCGCGCTCTGGCAAGTCCTGTTACCTGGGTGTGCTTGACGGCTTTGGAAACAGCTTGGACAGCTTCAAAATCTTCGGGGGAAGCCACGGGAAATCCAGCTTCGATCACATCAACGCCCCACTTTTCAAGAGCTTGGGCAATTTTGACTTTCTGGTCAACACTGAAGTTGACCCCAATCGTTTGTTCGCCGTCACGCAATGTTGTATCAAAAAATTGAATTTGTTTTGTCATAATCAAGATCTCCTTAGTTGATTACAAGTGTCATTTAGTCAAAAAGTTGTAAAAAAATAGTACCACCAGCAACCTGGGGTACTTTTGAGGGCCCCATTGTTTCTCAAATAGGACCCGACTATGATGTCAGAGTCCTGTTTAGAGTAATAAGGCGAATAATGTCGTTGCTTCAAACGAAGCTGGTTGAACGATTTCTGTATTGATACTTGGCATTTGAAACAACTCCTTTCTTAATTGCTAAAATACTGGCTTCTATGTCGTTATGTGAATTTTGAATAGGTGTTTTATGTGTGAATCAATGCCGTGGAATCACCGGCTATGTGAACGATTCTAATTGTGAGTTGCCTTTGACCATAAGTGTGGCCAACTCACATTCGTTGTTAAATTCATCTGATGCACGTTAACCATCTCCTATCTAAAGTTTCAATTTGACAAAAAAAGTCCCTTCCGGCCGAAGCCGAAAAGGACGTTTTCACGTGTTACCACCTAAATTTGTAAGACACTTGCATGCATTACCTCAATGAGTCCCATAGTTGGAACCCTGACATTCATACGGGAAGTCGCTCCCAAGTCTCTCGAAAAAGGCTTTCGCTCACATGCACTTTCACCCACCAGGAAGATACATCCTTCCATCAACGATGCTTGCTTTAAAATTCGCTGGCAGTTACTTAACATGTGATTAACACGTCATCGATCAAATTGAATGGTATCAGTATACATAGTACCTTGAGAAATTGTCAACCAAATTTTAATCATTTTCTTTTGATTTTCCAATATAAAATTAATCGTGCCCAATGTTTAAATAAACGAATTGGCATGTATGATCTCAATGTTTTTAGATCTCTTAAACACCAGAGAAAACATGTTATCAGAGGCAAAAGATTCAATTGCACAATTTAAAAATAAACGTTACATTATCAATATCCAATGTCATCAAAGTACAAAATTTAACTTCGTTGCACGAAAATAAAATGAGTGACTTTTGATTTTTCCTAACCCAATTCTTTTTAACGTTGAGCCTTTGCCATCGGGCTAAAAGATTGTTCAGATGACGGTAACGAAAGCCTTCTGAAAATAAAAATGGCTTGGCCCCTTTAAAAAAGGAAACCAAGCCACCTTTATTTGAATGACTATCTAATATAACTATTGTCGGACAACATCACCGTGAACTTGCTTATCTACGCGGCTTATTTGCCTTAGCTTCATGAATAATCTTCAAAGCGCGCTTGCGAACCTTGATACTTGGGCTCTTCAGCCGGCGATGGGCACTGGCTAAATCTTGTTTTTCCATATTCACCACTCCTTAGTAAAAATATTTACCAACTGGCTTTGTGGACACCTGGAATCTGTCCCAAATGGGCATACTTCCGGAAGTTCAAGCGTGACATGCCAAACTTGCGCATGTAACCACGTGGACGACCGTCTAATTCATCACGATTCCGAAGCCGATTAGGATTTGAGTCTTTAGGCAATTTGGCCAAGGCTTCATAGTTTCCCTGCTTCTTCAATTCTCGGCGGATATCCGCATACTTTGCGATCAGAGCCGCTTGCCGCTTGTTCTTTTCGATTTTTGATTTCTTTGCCATGTCATTCCTCCAAATAATCGTATTGTTGTTTTTGGGTTTTAGGTTATTTTGTGTACACTCAATAGTAACGATTACTATTATTACAATAAACTGGCATTCTGTCAATCATCGGACTTAAAAAATTTGTGTTTTAAATAAACAAAGTCACCCCAGTATCCCAAACACAGTGTAAAATCGTGCTCGGCCACAAGTTCTTCGTCCGGTAAAACATCCAGCCAAAGATCAAGCCCAAAGGAAAGACGTTAATGATGTTAATGAACCAAGACATGAGCGATAACCCCTCCAGGTAATATAGCGGAAAATGACTAATCTGAAACAGAATTGCCTGAGTGATATTGGCGGTCACAATCCCATAACGGGTCATTAAAAAGTTCATAAAGAATCCCCGAAACAAGAATTCTTCAATCAGACCGGCTCCCAGTGTGACGCTTAATAGCTCACCACTTTGAAGTAAATTGGGTTTAATGTAAAAGCCATGGTGTGCGCCAAACATTAGAAATATTAAGTAGGCAAGAAACATCGCAAGAACAATCCAAAATTGAATCGGAAAGTTTCCGTTATATAGTTTGCGTTTTGATACCCATAATTGGTCGTTGGTCCGGCTGATAAAGAACACTCCCAGACCAACCATAATGACTGTTTTAATAATCAGGCTCGTCAAATCGCTTGCAAGCCCATCGGTAAAATGATGGGTGATAAAATCGATCAGCTCCCGACCGAAGAACCAAAGAACAATTAAGAAAACATAGCTCAGATAAAATGTCGTTAACGACCAAGTCTTTTTCAAGATGACTGCCTGCCCTTTCAGTTTATTCAGAGTTTGATTATATCATTAAACTGACATTGCATACCAACAATGGCGACAAAAAGACCGTGGCAAAACCATTCGTTTTGTCACAGCCTGTGTCATAAGATTATACCGGGTTGCTTTTAAGGCAGTTTGCAATAAAGGCGAACTAACTAGTTCTCTGTTTCCACCCATTTTTTTAGCAGGTAAACAATCCCAATCGATTCGAGCAGGCCAAATACGATTAGGTACAAGGATGCTAAGAATAAGTTGGCGTATAGATTGCTAGACATGCCTTCAAATAAGTGGAAATGCTCGATGATATCGCCAATCCGGTTTGCGAACACGGTGTAGATGTAGCCAAATGCGAAAACCACGACGATGTAAAGAACAAAACGGAAGAACTTTTGCCGGGCATCCGGTAAAAAGTTGGTTAAGGTATACCCTGTTAAATGAATGAGGCTAATTGACGTCCAGAAAAACAGTAACGCAACAACCGCCAGCACGATTGCACTAATGATCGATAGCGTGACATTCATCGCGAAGTGGGCCTTATTCGAGCTTTGATACAAGAAGTACATTGTTGTTTTAAACGCACTTCCGAACTGTCCCCAGTATGGGATCAAAGTCACGAGGTACAATACCAATTGAACGAGTCCGACGTAGATCATCGCAATGAAAGAAGATAGCAGATTAGCTGAAAATAAATTGGTATCACTTGTTGGGATTAGGCGGTAAGAATCACTCACAAAGATGTGTTCGCTATTTCTGGAAAATAGGATAAATGCAACGATCCCGACAAATATCGAAAATAACAAAGAAATGGCAATTGGGGTTTGAGTTTCCAGTTGTCCTTGATACACTTCATAAAGTAGCGCCACAACGATCGCAATTACATCTATTAGTAAAATTCGGTTTGCGATTCTGATTTTTGGTCTGGTTAACGTTTTATTGAGATTAAAAAAACTAGTCATCGAAGTCATTCCCTTCATATATGCTTTCGTAGTATTGCTGAATTCCCTCCGCGTACTTTGAACGGATCTCTTCGGTACTCTTGTGCGTATAAATGGTTTTATCTTTAATAATCACCACTTCGTCTAAGATACTTGATATTTCGGAAACGTAGTGATCGGAAACCAGAATGACGGCATCATCGCTTTTCCACTTAATGATACTTTGAATAATCCTTTTTCGGGTCATACTGTCAATCCCACCAAACGGTTCATCCAATAGATAAACTTTCGTATCTCTGGATAGTGTCAGTCCAATAACCAACTTCTCCTTCATCCCTTTTGAGAGTGCTGATAACCGCAAACCTTCATCAATCTGCAGGAAACCTGCCATTTGGTTATATTTCTCAGTGGAAAAGTCCGGGTACACATCCTCATAAAACCGAATGATCCGATCAATTCTCATGTTGGGATTAAACCCACCCAACTGCTCACTGAAACTGATATAGGATTTCATTATTGGGACTTTATTTTGCCCAGCAACTGTAATGCTTCCAACCGATCCCTTGGCAACACCGGCAATCAACCGCATCAACGTGGTCTTACCGGCCCCATTCTCTCCAAGCAACCCAACCGTCTTGCCAGCCTCAATAGTCAAATTTACATCTTCAAGAATACTGCGATAGTTCTTTCGATAGGTTAGATTCTTTATTTCAATTGTATTCGTCATAATTGCACCTGCTTTCTTTCGTTAATATAGGTTTGTAAATAGGTCACGATTTCGTCATCTGTAACATTCAGCTGATAGAGGTTTTCATATAATTCCTGAAGTTGTTCTGTAATCAACATTTTCTTTAATTTTTCAATGATTTCACGGTCCTCTGTGACAAAGTTACCTTTTCCACGCTGAGGTTCAATAATCTTCTCTGAAATTAATTCGCCAAGCGCTCGTTGGACCGTATTAACATTCACGGTTAAATCAACGGCTAACTGGCGGACCGCCGGCAATTTATCCCCTGGTGCCAGCTCACCGACAATAATTTCACGATAAATGTAGCTCTTGATTTGGTAATAAATTGGGATCTTATCATCAAATTTCATTGTGCCACCTCCCTAGTGTTATATTTTACTATTACACTATAACGCCAATTATCTAAGAGTGCAAGCCAAACTTATTTTGTTTTTAAAATAAGGCAAAAAGAAAACCGCTGCATCGCCACCTGAAACGGTTTTGGGGTCAGAGATAAATGCAGCTGACTTACTCCAACACGATCTTGTCAGCTAGATCACAACCCGACATTGTCCCACTCATCAACAACATCGTGCAACTCCCCTCCAAAATCTTACAGATCGATGGCGTGGTTTCCGCCGGGACTGGTGAAGAAGTGGTTGATGAACGTGATGAAATGGACTCCGAAGGTAAATTACCGCACGTTGATTATCTGGTTAAAATCAACGGTGATTCCATGGATCCCATAACGCGGTGTCGCAAGTACAACTCATATGCGGTCGAAATCACACCAGCGGTACCAAATATCTTGTCACGTAATTTTGATACGAGTTTGCCTAATCAAAAATGGGTCACTGATATCACCGAGTTTTCAATCCCTGCAGGGAAGGTCTATCTGTCTCCGATTGTAGACTGCTTTGACGGGGGCACCCCTAGCTGGTCAATTGGTACCAGTCCAAATGCAGAATTAGTTAATACCATGCTTAAGACCGCTGCCGATACACTATCAGAGAGCGAAAGACCGATCATTCATTCAGATCGTGGCGCACACTATCGCTGGCCGGAATGGATTGGCTTAATGAATCAATATGGGTTCACTCGCTCAATGTCCAAAAAGTCTAGTACACCAGATAATGCACAGGCTGAAAGTTTCTTCGGCCATTTAAAGACCGAGTTCTTCTACAACCAAAGTTGGCAGGGAAAGTCGGTGCAGGATTTTATGAAAGAACTTAACGACTATCTTGAGTGGTATAACACCAAACGAAGAAAAATTTCTTTAGGAGGAAAGAGCCCTCGTGAATACCGCCAAGCCAAGTCTGCATGACGGTTCTGGTCCAGAAAAAGGTCCGCACGTCTTTTCCACATTTTACGATTGCCATTTGCATATGGTACAATTTGTAATGTCGTTTTTTGTTAATCGACACAATTAATAATGTCTGGGAGGACAGAGTGCGATGCAATCAATAAAAGAATATTTCACAAAGATGTTTGTTTTTGGGGCCAGCGCCACGCGTAAGCAGTTCTGGATCCCATACTTCACGATCTGGATAATTACCGCCATCGTCCGGTTGGCGACGGGGGCCAATGATTTTACTAATGCGCAGGGCGAATTCGAGTTGGAATTGAACGGCCGGGCCATTGCGTTTGGCATATACTTAGTGGTGGTCTGGATCGCGAGCTTTACGCTCAAGGCGCGCCGCTTACATGATACAAACCGCAGCAACTGGTGGATCCTCATTGAACTCATTCCGATCATCGGATGGATTTGGCTTTTTATTTTATTCCTGTTACCGAGCAAACAGAATACCCGTTGGCCGATGAACCAATCCGATGTGCATTAGCGTTGGTGATGAACGCAATAGTTGAAATGGGATGAAAAAGAGTTTGGGACAAAAGTCCCAAGCAAAGAAAAATGACCTCCAGAATTCCTCCTGGGGGTCATTTTTTGTGGTTTCACAAAGTCGGCTTTGTTATCATTGTATTGACCAAAACACACTGAAAGAAGGCCGCTTTATGTACCTCCAGTATAACAACAACCAAACAACTTTAACAATCCCGGTGACAAGTACTCTTTTGTTTGGCGCCGAGCCGTCGAGAAAAATGAGGCCAGACTGGATCCCAAAATCGACGCTCTTTTCACTGAATTAGTGCAAAACAAAGTGGACTTGGCACTCGCTAAAGAAATGGACCCGATCGAAAAGCTGGTCACGGCTGACAACGCCCTCACTGCTGAAATCGTTCAGTTGGACGAAACCATCGCGCATGAGAAGGTGGAACCGGGCGGTTCCACAAATAAACAGCGGCGCCGTCAACTAAAACATTTCCACCATGTCATCACCACCGACTTCTTACCGCGGAAACAGAAATATGTCCAGTACAACGCGCAGTTCGGCGACCGTAACAGCTTTTCAAAAACCGACATCGATGCGACCTTCATGCGGATGAAAGAAGATGCGATGCAAAACGGCCAGTTGAAGCCGGGTTACAACCTTCAAATTGGCACTCAAAACCAGTTTGTTCTCTATTATGATATTAACCAGAGACCGACGGACCAGCGGACGCTAATCCCGTTTCTTGAACAGATCAATTTGGTGGATCATCCCTTTCAGTACACTGTCGCCGATGCTGGTTATGGCAGTGAACGCAACTACCGTTGGATTGAGGAGAATAGCGGCGCTATTGCTTTGATCCCGTACACGATGTACGACAAGGAACAGAGCCGCAGCTACCAGAAAGATCCGCATAAACGGATGAACTGGGACTACGATGAAGAAGCGGATGTTTACACTGATGATCGCGGCATCAAGTTTGCCTTCCAAAAAGAGTACGACAAAACGGAAAAGGATGGCACTGTTAAGCATTTCCGCCGGTATGAATCCCTTAATTACCAGGATCCGGAAGGATACTACTGGGCTACTACGCGCAATGGTTATCAACGCCGCATCGATATCAACCCAACTTGGGAACATTACAAAACAGACATGCGCGAAAAGCTTTCAAGTGAGGAAGGCCAACGTCTCTATGGATTACGGAAAATAGAGGACGAACCGGTTTTCGGCAACTTGAAGGCTCATTTGAAGTTCCTCAGATTATCGGTCAGAGGCATCGCGAAGGTCCGCAACGAAGTTGGTATCGCCCTGCTGGCATATAACATCATGAAATGGCAGCGGGCCATTTCGCTATATTCATTTCTGTCCGCCATGATTAGTGAATATATCCAAAAAATGGGAATTCAACCACTACTTATTGTTTCTAATAAATGCAAACCAAAAAAGATATGGCCTTCAACTGATATAAGATACATCATCATGTGTCAATGAACAAGTCATCAACCCATTCAACCCATTCATGTCACCGTTAGTTATGCACGATTCCTGGCAACTCCTGCCCATTAGCATCAATCGCTAATCGGACCAAGATCAGCTTGCCAGAATCAATTGGGACACCGTCAATGTAGACTTCACGGTGTTGATCATCTTGGAGCCTTTTAAAGCCCTTCTTTTGAATCGTGTCGGTTAATACTTTCAGTGCTTCGCTATCCGGTGTCACGGTTCCGGTGTTCACAGTTTGAATCTCAATGCCTTCAGCCAGGTGCTCGAACTTAATTTCTCCCAAGTTAAAATCCGAAAAGTCAGTTCGGGTTAAGGCAGCATCAAAGTCCTTTTCGTTAATGAAAAGCGGTTGCTTAATCCAAATCTTAAAATCTTCACCATCACTGGTCTTTGTCCAGACCGCCTGTACCGGGTATGGCCGGTATGCTTTGAAGCCTTCAACCGGAATCCCCTTGTCAGGGCCACCGCTAATGGTCTGAGCAACTTCAGCAGCTGCCCCCGCCAGCCTCAAAAAGTTGGAGTCATCCGTATGCTTGGTCGCGTGACCTTCAGCGGTAACGTAGCTTCTCGTGGTTAAATCCACATAACTTGGTTCTGGGTTGCGGCTATACTCGTCTGGTTCAAACGTCTCCCAATTAAACATATCGATTCCTCCTCAATTTAAGTTCGCGGTAAATATAGGCTAAATTGTGGGGGAAATCAAGAAAACAGACCTTTAATTACGCCTAAAATAGCCGTGAAATTAAGTCACGACGGACAGCGCAGATTTCAACAATGCATTTGGTTGCTTTCCATACCCGACCAATTATAATTAAGGTGAATGACGAAACCGCTTTCATTTCACAAGGGGGATATTATTATGACAATTAAAAACGTAACGGTTGCAGGTAGTGGTGTTTTAGGAAGCCAGATTGCCTTTCAAACCGCGTTTAAAGGGTTCAGTGTCACTGTTTATGATATTAATGAGGATGCCATCAACAAGGCAAAGGAGCGAATTAAGGGCCTTCGCCACATGTATAAGCACGATATTGCCGCAACCGACGAAGAATTTGAAGCCGGCCTATCACGAATCACTTATACTTGGGATCTTGAAGATGCTGTTAAAAACGCTGATTTAGTGATCGAAGCGATTCCGGAACGACTCGACATCAAGAAACCATTCTATGACAAGATTGGTAAGTTAGCACCAAAAGAAGCTATCTTTACCAGTAACTCATCTACGTTAGTCCCAAGTGCATTAATGGAAGATACCGGCCGTCCGGCACAATTCTTAAACATGCATCTTGCCAACCAGGTTTGGCTGAACAATACTGCTGAAATTATGGGGTCACCAAAGACCGATCCAGCCATCTACAAAGAAATTGTTCAATTTGCCCGTGACATTGGCATGATTCCAATTGAGTTGAAGAAGGAGCAACCTGGCTATATTCTCAACTCACTATTAATTCCACTCCTCAGTGCTGGTGAAGGATTATGGGTAAAGGGCGTGGCTGATCCTGAAATGATTGATAAGACCTGGATGGCAGCAACTGGCGCTCCAATGGGGCCATTTGCGATCTTGGACGTTGTTGGAATCAGAACTGCCTATAATATCACGGAAGCACAAGCCAAGGCCGGCGACTCAAACGCTCAAGTGCTTGCCGATAAATTAAAGGAATTGTTGGATCAAGGTAAGCTCGGAATGGAATCTGGCGAAGGATTCTACCACTATCCAAATCCGGCTTATAAGGATGAGAACTTTTTGAAGATTTAAACTAATGTTCATTAGATATATGAAAACCATCAAGATTTGAGTCTTGATGGTTTTTAGTATGCAATCATATTTGTTATACTTCAAGTTTCATAGCTTTTGAAGCATCAAAATTCGCTGAGACAACCCCTTAACGTTTCTTAAACAACGTCCTAAACAAGAAGAAGTTCACAACACCAATCAACGCCATCATCGCAAATGCCAACTGGCTTCCAGCGGCAACATTTTGAACATGGGAAAAGCTGGGGATATGAACTGACGTCATCATCGCTGCAATGATGGTCGTTCCAAGCGATCCAGCCAGCATATTTCCAGTTCCATAAATCGCGTTGGCGTCATTTTGCTCGTCACGGGACAGATGTTTCAAGCCGTATGCCATACTATTTCCAAATGCCATCGACCGACCGGTTGCGTAAACGGTATACAAAATTGTAATCAAGACAACGGACATCTGCTGGCCCATAATCGTCATGATCAACACTGGTAACAAGAACAGGGTATTCCCTAAATAAAGTGGCAACTTGCCACCAAAGCGATCCAGCATCCAGCCATAAATTGGTTGTCCCAACCCATTCAAGACACTACCAGGCAGCAGAATGACCCCACCGATGAAGGCCGTTGCACCATTTACCATCTGCACGTAGCTCGGTAACATGAAATTCATTCCAATGTTTGAATATTGCAGCAAAATATAAGGCAAGAAACTAAATAAAAACACTGGGCGTTTGAAGACCGATAACTTGAACAACGCTTTGTGACTGTATTTTGATAGCCAGCCAAATGTGCAAAATAGCACTGCACTGACGACCATATACAAGGCAAATTTAATCAGCACCCCTGGCTGACCCATGATGTTAAAGCCCATTAATAAGCTAATCATTCCAAGCGCAAGCACGCCAAAACGCAGCCAGTCAAAATCATAGTGCTGTGTCGGTGTGTACTGCTTAATAATGAAAATGCCCAAGATTAATAGGACAATGGTAACCGGAACGGTAATCCAAAAAATCATCCGCCAACTGGCAAAAGAAACCACCGAACCGCCAAAAGTAGGTCCAAGTGCCGGCGCAACCAAAACGATCAGGTTGGCCATTCCCATATAGGTTCCCAGCTTATGCGGGGGAACAACATCTAAGATAATGTTATTCATCAAGGGACCCGTTAGTCCAACACAACCGGCCTGAATCAAACGGCCCACTAAGAGCACCGGATAAGTTGGTGCCAAACCGCACATTACGTCACCGGTGATAAATAACAGTGCAGCTGAGATAAACAACTGCTTATTCGTAAATCGACGTTTTAAAAATGCCGATGTGATTGTAAGTAAGGCCACCGTGAGTAAGTATCCGGTTGTAACCCACTGGACGGTTGGCAACGAGATATTAAATTGCTTCATTAAGGTTGGAAGCGTAACGTTCATGGACGTTTCAGTCAAAACGCCCATAAATGTCATTAATGCCACAACCGTGATAACCAAAAACGGGTGTTGTTTGGCGTTATCCGTTTGACTATTAGCTGAAAAATCCACGCTGGTGCCCCCTGAATATTAGTTAGTCGAATTTACCTGCAACTAACATACTACCATTTACAGTGGGGCCCACACAATTAAATTTTTGGAGTATCAATGACCTCAAATAGCTCACAAATACAAGGGCTTTCTAGTGAAAATGTTTTCCCATGAATTTTTGCCTGCTTGCGGAAAAGTTGCTTATGCAGTTGCCGCCAGTATTTGAGTGAGCGATTCCCTTCGCCCTCGAGAAATGCGTGTTCTGAAGACACCCATTTAAACGGCACGATTTCAACGACTTTCAATTGAATGATGCAGGCCGGATCGCCATTTTGTTTGAGCACCATGCGGTAATCGCCCGCGGTGGGTACCACCTGATCTGCGTCGTAGAAGTTAAACCAAGAACTATAAGCAGTCTTTTGTCCTTTAACCACCATTTCAGCTAACATATCACTAGAGTTGGGACGATCAGAAAACGCCCAAGTATCGAAATTGGCATGATTGATGTTGTTTCGACGCATAAAATCTTCCCAGTATTCAGTTGCATCCATTTTTAAAACATCCATTTAGATTCCTCCATTCATTTTTAAATGATGGTAAGAGTTTAACTTGAAGACCTTAAGTGAAGCTTATATGGCATCGCGGGTTCATACTTGCACACAAAAAGACCGGGGCAAAATCATTTGTTTTGCTCCGGTCTCTTCGAATTTCATTTCATCATAATCTCAAATTTCTTCTATAATACATTCTATTTGGCGTGCTATGTGTCAGGATTTACCTGCAGGTCGACTGAGTGTCGCCAATATGTGGGTGGTACTTCTGAGTTGGTCCATTTTATTGATATAAATGCTGGTATCAACCCCCTTATCGGATGCGTTAAATTAACGGACACCGGAAGTTTCCGTTTGCGCAATGGTTTCCTTAATCGCGCTTCCCAATCGTTCGATGCCGGTCTGAATTTGATCTTCGGACATGTTGGAGTAGTTTAATCTAAAGGTGCCAGGCGTAACCTTGTCCGGGTAAAACGGCTCGCCGGGAACAAAGGCAACGTTGTGCTTGATGCAGGTATTAAATAACTCGATGGTATCGACATCGCCAGGTACTTCCACCCAAATGAATAAGCCGCCTTCTGGATGACTGTAGTTGACGCCAGCTGGGAAATACTTCTCAATGGCTGCCATCATAACGTTTTCACGCTTTCGATAAACCTTCTTGATTTTGTTCACATGTTCGTCAATGTCATATTCTTCCATGAATTTGGCGACAATGTGTTGGGTTAAGTTATCAGAATGAACATCGGCAGATTGCTTCATCACGCTATATTTTGGCATTAAGTCCTTATTCATCACAATCCAACCTAATCTCAAGCCGGGTGCTAAAATTTTCGAGAAGGTGCTGAGGTAGATAACCCGCTCCTGCTTATCATAAAATTTAACAGGTTCAATATCATCGCCGGCAAAGCGGATGGCACCGTACGGGTCATCTTCCATAATCATGATGTCGTACTTATTGGCAATTTCAATCATCTTCTCACGACGCTCCGCTGACATGGTGCGTCCAGTCGGGTTCTGGAAATTCGGAATCGTGTAAATGAACTTCGTGTTGGGATTATCGGAAACAGCTTTTTCCAACTGGTCCATCTTCATGCCGTCTTCATCCATTTCAACGCCAACAATGTGGGCACCATAGCTTCTAAATACATCTAAGGCGCACAGGTAGGTCGGCTTTTCGACAATCACCGTATCACCAGGATTAACAAACATTTTAGCGGTGATGTCGATCGACTGTTGTGAACCAGTGGTAATCATGATGTTATCAACGGTTGCTTGAATTCCCTGCTTATTCATTCGGTTTGCGATTTGTTCGCGTAAAGCTGGATAGCCGATCGCTGACGCATACTGTAATGCGGAACGACCACTTTCATCGAAAACTTCATTGGTCACTTTTTTTAAAGCGTCAATCGGAAATAACTCTGGTGCTGGTAAGCCGCCAGCAAAGGAAATAATGTCTGGACTGCCAGCCACTTTTAAAATATCCCCGACTGGATCACTGTCATTTGTTGGAACACGTTTCGAAAACTGGAAACTCATACGCGGACACCTGCTTTCTTTGAATCGTTCTGTTGATCTGCAACGTTGGTTTGTGGTTGGTGATACTTACGCATCATTTCGGCCATGTGGACTTCTTGGACCACGAATTCGTGGGTGCGGCAAACATAATCATGCTCACGGCCAATTTTGGCAATGTAGCCGTTAATATAATCAACTTCGGTTGGTCGACCTTTCGAAAAGTCCTGATACATTGATGGATAATGATATTTGTAATCCTGGCTGACGGTAATGACGGAATCAACCTGTTCTTGTCGAGTTGCGATTAAGTAAATCCCAGCCCGTTCACAAGCATCGTAGGCTTCATCGAATAATTGCCGAGACATTTTGCGAACACCCGGATACTCAATGAATTGGCCCATTTGCATTTCAAACATTGTGCATAATGTGTTGGTTACGGCGTTGAACACCACCTTCGACATACACATGCCCATCCATTCATCGGCGAATACTGGTCCTAACTTGGCCTTGGTAAAATCATCAAAGATCGCTTGGGTCTTTTCGTCCGGCTTTTCGTTGTTATAACGCGCCATATGCATGACTTCATCACCCTCAGCCCCCATAAAATCAACATCAGCGGGACCATCCATTCGAGTGGCGATCATTGCAGTTCCACAAATAATATTTGCCTTTGGGAAGTAATTGGCAATCTTCTCAAAGTGTCCCATCCCATTCATTGCGGAGAAGACATACTGGTCATCATGGAAAATTCCGGCTTTATTGTCGCGCTCTAATTCTTCAGCTAACTGCATCTGCTTTTTAAAGACAATCCAAACATCTGGATGTCCTTTATATTCTTCTGGATAGTAGATGTTGACGGGAACGATTCTGCGGTTTGCGTGATCACGGGCAACTGAAACGCCGCCTTGTTCGCGGATCTTTTCAACATTCGGCTCCCAAGTATCGATAAAATCAACATCGACTCCGGCATTTTCCTGTAACATTACGCCATACCTTACTCCCATTGCTCCTGCGCCAATAATACCGTACTTCATAACGACCACTCCTTTTTATTTTTATTCATCCGACTAAAAAAACGCCCCTTGGTTATAAAAACCAAAGGACGTTAAGTTAACGTGGTACCACCTTAATTTGAGTCATCTTCACAAACAACTCCTCGAAGCGTACGGGAAAATATTCCGATACGCCGGCACGTTAATGGGTGCTACCATCTCACCTCGAAAAGTGAACTTATCGGGTTCAATCTTTTAATTCGTAGTTTTAATGCCCTCACACCATCCAGGCACTCTCTTTGTAAAGCTAAGAATCGACTCCATTGGACCAAATCAATTAGTCGTATTTAGATGTTGCATGAACTATAGCTCATGTTTGACGGATGTGTCAACAACTTTTTTTGAATTTAATTAGACCAATCTCATCAAAATGCCATTTTATCAAGGGGTTTGGCATTTTAAAATAATTTTATTTTCAATCCATCGTTGATTTCGGGTATACTCGAGATAACAAATGATTTGAAAGAGGTAAACTCAATGCGTGCAATAATTGGAATTGCTGGATTAATCTCAATGGCAATGTGTATTGGAGCAGTCATTTTCTTAATTATGGGAAATCGAACAGTCGCGGTCCCACTCGTTTCGGTCGGTCTCGTTATTTTGATTGTGAGTTATGGTGCTGCAACCTACATTTCGCATAATGACAAGGGAAGATAAATTGCGGTTTTTTACATAATCTGACATGTAAAGAAGGGTGCATATGCTACTAATTAGGACCATTCGCCAAAGTGACTACTCAGATGTCAGCGATTTAATCAGACTGGCATTTTCCAAAACACAAAACGGCTATCGAAATGAGGCAGCGATCGTCGATAAGGTCCGGGAAGATCCCACTTACAACAAACGTTTAGAAGTTGTCGCCGAAAATAATAACAGGATCATTGGCCACGGATTGCTTAGCGAAATCCAAGTTATCAACGCCAATTCCTCATCAACCGGGCTTTGCTTAGCACCGTTATCTGTGTCCCCGGAATTCCAAAAAAACGGGGTCGGCACTGCCATCATCAACGAACTTGATAACCGAGCGATTCGTTTAGGCTATAAGTTTATCGTCGTAACCGGCTGGCCTGAGTACTATCCACGCTTCGGCTACCAAAAAGCAAGTCGCTTTGGAATCAAATCACCATTTCCTGTACCGGATGAGGTCTTCATGGTGAAGCCACTCGTAAAAGACGGCCTTAGCGGTGTTTCGGGAACCGTCAAGTATCTGGAAGCATTTAACTAACGCTTATCGAGTAGCAAAGTAATATCAAAACTAAAGGGGCTGGAAGCTAAGCATAACTTGCTTACGTTTCCAGCCCTTTTTGAATACGGCCGGTCATATCTGCTTAGTTGAGCGCATCCCGTACTTCTCGAATGTCATTGGGAGTTGTTCGACAGCAGCCACCAATGATCGTTGCCCCGGCATTGAGCCATTTCGGTGCCAAATCTGAGAATGATTGCGAACTTGGATCGGGTTTCCACTTTTTGGTTTCCGGATTATAAATGTCGCCGTTATTCGGGTAAACAACAATCGGCTTTTCAGTGACTGACCGGATGGTTTTGACCGCTTCTTCGATATTTTCCATTCGGGTACAGTTCACCCCAATCGCCGTAATCTGTGGATAATCATTGAAGTAAGCGACGGCTTCCTCTAATGGGGTTCCATCACATAAATGCTTTGCATCTTTAACACTAAAGGACAGCCAGCCCGTTCGATTCGAAAACTTGGTTTCCAACAGGTTTGCGATTGCTTTTGCTTCTTCAAAGTTCGGTTGGGTTTCAAATGCAAACAGATCAATTCCGGCGGCGTCTAATAATCGCATTCGCGGTTCGTGGAATTCGAGATATTCACCCTCTGAAAGATCATAATCTCCCGTATACTCGCTTCCATCAGCTAGATACGCCCCAAATGGGCCAACACTTCCGGCAATTAACGGATATTTCGCCCGCTTTTGCCGTTCCTGAGTCGACAAGTTCGAATAGAATTCTGTCCTGACTTCTTGCGCAAGTTTCACGGCATTGGTCACCATTTTGCTGGCCTGATGAGGTGTGAAGCCGATTTGCTGGAATGAATCGAGGTTCGCTTGATACGTATTGGTAATCGCCACATCGGCACCAGCTTCAAAATACGAGCGGTGAACATCTTTGACTGCCTGTGGGTGATTAATCAGTGCGGCCGCCGACCATAATTGGCTGTCCGTATTCACCCCACGCTTTTCAAGCTCAGTTGCCATTGCGCCATCCAGCACCAAAGCTTTTTGATTTTCTAAATCTTTTTTGAGTAAATCAGGCATATCGAAAACCTCCAACTGATCAATTTTTTCTTGAATATTATCTTCATTTGATGCACTCTATTAACTATGAGACTTTACTCATTTTATTCTTATCAAATTAAAAGTGCAATATTGGAGGGAAATTGATGAACAATAAACCACACATTAATCTTGAGCGAAAGATGGAATCACGTCATCTGCTAATGATTTCCCTAGGCGGTGTTATTGGGACTGGTCTGTTTCTCAGTTCCGGATATACGATTCATCAAGCAGGGCCAATCGGGACGATTTTAGCATATGCCATTGGGGCCGTTGTCGTTTACCTGGTGATGCTTTGTCTCGGGGAACTCTCTGTGGCAATGCCCCAAACTGGGTCTTTTCATGTTTATGCCGATAAATACATTGGGCCGGGCACCGGATTTACCGTGGCAATTCTTTACTGGCTGACGTGGACAGTTGCTTTAGGGTCCGAGTTCACCGCTGCCGGTCTGATTATGCGGACATGGTTTCCAACCACTCCCACGTGGATTTGGAGCGCCTTGTTCATGATTGTTATTTTTACTTCCAATGCCCTGTCGGTTAGATTCTTCGCAGAAACCGAATTCTGGTTTTCAAGCATCAAAGTGATTGCCATTATTTTGTTCATTGTTCTGGGTAGCTTGGCCATTATCGGCGTCATCCCCATTAAGGGCGTCCAGCATGCGCCCCTTCTAACCAATCTAACTAAAGATGGACTGTTCCCAAATGGCTTTAAAGCCGTTTTTACGACGATGTTAACCGTTAACTTTGCCTTTTCAGGAACCGAACTGATTGGTGTAACTGCGGGTGAAACCAAGGATCCTTCCAAGAATATTCCGAAGGCCATCCACACGACATTGTTTCGGCTGATTATTTTCTTCATCGGCAGTATTACGGTTATGGCTGCCTTAATCCCCTGGCAAAAGGCCGGTGTTAACCAAAGTCCGTTTGTCTTGGTATTTAACAGTATCGGCCTCCCCTTCGCCGGCGATATTATGAATTTCGTGGTTCTGACCGCAATTTTATCGGCCGCAAATTCAGGGCTTTATGCCTCAACCAGAATGCTTTGGTCACTCGCTCATGAAGGCATGATTCCGTTGAAATATGCCAAAACCAATTCGCGTGGCGTCCCCATGCTGGCACTGGTTTTCAGCATGGCCGGCGGTATCTTGGCGTTGATTTCCAGTGTTGTCGCCGCTTCGACCGTTTATCTGGTTCTTGTCTCGATCTCCGGTCTGGCCGTGGTGATCGTTTGGATGGCGATTGCCCTTTCTGAAATTAATTTTAGAAAAACATGGCTGGCAACCGGTCATTCCGTCGATGAATTAAAGTTCAAGACACCTTGGTATCCAGTGTTGCCGTGGACCGCGTTTATTTTATGCTTATTATCATGCGTTTTAATCGTCTTTGATCCAACCCAACGACCAGCGTTATTTTACATGATTCCCTTCGTTGGGCTTTGCTACATCGTTTATTACGGTAAGGCTAAGCTTTCGGGACGAAAAAAAGGAACCATCAGCAAGGATGATTCCAGTGAAAACTAGTTAGTCTTTTGTGATCGTCTCGTTATCCGAGAGGGTCATTTTTTTATCTTCAATTGCTTGATTCGCAAGCTTAACCAGGAACTGACCGTATTTGATGACCACGAAGATAACCATGAACGTCGCTACGGTGATTTCCAAGTTCGCAATCACTCCAATGACTGAGTTCAAGCCGTTTGCCAAATGGAAGCTGTTGTTAAACAGGTTCAACGCAGTGGCTGAAATCACCAGTGGGAAAGTGAACGCACCAAAGCTTGGGTAAAACGATAAGCGAACATATTTGAAAATCTTGGTCAACGTGCCCCAATACAGAGTTTGTGCCAGAAGCACCATGACCAATGAAAAGGCCCATGACGGCGCTGTATTCATTGTTAAGTAACCTGTTAGGCAAAGTGATGCGGGTGCTGCCATGATTGTCAGCAGTGGCAGGGTTGCTTCAAACATAAACTCGCGTCGGAGCAATCGGATGCAAACGATTGGCAGAAGAATCGCGTAAAGTCCAAGGGAAAGCCATAAGATTGGCGTTCCGAGTGCTGGAATGAAGTTGTTGGCGGTGACCGGAATCACACCAATGCCGACAAAAGTTACAAACCAACTTGGGTACACATGATCCAATTCAACAGTTGGACGTAATAAATGGCGATAAATAAAGTAGCCCATAATGACGAATTGCAAAATCACTGCAAATGTCCAAACTGCTGTTGGTAATACCGGAATGCCCCATGATTTCAAGAATGTACTGATAATCATCAAAGACATCGTGAAGGTTGGTGCGACTGACGCAATAATCGGATCATTTAAATCATTCATGCTCAGCTTAAAATGAATGCCAATCTTTGCAATCACCAGTAAAATCAACACAAGTGACAAGATGCCCCAAGCATTCCCAATGACGGGCAAGCCAATTGCTTTAAACAAATTCCCCAGTGAGGCAATTCCAAGTATCAATCCACAAATTGGTAAAGGTAACTTCTTCAAAAATAACTTCATACGGTCCTCTCCTCTCTTAGATGAGCTTAATTATATCGTGTATGGTACAATAAATAAAATTGATAGTATTTATATTTATTATAGACGAAATCTATAAGGAGCCAAAACGATGTTCAAATTCCTCGAAACCTTCATGGTGGTCTACAAAACCCGCAGTTTCTCACTGGCTGCCCAACAACTATTTATCACCCAACCAACCGTGTCAAATCAAGTCAAACAACTCGAACTTCAGTTGCACACGGAATTGTTCGAACGTAAAAGCCGGCGGGAAATTGTCCCAACCGAAGCGGCCAATTTGCTATACAAACGTGCAGGAAAAATTCTCAAAAACTGGCAGGACGTGAACGATCAAATCACACGATTGGGAAATGAAGACAACGAGAAGGTCAAGTTTGGTATCTCGCAAACCGTTTCGAGGATCCTATTTGCTAAAATTGCCAATCAGTTGGTCGCGTCGTTACCCCACGTTGACTTCGATGTTACGGTGTCGAACTCTGAAGGTGTCTTAAACCAATTGGAAACCTATAAGATTGATATTGGCATTATCGAAAAACCACTTGTGACAGAAAACATCTCCCGGATTTCCATTGGTAAGGATCAACTTGTGAAGGCCGGTGTTGACAACGGGAACTGGATTACCCGTGAACCAGGATCCGGAATTGGCTACTATACCGAGCAGTATTTCCGCGAAGCAGATGTCCAGCCCACCAAGCTGATTCACGTTAATAATAGTGGCTTGATAAGGCGAATGGTGGCGCAAGGAGTCGGCCAGGCACTCCTATCAGACAAGGACTTACCGGAAAACGTGCCGGTTGAATCATTGGGGGAACATTTTGTCCGCGATTTTTATTTGCTGGCCAGAGAAGATAGTGAGCGGGATAAAACCCTGGCACACATTAGAAAGATTGTTGAATCGTTTAATTAGGCGTAAAAATGAACCACAAACTATGGATTTCAAAGTTTGTGGTTCATCTTTTTTGATATTAACTTTTAAATCACCATCTTAAGCCTGGTCGCACTTACAGCGGCGCTCCGGTAAATCTTTTCGATGGTCTTTTCGTAGTCACTGTTGGCCACTCCAAAGACGACTTTGATGTCGCTTCCTTCTTGGACCACCAAATGAATTTTGATTTGACTGTTATCCAATAAATCAAGAATCTTACCGGCAATTGCAGGTCGCTTACCCAGTTGGGACGAAACGGCCGCAACCATAGCGATATTTTTCTCCAGCTTGACGGCATCCAAATCGCATCCGGACTTCAAAGCCGTCACGATAGCCATCAACTTACCATCAACGTCAGCCCGTTTGGCAAGGAATTGAACTGAATCAGTTCCGGCTGGAACATAGTCGAATTTAACACCAAATTTTTGAATAACTGAGAACACTTTGGCCATAACGTCAAGGCGTTTATTCAGTTGATACTTTTGAATTGAAATAACCACGTAGTCTTTCTTACCGGCAATTCCGGTTACCAACTGGTTGGCATTACTATCCGCCGAATCAACTACCAGAGTTCCATCTTCTTCAGGATGATTCGTATTCAAGATGGCAATTGGAATCTGCTTTTCTTTAGCAGGCTGAATTGCCTCTTCCTGAAAGACGCTGATGCCCATATAAGAAAGCTCCTGAAGCTCTTCATAAGTCAGCTCGTTGATCTTACGGGAGTTATTGATAATCCGTGGGTCGGCCATTTTAATGCCGGATACGTCAGTCCAGTTCTCGTATAAATCAGCATCGACAAAGTTGGCTAATAATGCGCCGGAAATGTCACTCCCACCTCGAGGCATCAAGTGTGTCAATCCATTTTCGTCAACCCCGTAGAATCCGGGAACGACGATATGCTCATCATAGCTCATGAAATCACGCAGGCGGTTGATTGATTCGCCGTAGTTTACCTCATTTTGGTCAAATACCAAGAAGCGGGCAGCATCAATGAACTGGTAGCCTAAAAAGTCGGCCATTAATTTAGCGGTCAGAAATTCACCCCGAGACACTAAGTAATCATGACTGCAGTTGGGAATCTGCTTGGCAATCTTCTGCAGGTCGGATTCAATTGCGACCTTCAAACCAAGTGCATCTCGAATGCCCACAAAGCGACTTTGGATATGGTTAAATACTGGCATGTAGTCGTCACCTGCATCCCGCAACTTCTCTACTTGAATTAACAAGTCGGTGACCTTAACGGCCTCACTATCACTCTTACCGGCTGCGCTCACCACAATTACCTTGCGATCTGCGTTTGCTTCAACAATTGCGCGAACTTTTTTAAATTGGCCCGCGTCAGCAACTGAACTTCCACCAAATTTTGCTACTATCATTTTACTGCTCCTCCTTTCTTACTGGGTAAACTCGCCATAAAGGCTGTCTCATCTCGTTTAAGAACCTGTCTCATTAAGCTGTGCATCTCACCTACCGGAATGTCGTGAATCAACAGGTAGTCGCCACGAAGCTCCGGCTGGTACTCGCCAAACAGTTGAGAACAATCAATTTCCGACCTCACAATGTAATCGTGCATCGTCAAGTTGGGATCGAACTTAAAGCTGCTCTTGAACTCGCGCTTCAAATGCTCCTTATCTTGGAAAATGTCCAAGATATCTTGAATGACGGCGTTGGCAGTTGGCAACTGGCCGGCTCCCTGGCCCATAAACTTCAAGGTCCCAATGGTTTCACCAATCAGTGAAATCAAATTGTAGTTATCTCGAGTATGGGCTTCTAAAGCATCGCCATAATACAACGTGGGTTCAACCATATAGTCAAACCGATCACCGCGTTGGTGACTCTTTCCCATTAACTTAATGGTCAGCCCCAACTTATCAAAGTGGGTCATGTCATCTTCGGTGATGTTTCGAATCCCAAAGACCGGCAGTTCCGCCGTCGGCTTGATAAACAAGTCATAGGCGATATCAACGCTGATACATAACTTATTGGCAACGTCCAAACCATCAATATCGGCACTGGGGTCAGCTTCGGCATAACCAAGTTGCTGGGCTTCCATTAAAACCTCATTGAACGACTTGCCGGTGCGGTGCATCTGGGCAAGAATGAAATTACTGGTTCCATTGAAGATTCCTTGAATCTTAGTGACATCGTCAACCCGTAGTGCCCGTTCCAATCCTTGGATCCAGGGAATCCCACCGCCGACGCTTGATTCAAAGTAGAACTTGGCGTTATTCTCAGCGGCGACCTTCGTGAACTCATCCATATACTGTGCAATCACGGCTTTGTTAGCGGTAATAACGTGCTTGTGATGCTTCAGTGCGTCCACTATGTATTGATGGGCCGGTTCGATGCCGCCGATAACTTCGACGACAACGTCAACATCCTGATCGTTTAAAATTTCATCAATGCTATCCGTCATTTCCGGTAAATCCGGTTTTTTATTCTTTCTGATCAAAATATGCTTTACATGGAGGTTTTGGGCTTGGCGCTTGGCATTTTGGATAATTTTGTATACGCCTGATCCGACTGTCCCAAATCCTAATATTGCAATATTCACAGCTCCAACCTCCAATTTTTACGGTGTTCACAAATAATAAACACTTGTGTTTTACATGAAAACAGATTATCATATAAATCATAGAAATGCAAGGAGTAAAGTTGATGAATAAATATTATACGAGTACCAGAAACGATTCAATCCAGATTTCAGCTAAGGATGCCATCAAAAAAGGCTTCGCTGATGACAAGGGTCTCTTCGTTTATCCCGACTTGGAAAAGCTCCAAGTAAACTTCGAAAAATTAATTCAATTAAATTATCAAGATATCGCGCGCGCTGTCTTATCTATCTTATTGCCGGACTTTTCGGCGGACGAGATTGACGAGAGTATCGACGCCGCCTATCAATCAAGCTTCGATACGCCAAAGATTACACCGGTCGTCGACGTTGACAATTTCCATGTCCTGGAGCTCTTCCACGGACCAACCAGCGCCTTTAAAGATGTTGGCCTACAACTATTACCGCAGTTAATGAAACATGTTTTAACCGACAATAATAAGGTAATGATTCTAACAGCCACAAGTGGTGACACCGGAAAAGCCGCTCTGGAAGGCTTCAAGGACCTCCACAACATGGGGATTATCGTCTTTTACCCAGATGGCGGCGTCAGCCAAATTCAAAAGTTACAGATGATTACCACTGGTGGTTCAAACACAAAGGTGGCCGCAATCGAAGGAAACTTTGACGATGCGCAGACCAACGTTAAGCAGATCTTTAATGATAATGAGTTGAAACAATCCTTGGGAGACGGTGTCACCCTTTCAAGCGCCAACTCAATCAATATTGGCCGATTGATCCCCCAAGTCGTTTACTACTTTGATTCTTACAAACAACTGGTAAACAATGGCTCAATTCAAGTTGGCGACAAGGTTAACTTTACCGTTCCAACTGGAAACTTCGGCGATGTTCTGGCCGGCTACTATGCTAAAATGCTTGGCTTGCCCGTCAACAAATTTGTTGTTGCTTGTAACGAAAACAACGTTTTGGCCAACTTCTTCAACCATGGCGTCTATGATCGTAACCGGCCGTTCTTCCAGACGGTCGCCCCAAGTATGGATATCCAAATTTCCAGCAACTTTGAACGTCTTCTTTACTATAAGAGTGGCGAAGATACTGACTACGTGAAACAACTAATGGACGATTTGGAAGACAGTGGAAAGTACGAAGTTTCAAAGGAAGTCCTGGCAAACATCCAAAAGGATTTCTATTGTGGCTTTAGCACTGATAAGGACATCGAAAGCTCGATTGCCGATGTTTATGAACAAAACGGCTACCTGATGGATCCACATACCGCCGCCGGTTACAAGGTGATGCGTGATTACCAGGAAATGGATCCGGATACACCGATGATTCTCCTAAGTACTGCCAGCCCCTATAAGTTCGTTAACGCAGTGGCAAACGCCGTTTTACCCGAAACATCAGATGACGTTCAACAAGTCATGAAGGATCTGCATGCGGCAACCAACGCGCCGATTCCCGACAATTTAAGCAAAGTCTGGGACCTGCCAGTCCGTCATGAAAGCGTCATTCAAAAAGACCAGATGACCGAATATGTTAAGCAAAAAGTCGAGGAGGTATTCTATGATAAGGATCAAAGTTCCAGCAACTAGTGCCAATGTCGGTGTCGGATTTGACTGCCTCGGCTTGGCGGTATCGTATTATTCAACCATTTCATTTGAAACAAGTGATGCGCGGTTGATCATTACCGGATCGCCGAAAGAATTTCAAAACGCTGATAATTTAGTCTATCAAGCCTTCGTTAAAGGCTGTAATTTTTTGGACAAACCGGTGCCAAACGTTAAAATTAATATCGAAGGCGACGTTCCGGTTGCCCGTGGACTTGGAAGCTCATCCGTTTGTGTTGTTGCCGGATTAAAAGCCGCCAGTGTGTGGTACGGCGACGCCATCTCAACTGATCAATTGTTAGTCTTGGCAACCGAAATGGAAGGCCATCCCGATAACGTGACGCCGGCTATTCTCGGTGGCTTATGCGTCTCGTTTCTTGACGACCAGAACCTGCCTCAAGTGGTTCAGTATCATGTCAGCGACCAGTTACATTTTGTCGCCATGATCCCTGATTATGAGGTCAGCACTCACGCCGCTCGCAAGGTGCTGCCGACCACTTTAAGCTATGCCGACGCCATTCACCAGGTCAGTCACTGTGCGGCAATGACCAAAGCTTTGGAACTTGGTGATCGTCATATGATCCACGAAGCCTGTGATGATCGGATGCACGAACCATACCGGGCAAAATTAATTCCAGACTACAGTCAGGCTAAAAACATTTCAGAGCAATTTGGCGGCACGATGTACATTAGTGGCAGCGGTTCAACCATGATGGCAATCACCGCTAACGAAAACGACGCTGATAAAATCGTCGAAAATGCCCAAGCAGCCTTTCCAAAATGGACGGTTCGCAAGATGGCAGTCGATTCGACAGGCGTAACAAGTGAGGTAAGTGAACGTGGAAAAGTATTACATCGTTGATAGCTCCATTCTCCCTGAATCTTTTGACAAGGTCATTCAAGCTCGACAATTGCTGGAAAGCGGTAAAGTCAAGCAGGTCAGTGAGGCTGTCAAAGTTGTTGGTATCAGCCGGGGAACCTTCTATAAATATAAAGACCTGGTCTTCTTGCCCGAAGAAAACATGATGGACCGAAAAGCCGTTATTTCCTTAATGTTGGAAAACCAACGCGGCATCCTTTCGAAAGTCTTAACAACCATCTCAGAATCAAGTGCCAGCGTATTAACGATTAACCAAAACATCCCGATTCACAACATCGCAAGCATCGTCATCTCACTGGATTTAAGTCATTTTCAGGGAACTATCGATAACTTGTTAAATCATATCAGGAAAGTCGATGGCGCTAGTAATGTCCAACTGGTGTCAATTGAATAACAACGTACACGACAACCTCATCATGTGAGATTCTCAAAAAGGTCTTCGATCCATAAATATGGAATTGAAGACCTTTTTTGCGTTTAGCATTGTTTACGCCGAATCTAAAGACCCTTTTACTGCCGTTCGCGTTCTGGTTATGTTAGCCTTAAGTTAGATGTTTAATATGAATTGTTGAGTATGAGCCTCAACATATAGTTAATGGGGGTAACTAATGTGTAATTTCAAGAGATGGCTTTATGTAGGCTTTTGTTCACTTTTATGTATCATAATGAGCTGGTTAATGCTAGGCACACTGGCCCAAGCATCAACGACTGGCTTAGGTACCTTTTCAGCTGTTGAACAGACACCTCTCCAAACAGGATTTCAGACGGTCACACTCACCCCAGCAAACGATTCAAATACGCTGAAAACAAATGGTGGTGTTTTTCCAGACGAATCGACTCTGGCCATCAAATTTATGGATGGTGATCAACTGGTTGGCACAAAGACTTACACTCATGGCACCAACGCAAATGTTAACCTGATTATTAACAGCTGGATTCCCGATAACTACCAATTTAACTATGCCAACATTACTCCTGAACCTAATCAATTCGTTTACCTGAACGGAAATGAAGTTCATGTTTGGACGAACGTTTTCGATCAGACTGTCATTATCAATGTCTTACCAATTGCGCCACAAAAAACGACGATTTCGGTTCATTATGTTGATGAATCCGGAAGTCCAATTTCCGGGATTACTTCCAAAAGTTTTACCCAAGAAGTGAACAGCAGCTACGATGTTTCAGGTGCTGATTTTAAGCCTGTCATTCCAGGCTACACGTTGGACACCTCTAAGTTGCCGACAAATGCAACTGGAATCGTTGGCACAACTCCTATCTCAGTCACCTATGTCTACCGGAAAAATCCGGTGATTGCCCAGCCGGTGACCGTTAAATACGTTGACGAAAATCATCAGCCAATTGCCGATGATCAGATCATCACCGGCTATGTTGGCGATAGCTATAATGCCGCAGAGACACCGTACAAAGTCGATACGCTCACAAGCCACAATAATATCTATCAGTTAGTCACGACGCAGTTGCCAACGAACGCAACGGGACTACTGGGCAATGAGGCAATCACGGTCACCTACGTTTACCGAAAAGTGGCGACTACCGCAGACAACGCCACCGTAATCGTAAATTACGTTGATCGCGACAGCCATTTAATGATTAAAAACAGTCAATCGATTAGTGGAAAAGTTGGTGACCCATACCAGGCCACTGGGAACTATCAGCCCAGCACTATTGTCTACAAGGGCGATACGTATACGTTAGATACTAACCAGTTACCCGTTAATGTCACGGGAACTTTTAGCGATAGCACTCAATTTGTGACTTATTACTATTTCAAGAAACAAACGCCGACCCCACCGAACCCCAATCCGGAACCAACACCGAATCCACAACCGACACCCAGTCCAGCGCCCGATTCAGGGGGCGGAACAATCACCAATCCCAATGAAATTGTTTCACGTGGAACAGTCGTTTACGCAATCAATCGGATCTATCTCTACCAAAACCCAACTTTTAAAATTAACCAACGAACCGTTAGATACGTCAAAAAACCACGCATTTATCGACCAATGTTTGTCGTAACCGGCTACGGCAAATCAACAAGTGGCCGCCTTCGATACAAAGTCCGCGATGTTAATCACCTGAGTAAAACACGCTATAAGACCGGCTATATCACGACGCAAGCAACACATGTGGCACCGGTCTATTATCAGAAGTTGCATACGGCCATTTCCGTTATCAACCCAAATGGTGTCAATTCATATGTGTACAAGAATCTAACCGGCAAGGTTAAAAATTATAAACAGGGAACCGTCTTAAAAATCGACGGAATAGTTCAACATCGTCTGACTACCCGGTTTGTCCTCCGTAATGGGAAATTCATAACGGCAAATCGTAAATTAGTTCAATTAAGACACGCAAATTATCCCGTCAAAGTTAAAACAATCTCTGCCATCAATCGATACAGTAACGCCAATTTCACCAAAAAGAATGGCCGCTTTAAAGCAGGGACCATCTTAAAGGTTTATCATGTCGACTACTCATGGGGAAATAATTTCAATAAACGATGCACATTGAGGTATCGAATCGCTGGTGGCTACATCACTGCAAATACCCGATACATCAGACCAATTAAATAGCACAAGCCGAGCCCTTGATCGTCTATTATCAAGGGTTTTATAATCTCATTTAATAAACTTCCAACTGTAAGCCCTTTCCAACTTGAAACTTGTTTCATGGCACGCATATAATACAATATTGTATGCAATCATGAATTTTAAATTATTCTGGAGGATATCATGGCAAACAGCGAGGAACCAAGTGCACCAAAAAAATTCCATTTATCACAAAACCACCACATGACAATTCCCTGGAAATCATTCACACTTGACGAATCAGTCCCCGCAAAACAAGCCGGCTTGAGGGAACGGGCTTCAATTGTTGGTCGAGTCGGAATCGTGATGTTGTCGTGTGGCACAGGGGCGTGGCGGGTGCGAGATGCCATGAACACCATTGCCAGGGTCTTGGGGCTAACCTGCTCGGCAGATATCGGGTTGAGTTCGCTTCAATTTACCTGCTTTATCAATGATCACAGTTACTCCCAAGTACTGGCCCTGCCCAACACCGGCGTTAACACCGATAAATTGAACACGCTGGAAAATTTCGTCGATCATTTTGAACGAGACTTCGGCACCGCAACCGTTAAGCAAATCCACGCCAAAATTAGCGAAATTGAGCAGCGGCCGGTTCAATACACCCCCATTATTTCAGGCTTGGCGGCTGCTTTGGCCTGCAGCGGCTTTATTTTTTTGCTGGGTGGCGGCATTCCGGAAATGATCTGCTCCTTCATTGGTGCTGGAATCGGGCAGTATTTCCGGGGCCAAATGGGAAAGCAGCATATCACCACCATCGCCAGTATTTCTATTGCGGTTGCCATTGCCTGTTTAGCTTACATGTTCTCGTTTAAGCTTTTTGAGGCCAACTTCCAAGTTCTGGCTCAACATGAAGCGGGTTACATTGGCGCAATGCTGTTTGTCATCCCCGGATTTCCATTTATCACCAGTTTCTTGGATATTTCAAAACTAGATATGCGTTCCGGGCTGGAACGATTGGCGTACGCGATCATGATTACCGCTGTCGCAGCTTTAGTTGGTTGGCTGGTGGCGCTGCTATTTGATTTTCGACCAGAAAATTTCCTACCACTCGGTTTATCGCCGGTGTTACTCATGTTATTGCGGCTTCCCGCCAGTTTTTGCGGGGTTTACGGCTTCTCAATTATGTTTAACAGTTCCCAGAAAATGGCGATGACTGCCGGCCTGATTGGGGCGGTTGCCAACACGTTGCGATTAGAACTGGTTGATTTAACCTCCCTGCCACCTGCAGCAGCCGCCTTTATTGCCGCGCTGGTAGCCGGATTAATCGCTTCTTTAGTCAACCGATATAACGGCTACCCAAGAATCTCGTTGACGGTCCCATCAATTGTCATCATGGTACCGGGACTTTATATCTACCGGGCAGTTTATAACATCGGCATCAACCAAATAAGTGTCGGTGCCCTGTGGTTAACCAAAGCCGCCTTAATCATCATCTTCCTACCAATGGGCTTGTTCGTGGCAAGAGCCTTGATGGACAAGGAGTGGCGACACTTCGATTAAGGACGGTGAGCCGTGTCATGCACAATGGCAAAGCAACCACGAATTACTAAAAATACAACTTAAAAGCAAACGAAAACCGGATCTCACGCGAAAGCATGGCGACCCGGTTTTATTATTATTTATCACAATCATTCACTTATCCAGCTACAATCACCACACGGCCATCGTGTTTTTCCTCTAACAACTGGTGGCCCTTCACAAATCCTTCGCGGTCAAATGGCAGCTTATAGCCAATGTTAATATCTAATTTCCCGTCACGCATCAAATCAATGACTGCCTGAAGTGCTTCGCGGTCGGTCATCGCATCCGTCGGGTAAACATGGACAAAGTTTAACGGCTTGTCGGTAGTTGGCGAATTGTGGGCAACACTGACAATCGTACCGTTTGGCTTCACCATCTTAACGTCATCATCGGTGCCGGCACCATTCATCGCACTGTTTAATACAACGTCGCCAGTGTCAGCCAATTCGACTGCCGGATCAGTTTGATCATAAGCCACAAATTTGGTCGCCCCAATTGATTTGACATAATCTTCATTATGGCTGGATGCAATCCCAATCACCGTGGCACCCAGATCCGTCGCAATCTGAACGGCTAGTGACCCAACACCGCCGGAAGCGCCTTTAACAATAACGGTTTGGCCAGACTGGATATTACCAAAGTACTTAACGGCTTTATAGGCCGTCAGCCCCGGGGTAATCAATCCAGCTGCTCTGGTAGGCGTAATCCCGTCAGGAACGCCGACTGTCGCGTCCAGATCTCCCAAAACGAATTCCGCATAGCCGTGTTCCGTGTGGGTCATGACCAACTCACCAACGACAAATTGATCGACCCGATCGCCGACCTCAACGACTTCACCCACAACATCACGGCCTGGAATATTTGGTGTGGATAAGGTGCCAAATCCGCCGCTACGCTCAGCCCGCTCACGGTTATTCAAACCAATCGCAATTGTTTTGATCAGCACTTGATTAGAAGCTGGCTCCGGCTTTGGAACGTCGTATTCTTGAAATACGTCGGGTGTACCATGTTTTTCATATCCATATGCTTTCATAATCTCTTCCTCCTCATTTATCTTACTAGCGCAATTGTAAGCGCATTCACAGATGTGGGCAAGAATCTTGAATCGAAAAGCTTGCCTCTAACAATGTAAAAGTTAGGTATTAATCTTGTAAATAATGGGTAAAACAGTCCTTTTGACAGCAATTTTATGGCATGCTAATCCTATAAATTTAAATGATGGGGAGTTTATTGGATGTTAGATATTATTAAAGCAATTATTTTAGGCATCGTTGAAGGGATTACCGAGTTTCTGCCAATCAGTTCCACTGGGCATTTAATCCTGGTCAACGAATTTATCAAAATGAGCCAAAGTACCCAATTCACTGACATGTTTAACGTGGTCATTCAACTAGGCGCCATCATGGCGGTTGTCGTATTGTATTTCCATAAGCTTAATCCGTTGTCGCCAAAGAAAACCCACGTTGAGCAACACGAAACTTGGGTTTTGTGGTTCAAGGTTATCGTTGCCGTCCTGCCATCCGTCGTCATTGGCCTTTTGCTCAATGATTGGATGGACGCGCATTTAATGAACTGGCAAGTCGTTTCTGCCATGCTTCTGATTTACGGTATTTTGTTTATCGTGATTGAAAATCGCAACGCCCATCGGACCCCACAATTAACTGATTTGGGACGCCTATCTTACAAAACCGCGTTTATTATCGGCATGTTCCAACTGCTTTCACTGGTTCCGGGAACATCTCGGTCCGGTGCGACCATCCTCGGTGGGATCCTAATTGGAACCTCACGATACGTCGCAACCGAGTTTTCCTTTTTTCTGGCGATTCCAACGATGTTTGGCGCCTCATTGTTGAAAGTGTACAAATACTTTCATCACGGCGGCGTTTTCACCGGCATGCAGACCACCATTCTGCTCACTGGAATGATCGTCTCGTTCTTAGTTGCCTACGTTGCCATCCGCTTTTTGCTTAATTATATCCAACACAATAATTTCAAGGTGTTTGGCTGGTACCGAATTATTTTGAGCGTTATCGTCATCACCTATTTTGGCTTTCTCGCCAGGTAAATTTAATCGCATCAAAATGGGAGTGTGCCAAAAGGCGGGTTTGCTTCCGCCAAAGAGGCTTGGCATTTCATGGCCGGCGTAGCATAACCTAGAA
>OBZA01000027.1_pt1 | contig 92324 bp, 79 predicted proteins | sample 1476871 | NCBI WGS metagenome assembly OBZA01 (sample SAMEA2580227, study PRJEB22360) | human gut metagenome | biome: human gut; feature: human-associated habitat; material: faeces | place: Denmark | collected 2008/2010
CGATAGTGTCGCTGTTGTTGGTTGGGACAACTGGTGCGTCCGCTCATGACCAGAGCCAATTCAACAATGTCACTAACAGCCAAAATCAAACCAATGATGACAACAACGACAATGACAACGGTAATGACGATAACAATAATAACAATAGTGGCGGCGGGGGCTACATTCCTGGTGGAAACACCGGTGGGGGTGGCGTCAACAACGGAAGCGGCGGAATTTCTACTGGTGGTGCAACAGCTGGTGCCACAGCCAATAATGGTTCTGCTACTGTTGTATCCAATCCTCAAGGTCAGTCCGTTAATGGGACTAATAACAGCACTGCTGAGGGCATGACAGGTGTCAACGATTCTGCTGGTTCTGCAACTACGAAAACAGGTAGTGCTGTCACCGGTAGAAGTTCTAACCAGACTCAGTTTCAAAGTAACAACTCTAATAAGAACAATGGTGCTTCTGCATCTGTTACTTCTCAAAAACAGCCACAGAATAAGGAAACTCGCAACTCCCATTCTGATCATTATTCTCAGAAATCTATGCATTCAAACGGCCAATTTCAGCCGAGCAATAAGACGAAACAAAAGCCTTATAAGACGACTTGGAGAAAGGGACAAAAACTGGATAGAAATCAGCGGAGAGAAGTCAGGTATGAAAGAAAGCATTGGAAAAAGTATAACAAGTATTATCCTAATTTTAACCCATACGCTAGAGGCGGGGATTGTACAAATTTGGCCTCACAAGATAGGGCCCATGCTGGAGCAAGAATGACTTCGGTTAGTAAACATGCAAAGGGGGCACATTTTTATTCACAGAACAAATGGACAAAGAATACGCGTAAGTGGTACTGTCGCAGAACAAAGTCAACCAAGATTTTTGGGAAGGTAATTGAAAAACATTGGAACTATTCTACTAGTTGGTCAACAGTCAATGGCTTTTATAAATATTGGACCAAAACCAAGCATCGACCACATTTTGTTACAAGCAGTTTGCGAAAGGTGATGTCAAAAGTTCGCGTTGGTGATGTAATCCAACTACATTCGAAGAAGTATGGATGGCATCATACAATAACCGTTTCTAAGGTAACGAAGCATATGGTGTATTATACATCCCATACGCGAAGCAGATTATTTGCACCCCTAACAAAAATCAAGAAAATATTTGGTCTTAGTAGAACAAATCGGATGCGCGTTATAGAAATGGGGATATAAGTGATGAAAAATAATCAGCACACTGTACTTCGAAAAACATTGTATTCAATTGTTGTGATTGTGTTATTTCTATTTCTGGTGTCTACAATATCGCCTAAAAATGCCGTTCGGACAACCATGTTACTCCACGGGGCATCACCGGTTGCGGCATTTCAATGTGATCCTGTATATGCTCCCAAGACGAGTAAAAGTTTAGGCGAAAATCTCTATTCCATCTCAAATAAGTATGCGTACAAAAATGGGTATGGAACACAGATTTCACTATTTCACATGAAGACCTACTTGGGGATCTTTCATTTCGCGGCCCCAACCATTCCATTCTTACCGTAACTGATGGAGTCCTATAATTTATGAAGTCAGGACGTAATGATGAAAACTACAAAAATAAAAATCAGGATTAAACGAATTATTTATACCGTAGTTTCCTTAATACTCATTTTGGGTTTATTGATAACTGTGTTTCCTAAAAATGCTGTGAGAGCAACCATGGCAATCGAAGGAGCTCCATTTTCAGCTGCTTTGAAATGCAATCCTAAATATAGCCAATCAAACAGCAAAGCTTTCAAGGCCACTATCTATACCATTCCACTAAAATACTCATTTACTGATATGAACGGGTTTAAGGTTTCGATGTTTGACGTCAGATCCTACTTATGGGTATTTCACATTGCTTACCCGACTCAGCCAGAGTTCTAACAATGTAGTATTGCTACTAGGAAAGTCAGCAACGGTATATAAAAAATGTTATGAAAGTGGCGATTGATCATGAAAGGAAAATTGGTAAAAGCCTTGGCGGGTGTAGTGATCGTTCTTTTCCTGGTGTGCTTATTTTTTACAGTCTCGGTCAAAAACGCCGTTCGAGCCAATATGATGGTGCATGGTGTATCACCAGTTTCTGCATTTCATTGTAATCCAAAATTTTCTCCCAAGACGAGCAAATCACTTCAAATTCCCGTATATTATGTCCCTGACAAATATCCATACAAAGATGGCAGTACAGGTGTTCGCACATCAACTTTTGCCATCAGAACTTATTTAGGGATTTTTCACGTTGCCGTTACGGCTGATCAATACTTTGGGTAGAGGGGGCGATGAAGCTGAACAAATTCTTGATTAAGTCATTTAAAATGCTGAGTGTCGTTGTTCTCCTCTGCTTTATCACAGTATTGCTGTTGTCACTTTCGCCGAAGGGATCTGTTCGAGTACGGATTCTATTTGATGGCCATCCAGTGACTGCAATCAGATCTGACCCAAGGTACACTAAAGTGCAAAGCCGTGCGCCTCATCAGACTGTGTATACCATTCCGTATAAGGATGGGTATGATTCAAGCGATGAGTCATATATGGTCACCCAGTTCAAGATTCGTCAGGTGTCGGTTTTTAAGATTGCCAACCATCTTGTTCCAAGAATGTAGGAGATCGAACAGCTGACTGCGCTAATGGTGATTTGGATTTCACTAGGGAAAGAGGAAAAGTAGATGAAAAAAGAATGGTATCGAGTATTTCTTCTAATGATCATGACATTTGCTGGAGCACTATTGATTGGATGCAATCAGATACATGCTGCTGCATGGCAGCCATACAGTCTCAAAATTATGGGATATGCAAAGAAGCAGCGGATCCTTAAATACGATGGTAGTAACTGGGGCAACTATGAAGAGATTTATGAGAACAAGTATTTCAAGGATACCAAATCAACTAAGTACAAATATAATCATCAATCTCGAGTGATGGTTATTCGCTATCTGAACAAATCAAAATCCCCTGAAGTAAATACAAAGTACAATTATCGAAAACTTGTTTTCCATGGAAATAAACGGCAGCCAGTTATTCAATATTATTACAAGCTTGGTAATCAGAAGTTTCAGTTCCTGTATACGATTAAGTACTGGATGTTTAAGCCAATCAAATATTAGTCCTTGGAAGTGGGCTATCCGGCGACGTATCGATTCTGGTTGGTCAAGCCGGTTAACCACTAATTAGATCAGTCGCATTTAAGATTCATTGGATTATGGATGAGCATTATTCACAATCATCCATTTAATGAAAGGTCGATGATGAACTTGTTAGTTACCAGACAACATCGGATTACTTTAAAGTGGTTGTTAATGTTAGCATTCTTTTCTCTATTGGTTTTAGTCCAGACCTCAGCGTCTGCCAGTACCAACTGGAAACACTTGGATATGAATTCATTAGGGTATGCCACCAAACAAAAAGTCCTTCAGTACAATTCGGTGAACTGGGGCGAATTTGAAGATGATCGCCAGGACTTGTTCAAGGACACCAAGCATGTTGAGTACAAGTACACAAAGCACTCAAGAACAATGGTGATGCGCTATAAGAATCCGCAACGTTACTATTTGAAGACCAAGTACAATTATCGGAAGTTGATTTTCCGTCATGGTCACAAAACACCTATTATTACCTACTATATGAAGGTCGGTCATGATAAGTGGGAATTTGTGAACACCATTCAATTTTGGATGACGAAGCCAATCCGATATTAACCATCAATGTGATCCTCGAAGCGCGATGCTTCGAGGCTTTTGTTTTCCCGCTAAGTCCTTCCTAGTCTTGTTTAGGTAATTGTGTGATAATAAAAAAGCGCTAACTATATTGAAGTGGTTAGCGCTCGTCTGTGATTTAATTCAACTCAGTGAAATGCATTGGCTTAAGACATTAATCAAAAAAGCCAAAAATATCTTTAATAGCAGTCAAAGCTTGTGCTAATTCCGCCGCATTGACATGATCAACAATCTTGCCGGATCCGGCGACGTAGTCATAACCCAAAAGACCGGTTAAAATAACGTGGCCTTCTATTTTATGAGAAGAAAGTGTAATCTGAAAAGGTGCCTTAATTTTAGTTGCATGGGTAATTGGAAAGCCGACAATCATACCTGTCCGTTGATTATATGCTTTATCACTGACAACCAGTAACGGTCTAAAAGTATTACTGGAATCTGGATTATGGCCACCATATTCATGGCCGGCATGTGGTTCACTATCAATCCAGATGAGATCTCCTTGCTGCGGGATGTCTTTAGTCATTCCAAATGTCCTCTCGACCAACCGGCGTGCCATTGTCTCCAATGTTTTCTTCTTCCATTGCTTTTCGAAGATCATAGTTCGATTCTGCAGTATAAATGTTGTGCCGAACTGGTAACAAACTGATCACACCATTTTCATCCTTGATTGGTTCAAATTCAACATTTTCCCCTATGTTAAACGAAGCAGGAATTGTCACCATAATTGAATTGCCTTGACGCCGCGTTTTTACAGTCATTGTTATCACCCTTTCTATGCGTAATTATATATGTAATTACGCATAGATTCAAGCATTGTGCATCAACTGAATTTTGACTATATATTAATTTTAAGTAGAAACTTTCGGAGATCGTTGGCTGCTCTCACTGTCCAAATATGCCTAAAAGTTAGCCCGCTCTCCTTTACATTGTACGTTGAAAATTTAGACTCGGAGGCATACACTTATAGGCATGCAATATACATACAATAGGAGGAAAAGATGAAAGTTATCAAGAGCATCTTCAGCTGGATCCTGCCAATCGTAATTGGATTGGCACTGGCACTACTACTTAAAACCTACATTATTTCACCAGTCAGAGTGGATGGTGATTCGATGATGCCCAACCTGCAGAACAACGAGCACGTGGTTATCTTAAAGACCAAACCAATCAAACGTTTGTCAGTGGTGGTGTTTAATGCTTATAAATTGGCGCCGGATACGCGACCGAACACTGAATTTGTCAAACGCGTCATTGGCATTCCGGGTGACAGGATTACCTATACCAAGACTGGGCACTTATACGTAAACGGTAAGTACATCAAGCAGCCGTTCATCTCTCGCCAGCAGCAGACCACCGGGACTTTGAGCAACGTTGACGATAATGGTTTTAATTTATCGATTCTTTCCAAGAAGTGGAGCAGAGGTGGACAGACTGCCGTGGTTCCCAAGGGTCAGTACTTTGTGATGGGTGATAATCGAAATATTTCCTATGACAGTCGTTACTGGGGATTTGTGCCCAAGTCTCATATGGAAGGCGTGGTTTATACGTTCCCATGGGATGCCAATCGAAGTGAAATTAATAACTATGGATAAAGTAATGTCCTTCACCAATTTTAGATCCGGTGAAGGACATTTTTAGATTCTACAATATCCGTTAGCAATTAAATTGATACCGTAACGTTTTTAATAATTCGGGAAACGGATGGCGTTCTAAAAAAATTCTTTGAGGACTCCTGAAATGGTTTTGATGATCCCTGCCGGAGCTTGCCCGACTATTTCCCCATTAGATCGTTTTTCGGGATCAATTGCCCAAACATGTTGGAAAAGCGCGGTTCCATGAACTGACTCCAAGTCAATCCTTTGAAAAAACGGTGATTGAACAAATCTTTCCTGCGCCTGGTACTTATCAGATGAACTGATAGGGATGGCTAAGACGGTGTTGAGATGTCGGTTATACTCATCGTTACTAACAACCATACATGGCCGCTCTTTTTTTGTTTCAGTTCCCTTGGCAGGATTAAGATTGATAAACAGTATATTTCCTTGATGTAATTCCATTAATCAAAATCCTCCGAACCAACATCTTCGCCCCAATCTATTTCCGGGGTGGCAACACGCCCGTATTTCTTTTCTTGCGCATCAACCATCTTCCAGAAATCATTTTTTTCGGGGGATGTCCGCTTCACAGTAATTTGGCCATCACTGCCTAGTTCCCATTCAATTTCATCCGATGATTTGACGTTTAGGACGTCACGAATTGTTTTGGGAACTGTGACTTGGTTTTTTGCGGTGATTTTAGAGATGACCACAATATGACGATCACGTTTTGCCATAGCATTTCCTCCTTACTTGTCCTTACACACAGTATAATTCAAAAAAAGTTAGTAAGGCAAATGTAAGGTATACCATGTGCTTCGATATTGGATTACTTGCCATTTAATTCACGGACCTGATCAATTAAACCAAGGAATTCATTGGCTGCAGCGCGGTAATCTTCAATTTTGTCACCATACTTCTCGTTGAAGCCTTCCAAACCGCCGGCTACAAAGGCATACTCATAATCGTATACTTTGTCGTAGGCTGCAGTGAATTTAACCAGCAAATCATGGTGCTTGCCGTCTAATTGCAAAGCCATTTGAACAACTCGAACGTCGGTGTAGCCCAGTTCAAACTGAATTGCCCAAGCCCGGATGAAGTCGTGCTGCGCCTCGATGTGGGCAAAATGGTGTTGGGTGTTCCAAGTTAATCGATCCAATGATTTGATAACGTCTAACATGTCATTACCTCCCTAAGACTCATCAACAATATTTTATTCACGTTCATTGAACCGCGTTTGAAAAGGGAGGGCAAGTGATTCGACTTGGTAAATGATGACCAAATCAAAAAAGCACTTTCGGAGTTGAATTCTCCGAAGGTGCTTTGTCATTTCTAAATCAAGTTATTTAATCAGTTGTGGCTGAAACACACCCATCACCGTGTCCTGTGCGGTAAATACGGGTACTTGATGACTTAAGGCATTGGCAACCAACTGCTTTTGATCGGACGTTTCGTCTTCTGAACTCAGGACAAAGGCGAGGTCATCCGGCCAGTCCATATTTTCGTGGTAGGTTTGTATTCCAAACCCGCTTCCTTTAAGTTGGCCAACCAAGCTGGCGTTGTTGGCGTCAAATTCTGATAATAAGACGTCGCCGCTTAAATTGTTGGTGTCAATGTGGTAACTGTCAAATAGGGCGTTGTGTAAAGCTACCTGTAAGCTGTCGCCAGAGCCGATGTCTTCTCCGGTTGACTTCATTTCTGGGCTTAATGCTGTTGGCGCACCAGGTATCTTAGCAAACGAGAAGACTGGGGCTTTCACGTAAACTTTAGCGGGTTCTGGATGCAAACCAGGTTTCAGGCCAATTTCATCAAGTGATTTGCCTAAGATTAACTGCGTTGCCAATTGTGCCAAATGCAGTTTGGCAATCTTACTCATGAACGGCACGGTTCGAGATGCCCGTGGGTTGACTTCGATGACGTAGACCTCGTCTGCGACAATAAACTGAATGTTCATCATGCCGACTGCGTGAACCTGTTTGCCAATCTTGGTAGCGATGGCAACGATTTTTTCTTTCTGGTCATCCGTCAACGTCTGAGGCGGATACATCGCAATCGAGTCGCCTGAATGAATCCCGGCGCCCTCGAGATGTTCCATGATACCTGGGACGAAAACTTCATTGCCGTCGCTTAGGATATCAACTTCACATTCAGTTCCAGGGATGTATTGGTCGATCAGGATTGGTTCACCGTGACTGTTTTTAAGGGCGGGGATGAGGTATTCATTTAACTCATCATCGTTGTGAACAACCGCCATACCTTTACCGCCGAGAACAAAGCTTGGACGTACGAGGACTGGGTAGCCCAGCTTATTGGCAATTTCAAGGGCTTCCGGTGCACTGGTGGCAGTGTCGCCTTTAGGGTGGGCGATATTTTGATCAATTAACAGGTCTTCAAACTGGTGACGGTCTTCGGTCTGTTCGATGCCGTGAAGAGAAGTCCCGAGAATTGAAACACCATGTTTGGTTAACGCTTCGGTCAGGTTAATGGCAGTTTGACCGCCAAATTCAACGATGACGCCGATTGGCTGTTCCAAGTTGATGATGTTCATGACACTGTCAATCGTGAGTGGTTCGAAGTAGAGCTTGTCTGAAATCGAGAAATCAGTTGAAACGGTTTCTGGATTGTTATTGATAATAATGGCATTGTATCCAGCTGCTTGAATGGCTTTGACGCAGTGAACGGTCGCATAGTCGAACTCGACGCCTTGGCCGATTCTGATTGGGCCGGCACCGATCACGACGATGCTGTTGCCCAGAGGCTTACTCTCATTCTCGTTGCCAACAGTACTGTAGTAGTAAGGCGTTGTGCTTTCGAATTCGGCAGCACAGGTATCGACCATCTTGTAAACCAAGTGTTGATCTTCCATTTGGTCTAACTTAACTAATTCATCGTCAGTAGCGTGATGAATGGCTTTGATCATGGTGTTGTTAAAGCCCAACTTACGGGCTTTTAAAACCATGTCGGCGCTAAGCAGGCCGTCGGTCATCTGTTGCTGCATCTTGAGGATATTTTCTAATTTGGATAAGAAATACAAATCAATTTGCGTCGAACGGTTAATTTGTTGAATCGTGGCACCTTTACCAATTGCGGCAAAAATTTCAAACAGACGATAATCGGTGGGTGTTTTGATCTTTTCCAACAGGTCGCCCATAGACATATCGCGCGTATAAGTCGGAATCAGGTCGGTTTGCGCTTGTTGGTCAAGCTCTAACGATTGAACGGCTTTCAACAGCGATTCTTCAATAGTACTGCCGATTGCCATGACTTCCCCGGTCGCCTTCATCTGGGTTCCCAGTTTGCGATCTGCGTTTGTGAATTTATCAAAGGAAAAGCGTGGAATCTTTGCAACGACGTAATCTAAAGCTGGTTCAAACATCGCGAACGTGGTTTGCGTTATTGGATTCATGATTTCATCAAGATTTAGTCCAATGGCAATTTTAGCCGCAATCTTGGCAATTGGGTAACCAGTTGCTTTTGAGGCTAATGCTGAAGAACGGCTGACCCGTGGATTGACTTCGATGACGTAGTAGGCTTCGCTGTTTGGATCTTGTGCCAATTGGACGTTGCAGCCACCCTCGATTTTAAGGGCGTTGACAATGGTCAAGGATGCGTCACGCAGACGTTGATACTCCTTATCAGTTAAGGTTTGGGTTGGCGCGAAGACGATGGAATCGCCAGTGTGGATACCGACTGGGTCAAAGTTCTCCATCCCAGTCACGATAATCGAGCTGCCATGATGGTCACGCATGACTTCAAATTCGATTTCTTTGTAGCCTGCGATGCTCTTTTCGATCAAGCATTCAGTCGATGGTGACATGGTTAGGCCACGGTTCAAAATGGTCTTCATTTCATCGTCGTTATGCGCGATTCCGCCACCGGTTCCTCCCAGCGTGTAGGCTGGACGAATAATAACCGGGTAGTCGATCTGGTGGGCGAAGTCGAGGCCATCTTGGAGGTCATAGACTGTTTTTGAATCTGGAATTGGTTGGTGGAGTTCCTGCATCAGGTCCTTGAATTTTTCACGGTCCTCTGCTTCGTTGATGGTTTGCAGACTTGTCCCTAATAATTCAATTCCCAATTTATCCAAAATGCCGTCCTTGCTCAATTCAACAGCTAAGTTCAAGCCGGTTTGGCCACCTAGGGTTGGCAAGATTGCGTCTGGATGTTCTTTTTCGATAATTTTCTTTAAGCTTGGAACGGTTAATGGCTCCAGGTAAATCTTGTCGGCAATTTCGTCATCCGTCATGATCGTTGCAGGGTTGGAGTTGACCAAAATGACTGAGTAGCCTTCTTCACGGAGACTCAAGCAGGCTTGGCTTCCGGCGTAGTCAAATTCAGCAGCTTGGCCGATGACAATTGGACCTGAGCCGATGATCAAAACTTTTTTAATATCTTCTCTTTTTGGCATTAGTGAACCCCTCCGTTTACGTGCATCATTTCGATAAAGTCGGTGAACAGCTTGGTTGCTTCGTGTGGGCCAGGAGCTGCTTCCGGGTGATACTGAACTGAAAATACTGGGCGTCCGGGATAGCGCAAGCCCTCGCACGTCTGGTCGTTGACTTCAATGGCGGTGACTTCCAGTGGGGTATCTTTGACGGAGTCAATGTCGACGGCATAGCCATGGTTTTGAGAAGTGATGTAGATGTCTCCCGTGATGATATTTTTAACCGGATGGTTAATCCCACGGTGACCAAACGTCATCTTGTAAGTAGTTGCGCCATTAGCCAGTGCCAAAAGCTGATGGCCTAAGCAAATACCAAACAGCGGATAGTTATCTTGGAGCTTCTGGATGACTGGGACAAAGTCTTCGTAGTCGGTTGGATCACCAGGGCCATTTGATAACAAAATGCCGGTTGGATGGAGTGCAGCGATATCTTCAAATGTGGAGTCGGGGGTGACAACGGTCACGTCAACTCCTGGGCGTTGTAGTGACTTGACGATGTTATCTTTAACACCGAAGTCAACGACCACAACGTGTTCAACATCTTTGGCGTCGCCTGCGGACAATGTTGCTGATTTGATAATGGATGTTTGGTGCTCTGGTTCGGCCTTGACGATTGGTTGGTTAGTCAGGCTGGCTTTCATTGTACCGTAGCGGCGAATAATCTTGGTTAACTGTCGGGTGTCAATCCCGCTGATTGCTGGAACCTTGGACTGCTTTAAGAAAGCATCGAGGCTGATGACGCTTTGATAGTGAAATACTTGATCGGTTAATTCTTTAACAACAACGGCTGCGGCTTGGACCGTGTCTGATTGATTGGTCCCAAGTGAGATGCCGTAGTTGCCGATAAGTGGGTATGTGAAGGTGATAATTTGCTTCTTGTACGACGGATCCGTCAATGTTTCCTGATATCCGGTCATGCTGGTGGTGAAGACGAGCTCACCATCGATCTCGGCGCCCAAATCACCACAGGCTTCACCGACGAAGACATCTCCGTTTTCTAAAGTTAAATATTTTTTCATGTCCGAACCTCCTCAAATAGTCCTAACAACGTCGTGACATTTACAGTTAACGCTTTTGAATATTTAAGATAGAAGTTTTTGGCCCACTTGTCAAGTGATTTTATGCAGAATTCTCCAATATTCGGATAAATATGTACGCTTTATAATAAATATGAATATTTATTAAATTATATTAATAGGGCTGAAATGCCGTCCTTATAGATAAGTTAATCATCATCAAAACAGATATGCGCAAATTTGGATAAAAACACATTTTTAAAAATATTTTTTAAATTAGACTTGTTTTTTGATTGAAAATAGCATATGATTCTAAGTAATCAAACAGAACCTTTAACATTAACCCCGTGAGGTTAAGAAGGTATGGCGACTCTTGAGGAGACTCAGGGCAAACTCAAACCTCTTTACCGAACGCGGTGAAGAGGTTTTTTGTTACATATCAACTCATTCTTATTGACGATTTAACTGTTCCCGTGAGAGCAAAACGTCCTGGATTGTGGTTCCAACACATAAGGAGCGCTTTGCGAACACGGCAAGGCGCTTTTAATATTAGGAGGAAATCACAATGATGCAGATTACTAAACCGGTAAGTTTTGAAAATGTTGTAAGTATGGAAGACCTTTCAGCCGAAGACGTTTTATCATTTATCCATGAAGCACAGGATTTCAAAGCAGGCAAGCAAATTGAGTTAACCCGGCCAGTATATGCTGCCAACCTTTTCTTTGAAAGTAGTACCAGAACCCACACCAGCTTTGAAATGGCAGAACGTAAATTAGGCCTTCAAGTTGTGAACTTTGACCCATCCAACAGTTCATTAAACAAGGGTGAATCAATGGGCGACACCGTCAAGACTTTCCAAGCTATTGGTGTTGATCTGGTTGCCATCCGTGATAAGAAGAACGAATATTATAAAGACTTAATCGCTGATCCAAATGTCCACGTTGGAATTGCCAACGGTGGTGACGGATCAGGCCAACACCCATCACAATCATTGCTGGATATGATGACTATATATGAAGAGTTTGGTCATTTTGAAGGATTAAACGTTGCCATCGTCGGTGACTTGACCCATTCACGGGTTGCCCGTTCAAACATGGAAGTATTGACCATGTTAGGCGCCCACGTCTTCTTCGGCGGTCCTAAGAAGTGGTACACAGAAGAATTTGCCAAGTATGGCGAATGGATGCCAATCGACGACTTGGTTGAACGCATGGACGTTATGATGTTCCTCCGAGTACAACACGAACGAATTGCTGATGACGAAAACGGTACGTTCTCAGCTGAAAAATACCACGCACAATATGGATTAACTCAAGAACGCGAATCAAGAATGCCTGAACATTCAATTATCATGCATCCAGCTCCCGTTAACCGCGGCGTTGAAATCGCTGACGAATTGGTTGAATGCGACAAATCACGGATTTTCCCACAAATGGCTAACGGCGTCTTCGTTCGCATGGCAATCATGACCAGCATGCTTCGAAACCGTGGACTTATTAAGGAAGAATATTAATAGCGAGGAGACTTTCAACTGATGAAACGCATAATTGCCAACGGTCAACTGTTAGAACATGGTCAATTAGTTAAACGCGATGTGTTAATTGAAGATGGAAAGGTTTCAAAGATTGCCTCTGAAATCACCAGGGATGGGGTTGATGAAATCCTTGACGCCAAAGGAAACTTTGTCAGTGCTGGCTTGATCGATGTGCATGTCCACTATCGACAACCCGGTCAGGAACAAAAAGAAACCATCAAAACTGGGAGTCTGGCAGCTGCACACGGTGGCTTTACCACTGTTTGTGCGATGCCAAATGTGACCCCGGCACCAGACTCTGTTAATAATATGGAAGCTTTAATTAAATTGAACCAAACTGATGGCGTGATTCATATCAAACAATATGCGACCATTACGACCAATCGTGGCGGTGATGAATTAGTTGATTTTAAAGCTTTAAAGGATGCCGGCGCCTTCGCATTTAGCAACGATGGCAACGGAATTCAAAAAAGCAGCACAATGTATGAGGCAATGCAGCAGGCAGCTGAACTTGATATGGCGATTGTCGAACACGTTCAAGATGACGACCTGACTTATGGTGGTGTTTTGAACGGTGGAGCAGCCACGCGCTTGGGGATGAAAGAAATGCCTTGGGTTAGTGAGACTGCCCAGGTTGCCAGAGATGTGATTCTCGCTGAAGCAACCGGCGTTCACTACCATGTTTGCCACGCGTCATCCAAGCACACAGTTAACGTGATTCGAGCTGCGAAACAAGCTGGCATCCACGTGACTGCCGAAGTGTCGCCACATCATTTGCTGTTATCGGATGCCAATATTAAAGAAGACAATGCACTTTATAAAATGAACCCACCATTGCGTGGTGAGGATGATCGCCAGGCACTTATTAATGGACTGCTGGATGGCACCATTGATATGATTGCCACGGATCATGCGCCCCACACCAAGGCGGATAAGGACCAATCAATTAGCACGGCGGCCTTTGGAATCACGGGCAGTGAAACCGCCTTTAGCATGCTGTACACCAGATTTGTCAAGACCGGTCGGTTCACTTTGGAACAGTTGATCGACTGGATGACCAATAAACCGGCATCAGTTTTTAAAATGAACAACGCCGGTCGCTTAGAAGTTGGTCAGCCAGCAGATATTGCGATCTTTGATTTGAAAGATGAACATGAAATCAAAGAAAGCGACTATTTATCAAAAGGTAAGAATTCACCATTTACAGGCGAAACTGTGTATGGGGATACTGTGATGACCTTAGTTGATGGCGAAATCGTCTACAAAAAATAAGAAAAAAACAAAGCTGCAGTTCATCGAGACTCCTAACTCGGTGGACTGCAGCTTTATTTTATTTGAGAAACATCATGTAGTAGCCAATTGAAGAAACTGCCTGAGCGGTGTTGACTTTCCCTTCCCGAATCCAGGTGAGGACTTGTTTCAGGGGGACGAGCTCACTGTTGACAAACTCGTCTTGATCGAAGTGACGTGAAACCCGTTCGGTCGGGTCAAATTTGATTAGCATCAGGTCGGCAAATTGATCCATGAAACCTTCTGAAGAGGTGATGCGGGTCATCTTGGTGACCGATTTGGCAACGTAGCCAGTTTCCTCACGTAATTCACGTGCGGCTGCCTGCTCGCTGGTTTCACCAGAATTGACAATTCCTGCCGGCAGCGAGACCGAGTCGCTGTTAACGCCGGCTCGATACTCACTGCTCATGACAACTCGTTCATCTTCCGTCATGGCCAGAATGGTGATGGTGGGGTCGGTTTTGATCAAGTCCCGTTCGATGGTTAAGCCATCCGGTGTTTGAATATGCAGCTGATCGACGGCAAAGACTCGGCCGGTGTAGACATTCTTGCGGTCGAGGACCTTTCCGGGTTGGTGCCATGTTTTAAACAATGTATTATCTCCTTATATTGAACGTATCAAAAATGATTATAGTCGTAGATTTTGATAAACCAAGCATGCTTAACTGGTGATTTTAATTCCTACAATACTAACTAACAAAAGGATCACAAATCCCCAAGTAATTGGTGACACTTTGTCGCCAAATAAAATAATTCCGGCAATGACGGTTCCGACTGCCCCGATTCCTGTCCAAACAGGGTAGGCGATGCTCAATGGGAGTGTTTTGGTGGCGTGTGCCAGCAAGAAAAAACTGATTAACATTCCGACAATTGTGATAATCGATGGGGTTAAGTTGGTAAATCCATGGCTGTATTTCATTGCCGTTGCCCAGACCACCTCAAAAATGCCCGCAATAATCAAAAATATCCAATTCATAAAAAGTCCTCCTAAAGAAAAAGGGTACCCCTTACAATTCCTTCTATGACCTAACGGAATTGCAAAAAGTACCTGTTGTTGCTGCCCGGTGGCAGTCGAATATCAAGTTATTAATAGTGTAGCACATTTGGATTTGAAAGTGAATTTTCAGATAATCAAACCCATGTTAGCAATTAAGATTATTTTTTCAGCACCCGGACCCTGAACACAGCGTCAATCTTTCCAAGCCGCTCCACTAGGGCATGTTCTTCTTCGTTATTTAAATTATCCAGGTCAACGATCGTATAGGCGACGTCTTTTCGAGCGGCATTGCTCATGCTTTCGATGTTAATACCCGCATCCGCCAACAAGGTGGCAATCTGGCCGACCATGTTTGGAATGTTCTTATGAATCAGTGTCAGTCGGTATGGCGTATTAAACGGTACTTGGAGATTGGGGAGGTTGACTGAGTTCTGGATATTTCCGGTTTCAAGATACGTCATAATGGTGTTAGCCCCTTGAGTTGCGCCATTGGCTTCAGCTTCCAGGGTTGATCCGCCAATGTGCGGGGTAACGACAACGTCTTCTCGATCCAAGAGAATATTTTCACCAAAATCAGTATAGTAGGTACGAATTTTTCTGGCGTCCAGATATTCAACGGCCGCTTCATTATCCACAATTCCGTCTCGAGAGTAGTTGAACAACTTGACGCCATCCTTCATAATCGCCATCTGTTCAGCGCCAATCAGGCCGGTTGTTTCTTCGTTCTTTGGCACGTGGACAGTCACGTAGTCGGCTTGCTGCAGGGCTTCGCCGAGGGTGTTAGCCCGAGTGATGGTGGTTGAAATATGCCAAGCGGCATCAGCCGACAAATATGGGTCGTAACCAATGACCTTCATGCCCAGGGCGCTGGCAGCATTGGCCACCAGTGAGCCAACGTGGCCGACGCCAATGACAGCCAACGTGCGGCCGGTCAGTTCGGTTCCCTTGAACTTGGTTTTATCCTTTTCGGTTCGCAGCGAAATGTCAGCGCCACTATTATGAGCAGCGTAGTCAGCAGCCGCAAATAAGTTCCGGGATGAAGCCACCAGCAGCGCGATGATCAGTTCTTTAACGGCGTTTGCATTACTTCCGGGCGTGTTAAAGACGGCGGTTCCATTTTCAGTTGCCTGTTCGAGCGGAATGTTGTTAAATCCGGCCCCAGCTCTGGCGATGACCTTTAAAGACTTGGGAAATGGTTGATCATGGAGATTGACCGAACGAATTAAGTAAGCGTCGGCCTCGTCTGTTTTGTTAATTTGATAATTATCGGAGAACCGGTCTAATCCGGCTTGGGCAATGGCATTATATGTTTTTACTTGATACATTTTAAGTTCCCCCTAATGTTGTTTTTCAAAGTTGTGTAAGAAATCAACCAGTGCCTGGACACCCGCTAACGGCATGGCGTTGTACAGGCTGGCCCGCAGTCCACCGACGCTTCTGTGACCCTTGAGGTTCATTAAACCAGCGTCTGTGGCGGCAGTAATGGCCTCCTTGTCGACTGCAGCGTCACCAGTGGTAAATGGCACGTTGGTGAGTGAACGGTCGCTTGGCTTGATGTGGTTGGCAAATAACTTGGAGTCATCTAAGAAGTCGTACAACAGAGCTGCCTTTTGTCGATTAACCTGCTCAATTCCTTCGATCCCGCCTTGTTCTTTTAACCACTTTAAAACTAAGCCGGTTGCGTAAATATTGAAGACGGGTGGCGTGTTGTACATCGAGTTCTTTTTAACGAATAAATTGTAATTGAGGATACTTGGAATATGTTCAACTGGTTTAACCAGGTCATCTCTGACAATGACGAGCGTAACTCCGGCTGGCCCCAAGTTTTTTTGAACACCGCCAAAAATCAAACCAAAATCGCTGACGTTATAGTTTTCTGCCATAAAATTGGAAGATAAGTCACCGACTAACGTGACGTCACCGTGTTCAGGCAGCTCATGGTAGGCCGTGCCCTCGATCGTATTGTTAGTGGTAATGTGCAGGTAGTCATAATCCTGTGCGGAGATAGGGGTGTTAGCATGTGGCAGTGCTTGGTAGTGCTGGTCCTTGGTGGAAGCCAAAACGTCGACCTGATAGCCTAAATTAGTTGCCTCATCGCCTGCTTTGGTTGCCCAGTGGCCACTATCCAGTAAGGCAATTTTATGGTGGTTAGTGGCAAGGTTCATTGGAACGGCCGCAAATTGACCAGTCCCACCGCCTTGGAAGAATAAAACGTGGTAGTTGTCAGGCACATGCATCAGCTCTCGGACATCCTGTTCCGCTGCGTTGATGATATCGTCGAATAAAGCGGAGCGGTGGGAAATCTCCATGATGCTCATACCACTGCCGTTAATTGATGGCAGTTCTTCTTGAATTTGTTTGATGACCGGATCAGGAAGCGTTGCCGGACCCGCCGCAAAATTATATACAGTCATTACCAAAACCCCTTTATATAAATTAAAAAGCCCCCACAGCCGGCACCGTGAGAGCTTCTAACTTTCGTTTTAGCGGTCTCACAGTGATGAAAATCATTCATTCATCCATGTAAGGCCCTTTGTTGAATACATGCATCAAAAGATGGCCTACATAGATGTGACTGTAGACCAGGAGGATGATTTAGTTGTTGTTAAGTCAGCTAATTGATTGTTCATGTGAACGCCCTCCATTTCTTATAACTAAAATCTAACAGAACTCACAGATAAAAGCAACACCCATTTTGAATATTTTTACACGATGGTGTTTGCAAGTGCATAAATAACATGGTAAATTCAATGGATAAACTGCTTATTGGGAGGAACTTACATGACTGATTTTTACTTTGTCCGACACGGCCAAACGGCGGCTAATGCGGCTGGATTAAAGCAGGGGACCATTAATACCGAGATTACATATCTTTCGGAAACCGGAAAGAAACAAGCGGAAAGTTTGCGGAAAGGTTTCGATATTTCGTTTGCGGACAGAATTATTGCAAGCCCGCTGCAAAGGACTAAGGATACCGCAGACACCCTTAATCAAAGTGCAAACCTTCCGGTAACTTATGACAAACGGTTACTCGAGATCTCATACGGTAAATGGGATGGCCAAAAAAACGCTGATTTGATAAGCAAGTACCCCGAACTGTTTGACCACACGTTGAATGACGTTCTCCCAAGTTATGCCCCCACCGCTGCCGGAGAAACCTTTGAGCATGTGATTGATCGGGTGGCTGATTTGATGTCAGATATGTCGCGGCAGTACGCCGACCAGAAGTTAATTCTCGTTACCCACGGGTTTACGATTAAGGCGGCGGTTTTAGCGGCGATTGGCCGTCCGGACAACATGATGGTCATTGAAGAACCCGACAATACCAGCGTGACGAAGATTACCTATGACCCAGCCACCAGTGCTTATTATTTGCGCTACTATAACCGGGTTGTGAGTGATCAATTTTAGTAATTGTTTGACAAACGAATTTGAATCATTTATATTAATGCCAACAACTATCGAAAGAGGAGGAAGCCATTTCATGCAAACATCAGCTGTTAACTTCATGTGCTGTTCAATGTGTCAAGCTCAGGTTAGCGCTGATCGTGGCTTCTTTGGTCAAACATTCGATTTGTGGAGAAGAGTCTAACTTACATAGACACATCTCTCATTGAATGGCTAAAGTGCCCTCGTTTCAGTGTTAATCACTGAACGAGGGCACTTTTTATTTGTTCAAAACAACTCTTTCATTAAAAAATATTTTAAAGGTGGCGGTCATATGTGTTCGTGTAGTCAGATGCTGATTGAAGTGAAAATGAACTAATTTAATTCTTGGAGGAATGATTCATGCGAAAACTCAGATCCCTGTTATTATTAACACTTGCTGCCGTGCTGGTTGTGACATTAGCCGCCTGCGGCAAGTCAGCCACCAAAACCAGTAGTCAAAAACAAACGTTAAACCTCAGCACCACAGCACCACTGGACACAATTGACATTTCCAAAGCGACTGGTTATGGGCAGACCGGTAATGTCTTTGAAAGTTTTTATCGCCTGGGAAAGGATGGCAAGACCACCCCGGGCTTGGCCAAGAGCGGCAAAGTTTCAAAAGACGGTAAGACGTGGACATTTACCTTGAGAAATGCCAAGTGGAGTAACGGTGACAAGATTACGGCCCAAGACTTTGTCTATTCATGGCGACGAACGTTGGCGCCAAAGACCAAGTCGACTTACGCTTATTTATTTAGCGGGATCAAGAACGCCGATCAAGTGAATGCCGGTAAATTATCACCGGATAAAATCGGCATCAAGGCCCTTAACAGCAAGACCGTCCAGATTCAATTGGACAAGCCGATCGCTTACTTCAAGGTCCTGATGGCCTATCCATTATTTGGCCCCCAGAATCAAAAGGTGGTCGACAAATACGGTAAGAAGTACGGCACTAACTCCAAATACATGGTCTACTCGGGACCGTTTAAGATTCAAAATTGGAACGGAACCGGCAACAAGTGGCAGTTTGTTAAGAACAATCAGTATTGGGATAAGAAGGTTGTCAAATTAAGCAAAATCAAATACACAGTTGTTAGCAGCCCAACGACCGGACTCGAACTGTATCAGCAAGGCAAGCTTGATTTAACCCCACTGTCAAACGAACAGGTTAAGCATTATAAGGGCAATAAAGAATTCCAGCAGTACCCATACTCTTACGTTGGATACTTGAAGTACAACTTTAAAGATGCCAACCAGACAAAACGTAAGGCGATGAGCAACAAGGACATTCGCCTCGCCATTTCGTTAGCCATTGACCGCCAGCAGCTGACCAAGAAAGTCTTGGGAGACGGCTCGGACACGCCAACTGGGTTTGTGGCATCGGGATTGGCCAAGGATCCAAAGACTGGCGTTGATTTTGCGAAACAACAGGCGGTGCCAAACACCGTGGACTACAATGTCAAGTTGGCTAAGCAGCATTGGCAAAAGGGATTGAAAGCGTTGGGAACCAAGAACGTCACCTTGACGATTACGGCTTCAAACGATGACCCAACCAGCAACCCGATTACTCAGTATATGAAGTCGGAGTTGCAACAGGATTTACCGGGATTCAAACTCAACATTAGAAACGTGCCGGGACAAGTTGCCAACCAAGAAGTCCTGAAGGGTGACTTTGACCTGTCGTTATCAGGATGGGGAGCTGATTTCAACGACCCAATCTCGTTCCTGCAGATTCCAGAGACCGGCACGGCATACAACAGCGGCAAGTACAGTAACCCTGCGTATGACAAGTTGATCAAACAAGCGCAGAATCGGGATGCCAACAATGCGGACAAACGTTGGAATGATTTGGTCAAAGCAGCGAAATTATTTAACGCTGACCAAGGCATGACCCCACTGTATCAACAGGTAACTTCTTACCTGCAAAAACCAAGTGTGAAGGGCGTTATTCATAACACTGCTGGCACTCAGTGGAGTTATAAGTATGCTTATATGAAGTAAGCGAACCCTAAGTTGAATCAAAAAATCAAAAATTCGATCCAGTTAGAAATTGATCATTTTAGTTTCTAGCTGGATCTTTTTGTGACATCAGAAACGCAGCCGGCGCCTTTGCGTCACTTTTTAAATATGCCTATTCTGTTAATAGTTAACCTATGTTATAACATATTTATAGGGGGGGAGATTACGATGGGTTCAATTTTGAACGTTCCTGATTTGATTTATGTGGTTATTTCATGGGTCATACTAATTGCCATCATAGTTGGTGTGGTTTATGTGGGGCGAAAGGCTTACAAAGGGGTCATGGACGGTTCTTACAAATTAAAGAACTTCAGTGTTGGCTTCATTGTCATGTTACTTGTGGTTGTTCTCATTTTATTTTTAATTGGGATGGTGGATTTGTACTTCGGAATTCGTACGGGTTAGGTATAAATAGTGGCCAATTACAGTAATATTGTTAATTAAGGCTTAAAAAATTGTCATAAAATGAGAAGTTTCTCACCGTTTAGCCGGTTATCATGGTACACTTTTCTCAACAAAAACTTTTGAGGTGATAAACATGACAAGAAAAATTGGTGTTATCGGAATGGGGCACGTTGGCTCAACCGCTGCACATTACATTGTTGCAAACGGCTATGCGGATGATTTGGTATTAATTGATATCAACGAAGACAAAGTCAACGCTGATGCAATTGACTTTGAAGACGCAATGGCCAACCTACCCGTCCACACCAACATCACGGTAAATGACTACTCGGCATTAAAGGATGCTGACGTCATTATCTCGGCACTTGGAAACATCAAGCTGCAAGACAATCCAAACGATGATCGGTTCGCTGAACTGCCATTTACCAGTAAAGCGGTTAAATCAGTTGCTCAAAAGATCAAAGACTCCGGCTTCAATGGGATCATTGTGGCCATCACGAATCCGGTGGATGTCATCACGTCCATTTACCAACAAATTACCGGCCTGCCTAAGAAACACGTCATTGGGACCGGAACGTTGTTGGACTCATCACGAATGAAACGGGCAGTTGCCAAGAAATTAAATTTGGATCCGCGTTCAGTTGAAGGCTTTAACCTTGGCGAACACGGAAACTCTCAATTCACCGCTTGGTCGACTGTTAGAGTCTTGAGTCAACCAATCACAGAAATTGCCGAAGAACGTGGCTTGGATCTTGATGCATTGGATAAAGCAGCCAGAGAAGGTGGCTTTAACGTCTTCCATGGTAAGAAATATACCAACTATGGCGTTGCAACCGCAGCAGTTAGACTTGCCAACACGGTTATGAGTGATGCGCATACTGAACTGGCTGTTTCCAACTATCGAGAAGAGCTGGGAACTTACTTGTCATATCCAGCTGTTGTTGGCCGCGATGGAATCATCGAGCAGGTTCAACTTCAGTTAACTGATGAAGAAAAGAAAAAGTTGCAGATTTCAGCAGACTACATTAAAACGAAATTTAAAGAATCAATGGAAAATTAAATAAGGGTAATCAAAAAGGTTGACGCAAAAATTTTACGTCAACCTTTTTGATTGAGACCAGATAATTAGTTTTCCGCCATAAATTCAGCTAATGGCGTCGCCGGATGTCCCATGATGGTTTGATAATCGTCTGAAACTTCATTCAGTAAGCCAAGTGCACCACCAGCATACATCGATGCCAGCATGTGGCCTTCTCCGTCTTGGTTATACATTGCCTCAAATTCAGCCAATGTAACCGGGGAATAACCAATTTGCGCGTGGGATGCCTCTGACAGCAGGGCTGCGAGTTGTGGCATTGTGTAGTTTCGCGACTGAGTTAATGTGTAAATTTGGTGATTTTTGAGAAGCTTCGGTGTGACGGCAACCTTGGCAAACGCCTTGGCACTGTCAGCTAAAGTGATAAACGTTAAGGCTTGATCACCAACAGGGTAGATGACATTATGCCGCTCAATGAGTTCAGGAAGGTACGGCTTCAATGGATCGGCGTACAACGCGTTGCGAATGATCGTGTATGATAAACCTGAGCCAGCTAAACGGCGTGGCAAGTACCCGTAAAACGGACTGAGCGCAAACGGGTTATTGACCTGATCGGCAATAAATCCCATTGATAACAAATGGTGGACGCGTGCCCTTTCTGCAGCGTTAATGACGTGTTCAAGTTCGGTTACCCGCGCAAAGGCCTGGTCGCTCTTGCTGGGAACGTAAATTAAGACGTCAGTATCACTAAAAGCCTTGATCAGGCTGGATTCGTCAAAAAAGTCGATTGGGACAATTTCAACCCCTGAATCTTGAAATTTAGCGGCTTTTTGAACGGTGTGAACCGCTAAGCGAATCTGATGACCATCTGTTTGAGTCAGTAACTGTTCCGTGATCGCACTGCCAAGATGGCCCGTTGCGCCAGTAATCGTGTATCGCATAATGAATACCTGCCTTTACAAAGATTTAGGATCAGTATCCCAATTTCAGAAATGAAGTGTTAGCAACTTGATTATTATTTTAACAGCATTCAATCATTGCCGATCGCATTTGGGGCAAAAAAATAACCCCCAGCAATTAAGAACTGAAGGCTTTAATCAATTTATCTAACTCGAATTGTTAATATACTTGTATTTTAACGCGAAAAAACACCTTTGTCAACGTTGCCACTAAAATAAATTCGAGTTTGACCGGGTGGCAGATTCGGCTTAAAATTGAGCCAATAATGACGATTGGAGCCACAAATTTTGGAAAACGACGAAGATATTTTCAAAGCAAACGGCTATCACTCAGAAGCCTATCACGCATTAAATCATTCCTACCAGGAGAAAATGACCGATTTATTCTCCCGTCGACAAATTGATTATCCAATGAAGCAGCTGGAATTTGAAGTTGATACCGTCAAGATAACCAGTACCATGAGCCAGCAGCAATATCTCAAGCTGCAGGGCTTTGTGGAAGCTTTCCCACAAAAGCAACGAAACGGTACGACACCAGTCGTTGGTAAAGATGACTACCAAAGCATTATTTTATATGACGACTATCAGTTGTTCGACGCCACTCAGTATGTCGTTCGCAATCCACTGGGGTTCGGGTACACCGTCAGCAAATACTTTTCACTTTCAAGCAAGCCGGCTTTAAGCAGTCCGCACCACGATTTGACGGTGACCCTCTCAATTCAGCCGAACCGGTTTTTGAATTTAATGGCTGAACCGCTCATTACTTTGTTGGTAGAGCGAGTTTTGCCAATCATGGTTCACCCACAAGTGTCACAGCTTGATCTAACCTTGGACATGCCACTGATTATGAATAATTTCCGCGTCCAAATGGGCGGCGAGGCTGGTACCAAGCAACAGGTCATTCAGGAACTGAACGCGCATCAGGAATACGAATTGAGTCGAATTATCTATACAAATCCGGAACAGACCCGTGAACTGGCTGTTTATGATAAGTATCAAGCATTGCTGGATAATCAATTAATCGTCGCAGACACCAATTATATTTCAGCTCGGGAAGCGGAATACTACCAGACGCATGCGGAAGACCAGCAATTTCTCACCCGGATTTTGTTAAGTGTCAGAACCCCAGCCGCCATCATGCGCTACATGAAAAGTCATGAGTGGCTGATGCGGGACGTGGCCATTGACTATCGGGATAATAGCGGAATTTCCCGATTCGAGGGGACGGATTACGCCACAAATGGCAAGGATTTTCGGCGATCGTTTAACCGGATGTTGACATATCGGCTCAGGGAAGTTCAGCAACGGCTTCAGGCATTACCTTATCTAACGGATGAAATTTGGAGGAATACGTTGTCTTAGAAAAGTCTCATAAAATTAAAATTTACTGTTGAACTCACCTCTCAATGTGTTATGCTGTTACCATTAAAAATTTTTGAGGTGATTGAATGACAAGAAAAATTGGTGTTATTGGAATGGGTAGTGTAGGATCTACGGTTGCTCACTATATTGTATCGGGTGGGTTTGCTGACGACTTGGTATTAATTGATGTAAATGAGAAAAAGGTTAAAGCCGATGCGCTGGATTTTGAAGATGCAATGGCCAACTTGCCAACGCATACTAACATTGCCGTGAACGATTACAGCGAACTGGCGGATGCAGATATTGTGATTTCAGCAGTTGGCAAACTTCAGCTGCAACGCGATAATCCAAGCAACGACCGGTTTATTGAATATCCGTTTACACAAAAGGCAGCCGCTGCAGTTGCTGGCAAAATCAAAGATAGCGGCTTTAACGGGATTTTAATCGTCATTACCAACCCAGTTGACGCGATCACGTCAATTTATCAAGCAGTGACGGGTCTTCCCAAGAACCATGTTATCGGAACTGGAACCTTGCTTGATTCATCACGGATGAAACGGGCGGTGGCAAAAAAATTACATATTGATCCTCGTTCAGTATCTGGTTACAACTTAGGCGAGCACGGAAACTCCCAATTTACTGCCTGGTCAACGGTTCGGGTCTTGGGTAAGCCGATCACGGAATTAGCTGACAAGGAAGGCATTGATCTTGATAAAATTGATGAGGATGCCCGAATGGGTGGCTTCGTTGTCTTCCGTGGCAAAGGCTACACAAATTATGCGATTGCCAGTGCGGCTGTCCGGTTGGCCGACGTCGTCTTAAACGATGCCAGAACTGAACTGCCGGTATCAAACTATCGTGAAGAACTTGGTGCCTACCTGTCATATCCGGCCATTGTCGGTCGTGACGGTATTGTCCAACAGCTGCAACTTGACTTAACAGATGAAGAATTAGATAAACTGCAAAACTGTGCAACTATCATTAACGAAAAGTTCGAAGAATCAAAAGCAAAGGATTTTGCGGTAGAATAACACCGCTTTTCTTATCAATATCGAAGCCTCTCCAAAATTGGAGGGGCTTTTGTCCGTTTCAAGGCCCGATTTAGTATATATTAGAAGTATCAACCGATGAGGTGATCATATGAAAAAAGGACGACTCGAAGCTTTTACAGACGCAATTTTGGCAATTATTTTGACCATTATGATCCTGGAGTTCAAAACGCCGGAATCATTCCAGTTTAGTGCGATTTATTCTCAAATTCCTTATCTGATATCTTACGCGATTGGCTACTTATTCATTGGGGTGGCTTGGTATAACCACCACTATATGTTTGCCAAAACCCGGTGGATTTCTCGAAGGGTTTACTGGGCGAATAATATGTGGCTGTTTACCACGTCGTTTGTTCCGGTGGCGACTGCCTGGGTTGGGCGAGGACTAAATGAGCAGGGGCCTGAAATTTTTTATTTTATTGTCTTTGCCTCTTGGACGGCCGCGTATTTTTTCCTGTCCTATCAACTGGTCAAGGCAAACGAAAAAGACCACCAACCAAAAGCCGCAGCGGCAATTCGGTCGATGGTCATTTATCGATATATTGCAAATTGGAAATTGGATCTGCTTCAAGGCATTGTGACGGTTGTGGCGTTGGTATACGTCCCGGCACTTCAGATGGTCATTGTCGTATTGATGATTGTCTTCATCGGTGCCCGGTTTAATAAGGACAGCGATCACCTGATTGATTAGTGCATGAACAGCGTATAGACCCAATAACCCAAGAAGCCGATACACAAGCTGAGTGAGCCAAAAATCATGATTTGAACCGCGCAGACAAATGTTTTGGTTTTAATTTGTTCGTGGTTGAAAATCAGTGATTGTTTGATAATCAGTGGGACAGCTAACAAGATTGAAAATAAGGCCAGCGGGAAGACGCCGACATACATGGCGTAAAAGACTAAGAGAACCGCCAGCACGTTGGCAGCATTGAACATGAGCAATGAATTTTTAACGCCAATGTAGTGAACGATTGTCCAACGGTGATTGACCTCGTCTTCCTGGTCATCGCAAATGTTGTTGGCCAACATGATATTGGCGATCCAGAAGAATAACGGGGACGATGCCAGCAGAATTCGTAACAGTAAAGGCGCGTTCCACGTGAACAGCTGGTAGGAGTTGACGTATACTGAAATCAGCGTAATCATAATGCCCATGGCAAATCCGGATGCGACTTCGCCGTATGGGGTACTGGAAATCGGGTGCGGACCCGACGAATACATAATTCCGATGGCAAAACAGATTAAGCCCATCCATAGCAGTGGCAAGCCCACTTTAAAGACTAAAAAGATGCCAATCAAAGCGGATGGCACGACCATCACCACGATCATCGTGCGAATCAGGTTCAACGAGATATGTTCTCGACCGATGATATTGGTACCGGTTTTCCATTTTTCCTCGTTGGAATGCATGTAGTCGTTATAATTGTCCAACGTATCCACGGTCATGTTGAATAACAACATTGCGATAAAAAAGAGTGTGGCGTAAAGTCCGTTGACCGAGTCCAGCAGGTACCAGCTGAAGAAAAGTCCCGTGAAGAATGGGAAAATGCTTGCGGCTTTGGCCCTCAACTCGACGAGCTCTGTAAAAGTTGATAAACTCATCTTGACCTCCAAATTAATCTAAAATAATTTCAAAAACATAACTTATTATAACAAAGGAGCAGGAAAATGAGTCTGACAAACAAAACCCCGGAAGCAAAGGTTGAATCTTTATTTAACCAAATCGCCGCCAACTATGATGAAATGAATTCACTGATCAGCTTGGGCAATCACAAGCACTGGCGAAAATTGGTGATGAAACAACTCAATGTCCGTCCCGGCAGCTTTGCGATTGACGTCTGTTGTGGAACGGGGGACTGGACGATCGCCCTTGCCAAGGCAGTTGGGCCATCCGGTCAGGTTGTCGGGCTTGATTTTAGTGAGGAAATGCTCAAAATTGCCGATCAAAAAGTTCGGGCGGCCGGTCTTTCGGATCGGGTGACGTTGGTGAAGGGGGATGCAATGAATCTGCCGTATGCCGATAATTATTTTGATGTTGCCACGATTGGCTTTGGCTTGAGAAACGTGCCCGATGCCGACCGCGTCCTGCATGAAATGAGCCGGGTTGTCCACGCTCGGGGTCAAGTGGCCTGCCTGGAAACGTCCAAGCCCACGAATCCGATCATCAAGTTGGGCTGGCAGGCTTATTTTAACCTGGTGCCGATTATGGCAAAGCTGACCGTTAACAAGTACCAGCAATACCATTACCTGCAGCGAACTACCGCAGAATTCGTGTCTGCCGGAAAATTAGTGGAGATGTTTCAAGATGCCGGCCTGACTGACGTCCACTACCGTACCTTTACTTTTGGCGCTGCAGCTTTTCACCTGGGAATCAAGCCATGACAAAATAGCCCTTGATTCACAAGATTAAAAACGTTATCATGTGTTTAACATATTCTAAGGAGTTTTTAATTATGAGCGGTAATTTAAACATCCAAATGAATAGTTGTCGATATTACTTTTGGTTTTTCCGAGTGTGATCTGTGGATAAGCCAAAAGCATTTCGTAATGCAAATTAAAGGCCGCACAGATCACTGCAATTGACTGTGCGGGATAATACCAATGGTGGGTCCTCACAGTCAGTCCCTTGACTTTGAGGACCCTATTTTTAGGAGGAAAACAGTATGAGCAAATTATCAGATAAAATGAACAAACGGGTGGCAGCGTTAACCCCAGCAGCAATTTTAACTTTCAACCAGAAGATTTCAGCGATTCCAGACATTGTTAAATTAACGCTGGGCGAGCCGGACTTCAACACCCCGGAGCACGTGAAGCAGGCCGCAATTAATGCGATTGAAGACAATGAAAGCCACTACACGAATTCACGGGGAACGGATGGGTTACGCAAAGCGGCCGCTCATTTCTTGAACACCAAGTACGGCTTGAATTACGATCCTGCCACCCAGGTGATCATGACAGAAGGTGCGACTGGTGCGATCTACTCGGCTTTAACCGCGATGATTAATCCCGGTGACACGGTCATCGTGCCAACACCGATTTTCCCACTATACGTCCCAATTCTGATGCTAGCTGGCGCCAAACCGATTTTTGTCGACACATCAGATAACGGTTTTGTGTTATCACCCGAAAAATTGTCGGCTGCCATTGAAGCTAACAAGGATACTGTTAAGGCAGTTATCCTGAACTTCCCTAACAACCCAACTGGTGTGACCTACCACAAAGATGACCTCCAAAAATTGGCAGACGTCATTTCCAAGCACGACATTATTTGTTTGAGCGATGAAATTTACAGCGAATTAACCTACGACGGCGCCCACGTTTCGATGGGGACCATTCTGCCGGAACAAACCCTTGTCATGAACGGGGTTTCCAAGTCTCACGCGATGACTGGCTGGAGAGTCGGCATGATTTGTGGGCCTGAAGATATTATCAACGAGGTGGCCAAGGTCAGCGAGTTTACCATCACCTCGTTAACGACCAACGCCCAAGCCGCAGCCGAAGAAGCCTTCAAGAATGGCATGGACGATGCGTTACCAATGAAGGAAGAATACATGAAACGCCGCGACTTGTTGGTAGCAGGGCTGGAAAAAGCCGGCTTTAGCTGCCCGAATCCAAATGGCGCCTTCTATGTCTTTGCCAAGATTCCTGACGGCTTGAACCAAAATAGTGAAGAATTCTGTTACGACTTGGCTAAGGAAGCCAAAGTGGCGTTGATTCCGGGCTCATACTTCCTGCCGGGTGGTGAAGGCTACGTTCGAATCAGTTACGCAGCTAGTGAAGACACCATCCAAACAGCTGTCAGCCGCATTCAAACATACGTTGATCAAAAGTCAGTCAAATAAAGGGAGCTTGAGTTATCTTGAAAATATTAATGTATAACGTTCGACCAGACGAACAAACCCCACTTGATGCCTGGGTTGAAAAAAATGGCATTCAAGTCGATACCAATTCAGTACCGCTGAACGCAGAAACCGTTGACCTTGCCAAGGGATACGATGGCATTGTCATCCAGCAACACGGGCCTGTCGCCGACCCAGCAATTTATGAAAAGCTCCATTCATTTGGTATCAAGCAGATTACGTTGCGGATTACCGGCTATGAAATCATTGATTTTGACCAAGCCAAGAAAAACGACTTGGTGGTGACCAACGTGCCGGCTTATTCACCACGATCAGTCAGTGAGCTTGTTTTGGCTGACGTCATGGGGCTTCTGCGTCACATCGGCGAAGTCGGCGAACGTGAAAAACATGGCGACTTCAGTTGGAAAGGCGTTGAAGCTCGGGAAATTCACACCTTAACGGTTGGCATTATTGGCGCCGGCAAAATCGGCAGCGCGGTTGCCCGAATCTTCCGAGCACTCGGTGCCACTGTAATTGCGGCGGATCCGATTCATCGACCAGAGTTAAACGACACGTTGACCTACGTGGACCACGAAACAGTTTTCAAAACCGCAGACATTGTTACCATGCACACGCCGTTGACCGATGAAACCCAGCACATGATTAATGCGGCCGTTTTAAAAGAAATGAAGTCGTCAGCGATTTTCATCAATGCCTCACGGGGACCGGTTGTCGATACTCCGGCGTTGGTTGCTGCGCTTGAAAATAAAGAGATTGCAGCTGCAGCTATTGATACATTTGAAGGTGAAAATACCATTGTGGGTCAGGATTTGACCGGCCAAGAAATTGATAACGACAGCTTAAAGAAGTTACTGGCAATGCCAAACGTTAACGTCACCCCACACATTGGCTTTTATACTGAAGTAGCGGTTCAAAACATGATTGAAATTGCGTTAAATGATGTGGTCACGATTTTGAATGGTGAAAAGAGCCCCCATGAGGTCGGGTAGTGTGATTGTTTTAGCGGAGGGACATTATGTCAGGAACTGAGTTTGCGGTGTTGATCTTGGCAGCCCGTGGTAAATTCTATACAATCGACAAAATAACCACTCAGCCGAACGGTTTGGGTGGTTTTTCTATACATATAGACGATATGAAGGACTTTGAGTGATTCATTCAAACAATTTAATTATAAATTTGCAATTTTAAGCTTCATTTATGACATAACGACTATTCTATGAAGAATCAAAATAATTAAAGGGGTCACAATTAATGAATAAACCAATCAAATTACTCTCAACAATCTTGATCAGCACCGCACTACTTGGAACCATCTCATCCGAAATCGTGAGTCAATCTACGGCTTATGCCGCAACATCAACTACGAAGAAGTCTAAGCCGACTTCAAAACCTGGGAAAAAGCCAACAGGTTCTGCGCCTGGTCAGAGTTCGGAATCTGATGCCAAAAGAAGTGGTCAGTTAAGTGTCAGTTCAACCCAAACGGTTTCTTCAAATCAGGTTAACAGCACGACAGCTAACCAGTCAGCAATCTATGTTCATGATGGCGGGAACTTGACCTCGGAAAACACCACTGTTTCTAAAACCGGTGATACCACCAGCGCCGACAATAGTAACTTCTTTGGCCAAAATGCTGGTGTATTGGTCACTAAAAATAGCTCAGCCACAATTTCCGGCCTGAATGAAACAACTGATGCTGTTGGTGCCAATGCAATATTTGCAAGTGGAAGCAACGCCAAAGTTACGGTTTCGTCTTCCAACATTAAAACCAGCAAGAGTTCTTCTCGTGGCTTGGATGCCACTTTAAAGGGAACTGTAACCGCAACTGATACGAATATTTCCACACAAGGCAGTCATTCAGCATCAGTTGCAACCGATCGTGGCGGTGGAACAGTTTCAATCAATAAGGGAACTTTAAGAACTTCGGGAGATGGCTCACCAATTTTGTATTCAACCGGAAATATTTCGGCAAGCAACATCGATGGTGTCGCTTCTGGAGCTGAAGCAGCCGTTATTGAAGGGGACAACAATATCACGGTCAATGATTCAACATTAACCGGATCAAAGAATAATGGTGTGATGTTGTATCAGAGTCAATCAGGTGACGCAGAAACAGGAACTGCTTCATTTACCATGACAAATGGATCACTGACTTCAAAGGTTAAGGCCGGGGCAAAAGGAACAACCAACAATACCGGTGCATTATTCTATGTGACTAATACGGATGCTAAGGTTTCTTTGACAAACGTTAAGTTAAGCAATGCATCAAATACACTAATCAGATTGGCCAGTGACCGCTGGGGAACAAGTGGTAAGAACGGTGGTAAATTAACATTTAATGCCAATAACCAAACCCTTAAAGGGAACGTTCAGGTCAATAAAGGAAGTTCACTCAAGCTGTTATTGAAAAACGGTAGTGAACTGACCGGCAACATTAACAAGACAAAGACGTCTGGCACTGTTAGCCTCACCATTGACGGATCTTCCACTTGGAATGTAACCGGAACGTCACACGTGACGGTACTCAAGTCAAGCAAGGCACATTTAAAGAACATCAAGTCAAATGGGCACAATGTTTATTACGATAAAAGTAACAGTGAAAACTCATGGTTGAATGGCAAGACATACAGTCTAAATGGCGGCGGAAAGTTAGTAGCAGAATAATTAAAAAGTGCGACAAAGGCTCGGATAAACTCCGGCATCTATTTTCATCTACGGAATAGTCAAAAGAAGGGTTACGACACAACTGTCGCAACCCTTCTTTTGACTATTCTAGTGATATGTTTGACAATGGCACGAACTTGGAAACAACAGTTCTCAAGTCTTAAATCTGGCCCCAAGCATCTGCCGCAATCGTAGGGAACAGTGTGACCAGTCGTTCCAGTTGAGCTGGTTCAAACTTGAACACGATTGCCGGTAGGAAGGCGTTAATGGCATCTTCTGCCTGGTCACTGATTTCAGTGGCGCCCACCAGGTGGTTTTGCTTATCGTAAATTAAAGCGTTATCGCCAATTGATTCCTTGGTAACTTGACGATACCAGTCGTCTGGCAAATGATTTTCCTTAATTGTCAGGTCGTCTTTCTGAGCTTCTTCAACCGAAACGCCGACTTTGGCGATTCTCGGTGATGTGAAGACAACTGACGGGATTGCCGGGTAGTCAATTGGGTCGCTGGTATCGCCGGCAAAGACGTGCATCAAGTAAGTGGACTCAAAAATCGCGGTTGGAGTCAGCTTTGGTTGATCTTTGTCAATAACGTCGCCTGAAGCATAGATGTTATCAACGTTGGTCTCGAGGTGATCGTTGACCTTGACGCCTTTTTCGCTGTAGTCAACGCCGACTTTATCCAACCCAATTCCGTCAACGTTTGGAACCCGGCCGGTTGCGTCTAAAATCCAGTTGGTTTTGACCGTTCCACCGTCGTAGTTGACGGTGAAATCTCTGTCGTCCTGCTCGAAGCTGGTTACATTGGCATTGTTAATGAAGTCAACACCTCGGGATTTCAAATCAGCGACAATTTGTTCAACGTATGGCTGGTAGAACTTTCGCAATACCTTGTCGCCGTGGGTGATAACAGTTACTTTGGCGCCAGCAGCGTTGGCAATTGTGGCAAATTCCAAGCTGATGTAGCCGGCACCGATGATGGTAATGTTGGCCGGTAAATGAGTCAGGTTCATGAAGTCGGCACTGTCGTGGGCTAATTCGGTGCCTGGAATGTCCAAACGGTGTGGATGTTGACCGGTTGAAATCACAATGCTTTCAGCGGTGTGTGGTGTTCCGTCTACCATGACGGTGTGGGCATCTTCAAATGTCCCACGACCCTTGATGATATTGATGTTGACCGACTTCATCAAGCCGCCGATCATGTCAGGTAAGCCCTCAATGACTTCTTGCTTGTGCTTCTCGTTGGCGGTCCAGTTAATTGCCAAATCACCGTTGACAATGCCCTGCATTCTTTCAGTTAAGCGGGTAAGCGCAACTGGTGCATCCAACGTGATTTTAGCGTTACAGCCGCGGTTGGGACAGGTGCCGCCGATTAAGCCGGATTCGATAACGCCGACTTTCTTGCCGCGGGCGGCCAATGGAATCGCCCCATCGAAGGTGCCGTGGCCGCTACCAATGTATAAGACATCATAATCATAATTTGCCATAAAATATTCCTCCCAATTCTGCTCGGAAACGGTTACATCTACAACTACTAAAATCGTAACCTGTAAACCGATTGTGCGCAACGAATTGGTTTGGAAATTTTGGCTGGGCAAAAGTGTCTATGTACGAGGTGATATAAAATGACTATACTGAAGACAAATCAAAGGAGCTGATCGCATGCGTAGAAAAGATCGAGAAGTAACGGCTATTGATGAAATCAAGCAAATACTCAAAGATTCCCACGTCATTCATAGTGGGTTTCGAACGGATGACTATCCATACGTGGTCCCGACTAATTTTGGCTATGAGTTTAATGATGATAACAACTTAACCTTATATATTCACGGCGCACCGGTCGGCACCAAACGCGAGCTGATTCAAAAGGATGGTCGAATGGGCTTTGAAATTGATGATGGCGGCCAATTGATGGTGCCAAAGGATCCCAAGCAAAATACTCCCAGCTTTGCTTATCGAAGTGTGATGGGTTATGGGGATGCAGAATTAGTCGAAGATCCAGAAATCAAAAAGCACGCGCTTCAGGTTATCCTGGCACATGAAACCGGCCAGAAGTTGAGCGATTTTGATGTTTCTGAGAAGACGATTGAATACGTTGGGATTATCAAGATTGCTGTGAAATCATACACTGCTAAGGCGCATGGCGGTGATGATCCAGAATTTAAGTAGTAAAAAGCATTGACCAAGTTGGTGAGGTCAATGCTTTATTTTTTGGTTTTATCGTGTTTTTCAGCTTCATTTTTCCAAAACCAACCGGGAATTGAAAGCAAAAGCCCCATGGCTACTGGGATGAAACTATAAATTAACGCACCAGTTGAGTGGTCGCCATGCCACCACATGAAGTAGCAAAGTTCAAGAATGGTTAAAATCAGCCCGACGATTGGCACTGTAAAGATCAAATAGTGAATCATTCTGTCACGGAGTTGGTGCATTGTCATTCAAGTCATCTCCCTATATGGTTATTATAACTTAATGCAAATAATGCGCAACGGTGTATACATTTTTCGACTTTCGTTCTATCATGATGGTAGCGGTTCCAGAACTCACTGAACAGATTGGAAAGGAAGGCGCTTTTATGTTCTTTATTGATACATCAAGAAATGGCAAACCAGTCTATGATCCGATTGTGAATCAGTCTTTGGATAATTATTTAGTTAATGATTTGAAGCTGCCTGGTCACGGCTTAATTATGTATGTGAATCAACCAGCAGTCATCGTGGGGGTTAATCAAAACGCTTATGCAGAAGTTAACATGCCTTATTTGAAAGAAAAGGGCATCAAATTAGTTCGCCGGACATCCGGTGGTGGCGCGGTTTATCATGATTATGGCAATATTATTTTTGAAAACATAGTGATTAACGACGATGAACACTTTGGCGATTTTAAATATTTTGCCCAACCCATCATTGATGCGCTGCACGACATGGGGGCAACGAATGCTGAAATGCGTGGCCGAAATGATATGGTCATCGGCAACCAGAAGTTCTCCGGCATGACGATGTTTAAAGTTGGCAAGTCTTATGCAGCTGGCGGTACGTTAATGTTTGATTTGGACATGGACGTGGCCACTAAAGTCTTGACGCCTGAAAAAGACAAGTTGGAATCCAAGGGTGTTAAGTCGGTTGAAAGTCGTGTGACAAACGTCAAGCCGTTCTTGAAACCAGAATTCCAGCAGTTGGATATTGAAGGGTTTAAGAAGCAGTTACTGCTTAGGTTATTCGACGCTAAATCATTGGATGATATTGAAACCTATCATTTGAACGATCATGATTGGTCAATTATTGACGACCGATTGAAGGGTAAATACGATACCGATGAATGGAACTACGGCAAGAATCCCGGCTTTGATTACTACGTTTCCAAGCATTACGATATCGGCACGGTTAGCTTTAATTACTCATTGAGCGGCAATCAGATTTCTGATATTAAAATCTATGGTGACTTTATCACGGGTGGTGATATTTCAATTATTGAAAAAGCCCTCAAAGGCGTTGAACTCAGCGAGGATGCACTGGTTGCCGCTTTGAATCAAGTTGATATCAAGGCGAACCTGGGGGATGTTTCTGCGGAAGAATTGGCGGATTTATTGCTGGAGAAGACTGAGATTTAGTTGTGGTGATGTTTTTTTGGAGAGTTCCAGTATAACCAGGTGGAACTCTTTTTTTCATGTGCACGGGTTTTCATAAATAACTGAAATTTTGGCTTAAAAGCGGACGACCAATTGGTGATACTTTTCCTGGTCCCAAAATATCACAATATAGACTATGATTCGTTCTTTGTAGAAGATTCAGATAACTGTGTTTTTAATTCTTTGGGAATGTCAGTAAGGTCTAGCTCCATTGCATCAATCAGATATTGTTGATCGTCGGGATATTGTTTTAAGTAATTTTCAAGCCTGATGGTCAACCATGATTGAAGTTCCACATATGGATCCTTATTTTTGAAAACAAGTAAGGATTTATATAATGTGCCTAAGCTGCTTCTGTAAAGGCCTCTGTTAAATTTTCTCCTCGAGATGGGTAAAATCTGTTCTCGATAAATAAACGGGGAATAGTGCCGGATTCCATGTCGAATTGAACGATGGTTGTAAACTCTACCTCCGTGAGCAGTCAAGTTTCTATAATCCAGGTAGAGTGCCAATAAGTCTCCAAATGCTTGGTTTAGATTGAATAGTTGATCCATTTCGGGATATAAATCAGACTGGATTCCAAACATCCTGGCAATGACCCTTTCTCGAATTGATTTCTTAGAGAGCTGAAACCAGTAAATACTATTTCCAAAGGTAAAACTTTTGATCATAATCCATGGTGGAATATTCCCATGAACATCTCGATAGTATTTGTATGGCTGATAGGTTGACCTAAGTGTTTTGTTAAAATTTTTGATGAGACCGTCTCTGTCTGTTGCATTGTGACGATAACTTTTTCCCACATTATAATGCAATTGTAATGTGTATTGGTTTTGATCATCTGATATATCGCGAGCAATTACATAAGCCAGATGTTGCTTAAAAATTTGTTCAAACTGGGCTAGAGTCTGCAAAGTCAAGTCCCGTAGTTGCTTGTCCAGATTGTACAGTGCATAGATGTGTTCGAAAGTCGTATTAGGTTTAAATCCTTTATCATCATTTTGAGGATCAATCATAAATTTATCTTTGTACCCATTTATAATTTCATAGTATCCATAGTCGCGTAAAATATTGGCGTCTGCATCTTCGTTTAAAAAAATCATATTTCGTTTTTTCAAAATATTGATCTGGTCCTCGATCTGTCTGAATGGTTTCAAGTTGTCTCCCATAATGGAATTCCTTTCACGGCAAATAAAAAAGCAAGCCCAGAATTAACTGGGCCTGCCTTAGTGGACCGCAAGCGGTCATTGATTTGATTAACTAAATCATACATGAAGTATCATGAATCGTCAATAAGGATGTTTGCCGGTAATTATCTGAAGGTATGAATATTTATTTTTCATTGTAAAAACACTTAACTTGCATTTTTGTATTTGTTTTTTGTTAGTCGAACGAGACTTAATACAAGTATAAATAAACTTAGTTAAGCACACACAGTCAAGCTAATCCGTTGACCTCACCTACCCATTCGTGGAATAATATACCGTCATAAGTAATGCGGTAAGATACGGGGGTGAGGATATGAAACAGGCACCAGATCACAGTGACGACGAGGTTCAATCCGGCGTGACGATGATGGGGATGTTCAAATTCGTTTTTGGAACAGTCCTCAAGCGGCCGTGGATTTTAATCGTGAACGTTGTCGTGCTAACCGTTCTGTCGTTAATGGATTTTTTACTGCCACAATTTAATCAGTACATTATCGACCACGTTATTCCAAATAAAAGTACCGCCCAACTGGTTATCGTTGTGGGCTTGCTGCTGCTCACCGTGACGATTTCGGGCATTTTCACGTATATTTCTACTTATTACATGGGGGTCATGAGTCAGGGTGCAATTACCAACTTGCGAAATCAGCTGTATCAATACCTCATCAGGTTAGATACCCATTTCTTCGAATCCAGTAAGACGGGTGATTTGATGGTCCGGCTGACGTCGGATATTAACAACCTGCAGAACCTGATCTCGCCAAACATGTTATCGTTGATTGGCAGCTTGTTCACGTTTGTCGGCGTTCTGGGGTTTATCTTCTTTGTTAATTGGGAAATGGCCTTGGCTGTCAGTTTGACCTTTCCACTGATTTTTATCGTTGTCCGTATCTTTAGGACTCGGATTCGAAATTCCTATCGAAAGGCGCGCCAGTCCCAAGCGTTAATGACCAATCAGCTGCAAAACACCTTGACCCAAATTCAACTGATTAAGAGTTATACAACTGAAGATTTGGAATCACGACGATTTGATAAATTAGCCAATATGAACAAGGATAATATTATTGAAGCAACGCGAAATCAAGCGATTTTTTCACCATTAGTAACATTTATTGAATATTTGGGAACGGCAATCGTGCTGTTCCTTGGAACTTTATTTGTCTTCAAAAATCAGTTGACGGTTGGACAATTGGTGGCCTATTTAAGCTATGTCGGGATCTTGCAAAGCCCAATCAGTGCATTTTCCAGACTGCTAAATCAGTTCCAGCAGTCACTGGTTTCATACGGCCGCATTGTCAGCATCATGGGTCTGAAGCCGGCGATTGTCGATGACAAGGATGCCGTAGCGTTTCCAACCATCAAATCAGGTGTCAAATTCGATCATGTCACATTCTCCTACGCCTCGGACGAACCGGAATCAAGTCATAAAGCCGCAATTCGAGATGTCACATTTGATATTCCGTTTGGCAAACAGACTGCACTTGTCGGCCACTCGGGTGCTGGGAAGTCAACGATAACCGATTTGCTGGATCGCTTGTACGATGTGAACAGTGGCCAGATTTACTTTGACGGCATCCCGATTAACCATATTAAGTTAAAGTCACTGCGCCAAAATATCGCCATTGTGTCCCAGGATATTTTCATTATCGACGGCACGATCGCCGATAATATCCGCTACGGAACGCCAGGCGCCAACGAGGAGCAGATGTGGGACGTCGCCAAATTGGCCGATATTGATACATTTATCAAGAGCCTGCCTGATCAAATGAAGACCCAAGTTGGTGAGCGCGGAATCCGATTGTCCGGCGGCCAAAAGCAACGGATTGCGATTGCCAGAGCGTTACTGAAAAATGCCCAGATTGTTGTCTTGGATGAAGCAACTGCTTCGCTGGACAATGAGTCGGAAAAGACGATCCAACATGCCTTGGAAAACCTGATGGAACAACGGACATCATTGGTCATTGCCCACAGGTTATCGACCATTCATAATGCAGACCAAATTTTGGTAGTAGATGATGGCAAAATTGTGGAGCGGGGCACGCACGATGAGTTGATGAAGGAAAACGGCTACTACAAGCAATTGTACGAGGCCCAATTCGAATAGCGTGAATTTTTGTGCTTAATAGTTATATACGTAAATTAGATGCGTTGCATTTAAACAAATATATGAAAAGAAATTTGTTGCTGAATCATTTGTTAATGATGAGGCCCAAAAACAAAACCAGTTTTGTTTTTGGGCCTTTTAGTATAAACTAATCTTAAATACAGAAAACAGGTGAACAAAATGAAGACGATTTATGATTACAAAGAAACCGAAATGAGCGGCAAGACCATTGATTTAAGTGCCTTTAAAAATAAGGTCCTTGTGATTGTGAATACTGCCAGCAAATGTGGCCTGGCCCCTCAACTTGAGGGCTTGGAAAAATTGTATAAAAAGTACAAGGACGACGGCCTGGTCATTTTGGGCCTGCCTTCCAACCAATTTCATCAAGAGTTGGATACCGATGAGGAAGCTGACGACTACTGCCGCATTCACTACGGCGTCACCTTTCTAATGACTCAGCGGGTTGCGGTCAATGGTGCCAATGAAGATCCGTTGTTTACCCATCTTAAAGAACAATCCGGCCATGGCAAGATTAAATGGAACTATACGAAGTTTCTCATTGGCAAGGACGGCACGCTGATTCACCGATTCGCACCGATTACCAAGCCGGAGTCGATGGAAGAAGACATCTACGCCGCACTTAACAAGAAAAATGTTATCTAAAAAGAAGGTGGGAAGTTGAATTCAACTTACTTTAAAGCCACCATTCGAGAAATCACTTACGCTTGGGGTAAGTTTATTTCGATTGTCCTAATTATCATGCTTGGGTCCTTGCTGTATGTCGGGATTCGGGCAACGGGACCTGATCTGGATCATTCAGCCGACACCTATTTTACCCAGCAGCACCTTGGTGATCTCAACGTCACTTCGACGCTTGGATTGACGCATAAAGACCTTGATCTGATTCAAAACGCCCAACACGTTCAAACGGCCGAAGCCAGTCACATGGTGACGGTTAAAAAGTCGCAAAGCCAAGTGGTCCAGATTTATTCGTATTCAAAAACAGCTCAGTTAAACAAGCTCAAAGTCGTCTCCGGTCATTTGCCGCGAAACGCCAACCAGATTGTCCTTGATAAGAAGGCCACTGGATATCAACTGGGTGATACTTACCGGCTGCCAAAGACGACTGGGTTACGCCACCAAACGTTTAAAGTGGTTGGCTTCGTCAATTCGCCGTTATTTGTCAGCTCCACGGATCGTGGCACCACCAACGTTGGCAGCGGTGAAGTAGATTATTTTGCCTATGTGCCTAACCAGGCATTTAACCAGTCAGCCTACGCGACGATTGCGGTGCGCTTTGACAACACCCAGGACCTGGCTGCCGGAACCAGCAAGTATAACAAACGAGTCGACCAAGACCAGAACCGGCTGGAAGACCAACTCGCCAACCGTCCAGAACAGCGGCGTCATGAAATAGTCGGACCTGCGCTGACCAAGGTCAATTCCCAGTTAGCAAACCTCCAGCAACAGGAAAAGCAGCTAAATGCCGTTCCCAAGTCTTATCAGACCACCAGCACCAAGGCTTCAGCAGCCAAGTTGAGCGCGGCCATCACCAAATTGCAGGCCGCCAAACGTGAGCTCAATCAAACGCCACAGGCGACATATCTATATAACGATCGGACTGCCAATGTCGGCTACCAGGACTATTTTGACGAGTCCAAGAGTATTGCCGCAATTGCGGTTATTTTCCCCGGCTTCTTTCTCTTTATTGCTGTCCTGATTACCTTTACCACGATTTCTCGGATGATTGAGAAGAATCGACGGGAGATTGGCCTGATGAGGGCGCTCGGCTACACCAAGGGATTTATTTCTATGAAGTACGTTATCTATTCGATTTTGGCCGGTGTGTTGGGTTCCGTTGCCGGTGGGGTGTTTGGCGCGCTGACGTTGCCTAAATTTATTTTCAGCATGCTCAGTAATAATAACTTGAACCAGTATCAAGGGGTGATTCCGTGGGCGTTTATCATTGAAGCCATTATCGCTGGCCTGATTGCGACTCTCGGGAGCGCCACCGTGGTGCTCATCATCAATTTGCGGGAAAAGCCAACCGAGCTGATGCGCGAGCGGGCGCCCAAAGCTGGTAAACGGATTTTGCTGGAGCGGATCAAGCCGCTGTGGAATCGGATGAACTTCAATCAAAAAGTCAGTTATCGAAATCTGTTCCGCTACAAGACTCGGATGATGATGACGATTGTCGGGATTGCTGGTTGTACGGGCTTGATGCTGGCGGGATTTGGCATTCGCGATAGCGTCAACGACTTAGTGCCGGATCAGTTCAATCAAGTTCAACACTATCAGGGAGTTGTCACCCTATCCAGTTCAAATAAGCATATTCATGATAAAAATATCGACGCACAGCTGCCGGCAATGGTCCAATCAATTACGGTCTCACCAACCAAAGGGACCAAGCGAAATGCCACGGTTACAATGGTCGCTCCAAAATCGACGACTCGTTTTAGCAAGTATGTGACCTTAACCAACTCCAAATCGGGTCAATCAGAAAAGTTAACCGATGAAGGTGTTATCATCACCGAAAAACTAGCCACTGATATGGCGGCCAAAAAGGGGAGTGTCCTCTCCGCCAAGCTGGGTAACAAGCTCTTCAAAGTCCGGGTTGCCGGAATTACTAAGAACTATGCCGGCCACTACCTGTATTTGACGCCCAAGTATTTTAATCAAGTTGCCACAACGCGTTACACACCGACGGCCAGACTGCTCAAGCTCAAGCAGGAATCGGCTGCTCAGCGACACACCACCAGTCGCAATCTGCTCAAACAAAGCGGTGTACTCAACGTGACTTATCCAAGGTATGCCAGCAGTTCACTTGGCACGGTCGGCCTGAGCTCGGTTGTGCTGATCTTTATCGCATTGTCCGCCGCATTGGGGTTAGTAGTTCTCTACAACTTAACCAACGTGAACATCTCCGAGCGGATGCGCGAACTGTCGACAATCAAGGTGCTGGGCTTTTACGATAATGAAGTCACGGCCTACGTCGCCAGAGAAAATGTTGTTTTAACGTTAGCCGGGATCGTTTTCGGCTGGTTCATCGGCTTGATTTTGCACCACTTCATCATGATTAAGGCCCAGACCGGCGCGATCTTGTTCCCTTTAACCATTCATTATCCGGGATATATTTGGTCGGCGGTGCTGACGGCTTGCTTCAGCCTGATTGTCGGCGTGATTACCCATTACAAGTTGAAAAATATTGATATGTTGGACTCACTTTCATCTTCAGAATAAATCGTTTCATCAAAACGACCCGCAACCACCTCAAAATGGCTGCGGGTCTTCTTTTATGATTTTCCCCACAAAAATCGAATCAGTAATCGGTCCACTTGGGGATTGTTATGAAGCTTGCTGTGCTGGGCGTTGGGGCCAACAATTCGTTTTTCCTGATATGATTTTACTTGTGGCAACAGGTATCTCAGAGACTTCGAGGACGCATTGCTGACGTCGCCGTCCGAGTGCGTGCCGTCATTTTTGTCGCCGTAAATGTTCAAGACTTTCAATGATTTTAATTGCTGATCATGTCGTAATCCCAACAGCTCGCGGTAATGGCTGTTAATTTTGGTCGGCTCACCGTCGGCCTTTAATTTCATCCGGTTCGGCGCATCGTCCATTCCAATAATGCCGTTAAAGTGCCCAGCAATGTCGACCTGTTTTTGAAGCTTCGGCAGCTTGGTGTTACCGGCGTTATCCAGTAGGTAGAAGACGATCGACATGTTGCCGACGGAATGGCCGACCATGTTGAACTTCTTGATGCCATAACGTTGCTGTAATTTGACCACCACATTTTTGGCCCATTTGGCGTCGGTGTGATAGTTGGGGTTGCGGTTATTCAAATAGTTGACTTCAACAATCGGATGCCGATCGTTAGGTTTGAAATTACCAATCAACGTGACCTTGCCGCTATTGGTGACGTCCGCTCGAATGACCGTCTTGGTGACGCCGGCGGTCACTGCTGCCTGCGCCATATGATTTTCGGCGTGATAGCTACCCCCAAAGCCATGGAAAAACAGTGTGGGAGTGGCCTTGCTGGCACCGGCAATTTTGGGTGTTTGCGTGGCTGACATCGAGCAGGCGCTGAGAAATCCCACGATTAATAGTAAGCCGCTGAGTACGGCCAGTCCTCTTTTTTTCATGTTCCCCTCCTGATAACTGCATCTTTTGCCGCTAATTATAAACGGATTTGCGGAATTGGAAAGCAAGGTGCACTGGAAAAAGCCACCTAAGTTTGATCAGTGGATGAGAGCAACCAAATAGTTGAAATGAATATTTTGACTCCTTTCTAGTTTTAGAAATATATGTAATGGTTTATTAAAATAAGATTACACCAGACTACTATTGTAATGATGAAATGGAATTCAATTACAATACTTAAAAATTATGATATACTTTCGATGAGGTGATAATGATGCAATCAATCCACAGCAAATTGAGATCCTATTATTCTCAACTTAATGAAGTAACAGAAAAGCTCGATCAAGATCAGCTATTGGTTGCTTCAGAACTGACACCATTTCAGAAAAGTATTGCAAAGGATATGGTGAAGTCAGGTCTCTTGGAGGATATGGATGAACGAGTCTATGCGACTCACGATGTACCAATCGATGATATGTTGATGCGGCAACTCATTTTGGGACAGGGAATATACACTGGAGACACAGCACTTTATCTATGGGAATTGAGTGAAAACTTTCCTTATACGATTGAAATGGCGGTTCGCATGGGATATCAGGCACCAAGTCGACGATATCCTGATTGGACGCAAAACGTTCAGTTCAAACAAGTTCGTGAACCCCGACTCAGTGAGGATGTGCGAGAAATCTCGGTGCCGGACACGACACGTAAGATACAGGTATACTCACCTGAACGGGTATTAGTTGAGATGGTTAAGTCACCAGATCATGATATCGAAGCAATAAAATTTGGCTTTAATCAATATTTGAAATCATCACAAAAAGATTTGGGGACGTTACTTGAAGTTGCTGAACGTTTGAATGTGCTTGAAAAAATTCAATCACTTGTGGGGATTCTTCTATGAATGATAAAGAACTACGTGACCGGCTGCGTGATCAGCTGAAAAATATTCATGCTCAGACTGGAATTAATACCACCAGTTTACAAAGAAAGTATTTCATTGATGGTTTCTTGAGCTTACTGGCGACATCTAAATATCAATCACATTTTATTTGGAAAGGTGGGATGGTTCTTTCAGCAGTCACTGGCGTTCATGAACGAACAACGATTGATCTTGATACAATGGTTGAGGGTGTCAGTATCGAATCCGAAAATTTAAAGAAGATGTTCAACGAAATTATTGCCGAACGAGACTATCACGGAGTAAGGTATCAATTAATTGATATTCAACCCATTCAAGAAGAAAAAGAATATGTTGGACAACGCGTTCGCTTTCAAGCCAGCTTGGCAAAAATTAAAGATTCGTTTCATTTAGATGTGGCTACTGGTGAAGTGCTCATCCCGAGTGAAGTCAATTATGCGTATAAACCGTTACTGGGGACAGAAACGATTAATCTGTTAATCTATCGGCCAGAACGAATGCTAGCTGAGAAACTACAAACTGTGTTGTCCAGACGTAGTGCCAATACGAGGATGAAAGATTTTTATGATATTTATATTTTGATGACGACCGAGATAATTGATTTCAAAATCCTACAGACCGCTTGGACGAGAGTATTATTGGAACGTGAATCCCAGGCCGAATGGGAGGAGTGGCACTCGATCACAGCCCAAATCAGAACATCAGTACGGATGAAATCCTTATGGCAGGGGTATGCAAAGAAGCATTCTTTTGCAGAAAATATTAGTTTTGAAAGCACAGTGGCTGCCATCAACAACTGCCTCAGCAAACTCCAATAAACCCACTCCCGCTATCTAAATTCACATATAAAACATGGCTCCCAGCAGAAATGCTGGGGGCTTTTTTCGTGCCGACAATGCCCGTCAACCCGCAAAAAAATGCGAACACATACATAAAAGAATGCTTACTAAAAATCATTACCAATCCTTAATATGTTCAATGAACCGCGGTATATCAACACTTTTCCCCAGCCACACATCTTAATATCATCACTTTCTTAAAAAATTAGCATATAGTTTTATATTTTTTATTTTCTGCAAAAAAGTGCGGACAAAACCAGTTCTATACGTATAGATATATATTCCCGTTAAATTAGAATTAGGAGTGTAAATAAATAACCGTTAATGAATATTGAGGGGAACCCAATTCATACATAAGCACATGGACGGGGATCCAAGCGACGGTTTTTCATCTATTTATATTAACTTTTTTAATTGGATGGGAGGAATTAGTGATGTCAGAAGCTGAGGGAGCCGCGCGACAAGTTCAGAATTACGCGGAGATTCATTTTATCACCCGCGATGGCGATGAAATTATTGAACCGCTGAAAATTTTCCGAGCTGTCAGCGAAGAGTATCACATCGCGTTACCAATCTTAAACGGCTACGTCTTGGTCAACAAGCCGCAGCACCTGACCAGAGTCATGGGCGTCCAACCCGCGATCATCAATCTGGTGTACGGCGAGATTGGCTCACTGCATATCTATCACGGGCTGACAGATATGACAGGCGAATTAATACCGTTGCAAAATGGCGACGAGCCCGATCAGGTCGCCCCCGTCAAATTACCAGATATCGACGAGGACCATCATTACTACGTCATGGACGAGGAGGGAATTGGCGAAGAAATTACCAAGGTCAATAACTACCAACCCGCAAACCCGACGTCAAAAGTCAGCTTAGTCAGCTTGACGGATGCCGAAAAAGCCAGGGTGGACAAAATGGAACGTGAGTTAAGCGAAGGTGATAACGAACGTATCTTAGATTTCGATAATTTGAAGAGTGAGCTTGAAAGACCGTTGGATGAATTCGACGACGATGAGCCGGATCACGAATCACCGTTCGGACAAGCAACTTATCCGGGGGATGAGGAACCGGAAGATGAATCGAGCGACGATCAACCAGCTACTCCAGAAAATGACCAATCGGAACCGTCACCCGAGCAGCCCGATCCAACCGAGCAGACGCAACAACAGCCAAGCTCACCAGTTGAAAGCTCATCGGAATCGACATTTGAACCAAATCCGGCACCACAAGCCGAAGCCTCAAGTCCACAAGTACCTGAAGCTCAAGCCACCAACGTTCAAGTTACCGAAGCCCAACCAACTGACGCAGCCGCCAGCCAAGAGCCAATCAGCACCGAGCCGCAGCCAACACCAATCAAGCTTTTGGCCCACGCGCTTCGACTGATCAGCCAGAGCCTGGCAGACACCAACGATCCAGCAGCCATTTCTGGATTGACAAAATCTGCCGATCAGATGTTGTCCGCCATCCGCACCTTGGCCAATCTCGATCACTACTAATGTCGCAACAATATAAATGGGGGAATTCAAAATGCAAACAGAAAATGATATCGAATCACTGGCCAGCATCACACCAGTTAAGGTTCTCAGTCAAAGCATGAACAACGTTGCCAAAGCAATTGATGACGCTGCCGAAGATGGCAATAAGCAACAAGTCCTCAAGCTGGTTGATTCAGCTGAGTCACTACTCAAAGCCATTTCACAGCTGAATCAATAGCTGCTCGTATCGCAAGGGGGGGATCATATGATGGAAACTGATTCAGCAACCAATAACCATCCGGTACAGCAGCCAAAACAGCAGCATGACCCAGACCGTCATCCAGACGGCATCATGTCATTTCGGACGTCCGGCTTCAGTCAGCGGCTTCAGTCCTTTATGAATCAGCCGATGGATCCGGAGCTGGAACATCGCTTCGCCGCTGCCTTAATGGAAATGAGCTTTTACGCGCCGGTTCAATCCGGCCGCAGACACGCGTCAGCCAAACAACCGCGACCGGCATTTACCTTATCGGTTGCCGTTACGACTTACCTGGCTGATGGCTACAAGTACATTCCAGTCTTCACAGATTTGGCAAAAATGCAACGGTTCATGGCTGGATCACCCAACATGGATCCGTTCCGATCGTTTGAGTTCACCAGCAGTGAGCTGATGGAAGAAGCCGAACAGTACAATCTGAAAGGGATTCTGATCAATCCGGGAGAACAAAGCTTTCCGTTGACCCTGGAGTACTGGGATTACATTCACCAAGTCGCACCAGTCGTCGCCTCGCAGAATCAAGACGAAGACTTCAAGTACCAATTGATCAACCCGACGCCTACGAAGCTTGAGGAAACTTTGAGCCAGTCGCTTCGGCACATTCGCAAAGCCAAAGCAGCTTGGTTGATCAAGCTAAAGCCCAATAACGATAACAGCTATCAATACACAGTCCTGGTCGATTATCGCGGCAAACCCAACGACTTTGAAGTGAAGGTGTCCCGCAAGCTCGCAATGGCCGCGCACCGCTATCTGCCATATGGCGCCGACATCATCGTCGGTCGCCTGGAAGGGCGCTTAGGCGATGAGGTCAAACACAATGTCGACGCCTTTTACAAACGGACTGGTTGGCTATCTTCATAAATCATTGGGGGGTATTAAATGGAAAAATTTGGACACACTGTTCCAAGCAAACGACAAGCAACCAAGCATCAGACGCTGGTTGCCGTGTCGGTCGCACATGCCAAACAAAAGCCGACCGTTCGGATGACCGATCTGAAAACGACTTTTGAAGTGGATGGCATCGTGGACGTGGGGACCTTTCCCCGCATGAAACGAATTGAGAAATAACAATATTTTAAGGGGGTATCATTCATGAATAGATACAAATATAACTCACGCTTGTATCGTGACAGCTTGGAAAAGCAGGAACACTACAAGCTTTATAAGAAGGGCAAGCTGTGGTTGGTTGCCGGCATTTCTGTCTTCACTTCCGGCCTGACTTACAGCATGTTAAGCTCGCATCCGGTACACGCCGATACAACTGCAACCTACGATGACGCCAACACCCAATCGGTGAGTGACGTTAGCGCGGCAACTGCAACGGCAACGCAACCACAAGCTGACGTTACCAGCACCAGCCAAAGTTCAGACAGTTCTACGACAACGGCTGCCAACAGTTCCAGCACCACAACCGGTACGGACCAAGCTGCAACCGCCAGCTCAACACAATCAGCAGGCGCCACCAGCAGTTCCACGACAACACCTGCCGCATCTTCAAGCAGCGACACTCAGTCGAGTGATGCCAGTGCCTCAAGCGTTGGCCGAACTGCCACCTCTTCATCGAAGTCAACCAAGATCACCAACAAGACTTCTAACGATCTCAAAGTGAAGAAGACAACTCCTAAAAAAGTCACTAAATATACTAAAAAATCTGCTCAAAGTATCGTTGCCCAAGCCAACAAGCTCATGCAATCAACTCAAAAGCAGATTGAAAAGGGAAACGCTGCCGCCAATGCCAAAGCTGACGACAACATCCCAACTGATGACGCTTTAACCGCAATCGGCACTCACCAAAAGGCCCAACAAGCCCAAGTCTTGAAGACGGTTAAAGCTGCCCAAAAGATTGCGGTGAAGAACAAGAAACAGGCCACCATGAAGCTGAATTCGGCCCTTGCAGTCGTTGCCAACATGCACGATGAATTGAACCAGGCAACCGCTCTGGTCTCCGCAGACAAAAAGGGTGTCCAAGCCCACGTTGTTGCCAACGCCAAAGCAGCATACGACAAGGTAAGCATGCCCAGCGGCACTTCAGCCAAAGTCGATGCCTATGGCGACTTAATCGTCACGGCCAGCAACACAAAGACCTACAACAAAGTTCTCGCCAGTTTACATAAGCAGGGGTTGACTGGGAGCTTTAGGCAGGTGGTGGATCCGCAGCAGGCAATGTCATTGACGTTGAGCGGGCCTGATGGTGCATCAACGATTGATGCTGATGGCAACATGGATATTGATCAGACTAAAGCCAATGCGCTCAGTGGTTCAACCATTACTGCTTCTTTCAATATTTCCGGTAACAAAGGAGATAAATTCTTTATTACTGTTCCAAGTGTTAACAGTTGGACTGACGGATCAATTGCAACAAAAACGACCAATAGTGATGGATCATCAACGATCACGTGGACACTCGATGCCGATGGATCAACAAAGAATGAAACCATTACCTTTGGTTATGGTGGGAACTATGCTGACAGCTATGACAATATTGCTAAGTCTCCTGATACTGGTAAATTTATTCCAGGTTCAAACAGGACTGGAGCAGGTTCTTACAATGGTGGTGTCCCCGATGGCTTGATTATTCCAGTTACGTATGGTGGAACTAATCAAAATACGCAGTATAAAAAAATTACATTCAGCAATAAGCAACAATTTCGTGCATTAACTGTCGGTTCATTACAGTCAACTACCACAAAAAAAGCAGGGCAAAATTATATTTATACTTTTGGATACAATGGATCAAATGATTTCGATAATTTGGGCGCTTTAACTGCAGTTATTGATTTACCAACAAACTTTGTGTTTGACCCAGATGAGACGGAATATGTTCAAAAGAATAGTTTCAGAACAGGAATCGACGTAAATACATTTAAAGTTCTTGATGGTAACAAGCTAGAAATTACTGTTGGTGGCAAGAATAACTTTAATGCTTTCTCAAATGGTAAAGTCTACTTTGTTGGTCATTATACAGCTGGAACAACAGGTAATCAGACTTTCAATTTAGAAAGTGTTAAGACTGCATATATGCCTGATTCGAGTGGTAACGCTCCTGTTCTGGCCGACAATGGTGGTGAAAAACAGTTTACATCTGATCCGACTGGTCAAGTTACATCGACCCAATCTGATTATAATTCAGGCCACACTTATACTCTTGACCCGCAAAAATATCCAAATTTGTCATTAACAGATACGATTACGACAAAGGACGTAACCGTTTTAAATACAGGGGCGTGGGTTAACACTTCCGATTCATTAGTGATCGGCGCAACCACTAACACTAATAATATTTTAGGCAATTTTACAATGGCAAATTTTGGGAACACGGCGATTGATCCAATCTTTACTTTCAAGATTCCGGATGGAGTAGAATCAACTGGAATTAATTTACCTCTAAATGAAGCAGGCAATTCGAATTGGCCAAAAGATACTACCTATGACGTTACTGTCAACTATAGCAATAACGCGTCGCAGTCGTTTACTGGTCTAAAATCTGGAACAACTGTTTCGTCTATTGATGGTACAGATGTTCAATTGATGCAGATTCCAACTGGCGCGCATGTCACCAGTTATGTTGTCACACAATCTGAACCGATTCAACCGGACAATTATCTGGGGTATTTTGACGCAATTTCCAATGGTGGAGAAGCGTATTATGTCGGTTCTAGCGAAACAAACGATAACGATGCAATGACCTATGCTTTCACGCTTTTGGGGAATGTTGGTACGGATCCGGCATACCCTGTTTCAGATGGGCAGAAGATGTCAATCGAGATGGATTACTCAGATAAAAATTCGAATTATTCATCAAACGGTATATTGTCATTCACTGCTACCAAAGATGCTACTACCGAATTAACATTAGGCAATGATTCAGATTTACCATCGCTTTTACAACCTGGTCAAACATACACAACTGTAATTGGTGCATCATATGGGACTTCTAAAGATAGCGTAGTGGGGGCTAACCTTAACGCAAATGCATATCGTGATAGCCAAGGAAAGGTTATTAATTAGCCCTCGGCGACAGATCTAAATGATCAGACAGGTTTTAACGGAAATAGTCGATCAATTTACGAACCTGTTATCTATATCACTACACCAGCACAAATGAAATTAGTTCCTGATTCTGTAACCGGACTTCCAATAACTGAAGACGGTGCAGGCTGGACAGTCAAACCAACTCCAAAAGTAACATCTTTTGTTAACAAGGATGGTTTGACTGTAACAAAGCTGGACTATACGGGAACCGGATTTGAATGGACGCCTATCAATCAAAACATGCTTGTTTCATTTAAGGTAAATGATGATGCGGTTTCTGCGTTTGTTCCGTGGAATAGTTCAACAGCAACTGGTGACGGAAGCTTTAACGGTGTTAATTACGTTAATACTCGTGACTTTAAGGACAGTGGACTTACGTCAAGTAACAATGCTGCTACAAAATTCGGAACATCAGGTGAATCAGTTGCTGTCGTTATGGTACAAGGAAAAGAATTATCAAATTCTCTTCAAACAAGCCAGGCAGATTTACAAAATCTGTATATTGAGACGGCAGATGGGCAAAAGATTACTGGATTATCTGCTATTCAAAACTACCATCCAAACTCAAATGGGGCAGCATTACTTACAAATAACCAGTCACTCGCAGGGACGGTTTATATATCCGCTCCTCAAAGCATGATCCTTCAGGGAACCATTCAAGATAACCAGCACGCAGGAACAAGTTTTAGTTCTGAAGGAATTAACAACCCAGTTCCAAATGACAAACAAGCCATTCGGCTCCGTTTAGCAAACAACACATCTAACACAAGTAATAATGTTGCGGGCGTTATCAACTTACCAACAGAAGTTACTGAAAACTCGGGAGATACACCGGGCAAGTTTGCACTACAACTTACAGGTCCAGCAACTGAAGGTAAGAGTGCTGCAGGTGATTCGACTAAGACCCTTTATTCAACGGGAAAGCTTACCTTATCAAGCGACGGTAAATATGTCACAACGGCCAGTGGGCACAAGTACTACTTTAATTCTGCCGATGGAACCAGTGACACGACAGCTGATGAGTTGGTAGATGCATCAGCCGTTAAGGACGGTGATTGGTCCAAGATTGTCGGAATTGTGACGATCATGCCGAAACTTGGTGCTCAAGACCAGGCTGATACGATTCTGCCTGTTAAGGATCCAAACAGTGCCAATGACAAAGGTAAGAGCGTCACGATCCCAACTTACTTCCGTGCTGACAAATTGAACAACGTTACCGGTTCAATTAAGGATTCGTTTGCTACCACTGCTGCCATTAAGAACGTGGATCAAGATGGCAAGGTCATTAATGGATACCCTGGATCAACTGGTGGATTTGACAAGGATGGCAAGGCAACGCCACCAACTGGTGTTGCTGGCTCATCGATTGCCAACAATGTGCCAACGATTCCTGGTTATGTATTTGTTAATACCGATGGTGATACGACTATCAAGCTCGATGGTTCAGCCGTTGCTGTTAACCACTTCCAGGTATCAAAAGCAGATTTGAAGACTTCAGATGGCAAGACACTTGATGAAGCACTTGGTGATACTGCTGAGAATACCGGTGCAGCAACTGCAACCAGCACCAATGACATTACCTTCAAGACGACCGATAAGGATTTGGCAGCTTCTGGAACTTACAAGGTTACGGGTCCGGATGGTAAGGATTACGATACCCTCGCAGAAGCACTGGTTGCCAACCCAACCTTTGACTTGAAGTCCGATGCGACTGCTGCAACACAGGTATTTACAGTTACTTACACTTCGACACCTGTCGATAAGAATTCCGTGGTCTTGAATCCTAAGGATAAGTTCTATGATAACGATGCTTCAACTGACCCAACAACATTTGACGTCACGCTTGCTAACGGTGTTAAAGCACCAACTGCGGGATGGACTGCAGCCGACTTTGATACGACTGGTATTACCAGCCAGAACGTTGGCGAATATTCAATTACTTTGAGTGATCAAGGATTGAAGGATCTGCAGGCCGCTAACACTGACAAGATTATTACCAAAGATGATGTCACCGGAACAACCTTCACAATTAAGAAGGCACCACTGACCATCACAGCACCAACCTTGACGAAGCAATATGATGGCAATCCAATTGATGCCAGCAAGGTGGTTGCAACCGTTGATGGCAAGCCGAAAAACGGTGTTGATCCGAAGTACACCTTAACTGATGTAAGTAAGGATACTGAAGTGGGTGAATACCCAATTACAGTGACTGAAACGGATGCGGACAACCCGAACTACGCCATCACAGTTGTAGCTGGAAAGCTGACAATTACACCGGGTATCGTTGCTGGTAAGGTTTCAATTGACGGGGGCTCCAAGACTTATGACGGGGATGCAACCACTGATCCTAAGACATTCACAGTGAACCTGCCGACAGACCTGAAAGCACCAAGTACTTGGGAAGCCAGCGACTTTGATACAACAGGTATTACCAGCCAAAATGTTGGTAGTTATGACGTTAAGTTGAGTGCAGCAGGAATTGCGAAGTTGAAGGCGGCTAATAAGAACGTCACGATTAGTGATGATGATATTACTGGCGGTAAATTTACAATCAACCCAGCCAAGATTAAGATCACGGCTCCTTCAGCTACTAAGTCTTATGATGGTCAACCATATACTGGCGAATTCAAAGCAACAGTTGATGGCAAGCCGGCTAACGGCGATGATGTCAAATATACCATGACCGACATCAGCAAGGACGTTAACGTTGGTGAGTATGACGTGACAGTCACTGCTACCGCGACCGACAACCCTAACTACACGATTGAGACGGTTCCTGGTAAGTTGATCATCACACCGAAGTCAGAGACTGGGACGGTCACAGTTAAAGGCGGAACCAAGGTTTATGACGGGGATGCCTCAACCGACCCAACGACCTTTAAGGTTGATTTACCAACAGGTTGGACAGCACCAACTTGGGACGCTTCAGACTTTGACGCTCAAATTACCAGTCAAAATGTCGGTAGTTACGATGTTACCTTGAGTGCAGCGGGAATTGCCAAATTAAAGGCGGCCAACACCAATTACACGATTGATAATTCTGAAATTACTGGTGGTAAGTATACGATTACCAAGGCACCAATTACGATTACCGCTCCTTCTGCAAGCAAGACCTATGACGGTCAGCCATACAGTGGCACCTTTGAAGCCACAATCGACGGTAAGCCGAAGAATGGTGATGCCCTCAAGTACACGATGACTGATATCAGTAAGGATGTTGACGCTGGAACTTATGACGTCACAATCACTGCCAGTGCAACTGATAATCCTAACTACACGATTACCACGGTTCCTGGCAAGCTGGTCATCAATCCAAAGGCTGATACAGGTAAAGTAACGGTTGAGGGCGGTACCAAGGTTTATAACGGTGATGCCTCAACCGACCCAACGACCTTTAAGGTTGATTTACCAACAGGTTGGACAGCACCAACTTGGGACGCTTCAGACTTTGACGCTCAAATTACCAGTCAAAATGTGGGTAGCTACGATGTGAACTTGAGTGCAGCTGGAATTGCGAAGTTGAAGGCTGCTAATAAGAACATCACGATCAGTAACGATGATATTACTGGTGGTAAGTTTACGATTACCAAGGCCCCAATCACCATTACGGCCCCTTCAGCAAGCAAGACCTATGATGGTCAGCCATACAGTGGCACCTTTGAAGCCACGGTTGCTGGTAAGCCTGATAAAGGTGACGACGTTAAGTATACGATGACGGACATCAGTAAGGATGTTGACGCCGGAACTTACGACGTCACAATCACTGCCAGTGCAACTGATAATCCTAACTACACGATTACCACGGTTCCTGGCAAGCTGGTCATCAATCCAAAGGCTGATACAGGTAAAGTAACGGTTGAGGGCGGTACCAAGGTTTATAACGGTGATGCCTCAACCGACCCAACGACCTTTAAGGTTGATTTACCAACAGGTTGGACAGCACCAACTTGGGACGCTTCAGACTTTGACGCTCAAATTACCAGTCAAAATGTGGGTAGCTACGATGTGAACTTGAGTGCAGCTGGAATTGCGAAGTTGAAGGCTGCTAATAAGAACATCACGATCAGTAACGATGATATTACTGGTGGTAAGTTCACGATTACCAAGGCTCCAATTACGATTACGGCTCCAACCATAAGCAAGACTTACGATGGGAAACCATACGGGACAATTACGGCAAAGGTTGATGGTAAGCCTGATAAAGGTGATGATCTCAAGTACACCATGACTGATATCAGTGGTGACATCAACGTCGGTAACTACGATATTACGGTTACTGCCAACGCAACTGATAATCCAAACTACACCATCACGACCGTTCCTGGTAAGTTGACGATTACATCAGTAACTGACGCTAAGGTAACGGTTGAAGGCAACACCAAAGTCTACGATGGTGATGCCTCAACGGATCCAACCATCTTCAAGGTTGATGTTCCAGAAGGTGTTACCGCGCCTACCTGGACTGCGGATGACTTTAATACTTCTGGTATTACCAGTCAAAACGTTGGTAGTTATGACGTGACACTAAGTGACGCCGGGATTGCCAAGCTTAAGGCAGCAAATCCTAACTTTAACTTTGCGGATAACGCTATTACCGGCGGTAAGTTCACAATCACCAAAGCACCAATTACCATTGCCGGCCCTACTTTGAATAAGAAGTACGATGGCAAGCCTTATGCCGAAGGATTTGACGCAACTATTTCCGGCAAACCAGATAAGGGTGATGCGCTTAAATATCAACTTGGCGATATCAGTAAGGACATCAACGTTGGTTCGTACGATATTCCGGTTACGGCGAGTGCAACTGATAATCCTAACTACAATATCACGGTTATCCCTGGTAAGTTGACGATTACCAAGGCCGATACGGTTACGTTGACAATCAAGTACGTCGATGAAAACGGCAATTCCGTTGCTCAATCAATCGTTAAGACTGATTTGAAAGACGGCGATCCGTACACATCATCGGCACCGGTTGTTCAAAAGTACTACCTCATCAAAACACCTAGTGATGCAAATGGAACTATGGGGAGTACCGATAAGACAATCAGTTACGTCTACAGACTGATTGGTGAATACATCGTGACGCCACCAACGGGTCATGGTGATGTAACCAAGACAGTTTATCCAAATGATCCAAACGATCCAGCAAAGATTACCACACCAACCACTGGAATCGTGGCCTACATTTCTGGATATGACGCAGTCGATGTTGACGGGAATGTCTTGAAGCTCGCGAATGCATCTGATCCAACTCAGGGTTACCTGCCACCAACAGCTCCGTACGCAACACCTGATAAGGATACGTACATCTACTACAGAAAGGCAACTCAACCGACTAACCAGCCGACAACGCAACCAACACAGCCGGTTCAGCCAACGCAGCAGCCGACAACGCAACCAACGCAGCCGGTTCAGCCAACACAACAACCAACCACACAACCAACGCAGCCGGTTCAGCCGACAAACCAGCCAACACAACAGCCAACGCAACAACCAACACAACAGCCGGCTCAGCCGACAACCCAACCAACTCCAAAGCCTAACAAGGTCACACCGACCCCATCGAAGCCAAATCACAATAATAACAACGGCAACAATGGCGGCAATGGATATGGTAACGGCAATGGCAACGGTAATGGCGGGATGCAGACGCTTACCAACCGCAATGGTAATGGTGGCAACGGTTCAGGAACATTCAACAATTTGAATCGATCTGGTTTGAATGGTCAAAGCAACAAAGCTAACACACAGTACCCAACTAATCGTTTGCCACAAACTGGTGACGATCAAAACGACGGAACAGTCATTCTGGGAGTCGTTGGGATGTTGAGTACCCTCGGGTTGGCAGCATTGCGGAGAAAGCGCCGTCGTGAAGACTAACCTTTCGAAGCAATGCAGCTGCTGACATTGTCGTTCTCCCTCAAGGCGGCAATGGCACAAAGCTGAATGGATTGCCTCTTTCCCCTGATTGAGTATCCATTTAACCCGAAGTGAGCAAGGAGTTCGCACCCTTGCTCATACATAGAACACATTTAATAGATTTTAGCCTATGAGGGTGGGCACACATAGAACACTTACGAGATTCTATTGAGGGGAATTTTAAAAGCCAAGAAATAGAGGGGTAATGTTATGAAACGGTATCAGTACGATGAAATAACGGAATCGGCACCAACTGTCACACGCTACAAGCTATATAAGGCGAAGAAACAGTGGGTGATTCAAGGCATGACCACAGTTGCATTACTGCTGGGTGCCCATGAAGCAGCGGTCCACGGAGTTCCGGGACTGCTTTCACCCAGCATTACAACGGCAAAGGCCGATTCCATTGATGACCAGAGCCAACCGACGAATACGCTTAACGGAGATGTTCAGGCGAGCCAGGTAAGCGATCAGAGCCAAGATACCAGCACAAACACGCCGGTAGCAACGATCGATTCTAGTTCGGAGCAAACAACCACGTCGGATCAGCAATCGCAAGCTGATAGCCAACAGACCACTAATAATCAAGCAACACAAGTTGAGAACAATCAAAATAATTCACAAACGACAGCGGTAACGAAAACCGCCACCAAAAAAGCTGCCCAACAAACTGTCACTAAAGCCAGTGTGTCGGCGACTAAAGCAACAGTTCAGAAAGTAAGTACGGTGAAAGTTAAAAACGCCGCCGATTTCAACAAGCAGGCCACTAAAGTTACCAAGCAGGCGCAGAAGGTGTCGGCGAGTGTTAACAAAGTCGTCAAGACGGATGCAGCCCGAGCCAATGCCAAATCAACGGACAAAGTTGTCCATAATTCTGGATTGGATGCACTTAAGGCCCACGTGGACAGCGAGGCTCAACAAGTCCAAGCAGCTTTGAAAGTTTCTACTATTAATAATGCTAAGAGTCTGACCCAGATGCAGGGTTCATTGACTCAGGCGAACAGTTTACTTCAAAGCATGCGCACGGAATTAGACGTTGCCAATCGCATGCTGCGTGAAGATAAGCAGGGCGTTGATGCCAAGCAGGTCGCCAGATCCAAACAAGCGCTACATAAGTTGGTGTTACCAGAAGGCACAACGGCAAAAGTTGACGAGTATGGCGACCTTGTCGTCTCAACAAGTAACCACGCAGGATATCAGGCAGTGTTGAATCAAATGAATTCGATGGGATTAACCAAGTCGTTTAGAAACGTTGTCGATCCGGTCCAATTTTACTATGGGTTGAAGAATTATACCGATGCGCAGATCTTAAGCGATGCTAAGTTAAATGTTAAGTCGGCATTAGGTTCACTGGACATTAATACTGATGGGAAAACCATTACTGATATGCCATTTGCGAACGGGGCTAATATTACCTTTTACAATAGCGTATTACCATATTGGACAAATCTACAAACAGCTTATAAATCCGGAAGCGCAGCTGATATTGTGGCGGCAGCAAGTGAATTCTTAGGGGCTAGCAACGCAATTAGTGATATTACAAGCGGTAACTACCAGGCGAACTCTGATCAAAAGCAGTCCACTAATGACACATCATTTGCGTTAATACTGAACGTCGATGAATTTGGCAATCCGATCTTTACAGAAGACTACAATTCAAGTGTTAAGGCTGGTGATTTGGTTAATAATCGTGGTCTTGTTGTGGATCCAACTGACCCTAGTACGGATAATGGCGCAACGCTATCAACAATCTTACTTTCACCTAGTGGCAATTCAAATCTGACTTACTTCACAGGTAAGGTCGGCACAGAGATTGCCAATCCAACGATTAACGAGACCGTCCCTAATTTCACGTATACCGGCAAGACGGATTACTTAACTGGTTCATCTAAGTTGGTGAGTGTGCTGGGTGGTACGACGATGCAGTTAGTTACGAACCACTGGCAGAGCAATACCACGCCAACTCCGACTGTGACCGCTATTAAAGCTCAAGTTGGCTCAGTTACGAAGACCGAGGATGGAACGACGACATTTACGACAGTCCCGACGGTCACATTGAGTGGCGAGAGTGGGTTGAAGGTGCCTAATCTGACCGTCTCTGACTTCGATTGGAGCCAGGTTCAAGCTGTTGCAGGGACTTATTCAATTACGTTGAATGACAGTGGAATTAAGAAAATTACTGACGCCAACACTAACACATCTCTAGCAACTTCAGACATCACGCCGGGCCAAGCAATTATTAAAGCGAAAGTGCCAACAGTCACTGCGATTAAAGCAACCGTTGGTAATGTGACCAAGACCGAAGATGGTACAACGGCATTTACCACAGTTCCGACGGTCACATTGAGTGGCGAAAGTGGGTTGAAGGTTCCTGATCTGACCGTCTCTGATTTCGATTGGAGCAAGGTTCAAGCTACGGCAGGGACTTATTCAATCACGTTGAATGACAGTGGGATTAAGAAAATTACTGACGCCAATGCCAATACATCTCTAGCAACTTCAGACATCACGCCGGGTCAAGCAATTATCAAAGCTAAGGAACCGACCATTGTTGCAATTAAGGCAACTGTTGGTAATGTGACTAAGACCGAAGATGGCACAACGACCTTTACCACAGTTCCGACAGTTACATTAAGTGGCGAAAGTGGTTTGAAGGTTCCTGATCTGACCGTCTCTGATTTCGATTGGAGCAAAGTTCAGGCAGCTGCAGGGACTTACTCAATTACGCTGAATGATAGCGGAATTAAGAAAATTACTGGTGCCAATGCTAATACGACTTTAGCAACTTCAGATATCACACCAGGTCAAGCAATTATCAAGGCGAAAGTGCCAACAGTCACTGCGATTAAGGCAACTGTTGGTAATGTGACTAAGACCGAAGATGGCACAACGACCTTTACCACAGTTCCGACGGTTACATTAAGTGGCGAGAGTGGCTTGAAGGTTCCTGATCTGACCGTCTCTGATTTTGACTGGAGCAAGGTCAAAGCGACCGCAGGGACATACTCAATTACGTTGAATGACAGTGGCATTAAGAAAATCACTGATGCCAATGCCAATACGACCTTGGCAACTTCAGATATCACACCAGGTCAAGCAATCATCAAAGCTAAGGCCCCAACTATTGTGGCAATTAAAGCAACCGTTGGTGATGTGACCAAGACTGAAGACGGCACAACGACATTTACTGACGTGCCAAGCGTTGCCCTTACTGGTGAAGCAGGGTTGAAGGTGCCAACGCTGAGTGCTTCTGATTTTGACTGGAGCAAGGTCCAAGCTACCGCGGGGACTTACTCAATTACGTTGAATGACAGTGGCATTAAGAAAATCACTGATGCCAATGCCAACACCACTTTGGCAGTTTCAGACATCACACCAGGTCAAGCGATTATCAAAGCCAAAGTACCAACAGTTGTTGCAATTAAAGCAACCGTCAGTGATATCACTAAAGATTACGATGGGACAACTTCATTTAATAAACTGCCTGAAGTTACTTTGAGCGGCAAATCAGTTTTGGCAACACCAACCTTTACGGCTGCCGATTTTGATTGGAGCAACGTTAAAGCAGACGCTGGAACTTATCACGTTACGTTGAACGCCAGTGGAATTAAGAAGATTACCGATGCCAACAGCAACACGACATTAGTGTCTGGAGACGTCACGGCCGGCACCGTCACGATCGACAAAGCTGCCGTTAAGATTACCGCGAACGATAGCGGCAAGACTCAAGGACAAGCAGATCCTCAGCTCACCGCAACCATTAGTGGTAAGCCAACTAGTGGGGCAGATCTGAAGTACTCGGTTACCCGAACAGCCGGTGAAACGCCGGGAACCTATGATATCAACGTGACATTTAACGCGGCTGATAATCCTAACTATTCGATTAACGTGACAAAAGGGACCTTCACGATTGTTGCGCCTGACACCATCCTGGCTACGGTTGGCAATGTCACAAAGGTTTACGACGGCACAACGGTATTTCCAACGACATCCTTACCAAAAGTGACACTGTCTGGTACCAATACCGTCATGCCAACCTTTACCCATGATGATTTCGATTGGAGCAAGGTTCAAGCGAATGCGGGTAGTTATCAAGTAACCTTGAACACGAATGGTCTCAAAAAGATTACCGATGCCAACAAGGGCGCCGCTGCTTCTGCTACCAACGGCGATGCCATTGTGACCAAGGCGGCCATTACGATCAAGGCCAACGATGGAACCAAGGTTGTCGGTCAAAAGGATCCTGATTTGACGGCGACGGTAACGGGTCAGCCGACGGCCGGTTCTAAGCCGGTCTATACGGTGACTCGAACAGCTGGTGAAACGGCTGGGACCTACGACATTATCGTGACCGCAAACACAACTGACAATCCAAACTACACGATTCAGACCGAAAAAGGGACGTTTACCATTACGGATGCCACGACTAATTTCAAATGGACAGCCGTATACGTTGACGGAAATGGCTTGCAACTCGCAACGCCTGAATCGGGTGCCAACTTGGCCAACGGTGCCAGTTACACCACGTCTGCCAAGTACATCGACGGGTATTATTTGACGGCTCATCCAGCCAACGCTTCCGGCAAGATTGCCAATGGCGACGTTACCGTCAAGTACGTTTACAACAAGGTCGGCAGCTACGATATTGTGGCGCCAAATGGTCAACGGACGACAATTGCTTATGCGGTTGATCACACCGATCCGACCAAAGTCTCAATTCCTACCAACCAAGTGGTGCCTTATGTCAGTGGCTACTATGCGGTTGGCCTGACCGGCAAATTATCGCTGGTTGATTCCAGCAATCCGGCGCTTGGATATAAGCTGCCAGCGTTTATCACCGCGAGTCTTAATACGCCAATCGTTTACGTTGCCGTAAATGGCGGCGGAGGCGGTGGTAACAACAATAACAGCGGTGGCGGCAACTCCGGCGGCGGATCGAACACACCAAGTAATAATAACAACGGCAATGGTGGTTCAAATAATAACAATAATTCCAACAATACAAATGGCAATACCGTCCCTGGTGGTAACACCACGCCAGGCAACGGCGGCAATACGCCAACACCAAGTCAGCCTAACAAACCGACTAAGCCAAACAAAGGAAGCCAGTCGAACAATGGCTCCAAGACAAATGGCTCAAATAAAGGATCTTCACAAAAACCTGCCAGAAACGGCAGTTCCACGCCACGGACGACGGCTGGTCAAAATGGCCAGCGCGGATTTGGCGGCTATACGACCAACGGCGTCAAACCGACACGGACTGGTTATCCGGTTGCCCAAGGTAACGAGATGACCGGGCGTGATCAATCGTCGCTGAAGAACATGCCAGTTTCCAAGGCAACGACGTTACCACAAACCGGTGACACCAACTCCTCAGCGATTTCATGGATTGGCGTTGCGCTGGTTGGATTACTCGGATTGTTTGGCTACAAGCGGCGCAAACATTCCTAGGACATTAACCCGTTTTCCACCTGTTTCACCAATATAATATGGCTCAACTGAGTGGTTGGACCGCTACACGTCCGGCCACTCGTACATAATCACGATGTAGAAAGAAGATGAACCGCCTTTGTTTATTGATATGCTGCTAACTAATCCGGAGCGCCGGCAATTACAGCTGCTGGAAGCAATTCGAGCCCAACAGCGGGTTGAATTTACCGAATTGTCCAAGCTGTTGAAATGGCCGTACGTCTCGACCCAACAGGTGTATCGCCGCTTGATGACCAACTATCATGCGATCACCGGCAAGAAAATATCCAAGAAGCAGTTAGTCGAGCAGTGCGACTTGATTGACCAAGTGCTGACACAGTATTTGGTGCGTCATTCAGTTGCCTATCGGTGCTTGTTGGCAGCGGTTCGTGAACAGCCCAAGCCATTGCTGCAGGTGGGCAGTACGACGATTTCCACGCGCCTGCATCCCTTTGTCGACTGGCTCAAGGATCACCATTTGACCTACAACATCCGTACCAATGAACTTCAAGGCGACGAACGGGTCATCCGCATCTTTGGCTGGCAGTTGTGCGAAATCGGCAATTTGGATCTGGAACTAACCGATGACGAAGCGAAATACATGGAAGCATTGGACAATTCATTGCCGACCAAAGCCAAGAAGTCACAGTCGGTGGAACGATACCTGCAGGTGACCGCAATTCGGCTGGCAAAGTACAAATATTTGACCCAGGAATCCCAGACGTTGCCCAAATCAAAACGCAACGAATTAATGCGGTTCACCAGCCTTCCTGAAAAATCCGAAAACATTAAGTTTAACTTAGCCGAAATCTATTGGCTGCAGTACATGGTCACGTACAGTCCCTACTTCGTTGATACGCACACCACCAAGATGATTCGGCCCAAGGAACGGGCGGTTTTGCCTTACCTCATCCAACTGGTGGTCAAGACGGTGATCACGCGAATGCAGGTTTACCGTTCACCGTTGTACTTTGAAGAACTTGACGAATTTTTAATGGAAGCCATTCAATTCGCAATCCTGTTGAGGCAGCCGGCGATTCAGTTGGATGAGCCCGATGATCTGGCTGACGTGCCTGAACTACACAAAATCATTGGCATGTTAACGCGAGACATTCCGGAACTCCGTCGGTTCGGTGACCTGATCATCCAAGAGTTGAACCGCTATCTGGCACCGTTTATTTCACAAAAGCACGTGGCGGTCAGCTACCCAATCAAGCTGGACGATTATACAGTCGGTGTTCTCCAGCAACGCCTGATGACCCAATTCATGACAATTGACTGGCGAATTTCTCAGGCACCAATTTCAAGCGAAGTGGCGACACCGCAGTTTGAAATTATTGCCGAACCGGACGCGCCAGCCAAGAACCAATATTATTGGCTGCCGTGGTTGAGCATTGAAAATAACATCCGATTACTGGTTCAAAAGATTAGCCGCTGGCTTCAAGGCGTTACCTGGCCGGCAGCTGGGACAAGTAAAGTTCCAGCAATGAAATAACTTAGAGTAAGGGGATTTTGATTTGAAAATTAGAAAAGCTGCTACCCAAGTGTTCAATGATCGGGGGAATCGGTCATGCTAATCACAATCATTGCCAGCCTGTTTGGCGTTCTCACCCTCGTTGGCATCGGCTTTTGGATTTGGGCCTATACCCACGAAGGGCCAACCGGGCTTGCGGCATTTTGGACGATTGTTGCGGTGGGTTGCCTAATTGTCAGCGTGGCTTATGGTGTCCATGCCCGGCATAATCAGCCGACCGAACAGACCAGAATTACCAAGTCGCAAAAGGATCTGAAGTCGAGCTCGTATTTTGCGGAAACGGCAAAGCAAAAACAGGCTAAAGAGCTTCAGCAGCGCCGAGAGAAGGCAATTTTGAAGGAATTACGCACGACTTACAAGAAAAATCTGGGCGATGTGACTTTTGACGCCAGCAAGAAACAGTACGTGATTCAGGTGACCAAGACCGGCTACCACAAGGCGTTGGTCATCGTGCGCAAGCACCCCAAGCAAAATAAAAAAGCCCTTAAGACGATCCGAAAGAGCTTTGTTGATGCCTCAAAGGCGGTGACCAAGACTGCTAAGAAATCCGGCTATTCACTATTGCTGAGGGACGGTTCTCGAAGCATTTTGGAAGTGAAGGACGGCCGGATTGTGGCTGACCGGTTGGTTGAGTGAGGTTGACGGTATTGGATGAATGAAATCAGTTGCTCGTTGAAGACAGCCAACGGAAAATAAAATAACGCAAAATAATAGACCTGGCAGGGGACTTAGAATCGTCCTTGCCAGGTCTTTTTCTATCAAATAATTGCTAAACACCTTCAATGACTTTTAACCAATCGGCCTTCACGCTATCTTCCGAAAATTGATTCAACGGAATCATGGACTGCCAGCTGTACGTTTTCAGCAGATCTTCATTGGTCAGTAGCGCCAAGAGCTTTTCATACATGCTTCTGATGTCATCTGCCGCCACCAGTTCACCATTGACGCCGCTTTCGACCATTTCACCAGGGCCGTAGTTGATATCGTAGCTGACAACTGGACAGCCGTGGCTGAGGGCTTCCAGAATCGCCATTGAGAAGCCTTCAAATTGGCTGGTCAGCGCAAGAACGTCGGCGTCCTCGTATACCTCCGTGAGGTCTTGAACGTAGCCGCAGAAGTGGATATAGTCGTCTGCCTGCTGGTCTTTAATCATCTGATGAAGATGGTTAACGGTTTTGGCATCACTTGTGGAATCCTCGTAACCGTAAATTTTCAAGTCGACTTCCGGCAGCTTTTGGTGCAGCATGATCGCAATGTTGATGATGTGGTCAAGCTGTTTGAGCTTGGTCACCCGGGCAACGGCGATGATTTGACCTGGGGTCCGGTTAGCGGTGCTGAAGGCTTTGGCGAATTGACGATTTGGAATGTAACTGACCGGGACCGTGTAGCTTTGGGTGCCGGGGATGCGGGCATGGACGTCTTCAGCCTCCGCTGTCGTTGACGAGATAATCCCAGTCAGCTTGTCGGTCATGTGCGCGATTTTTTTAACGTAGGGATAAAACTCTCCGTCACGCTTGGCGTTGGTGGTGAAGGTCGAATGCAAAATGATGTAGCGTTTGGCAGGCTGTTTCATCAGCTGAAACGGCACGACCGCGACGTCTTCTCGATCACTGTAAAACCGGGGGTCGGGATCGGCTTGGGCCAGACAATCCAGAAAGTAGGCCATCAGCTGGTCCATGTCATCGAATTGCAGGTGTTGATGCTGATGATAGAGCATAATCAAGCTCAAGATTGCCTGGTTGTCGGGGCCACCGTGATAGCGAAAGGTCAAAACCGGTTCGCCACTTTGAGTGTAATAAATCCGCGAGTTAAGCCGACTGCTATCATCAAAGTATTCTGAATAAGCCAGCCGGTTTTGATCGTAAAAGTCCCGGCGGTCGGTGAAGCCCCATTTATCTAAATAGTCAATGTAGTATAGCTCGTCTCCGTACGTTGAGACCTTGACGCGCGTTTTGCCATCAACCACGCCAACGTTATTTTCAATCGGCACGTCGGTGGCCTGCTTCAAAACGGCCTGGGTTGTCGGCATGGGGCCATCCGGGCTTCCCTGAAAATACTGAAACAGATTGATGACCCGACCGGAAATTCCCAGCTGGTTCCAAACTTGTGCGGCATCACGGACATAGTTGCGGGTCACAATCGCTGCCGGTTGGTCAAGGTCGTCAAATAATTTGAGGCGTTGAATTTCTGCGATTTCAATAGCTGAGGTGTAGGTGTCAATTTGGGAAGTTATAAAGTAGTGCACGGTCATCACACTCCAAACGCGTTATAGCTTATTTTCCTCATCAGTAGTGGTGCCAAAGTTGACCTTGCCGCTTAGAATCGAGAAGAAGACCCCCAGCTGGGTATGGCCGGGAAGGCCACCGGGAAATTCTCTTGCGGGCTGATGCGGCTTGATAATGGGATTGGTCAGCTTGTTTTGAGCTTGCACAGTCGAAGCGGCCAAATCCAAAGCAGCATTTCGGACAATCAGTGGTTGCTCGGTGGCGTCCAATCTGGGTTGGATATAGGGGACACTAGCGACTTGCGATTCCGGTTGGGCTTTGGCTGTTTCCTGGCTGGCCACGGGGTTGGCGACTCTCGATGCCGTGCGGACAACCGGGATGGTGTATTGAGCGACCAGGGTAAACGGATTTGTTTGGACCAGATCACGAAGCGCGATCGCCTCTCGGGTGTCGGGCGGTTGCTTCGGCTGCCGGTTGGGCAGGTTGGTGTAATCGTTGTGATTTGGTTTAAAGGCCGGCCTTGTGATAGTGACTGGTTCTGAGACAGGGGTTGGATTTTCGAAGACGATATTCGGTGAAAGCGTCGTCGGCTGGCTGGTGATTTGCTGCGTCAAAACGGGCGGCTGAGTCGGCGTAGGTTGCGGAACATCAGGTTCAACGGGGGCAATTGGCGTTATTGGAATAATCGGTGTGACCGGTATTTTCGTATAAACGTATTTGATGATCAACTCACCCTTGGCGTTGAGTTGTCCATAGTCAAATCCGGCGTTCCAAGACCCGCTGCTGGCTGCTGCCGCATTGCTGGTCAATTGGTAGTCAGCAAGTGTCGGCGCCAGTGTGGACCAACTATCGCCGTATTGAAGGCTATTTCCGTTGGCATCTGTCACTGGGATCAACTCGCCAATTTGGTTGCCGTTGGAATCAGTGGTTTGAATATAAATCGGGATAACCAGGCTTTTGGCAACGTTAGTGTATATGGTGCCGTTTGTGACCAGGTTAAAGGCAATATCGACGCCGTGGAAATTTTGCAGAAGGTACAATCGGTTGTCGGCGATCATTTTGTCCAGCAGCGTATTGAGATTGTTGTAAATTGTCTGTTGGTCAGCCACTTGGCTTTGCGTATCGGTCAAATTATTTTCGATGGTGTTCGCTAAAATAGTCGTGTCGGACAGCTGATAAGTTGTGTTGTGCAGACGGTTATAAGTTGCCAAGTATTGCTTGACCAACGCGTTGAGCTGAGCTGCCTGATCCTTGGTCGCTGCCGTTTTATCGGCACTTTTATTCGGGTTGGTAATTCCGTTGCTTGTGGTTGGTGAGTCTGTCGTCTCCGTTTCGGTCGTGTCGGTGCCCGCCTGGTCGGTTGTTGCGTCCGCTGAAGACGTGTCTGAATCCGCGCTGGAGGCGGATTTATCCGGTTGCGCAGGTTCATTTGAAGCATCACTTGACGTTGCGTTATCTGATGGCGTTTGCGGATCAGCGTTATTGGCTGCGGCGGCCTGATCGGCATCAGTTGTGGAAGCGTCGGAAGCCTCGGTTGAAGCAACCGGTTGTTTCGGGGATGCAGTTGAATCAGCTGTCTCAGCTTGTGGTACAGCCGATTGGTCGGTAGTTGTGGTGTCCGTTGTTGATTGCTGGTCGCTTTGAGCGGTCGACGGTTGGCCGGAATTTTGAGTGGGGGCGCTTGTAAAATCGTCAGCCTTAACATTGACTGGAGCGGCCGACAAAAAGCCCCACATGATTGGGATCATGCCGAGTCCAATGACTTGCTTGTATGATAACAATTGATGTTCAGACATCGTTTAGGTCCTCCCCGTTCAAAGCTGAAATTTTACCAACTAGATTTTGCACTTTTTCTTGTTTGTAGTGAATGATGGTATCGCCAAGGGCTCCCCAATCGTCAGGGGAAGGTGGATTACGCCAAATGATTTGGGCTTTTTTGACCGCCGTTGAGTAGAAGTCTGACAGATAAATGTCGGTTGCCCTGGTGAGATTCGACTCAATCACGATGTTGGCGTTTGCAAATCCCTTCAGCGTGTTGGTAATGTAATTGTTGTAGAGACTTCCCTGAGAAAAATCGACGCAGATGTGCACCTTATCAAGAACCATTTCCCTTGGAATCGTATTAATAAAGGCAAACATGTAGTCAAAGTACAGATTGGCGGACTCCCGCTTATTGAGGTGCATCATATTCTTGTCTTTGACTTGGAGAATGAAGTGATTAATAATCGCGTGGAAAATCGGGTACGTTTGCTTGAAGAAGTTGATTTGGTCCAAAGAAATGAAGGTGGTCGGTTCGATATACAGCGTGATGAACTGCAGGTGAATCCGGGATAAGTTTTTGTACAGTTGCGTGGTGTCAAAACTATCGGGGTCACTTAGGCCGCCCTCTGTTTTTAAAGCGTTGATCAGTTGGTCGGACAAATCGTAGGCCAAGGGGTAATCATCCTTGGTAAGGACGTCTTGGAGGCCGTCGACGTATTCTTGAGTCAGCAAAAACGTATACAGGTAGTTATTTTCTTCGCCCCTGAGCTTGCAGTTGAATTGATCTTCGATGAACTTTTGAATACTGGTGAGCTTTTCACGAACGGCCGGGGTCACGTGGGCCGGCGGGATGATCCGGTCGTTGATATAGTGGCCGTTTTGCATACGCAGAATCCAGACCTTGAGAAAGATTTCCAGCTTACTTTTTTGAACCGGCTTGATGAGAAATGAAAACTGGGCCTGAATTCGGATGATGAGATTGTTGATTTTTACGTTGAGGTCCTCAAACGGACTGTCAATGCCGTTAAAGGCAGTATAGAAGAATTCGAAAATATGTAACCTCAAAACGTATTCGTAATTATTGACGATGTTCGGTGAGTTGTAGAAATCCGAATCGTTGAGAATGCTTCGGAGTTGAACTTCTGTTGAGTAGAACTTCGTCTTACTGATAAAGTGTTTCTTCATGAAGGTGGCTTTTGAGACCATTTTGGATTGCAAAAAGTTGTATTGAAACAGCGCAAACAAGACCGACCGTTTGAGGTAGACCAGTCGAATTTCGTTCAGGACGGTTTTGGTGATGTTTTCGCCCTTTAAAACATTTTTTTCGGGTGTGGTGATTTGTGAATGATTTGAATACTGAATTTTGTCCAAGTCACGGTTAATGGACGTTAACAGCTGCGACAACTTATATTCAGAGATGGGCAGTTGATCCAGGACCGAAGAGATCGTCACGAGGCGGTCTCGTTTGGCGTAGAATCGTTGCAAAAGCATGTATGACAGCTGGTCGTTTTTCTCAAAGAAAAGTGTGTAATCCAATCCAATCCCCCCGTCATTTGTTGAGGCATGCTGGCATAAAAGCCAAAGATATGCTTCGTTATGTTAGAAATATGCTCGAAGCGCTCAAAAAATATAACATACCTATTATATGTGTACGATATTAATCAAATTATGGCCTAATTTGGAATGACCGTCAAATAAATTGTCTAGTATATTAATCCCTTGTGGCTCTAAGAATTGAGCGTTTTGTCTCCATAATTTGTACGTGCCGGCTTTCCCCACTTTTTGGCGATTATCCAAAAACTTGGGAATTTTCATTTTTGGCCTTTTAGGGTAATTTGAATCGATGGCAGAAAGAATTTCCAAGGCGTCTGTTTATTTCGGTTGACGGGTGATGATGGACTAATCGCTTCGAATTGTTGTTAGAGCGGTGATGTCGGCAATAAGTTACAGACCATGAGTGCAAATAGATGAGATAACGCGAGCATTAAAGTTATTCTTGAAATAAGAGACAGCTAATCTAAACGCCTATCTGCCCAATTTAGGCATATCTTCTCCAGTTGCTTATAATTAAGGTGTTTAAAATGAGGAGGGGTATAAATGGATTATGATTTGATTGACCTTGGGGGATTTACCCGGAAGAATACCAAGATTCTGGCAGATACACCGGACTATCAACGCACACGAACGGTGTTTGATCACCGGCTGATTTTAATCACTGAAGTGGATAAAAAAGACCAAAAGATTAAAGTCAGCTCTAATTTCGAATGGGAAAAGGTTGGCAAGAAGTTTCGACCAAACGTATCACTGCACAATGCCAATTTTGTCGATCCGCTTGCAAAATAAGCCTTTACATACTGAATCAAACGCGTTACAACAGGCTCTGATACTACTGGAAGTTCCAGGCTTTCAATGTGTTCGGGGCCTGTTTTTTAGTTCTTACTATTACAAATCATTCATTAAAAACATTTACTTTCGTTAAGTAAAAGGATAAAATTATCTTTGTATCTGAATTTTATAAAATCTTAAGATTCATTCATTTCTGAGGGGGAATTGTATGAGGCTTTTTAAGGCGCTTATTTGCGCGATCTTATTTTTAGTAGTTGGGGCGCCAATCACGGCCCACGCGAAGTATCACGTTTACCACCAGCGATCGTCTGCGCTTCATAAAGGGTCACTGCGCAACTTGAATAACTCGAAGGTCCACTATGTTAAGGTGCCAAAACAGTATTACCATGTTTCAAATACCGATGACGAGCACACGATTAAAGCCGAACGCGGGACGAAGGTCACCTTTCGGACGCGGTATCTGTTGCCACTGCCTGGAAAAAATGGTCAGCGGTGGGGGAATCCGCAGTCAATTGCCATGAATGGGAAACATTATATGTACATTGTTTACTGCCCAACCAACCTACATAATAAGGGGCGAATTGTTCGCTTCAATATCAAAAAGCTTGACGCAATGGGGATTCAACTTCACCCACAGCAGTTGAAAAATGCTTACCATAAGCACCACGGCAAATATTCGAAGACCCAAAAACAAATTCACAAGTATATCAAGGTTGGCCCGATTTTTACGACCGGCCACGGCCAATCGCTGGCCTATAACTGGAAGAACCACGGGCTATACATGTGGCGGGACAAGGAAAAGGCTCCCCGAATTCCTGTTAGCAACTGGGGATACATCCAGCACATCAAGGCATCGACGTTGCGGCCGGACTACGCCATTCGTTTCCGACTCCACAGCCACGGCGTATCCGTTCCGGGTGGTCATGATCTCACCTTCGATCATTCCGGAAATGCCTATTTCTGGTCGTTTCCTGGTTGGGGTGCTTATATCTTTAAGGGGAAAATTCACCATAAATCAGTTCATTTCAGGTTGACGCATCAGGTGCTGAAGCATTTGCCCGGCACGCGCATTCAAAGCATGGGGTATAATCCTGTGCGCAAACGATTGTTAATGCTGTCGGACGCGTCAATTGCCAGCTTCCCGGCTAAGAAACTTAATGGTCACGGGCATCTGACGAATAACAGCTTTGAGTGGACTCAATTTGGGCCGAAGCGGGAATTTGAAGGGATTGCCTATGATGGCAGTTCTCGAGGCAACCTGCTGGTTAACCACTGTCCAGAGGTTCTTCAAGCTAACCATTCTTACTAGTTGGTGATGGGTGAAATTTTCATGCGGTAAGTGTTAATAATATCATTATTTCTCCCAAATGAGTGGTACAATTTTGTTATCAACATATCAAATCAACGACATATCTGGAGGGGTATTATGAAATTTGGTAAGTTATCCGTGGGAATAGCCACGGCAGTTTTGCTAGGGACATCATTTGTTGGGACGGTAGATGCTGCGACATACGTTCAACGCAGTAATGCCATCAGTCAGTATTCGGGTTCAAGTCTGCGAATTTTGAACAACAGTAACGTCCAGTTCGTTAAAGCAGGCAACTACGGTTGGTCGAAAAATCCATCCGGCCGCGAAACCATTAAGAGCGTTCATGGCACCAAGTGGACGTTAAAGACCAAGTATTTGCTGCCAAATACGCACATGGCATTGGGAAAATCCAGTCGGGATGTCACCAATCCGCAAGCAGCCGCATTTGGCGGTAAGTACCTGTTCGTCTTGTATGCGCCGCACCAATTCCACGGTAAAGGCTTTATTGTCCGCTACAATCGCAGTACCTTGGACAACATGAGCTTGAGCCAGGCACAAGATGCACTGACGAAGAAGACTGCTGGGATGAAGGTTGGGCCGATGTTCAATGTGGGTCACGGCCAATCGCTGGCATACAACAAGAAACAGCACGCTATCTGGATGTGGCGCGACCGACCTGATATGAAGCCGACGACTTGGTCGACGATTCAGCGGATCAGCATGTCGTCACTAAAACCGAACCGAGCCATCAAGTTCCACATGAATAATCGTGGGGCGATGGTCCCAGCAGGCCATGACCTGACCTTTGATAATTCAGGAAATGCTTACTGGTGGGGAATTTCGTCCAGCCACGTGAAGATTTATAAGGCCAAATTAGGCAGCCGGTCAATCCATGTGAAATTAACGAAGCAGCTCTTGCGGAAACAAACGGGAACCCACCAACAGGCCATGGGCTATAACCCGCATAACGGCAGATTGTATCTCGTTTCGGATGATTCGATCCAAACGCTGCCGGCACGGAAATTAAATGGTCGCGGTAGTTTGAGACCAAGTGACATTAAGTACACGCGGTTTAATTCACACCGTGAATTTGAAAGCATGATCTTTGATGCGTCGGGACACGCACTATTATTGTCGAATAGAAACCCAGAGTTGTTGAGGTCGACGACGGGGTATTAATGACCAGAGTGCGGAGCAAACCGGGTTACTTTTGAGCATTAGTTTAATTAGCGCCTTTGACGCGGGTCTTGCGTTGAAGGCGCTAATTGGACTAAGCGGAGAAAGTTGGTTTGCGTAGCACGTTTAGTGTGACGAGCAACGTTTTGACACGCCAAGTAGGCTAGGCGGTTTCACAGCCGTCGGAGAGCTAAGTGCGCTTTTATTTAAATCCTGGTTTTGGATTTGAATAAAAGTGTCTTAGATCGCAGTGTCAGTTGCGTCGGAACACATTTTATCCAAATAGCAGGGGATCACTAAGCAAATCAATATCCAAGATGGAATTTCAGAGTGTGACGAGCAGCGCCAGTTGCATCGTCTAAAGGGCTAGACGCTGCACGTCGTTTGCGGTCGTCGGAACACGTTTTATCCAAATAACAGCAGATCATTAAACAAATCAACATCCAAATAACAGCAAAGCAACTCCAAAAGGCCAAGACAACCACAGTGCAAACCCGTTGCCTTGGCCTTTTTACGCACCCAAACATGGTACCGAAACATTTCCAAGCTAAATTGTTGACACGATGTCACTCACATATTATACTCGGTTCATAGATTAATGACACGGCGTCATGTGGGAGGAAAACATGGTATCAACAACCTTTACTCATTTAAGTAACGAAAAGCAGACCAAGATTCGACAGGCACTACTAAAAGAATTTAGCGAACAGCCGCTGGCAATTGCGCAAGTTGCACCGATTGTGAAGACAGCCGGCATTGCGAGAGGGGCTTTTTATAAGTATTTTGATGATTTAATTGATGCTTATAAATATTTGTACGGCATTGCAATGCAGGACATTCACAGCGATATCCACAACAAAGCCAGTGGCCAGCTTGATCCGCAATTTTATTTGAATCAGGTCGAGGCTTTCGTCAAAGGGGCCCAGGACAGCCAGTATTTTGGCTTGATCAAGATGCATTTGATGAAGAACGAATCGCTGGTTTCACAGGACAATGTTGATCCGACAACGGTGAGCTCACAGGAATGGGCAACTATGATTTTAAGCCACGAAGCCATCAAAGAAATCGTCATTAATCCAAAGGAACAGCCAATTGTCATGCAAAGATTGGCTGAGGCATTAAATCTGTTAGCAGGGAAGGGGAAGAAATAATGTATTTAGCGCTTAAAGAAATCAGACACGAAAAATTGAGGTATGGACTGATTATCGCCATGGTCACCTTGATTGCGTATCTGATCTTCATTTTAACCAGTCTGGCATTTGGACTTGCCGGCGAAAATACGCAGGCGATTGAGACGTGGGATGCCAAGAGCATTGTCTTGAATAAGGATTCAAACATTAACTTGTCACAATCAACGATTACGAATGCGCAGGCTAAAAAAGACAACCTGACGTCTAAGGAATCGCTGATTGGTACAACCCCAGTGGTTGCCAAGTACAAGGGCAAGGAAAAGATTTCTGCATTATTTATGGGTACGCGAAAGAGCGACTTTATATACAAAGACTTGAAGGTGTCTTCTGGTCATCAGTTTAAAGGCGCGCATGAAGTCGTAGTTGATCAGAAATTTCAGGAATCGGGCTATAAGATCGGTGATAAGTTGACGTTAAACTCGTTTGGCCAAAAGTTTAAAATTGTTGGTTTTACCAAAAACGCCAAGTTAAACATTTCACCTGTGATTTACGGCACGCTGCCATCGTGGAAGGCAATCCGGGGGATGGGTAACGTGCCCGTGGCCGGAAGTGCGATTGTTTCACGAAACGCCAAGTATAACGCCCATAATTCCAATTTAAAGACGTATTCAATGAGTGAATTCACTAATAAATTACCGGGATATTCCGCACAAAATACGACCTTTGGATTCATGATCGGATTTTTGATGATTATTTCATTGGTCTTAATTGCGGTATTCCTATACATTTTAACGATGCAGGCGCTGCCGACATATGCAGTTCTGCGAGCACAAGGGATTCCAGCCCGGGCACTGGTCTCTACGATTACCAGTCAATCAGTCATCTTGATGGCTTCAGGAGTGGTTCTTGGTGGTGTGATTGCGGCACTGACGGGGTCGTTGATTCCAGTTGGTGTGCCAATGGCGTTTAACATTCCGGTTCTGATTTGGATTTCAATCGGCCTGATGATTATGGGAGTCATCGGTGCCGCCATCCCAGCCCAGAAGATTGCAACCGTCGACCCAGTGAGTGTGATTGGAGGTTAATCATGGCAGTTATTGAATTAAAAAAGATAAATAAAATTTTCGGAAGCGGCATCAGCCGGGTCCACGTATTACACGACATTGATTTCTCGGCCAATCGGGGCCAATTGATTTTGGTGGTTGGGCCATCCGGATCGGGCAAGAGTACCTTCTTGACGATTGCCGGTGGTCTTCAAACACCAACGTCCGGCTCGGTAGAAGTTGAGGGAAAGGCGGTTGAACAGTTAACCAAGGCCCAACGAGATAAGTTAAGATTGAACCAAATCGGTTTTGTCCTTCAGTCATATAATTTGGTACCGTATTTAAAAGTGAAAGAACAGTTTGAATTCGTTGATAAAGTTAAGCGTCAAGGCAACTTGAACAAAGAAGACTTGGCGGGCTTGTTGAAGCAATTGGGGATTTCCAATTTGGTCGACAAGTTCCCAGGTCAGTTGTCGGGAGGTCAAACGCAACGGGTGGCGATTGCCAGAGCGCTGTATGCCAACCCGGATATTGTGTTGGCGGATGAACCAACGGCGGCGCTGGACAGTCAAAAGGTTGAAGAGGTAGGCCAGTTGTTCCAAGACTTGGCAAAGCAACGAGATAAGGCGGTTGTGGTCGTAACGCATGATACCCGATTGTTGGAGTATGCGGATAAGGTCTATCAGATAATGGATGGAAAAATGACGGAGAGTGCGAAGCAAACCGATTAGCTTTCGAGCATTAGTGTAATAACGGCCTTTAACGCGGTTTTGCGTTAAAGGCCGTTATTGGACTAAGCGGAGAAAGCTGGTTTGTGTAGCACGTTTTTGGCTAGGTAAAAGGAAAGGTAAAACGAACATCTTCATCAAGTAGTGCGCCGAGCAACGGGTGATGCGGTTTCTAAGGGGGATTTAAGCAAAGCCCCGGAACTTGGGGCTTTGGTTGAATTCCCCTTAGAAGTTAGCATCAGTTGCGTCGTCCACAGGACTAGGCGCTGCACACTGTTTGCGGCCATCGAAGCACGTTTTCGCTAGGTAAAAGGAAAAGTAAAAAGGTTCGGCAATGAACGCCTTTGTTCATCTCCGAACCTTTTCTTTTACTCTGGAAGCTAACCGCTGTTTAGTCTACACTTATTTTTTGAGCGTCGTCAATGTGACCACACTGGTACTGGTCAGAACGTTGTTATTCGCAATTTCTACCTGCCAAGTCTGAATTCGATTGCCGACATGCAGCGGTTCCGCGGTCGCCACCAGGGTCCCTGATTTGGCCGGCATTAAATGTTGAGTTGAGATATTAATGCCGACCGCATATCGGTCCGAGTCGAGGAGCCCATTTGCCCCAATCGAGGCCGCCGTTTCTGCCAGGACCGAGTTGATCCCGCCGTGGACGATGCCATACGGTTGTTTGACAGAATCAGTGACTTCTAGTGATATAATAACTTTAGTTTTGCTGACGGAAACGGTTTGAATCCCCAGCAATTCAATTAAATTAGACAATTTATTCACACTCCATGGTTGAAAGGATAAAAACAAATGACTTCAGTTAAATGGGAAGCAGTTAAATCATACAAAGAAATTATTTTTGAACGGGCAGATAAAATTGCCAAAATTACCATGAATCGACCTGAAAAGATGAACGCATTTACGCCGGTCACCATCCAAGAAATGATTGACGCATTTAATATCTGTCGTGATGATAGCACAATTGGGGTCATTATCCTAACCGGTGCGGGCGACAAGGCCTTTTCTTCGGGTGGCGACCAAGGTGTTCGCGGTAACGGCGGATACGTTGGCCCAGACCACATCGCAAGGTTAAACGTGCTCGACCTTCAGCACTTAATTCGAATTATCCCTAAGCCGGTCATCGCTATGGTAAAGGGTTGGTCAGTCGGCGGCGGAAATATTCTTCAGCTGGTTTGTGATTTGACGATTGCCGCCGACAATGCGCAGTTTGGCCAAACCGGACCGAAAGTCGGCAGCTTTGACGCAGGCTACGGCTCTGGTTATTTAGCCCGGGTGATCGGCCATAAACGGGCCAAAGAAGTCTGGTTCCTAAATCATTTCTACAGTGCTGAAGAAGCGTTTCAAATGAACTGGATCAACAAAGTGGTGCCGCTTAAAGACGTTGAATCCGAAACCCTTGATTGGTGTTACGAAATCCTACAAAAGTCCCCAACTGCCCTGCGGTTTATCAAGGCGGCTATGAACGCTGACACAGATGGCTTGGCTGGCCTCCAGCAGCTGGGTGGCGATGCGACGATGTTATTTTATACCACGGACGAAGGAAAAGAAGGCCGGGATGCTTTTAATGAAAAGCGCAAGCCGGACTTCGACCAGTTCCCCAAATTTCCATAAAGAGGTTGAAGGCGTTGGATAATTGGATTTTAAAACAAGCACTGATTTCACCAGCCAAACTTGCGGTCGATGATGGCCAGACGCGGCTCACGTTTGCTGAGTTGAAGTCACGAGTTGAAGTGACTGCTGGGAAATTGCTGGCATCTCCTGCCGTAAAAGGCAAGCGGGTTGCGATGATGACTAGAAATTCGTTGGCCGGCTATCTGATGGCACTGGCGGTTTTAGGCACTGGAAAGACGATTGTTTGGATTAACTGGCGCTTATCAGATGAAGAAATTGGCCGTCAACTAACCGACAGTCAAGCAGCGGTGTGTTTGGTCGACGATGCACTTTGGCGATCCGATTTTCGGGCCCCATTTATGAAATTCAGTGCGCTGGAGCAAAGCGATGCCCAGCCCCATCAATTGGTGGACCAGTTTAACAACGCAGATGTCGCAAGTATTATGTACACGTCGGGAACGACTGGTGCACCAAAGGGCGTGATGCAAACCTTTGGCAACCACTTTGCCTCAGCCGTTTCATCATCGCTTAACCTTGGGTTGACTGGACATGACGAATGGCTTTGTGCAGTGCCAATTTTTCACATTAGTGGCTTTTCGATTATGATGCGGGGGTTGATTTATGGGATGACGGTCCGGCTGATTGACCACTTTGACCCGGTTGTCGTTGACCATATTTTAACCACCGAACCGATTTCGACAATTTCGGTTGTGCCTTATATGCTCAAAAAGCTCTTGGATTTGCGGCGTGACCAGCGCAATGTTTATAACCCGTATTTTAGATGCATGTTACTGGGCGGCGGGCCAATTGACCTTGAAACGTTGAAGGACTGTCGTCAATTACAAATTCCGGTTGTTCAATCGTACGGCATGACGGAGACCTGTTCGCAGATTGTTGCCCTAAATGATGCAGATGCCGATTCACGGATTGGTTCTGTCGGCAAACCGCTGTTTTTGACCCAACTTAAATTAGCAGAAAGAAATCAGGAAGTGTTATTGAAAACACCGGCACTGACGGTTGGTTATTTAAATCGACCCCAGGCATTACCTGACAAGTTGACCGCCGATGGGTGGTATCGGACAGGTGATATTGGCCATTTTGACAGCGACGGCTTTTTATATATTGATGGACGGATCGACGACATGATTATTTCTGGTGGTGAGAACATTTTCCCCGATGAAATTGAATCGGTTTATCTGCAACGTCCCGACGTTGATGGAATTGCGATTGTTGGCGTTGATGACGCAAAGTGGGGTCAACGCCCTGTCGCCTTTGTGGTAGGGAATCAACCAATTTCTGAACCGGAACTCATTCAATTTGGCCGCCAAAGATTGGCTCACTATAAGGTTCCAAAGCAATTTATTCAAATTGACCAGTTGCCAATGAATGCCGGTGGCAAAGTACAGCGATTCAAATTAAAGCAGCGAATTGATGCATCTCTTTGAGTTTGGTTTAAGAGTGTTTGAATTGACGGCGCAGCAAATCATATGGCATAATAATGGTACAAAGTAGACAAATAATCACAAAAAAGGGAACCCGGTCCGGGGTTCCCTTTTTTAAAATGTTGTATATTTTTAAGTGAAAACCAACAACTCGATTTAACGTAAGGAGCAAAATACGATGAAAACTGTACAATCATCACCTAAAAAAGACGGCTTCAGAATGCCCGGCGAATTTGAACATCATAAGGGTGTCTACATTCTCTGGCCAGAACGACCGGACAACTGGCGTAATGGCGCAAAACCCGCACAGCATACATTTGTCAATGTTGCCAAAGCAATTTCTCAGTTTGAACACGTCACAGTTGGCGTTTCCGATGCGCAGTATGCCAACGCGCGTCATATGTTACCCGACAACGTTGAAGTGATTGAAATCTCCAGTGACGATGCTTGGATCCGTGATTGTGGCCCAAGCTTCGTGGTCAATGACGAAGGCGAACTTCGCGGCGTTGACTGGACCTTCAACTCATGGGGCGGCCTGGTTGATGGCCTGTACTTCCCATGGGATAAGGATGACCGGGTTGCTCAAAAAGTCACTGAACTTGAGCACGCCGACCGTTACCGTTTGGACGACTTCATTTTGGAAGGCGGATCAATTCACGTTGATGGTGAAGGAACCTTGATTACGACCGAAGAATGCCTGCTTTCCAAAGGTCGAAATTCACAATTATCAAAAGAACAAATTGAAAATGTTTTAAAAGAATACTTAAACCTGGATAAGGTGATTTGGCTCAAGCGGGGCATTTATTTGGATGAAACCAACGGTCACGTTGACAACATCGCTAACTTTGTGAAGCCTGGGGTTGTTGCCTTAGCTTGGACTGATGACAAGAATGACCCACAATACGAAATTTCAAAGGAAAACTACGACATTTTGAGCAACGCAACGGATGCCCGTGGTCGAAAGATTCAAGTTGAAAAGCTGTATGTGCCAAAGCCGGTTATGATCACCAAAGAAGAAAGCGAAGGCGTTGACGCCGTTGACGGCAGCTTACCGCGTCTTGAAGGCGACCGTCTTGCAGCCAGCTACGTCAACTACTACACCGCAAATGGTGGGATTGTCTTTCCAACTTTCAACGATCCAAATGATCAAAAGGCAGAAGAAACCCTGAAACGGTTGTATCCGGATCGCAAAGTCATTGGGGTTCCTGCCCGCGAAATTTTACTCGGTGGTGGTAATATTCATTGCATCACCCAACAAGTGCCATCTGGCAGATAGGAGGAAGTCGTATTGGCTAAAATTGTTGTTGCATTAGGTGGCAATGCGATCCTTTCAAAGGACGCTTCGGCCGAAGCTCAAATGAAAGCAGTTAAGAAAACTGCCAAAGACGGTTGGCCTATCGAAACGTCAAGAAGGACGATGTGATCTTTGTTTTTGACTATGCAGGTGAAGACGATGAGCTGATTTCAATTATTCAAAATCTCCAGAGTCTCCAGAGTCAACGGCAGTACGCGATGCTTGTCTCAATTACCGGCGCCAATAATAATACCATCCAAAATATGAGTGATGAGAATTTGTATTTATTTACAGATGAACTCAAGGTTAGTGGCATTGACATGACGTCACACGTTTCATTGATTGTGATTATGGAGTTGTTGCTGTATCAGTTTATGGAGTATGAAAAATCAAACAAGTTATAGAAAGGGTTGGTTCTAAAAAAATGTTATCCTTTTTGATTAACTGTAAATAAATTATGATACAATTCACCTAAATAATGTTTCCACAAAGGAATAACAATGGGCAAGAGTCCACAACAAGAAGTATTTAAGAAGATTAATCAGGCAAAGACAGATGAGTTGAAAAAGGTATTACTAAACCTTAGCGCGCTTCATCCGCAAATGGCTCAGATGATTTTAGCGGTTTTCAATAATCAGCCAGTTGATCTGGAAGTCAAAACAGATGAGCAAGATCAATATGATTTTCCTCAGAACGAACGTGTAACGTCTGAAGAACTTCAGGTTGATGAAAAGGCAATTGAAAGTGAAATTCGACATATTAGGGGCGTTATCTCGAACGAAATTCGTATTGGGAATGAATCAGGTTGGACATATTCTGAAATTCAGCATTTAAATCACTTCTTTTTAGATTTCCTAACTGAGATTATCGGTCCCACAGGTCATGCTGAGGTTCCATTCCAGCTGGGGTTCCCATCATTATTGATAATCATTAAAAATTTGATGGTCGTCTATCGTGACAACACGTACGAAAATAACGACATCCTCCAAACCATCGAAGAGACGTTCGATGCTTTGGAGGAATTTGTTTTTCAGTATGCTGGGCGCCTAAATGTTAAATTGCAGAAGAAGTACTTAAAACAAGCTCTAAAACTATTTGGAAGCAACGCCTTCCAGGGATACGATAATTTACGATACGAATTCATCGAAAGTATTCATGAGATGATCACCCGAGATGTCGCAGATGAAGTGATTGCAGCTTCTGATAAACTGGTTAAAAATGCCGATTTTTGGGATAATGGTGATCGAAAAACGCAGCATATTATTTTGCGGATCATGATCGCCGTTCAAACTGGGCAGATAGGACTTGCTAAAGAGATTGCAACGGCAAATATGGATATTGATGATATTCGCCAGCAATGGGTTTCTTTTCTGGAGTCCCAGGAAAACTTTGACGAGGCTGAAAAGATTCTCCTTGAAGCTCCAAGAAATAATGCCTGGCAGAAAGAACGTTGGGATGATTCACTTACAGGACTATATGTGATGTCTGATCAAAAGGCCAAGGTGATTCCGCTTTTAAGGAAGCGTGTATTATCTCACCAGACAAATGCCTATGAACTTTACAAAAATATCATGATTGATGATAACTTGTGGGAGAAAATATATCCTAACTTCTTAAAAGAAATGGAGAAGAAACTCACTCGTTATGAGTTTGGCGATATTTTAGTAACGGAAAAAGAGTATTCAAAGCTGCTTGACCAGTTGAAAAAATATAATAGCGCACCAATGATCCGAAAGTATTTACCTGAGCTTTACCCACATAGGAAAAAAGAGGTCGCAGCACTCTACTATGATAAAGTTGTCGTACCTGAATCAAAAAAAGATTCTGCTAACGCGCCAAGGCAACTCCGAAAAGATTTGGATGACTTTTTCGAGGTCAGTGGTGATGGCAAACTTGTTCAGAGATGGATCAAACAGCTCCAATTACAATTGGCAGACAAACCTGAATTTCTTGAATTTCTTTCGCTGGCAACAAGAAATATTGAGATGTCAAAGAAGGATTATTGAAATTTGTTTATAAGACACTAAAAGCCGGAGATTTCTTTTCTCCGGCTTTTAGTGTCTTAATATTTGGAATTTAGCTCTTTTTCTCTTCAAACAACACTCGTTTACGCAACTTTGGTGAATACTTCATTAACTTCAAGCGATCGGGGTTGTTTCGACGATTTTTTGATGTTAAGTATTCTTCACCAGTCTCTTTATTATGCATGACAACGTGAATTCTCATTGGTTTGCCTCCTTCATTATATCGTTACTGCTATCGTTACAAATATAAAGCAATCAGAAAATTTGTCAAGTTATGGTCGTTACCAGTCAAATTCTTCGGCATAAATTTGCCCGGATGAAGCGCCGTTCCGGAGGAGAACGCGCCGCCAATGCCGGGTCATTTTACTTGGTCCGCCCAACAGGAAAATGGTGTTGTCTTGCCCGTCCTTGGGTAGTTGACGGACAACCTCGGCGTCTTGAAATCGACCAACTTGCTGGAAAAGTCGAAACGTTGGCCGTTTCTGCCAGTCGGCTAACTTTTCTGGGTAAAGCAAATCCGACTGACGATGCGCGGTATAAAATAACTGGATATTGTCGTCCGGATGGCTGTCAATGATCGAGAGCAGCGGTACAACACCGATGCCACCGGCAATAATAACCATGTTTTGATACCCTGAATGTTCGGTTAAAAAGGGTTGATAACGTCCATACCCGCCGGTCACTTTAGCAGGCGTCCCCGGTTGAACTTGATCTAAAGACCGGGTGAAGTCGCCATCTCCGCGAATCGCTAAAATGAGCTTCGATGAATCTGTCGGGGAGTTGACCAATGAAAATGGGTGTAGTTCTGACAGCCCCTTGATGGTCGGAAATGAAACAAATATATAATCTCCAGGAAGTGCAGAAATCTTCGAGCTTGGTTGCAGTTCAAGCTCGCGAACGTTGTCGGCGATTCCCACATTATTTGTCAACGAAGCGTTTGAATTTCTGACCCAATTCTGGTATTTTGACCAGATGTAACTAACCAGTGTCAGACCGCTATACAGATAGAACCAAAACATAAATGGTTTGATCGCGACAACGTAGTTAATCAAAATGACGTGGATGAATACCAGTACAGTTGCGACCAGATTTAGCCGGTGAATCCAAATGGAAACTTCGTGTTTAAATAAAGGGGCCAGCCAAGATTTAACGAGCTGGACGATTTTTACTCGACTGGAGAGCCACCCCGCCATAAAAATCAGCGAGTAGCCAAGTAGGCTGAGTAATAACCAGTATGCCCAGTCCCCGGTGGTCTTAATCCAGCCCATGGACTCCGTCTGACTTTGGTGAAGGTAGGCGAGGAAAACGGCGGCGATACTCATCATGCCGTGAATTAGGTACATATTTGGCAAGCCGATGAGGCGGTCCAGCCATTTGGGTCGTGTGCTCAAATAGATGGCGACCAGCATCCAAGCGTAAGCAATCGCGCCAAAGTAAATTGCTTGAAATTCGTCAGCGTAAGCGGCGGGCAGCCCAACGGCGAGTGTTTGAATCATCGGCAGGGGGATGACGAACAAGATGATCGCCCAAGTCAGCCCGAGTGCGTAGTTGTGGGACTTTACCATGATTGAACGCTCCCTTCGGAAAAGTGGAGCTGTCCACGGCGGGCGTCAACCAGGACGCCGGTTAACTGATATTTTGCGATCAGCTTCAAAAGCATTTCGGTTCCGGCTGCCATTCCGGCAGTTGCCCAAGTATCCGCGAAAACGAGTGTGTCGCTGACGATGGTTACCTGCTGGAGTGAACTTCTCATTCGTTTGATGTGTTCACCTCTGCGGCTAATGCCCGACGTCGCGATTGCCTGATTTCTCAGCTCGTATTGGCCCAAGATCATGGTATCGTCGAAGGGATCTTCAATGCCAACCTGCCAGCGAAAGTCGGTCTGCTCATCAATGGCCACCACGATGTCGCCACCACCATTTAATGAAACGCCAACGATAGCCGGATCAGCAAGCAATGGCCGCAAACGTTGATCAAAAATCTGATTGATCGCCCAACCTTTAACGAGTCCGGTCGGATTGTAGTTGCCATCAAAGAACGGGTCAAAGTAGCCGTCGGTTTCTTGCCGAGCAATTTGGGCGAGACTAAAGACTTCGGCAAATGCTGTTGAGGTTAGTAGCGGCGAACCGTCGCCGGCACGAAATTGAGTTACCAACGAGGTTGATTTGAAAGGTGAGAAAGTCTCGTCAACGTCTGTCAAATCTGCAGTGATTTCAGATATTAATTCTTTAAATAGTTGGCTAAGTTCGGGAGCCTCGTCATTTAACGCAAGGCGAACGGTAAATGGAATTGTCATTTTATCGATCACGGCTGTTTTAAGTGGATAACTAGTTGTTTTCATCTCATCTCACCTGCCAGTCTGTTGCTGGTTCTGTTGATTACTTTGCTTGGCTTGATTTAAGGCATCTTGCAGAGACCCTTTAAAGCCGCGGTAGGTAACGGTAGCACCAGAAACGTGTTGAATATTGGCACTTTGGGCTTTAATTGCCTCTTGTTTATACGTGGGCAGAACTCTGCTGTTAATTTGTCTGGAACGGTCTTCTGAATCCGGGTATTTCAGGACGTCTACTTGCGTTAATTTACCACCTTGAATGACCGCCCGAACCTGAACAGTTCCCCATTCAGTACTGACGTCTTTTCCAGTAAACGTCCCGTTTTTGTAGGCTTTTGATTGAGTGGTTGAAGTGGTCGTTTTGGTTGGACTGGATTTTTCACGGGCTGTTGATAAATGTCTCGGTCCATTAAAGAACACGATATAGCTGTCAATTACCATCGAAATCGCAACGGTTAGCGACAGCAACAAGCCAATTATTTTTTTCATAGCAGCTTCACCTGGTCTTTCACGTTGGACAGCATGACTGATTCTCTTGAATTAACTGGATTGTACGCTCACAAATGCGAAAGCGCTAACAACTTACCTGTTTCTTAAGTAAACATCACCTTTCTTAACTGGATGTTAAAAATTAGTTTCTGTGGACATAAAAATCGGAGTGTGCCAAAAGGTGGGTTTGCTTCCGCCAAAGAGGCTTGGCATTTCATGGCCGGCGTAGCATAACCTAGAATGACTTTTTGAGCTGAAAGCTCGGAAAGTTATTCGTAGTTATGCCTAGGAAGCGGCCTTTTGGCACACGTTCTGGCTATATAAAATTGAAAAAGCAAGGGGCTGTTGGCAAAACGTTAGTTTTGTCACAGCCCCATTAGGAATAAAATTGAAAGCATTTATTGTATTTTTCGCTTACTGTGCAGGAACCAAATCAGCTTCCGGCTTGTCGCCGCCACGTGCTCTCAATGCCCAGAGAATGGTGACGGTATCAACCACTTCTTGAAGCATGGCCCCAATGATTGCAGGGATGACACCGAAGCTGGCAATTAACATCAAAATCGTACAAATGGCGATTCCGATTAAGACTGATTGACGGGCCACGTTCATGGTGTCGTCTGATATTTTAACGGCCTTTCCAACTAAGCTCAAATCGTCTTTGAGGACGACCGCATCTGCGGATTCACTGGCAGCTGTGGCCCCATGGGCACCCATGGCAATTCCAACATCGGCGGTTGCCAGAGACGGCGCGTCGTTGACACCATCGCCGACCATCACAATTGGCTTGAGCTTCTTGTCAACTTGTTTAATAACGGCAATTTTTTCTTGGGGAAGACGTTCCGCGTACACTTTATCGATACCGACGCTATCAGCAATTTCTTCAGCGATTGGTTTTCGGTCGCCAGAGATCATCATGATTTGTTCGACGCCCATTTGGTGAAGGCCATCCATTACGGATTTGGCTTCAGGACGGACCTCGTCAGAGAAGGAAACGTAGCCAACGTATTTTCCATCGACCGACACGTAAACCGTGGTTTGGTCGAGCGGATCGATGTGCTCTGATGAAACGTAAGCGGGCTTGCCGACTTTGACAATCTTGCCGTCAATGGTTGCCTGAACTCCTTCTGCAGTTGTTTCAATCACGTTTGTGGCGGCTGGAATCTTATCAGGGATGGCAGCAACCAGTGAACGGGCCAAAATATGGCTGGATTGCTGCTCGGTTCCGGCAGCGAGCGAAAGCACCTGTTCTTTGGTATAACCGTTAACGGCGTGCACTTGGTCAACCGTTAAATGCCCTTTGGTAATCGTTCCGGTCTTATCAAAGGCAAAAGTCTTAGCGTTGCCTAATTTTTCGATGATCGTTCCACTTTTAACGATAATCCCGCTTCGGCTGGCCCGGCTCATTCCGGAGACCAACGCAATTGGGGCGGCTAAAATGAGCGGACAAGGTGAGGCGACAACCAGCACTTCAGCGAAACGTACCGGATCGCCGGAAATATACCAGGCCATCCCGGCAATGATGTAGGCCATCAATGTAAATGGGACGGCGTATCGGTCGGCCATTCTGACAAAATGGGCAGGAGTGCTTTCCGCCTGCTTAACCAGTCGGATGATATTTTGGTACTGACTGTCATCGGCAGTTTTATCGGCGATCATATCAAATGATGAGTCGCCGTTGATTGCGCCGGACATGACCGTTTGGCCGACCATTTTGTCAATTGGACGAGACTCACCGGTCAGCGAGGACTCGTCCACGGTTGTAACGCCTTCAGTAATCGTCCCATCAACTGGAATGACTTCACCGGGTTTGACAACGATTCTATCGCCAACCTTTACTTGGTCAATTCGGACGTCTTCAATATTATCGCCATTAAGCAGATGAGCTGACTGTGGCGAGTTTTCCAGCAGTGACTGCAGCTCGGAATTCGCCTTGTTGGCAGCGTAATCTTCAAGTGCGTCACCACCAGTCAGCATCAACAACACGATCAGGGCAGCCCAGTATTCGCCAACTGCAATTGTGGCGATCACCGCAGTGATTGCCAGTAGGTCAACACCAAATTTTCCGGACCGCAATGTTTTGACCATGTCAATGAACATGAGTAAAGCGATCAGGGATCCGAGTGTTGAAATGACAATTTGCGCATACATTGGCAAGTTCAGAGCAAATTGCAGTATCAAGGCAATTACGCCAACCAGCAAAACGCCAATCAGCCGTGTATAGTTCGATAGTTTGTTCATAGGGAGCCCTCCAATCGTTTCTAATCTTCTATCTAGATTATAACAATTCTAAAGTAGAAAGGCGAGTTATAACTATTGTGAACTGAACATTATTAATGGATAAAAATAAAGGTCGAAGCAAAACTAACCGTTTTGCTTCGACCAGTCTGGAGGTTACTTAGCTGAATTGTGCGCTAAATAGCAGACTTCTGTTGACCCTAATCTTTATTTTGCAAGGTTACTTAATTGCTCGAAATCGGCATCGCTTAACGTTACGTTTGCTGCGGCAACGTTGTCTTCCAGATGTTCAATCGAACTGGTTCCTGGAATTGGTAGGATATTTGGTGAACGTTTCAATAACCAGGCCAAGGCAATCTGAGCTTCAGAGACGCCATACTTCTTGGCAATGGAACTCAGCGGACTGTCATTTCCAACCAGCTTTCCGGTATCCAATGGGAACCATGGTAAAAAGGCCATGTTTTGGGACTCGGCATAGTCGACCACGTCATCATCCTTGTGATTGCCAACGTTGTACAGGTTTTCAACCGCATCGATTTGTGCGTACTTTTGGGCTTCTTTAATTTGATCCACGGTGACTTGGCTCAAACCAATGTGTTTAATCTTGCCTTCATCCTGCAGCTTCTTGAGTTCGCCAACTTGCTCGGCGATTGGGAAGTGAGTGTCAATTCGGTGAAGGAAGACCAAATCTTCGTGATCAATTCCCAGGGTCATCATTGAGACTTCAACTTGCTGTCTCAAGTAATTGGGTTCACCATGTGGTGTCCAAATGCCAGGACCCTGACGTGTTTGACCAACCTTATCTGAAATGAAAATTTTGTCGCGGTTGGCAGCACCTTTCAGTCCATCGGCCAAATAACGATCAGCGAACCAAGGACCATAGGAGTCGGCTGTATCGAAGAAATTAATTCCCAGCTCAGTTGCCCGGGTCACAACATCAGCGGCATGAGCAGGATCCGAATATGGTCCCCAAGTACCCTTACCAGTTAACTGCATTGTGCCGTATCCGAGTCGGTTCACAATAAATTGGTCATCAAACTTGTATGTTCCGGCGTTTGCTGCATTAAGTTCAGTCATCAAATACACTTCTTTCTTGATGAATTATTTGATACAGAGTTATTTTCAAACTTGTGGGTTTTGATGTCAAACAAAGCGATTGTTAATTTTAGACTTTGATGACGTTAGTTTTACCAAAATTCAGAAAAGCTTTTAATTTAAGCGATTTGAATCGGCCAACGTCTTATAAAATATTGTATACTTACGTTGATAAGAGAGTTTGGGATTAGGTGTTTTTTAATTGGGAAATCCACACAGAAGGTGAAGAAGATGGCAGCGAAATATTATGGCGTTATCATGGTGAACGTTCAAGGCTTGGAACTGTTAATTGTGAATTTGAAGAGTCTGAAACCCTTGGAACACGTCAAAAAAGAGATTAATCTTGGTGATGATGTTTATCAGGACCAACCGGTCAAATATGAATCGGTTAGTCGAGTGTCCGAGGCGCTAACGGGTTTTGTTCAGATTTTGAACGATTATGGTGTGACAAATTATAAGCTATTTGGAAGTAGTGCGCTTCATCAGGCGATGAACTCAGATTTTATTGCCGATCAATTATTTCTCCATACCGGAATGACGATTGAATGGCTTTCATCTAATGAAGAGACTTATTTTCGGAATCAGAATATTTCCATTGAATTGGGAAACGATAAACAAAACGAAAAGCGGACGGTCTTTTTGGTTGGGATTACGTCTGGAAATACTGCGATTACTGAATTCAAAAAAGGCAAATTTGTGGACGCCACTAGTTTTGCCTTAGGGCCAATCAAGATTGCCGAGGATTTGCAAAGCTTGCGCCAGACTGCACCAAGTTCGATTGGGTTATTGAACGACTACATTGATTCCAAGTTGAATGATTTTTACATTGGTCATCCATCAAGTGTGGTTTCAGATGCCGCCCCAAGCAAGATTATTCTGTTGGGGTCGCTGCCGCTTCAACAACTGGTTAAAAATTATGAAAACGCTGATGTCGGAGATACTATCACTGCCAGTCAGTTTATCTCACTCGTTGACGATTTGGTCGATGCGTCCGATCAGTTCTTGATCGAGCGACTGCAGGTTTCTTCCGATTACATTCCGATGGTACTGCCGGAACTGCTGCTAACCCGACGAATTTTACGCTTAACCAACGCTGCTGAAATTGGGTTTTCCAATTCGGGAGTCGTTGATGGCTTAGTCAATCAAGCCTCAACGGAACTTGGCTACTCCAAACGTGACTTTACACCAGAAATTATCAAGATGGCCCTCAATATCTCTGGCCATTATGACGTTGAGCCGGTTCACCGAGATTTGGTAACCAAGTTTTCCCTTCACTTATTTGATCAGCTCAAGCCCCTTCATCAATTGGGGCGCCGTGAACGGATTTTGCTGCAAGTCGCTTCGATTCTCCATGATGTCGGCAATTACGTTGGGATTCATGAGCATTATTTACATTCAGAATATATTATTTTACATTCAGAAATTATTGGCTTATCCAGGGACGACATTCGCGTCATCGCTGCGATTGCCCGTTACCACAGTTCCACGACTCCCAATGAAGATCTGATTCATTTCCAGCATATCTCTGCTGAAAGCCGGCGCTTGATCTCCAAGCTTGCTGCCATCTTGCGTTTAGCTGACGCCTTAGACGATGACCGTCAGCAGAAAATCAAAAAGATTTCTGTTTCGATTAAGGAATCCAAAGTGGTCATTACCGTCTTCAGCAATGCCAATCTGGCGTATGAGAATTGGGTCTTTAACCAAAAGAGTCACTTCTTCACCGAAGCATATGGATATGAAGCCGTTCTCAAACAAAGAGGTGTAAAAGCGAAATGACAGACAAAATTGATTTTAAAAATCCCAAGTACTATAACAACCGGGAATTAAGCTGGCTGGACTTTAATGAGCGCGTCCTTGAAGAAGCACGTGACAAGAATAATCCATTGCTTGAACGGGTGAAGTTTTTGGGCATTACCCAGAGCAATCTGGACGAATGGGTCATGGTCCGGGTCGCTTCACTGGCAAAATTAGTTGAAGTTAAATGGGATGGCCGTGATTCATCCGGTCGTTCAGCCGAAGAGCAGTTACGAGACGTCAATGTTAAGGCGCATGAAATGCTGGTTCGACAATACAGTACCTTGAACCGCTCGTTATTACCTGCGCTCAGTCAGGTCGGAATTCACTTGCTGAAGGTTGGCGATTTAACGCCGCAACAGTATCAATTTATTAAGGGTTACTTTCATGATGAACTGTACCCGGTTTTGACGCCCATGGCTGACGATAGTTCACGGCCATTTCCGTTCATTAATAATGATTCATTGAACTTGTCGCTTCGCTTGAATAAAAAGGGCGATGAGGACGGCAAGACCCTGTACGCGACACTTCAAGTGCCAAGCATTTTCTCTCGGGTCGTCAAGCTTCCGGGCAATGATAATGATTTTATTTTAATTGAAGATATTATTAAGCAATTTGTTGACCAACTGTTCATCAACTATACGATTAAAGAAGTTTCGATTTTCCGCGTTATTCGGGACATGGATTTGGATGTCGCCGAAGAAGATACCTCGGATTTGCTCAAGAAGGTCCAGCAACAGCTTAAATTGCGGGAGCATGGCCAAGTCATTCGTTTGGAAGTCGATTCGACCATTAGCAACAAGCTGCGCAAGCGACTGGTTAAAGAGCTCCAGACAGCCGAAGATTCAGTGTATGAAGTTAATGGTCCGCTGGATCTGACATTTTTGAGCAAGCTTGCCGGCAAAGTGGTGGGCCACGATGACTTGAAATACCAGCCATACAAGCCATATCAACCGCAAGCACTGGATTCGGATCATAATATTTTTGATGCGATTCAAAAACACGATTGGTTGATGCAACACCCATACGATAAATTTGATTCGGTTGTGGAATTTATCCGTCAAGCCTCCATCGATAGTGAAGTGTTGGCGATTAAGATGACGCTGTATCGGGTTTCCGGTGACTCACCAATCATCAAGTACCTTGGCAGAGCAGCTCAAAATGGGAAGCAAGTGACCGTTTTGGTTGAAGTTAAGGCCCGGTTTGATGAGGAAAATAACGTTCATTGGGCCCGTCAGCTGGAAAAGATGGGCTGCCACGTTATCTATGGGCTCGTTGGGCTCAAGACCCACTCGAAGCTCTCACTGGTTGTTCGCCGGGAAGAAAATGGGATTCGCCGCTACGTTCATATGGGAACCGGGAACTACAACGACGTTACCGCCCACTTCTATACCGATTTGGGGCTCTTAACCTGCAACACGGATATTGGCATTGACGTGACGAACATTTTCAATATGTTGTCAGGATATTCTCGACCACCCTATTTCCACCAACTTCATATTTCACCAAACGGGATTCGAGAATTTATCACCGAACGATTATCCGAAGCCATTAAGCGCGCCAAGCAAGGCGAGTCGGTTCATGTTCAAATGAAGATGAATTCGTTGTCCGATCAAGACATGATTGCCAAGTTGTACGAGGCCTCCCATGCTGGGGTGGCCGTTGACTTGATTATTAGAGGAATCTGCTGCTTGAAGACTGGGATTAAAGGGGTCAGTGACAATATTACCGTTCATTCAATTGTTGGGCGATTCCTTGAGCACAGCCGGATTTATATGTTTAATTTTGATGGGGAACAGGAAGTTTATTTATCAAGTGCCGACTTGATGACTCGGAATTTAAACCGCCGAGTTGAACAACTTTTCCCAGTTCTTCAGCCCGATCTGGCGCAACGAGTAGTGGACATCTATAACACAATGTGGAATGATAATGTTAAGACTCGAACGTTGGACAAAGACGGTGTTTATAAGCGGGTTGATCGACGAGGACGTGAACCGTTGAATTCTCAAGAGCTGTTTGCTGCCGAAGCAACCAGACTGACAGAACTCCAGCAAAATGAAGCACGTCCCAAGAGTGGTGCTCAGTTCCAACCGATGATGAGCCCACAAAATCAGCCCGATCCGTTCAATGATGAAGATGGGAGCGACAACCAGTAATGGAAAATCTCGCGGTGATTGATTTAGGTTCCAACTCGGTACGAATGACGATTAGTCGTATTAGTAGTGATGGAACGTATGAGACTGTAGCTGAGGAAAAACAGTACGTCCGCTTATCGGAAAATATGGGTGCTGAAAAAATTTTGCAGCCAGAGGCGATTGAACGAACGATAACGGCTTTAAAGTCCTTTAAGGACATCTATTCCAAGTTGGATCACTTAAGGATTAAGGCAGTGGCGACGGCAGCTGTTCGCCAAGCAACCAATCAGAAGCAATTTTTAAAACGAGTTAAAAATGATATTGGAATTAATCTGGATGTCATTTCAGGATCCAAAGAAGCGTATTTTGACTATGTGGGCGTCAGCGAGACGCTGCCGGCAACCAATGCGGTGATCATCGATACCGGTGGCGCAAGTGCGGAGATCGTTTTGGTCCAAAATGGCAAGGTCAGTAACTTAATTAGTATTCCAATTGGTTCAGTGACCTTATCAGCGAAATTTGATTTGGCGGACGAGATTTCGGCCAAAGAAGTCTTTAAAGCGATGCTTTTTGTGAATAAGATTTTTCAAAGTGTCTGGTGGCTCAGAAATGGGCTGAACCTGCCGATTATCGGCTTGGGTGGCAGTAACCGGACGTTGGCTAAAATCAATCGCCGCTTTAATAACCTCCTTGATACCAATGATATCCACGGCTACCAGCTGCGAGATGACTCGATCAACGAGACGTTTGAACGGATCATCGCAATGAATTTAGAGGAACGTAAAAAGGTTCCTGGGATTAACAAGGAACGGGCTGACATTATTGTTGGTGGTTTGATTCCAGTTATTCTATTAATGAATTATTTGGATTCAGATCGAATCATGTTTTCAACCAGTGGTTTGCGTGAAGGCATTTTGTTTGAGCGATTACATGATGTGATTCAGGAAAATATTTTGTAGCATTTCGAGAGTGTGAGCATAGCGGTTAGCTTCCAGAGTATCATTGGCTTAAATGGTCGGAATTAGCCGCTTGCCAAGTAGGCTAGGCAGGCGTTCAGCCGGCCGTCGTCGAACGCTTTAGCCGAATAATATGGCAGCACCAAAAAGAGGCAGGACCAAAAGTATCAGCTTTTGGCCCTGCCTCTTTTTCTACGTTTAGTCAAGTAAAACAGTGATGCTATTAATGATTTAATAAGCCTT
>OBZA01000028.1_pt1 | contig 90458 bp, 89 predicted proteins | sample 1476871 | NCBI WGS metagenome assembly OBZA01 (sample SAMEA2580227, study PRJEB22360) | human gut metagenome | biome: human gut; feature: human-associated habitat; material: faeces | place: Denmark | collected 2008/2010
TGTGCCCACCACGTTCCGGCAATTGGCAGAAATGCCTGGAGGTCGGTGTAGGACGAACTAACTAAGCAAGTTTACACTAACTTGAACTATTTCCAGCGGGCTTAAGCTGGTCATTTTTGATTCTAGGAATCATCCTCTTTTAATCATAATTAATGAAAAGATACTAAAACGGGTGTGAAAAGGACTGTCTTTTCACACCCGTTTATAACTGCTTCATTACTTCAACATACCTGGCATCCAATCAAATTCTAAGCTTGGATCGGCATTCAGCGTCGCGTCGCCGAATTGGTGATGCTGATATTGAACATAGCCCGCAGCACCAATCATGGCACCATTATCACCGCATAACTTTAGAGGCGCTAAGATTAGTTCGGTGTCAGGGAAAGCGGCTGGTAAATCTTGTTGTAACCGTTCACGTAGCCCCTGGTTAGCTGCAACGCCACCGGCTAAGACCAATTGCTTAACTGGATATTGTTTAAGGACTCGTAACGTTTTACTCATCAGGACATCAACCACGCTAGCCTGAAAGCTAGCCGCTAAATCGTTCTTATCCAGAGTCGCGCCAATTTGATCTGCGTGATGGACCGTATTGATGAACGCACTCTTCAGCCCACTAAAACTAAAATCGTAATTATCTTCATCAATCATTGCTCGCGGAAATTTGAAAGTGTCGTGGCCTGCATGTGCCATCTCGTCAATGACTTTACCTGCCGGATATGGAACACCCAATACCCGACCGATTTTATCATAGGCTTCACCAGCCGCATCGTCACGTGTTTCACCTATAATCTCAAATTGCCCATCTGCTTGCATGTAGACCAATTCAGTATGACCGCCAGAAACTAATAGTGCCATTAGCGGAAATTCGAACGGCTTAACGAACCGAGCAGCATAAATGTGCCCAGCCATATGGTTAACTGGAATCAGCGGTAATTGGTGCGCGTATGCCACTGTCTTAGCTGCATTAACACCGACTAACAGTGCCCCCACTAGACCGGGGCCATACGTCACGGCAACAGCATCAAGGTCAGCATACGTCACGTGTGCCTCTTGAAGTGCGGCTTCAATACAAATTGTAATTTGTTCAATATGATGACGGCTGGCAACTTCAGGAACCACGCCACCAAACCGTTTGTGACTATTAATCTGCGTTGCAATCACGTTGGATAAAATCTCATGGCCATCTTTGATCACTGCCACACTAGTCTCGTCACAACTGGACTCAAACGCTAAAATCAAGTTTTGTTTTTCCACGGTTCCCATCCTTTTAATTAATCATTTTACGCATGATCCACGCATCTTCTTCGGGATCATGATAATATTCCTTACGCGTGGCAATCTGGTCAAAGCCGCATTGCTGATACAAGCGCTGGGCGGCGAGATTACTAGCCCGGACTTCTAGGAATACGGACCCTGCCGATAATTGTGCTAAGCAGGCTGTTAATAACCACCGCGCATGCCCTTGACGCTGATAGGCCGGATCAATTGCAATATTCGTAATTTCGGTCTCATCAAGCACTGTTGAGCGGCTGACAAACCCGATCAGTTCATCCTGCCACCGTAATAAATCATAGTGTACCGTTGGTAACGCCATGTCCGCCGCAAACGTCGCTTGCCGCCAAGGTGCGCCACCGGGATATGCTAATGTCGCTAACTGGTAACAAACTTGGACGGCCCGACCCGCGTCAAGCTGCGTACTGGCGACAAGCTGTCGTTCAGTCATCCGTAGCTACCGGAATACGATAAGTCATATCAATAGCATCTTCATGGTCGCCAAAATAGTACCGTTTCTTGATACCAGTCTTTTCAAACCCTAAATCGCGGTAAAGTTGTTGCGCAATCGTATTACTGTAACGAACCTCAAGGGTCACCGTTTGGTAATGCAACTTACGCGCCCGCTTCATCATGACTTGCATCATAAAATGGCCTAGTCCTTGGCCTTGAACATCAGGATGTACAGCAATATTGGTGATATGTGCATCTTGGCGGCGATCATCAAAGACACAACCACAAAAAGCGACGAGGCGATCTTCATGACGCATCACAATATAGAAACGACCGCTCTGTCGGCGAAGTTCCGTCTTAAACGCATTTTCATCCCACGGTGTCTGTCCCGCATATACGGCCCGTTCAATGGCTAGCATCTCGGGCACATCGGTAATCAGTGCGCGTGAGACATAGTAATTGACTTCGCCCACTTTAACGATGTGATTTTGAATGGCCAATACACGTTGGCGGCGTTGATTGCCACCGGTGGTCATTTTTTGAAAGTACTCCTTAAATTTTCTCAACATAGGGCGCATGTTCCTTTTCTGGGTGCTTGGCTTGCCAATCACGTTCAGCTTGCGTTAAACGCAAATAGTTCGGCACAAAGTTATGAATTTCACTCACGGGTGTCAGCGTTCGACCCATCAAACCTAGTACTACGGCTTGGGGCAAGTCAAGTTGTGGGGCTGCACGAACGAACTGCTTGGCTAACGATTGCTGCAAAGCATCCGCATATTGATCGACATCCGCGCCGACAAAGGTAATTGGTTCATCATAACTAGCTAATCGTTGGCCCCACTCGGTCACACTGATATGTTGATCAGCGATAACGGCAACTGGACGCTGGTTCTTAATCCGATATAACCCGGCAAAGATGTTGTCACGACGCGCATCAAATAACGGCGCCACTAATTGGCCTTCCGTCACAATGTTGCCAGCTAACACGGCCAAACTCGATACACCAACTAAGGCTTTATCTAATGTAAAGGCAAGTGTTTTAGCAGTCGTCACGCCAATTCGCAACCCCGTATACGACCCTGGTCCGGCAGCAACGACGATCCGGTCTAAATCAGCTGGTGCCAATTTAGCTTGAGCCATGGCTTGTTCAATAATTGGTAATAATGTACTACTGTGGTTACGGCCAACATTAGTGGTCGTTGTGGCCAAGATCTGGGTATCTTCTAATACCGCGACACTCAATGGCCGATTCGAAGTATCAATCGCCAACAACTTCATAATTTTAAAAAACTCCTCATTTTGAATTACTTCACATATCTTATCATAATTTACTTACTTTGAAAGCTTTACGGTAGTAACCAACCAATTCAATCCAGAAACAATCAACAACTATCCTGACCAGTTTCCACTCATACTTACCAATCACTGAATTGAAAACCGAATGTAAATATTATTTACATAACTTATACATATACTTCACTAATCCTTGTCCGCACATTTACAATACCTTGTTATGCTACACAAGTAACTAAAATTACTTGGAGGTAATTGGAAACTATGTCAAAAGTTAGTAAGTCATTATTAGGTCTTTCATTCATTTCGGTTTTAGGTTTAGGACTCGCAGGTTGCGCTAGCGGAACCAGTGCTAAATCTGGTGGTAGCAGTACGGATAGCAGCAAAACCATCACGGTGGTCTTCTATCCTAACGAATCAGCCAAGAGTTTTGCTGGTTCCCGTACGGCCATTAAGCAAGCAGTTGAAAAGGCAACGGGTAAGACGGTTAAATTACAAACCACGACCGACTATAACGTTGCGATCCAAGCAATTGCATCCGGCAAAGCTCAAGTCGCATACATGGGGGCTAACGGTTATATCCAAGCACACCACAAGAGCAAAGATGTTGTACCTTTTGCCGCACAATCTGATGCTAAAGGTACCTTGAAAGACGCTACTTATAACTCCTACTTAATGGTACAACAAAAAGATGCCAAAAAGTATGAAGAAAACGGTAAGTACAGTATTAAGAACGTCAAAGGCAAGAAGATGTCTTATGTTTCCAATAGTTCAACTTCAGGCTTCTTAGTACCAACGGCTGAAATCTCACGTGAATTCAACATCAAAACCGCTGACCAAGATAAATTAACTCAAAGCGGATCATTCTTTAGTAAAGTGCTCTATGGTGGCTCTCATCAGGGTTCCGCGGTCAACTTACTCAAGGGGGATGCGGATGTCGCTGCCTTTGATGATGCTGATTTAATGCCATACTTAAACGTTACCAAGAGATCATGGGACAAGGTCGGCTCAACTTTCACTGTTAAGGATAACGCCGAAGCGCCATTTACAAGTTTAGCCGGCAAGTCGGTCGTTAACATTGCCATGATGCCTGTTCAACAAGGCCCATGGGTATACAATACCAAGTCCCTCAGCAAGGATGATCAAAAGAAGATCGCCACTGAGTTCACGTCGAAGTCCTTTGCCCAAAACAAAAAGATCTTCTCTGAACCAAATGCGAAGACACCAATGATGTTCCCTAAGAAATCAGAAAAGTCCAAATTAGTTAATGTTACCGACAAGTGGTACGCGCCAACGCATAAGTTAGTAGGTTACTAAACCACGTACCATTAGTTCACAATGAAAGGATTTGCCAATGCTCAAGGTTATTCAGCTAGATAAAACATATGGTTCCAATAAGCATTCGCTCAAAGCAGTCAACTTCACAGCTAAACCGGGCGAAGTAACTGCCATCATCGGCCCGTCTGGTGCTGGTAAAACAACTATTTTACGGAGTATCAATCAGTTGATCCGCGATGATAGTGGTCAAATTTTGCTCGATGACACTGACATTCGTCAAGCGAACAAAGCTGAATTACGCAAAGTTCGTCATCATATCGGCATGATTTTCCAAAACTACAATCTGATCAGTCCGTTAACGGCCCTTGAAAATGTTCTGCATGGCCGCTTAGGCGCTAAATCAACGGTTGCTGGCATGCTCGGCCTTTACAGTAGCGCCGAAAAACAAGAGGCGCTACAACTACTCGACGAAGTAGGGTTAAAAGAATACGCCTACCAACGTTGCGATCAATTAAGTGGTGGCCAACAACAACGGGTCGGGATCGCACGGGCATTAATGCAACATCCTAAGATGATTTTATGTGATGAACCGATTGCTTCCCTAGATCCCAAATCAACGACCATTGTCATGGACATTCTACGGCGATTGGCAAAGGAAAAACAACTGATTATCCTCATTAATCTACATCAGGTCGATATCGCAATGGCGTACACCGACCATATCGTCGGCATTAACAGCGGCGCCATCGTTTTCGAAGGCGCCACTAATGAAGTTGACGACGCGGTCTTACAACACATTTATCGCCAACCTGACCAATCAACGGCGGTGGCTGCCAATGAAAACTAATCCAATGACACCGCAACGCTTTTTTCAGCAACGTCGGTTGCGATTATCAGTTGTTTTGCTCATTTTAATTGGCATCTACGTCTTATCCATGGCCCTCGTTAATTTTCAGGCGTGGGCTTCGATCAGTAAGATTCCAGCGGGCTTAATGTGGTTGTTTACCAACTTTATTCCGACAAGTCGTTCGATTTCTTATCTGGGACCGATTCTTTATCAGCTGTGGCGGACCTTGCTCGTGGCAATTTCATCAACCATGGTCGCTAGTCTCTTCGCCCTGATCTTTGCGATTCTCGGTGCTAAGACGACCACCCCAACACCTGTCCTCCGCTGGATTATTCGTTTTGGTGCTTCACTCTTACGTAATATTCCGGTGGTCGCTTGGGCGATGATTCTTCTGTTTTCTTTTAAACAGAGTGACTTTACGGGCTTCTTGGCACTGTTCTTTATGACGCTAGGCTATCTAACACGGGCCTTTACTGAAACTATTGAGGACCTCGATGCCGAAAAGCTTCAAGCACTGCAAGCCGTTGGCGCCAACTATTTCCAATGTGTCTTCTGTGGGGTGTTACCCGAAGCCGCTAGTACCTTGACTAGTTGGATTCTCTACATGATTGAAAACAACTTACGGGACGCAACCTTGGTCGGACTCTTGACGGGTACGGGTGTTGGTTTTCTCTTTGACTACTATTTTAAGGCGTTCCGCTATGACGCTGCTGGTCTAATTGTTTTGTTAATTGCGATTTTAGTCATTGTTTTAGAATTGACATCTAATCGAATTCGGAGGGCAATTGCATGATTGAAAACAGTCAACCCAAAACACAAGTACTTCAACCGTCAGCACCACCAACCCGGTCGATTTCGTTGGTGACTCGGCCCCGCAAAATCCTGCGAGCCGTTATGATTGGCCTAACGCTTATCAGTGTCTATTCATTAGTCACACTCAATAATGCCAACCTGAACATCATTGACGCTTTGCATAGCTTAGGTCTCAACCTGAATGCTATGTTCTTACACCCTAGCGTTGGTCAAGACACACTGGGGCAACTCTTACGGGCCCTAATGACTAGTGTTTCATTAGCAATGTTGACGACTTTGTTAGGAGCGCTAATCGCCTTCTTCATTGCCGTCGGTGCTGCCCGTAACTTAGCACCCAGTTGGTTAGCTACTAGTATTAAAGCAGTCATGGCCTTTATTCGTGCCATTCCAACGATTTTATGGGTGTTAATTTACTCCGTAGTCATGGGATTAGGTGCTAGTGCCGCCGTGGTCGGCTTGACCTTCCACAGTGTAGCGTACTTGGTTAAGGCTTATTCTGAAAGTATTGAAGAAACCTCACAAGATACGATTGAAGCGTTAAAGGCGAGTGGCGTGGGTTTTTGGCCGATTGTTTTTCAGGCCATTCTCCCGTCAATCATTCCAGCACTTCTTAGCTGGACGTTCATCCGGTTTGAAATTAACTTTGCCAATGCGGTCGCCGTTGGTGCTGCAGCCGGTGCTGACGATATCGGTTACTACCTCTTCATGGCTGGCAGTTTCTACTTCGATTTCCATGAAGTTGGTTTGATTGTCTACCTACTCTTGGGTGTCGCAATCGTGCTCGAACTGGTTTCTATGCGGTTACGTGGCCACTACTTAAAGAACAACTAAGTAAATTCAAAGGAGTTTTCATCAATGACAATTAAAGCAGTAATTTTTGACTGGGCCGGCACGACCATTGACTATGGCAGCCGGGCGCCCATCGTGGCTTTCCAAAAAGCCTTTGCCAACGTTGGTATTCAAATCTCTGAAGCTGAGATTCGCCAAGATATGGGACTAGATAAGTACACCCATATCCATAAAATCATGGATTTACCGGCCGTTCAAAACGACTGGCAGGCGCGTTTCCAAGTCTTACCGACTGAAGACGACTGCAATCAAATCTTTAGCAACTTCAAGGCAATCTTGCTTAGCTCCCTGACTGAATTCGGACAATTAAAGCCCGGCATGTCAGCTGTAATTGACTATTTGACCGCTCACAATATCAGCTATGGCACGACCACCGGCTATGACGCTGAAATGTTAGCCCTGGTCTTACCGATCGCAGCTAAGCAAGGCTATCGTCCCGCCGTCAACATCACTTCAGAACAAACTGGCGGTGTTGGTCGACCAGCGCCGGCAATGCTTGCGTTAGCAGCTGAACAGCTCACAGTCACCGATCCAACGACCGTCATGAAAATTGGGGATTCCGTTAATGATATCTTAGAAGGCAACAACGCCGACGCAGTCTCTGTAGGGATTATTGATGGTAGCAACATCATGGGACTTTCGGAGTTAGCCTTCAACGCCCTTAGCCCCGCCGAACAAGCTGAACGACGAGCCCACGTCACTGCCGCTTATCAACGCGCTGGTGCCGATTACATTTTACAATCGATGGCTGAATTACCGGCATTGCTTGATCAAATCAATCAACCGGTTGCCACTGATCATTAGCAGACAAGGAGCCCGATTTTTATGAAACAACCTTATTTACTCCTAACACCCGGTCCACTCAGTACGACTGCCAGTGTTAAGGACGCAATGCAAATTGATTATTGTACTTGGGATAGTGACTATCGGCACGTCACCGAAACCATTCGGCAACAAATCTTAGCTATGGCCCAAGCCAATCCAGAAAACTATACGACCGTCCTACTACAAGGAAGCGGCAGTTTTGGTGTTGAGGCCACCATTGGCACAGCAGTACCACGGACCGATGCAACTTTAATGATTGCCATTAACGGCGCATATGGGCATCGGATCAGTCAAATTGCAGAATATTACGATATTCCACATATCGACGTTGTGTTCAACGAAGATGAAGCCGTCGATCCGGTTCGGATTGAAGCAACCTTAGCTGATCATCCGGAGATTACCCACTTCGCAACCGTTCATAGCGAAACGACAACTGGGATTCTCAACCCAATCGAAGCCTTAATGCCTATCATGCATGAACACGAGATCGTAACGATCATCGATGCCATGTCCAGTTTAGGTGGCGTCCCGATTAGCATTGATGAATTGGATTGTGACTACTTGATTAGTAGTGCCAACAAGTGTGTGCAAGGCGTGCCCGGTTTTGCGTTCATTATTGCAAAACAAGCGACCTTGGCCCACACTGCTGACAACGCTCGTTCACTTTGTCTAGATCTCTACGACCAATGGCAAGCCATGACCAAGCAACCAGGAAAATGGCGCTTCACTTCGCCAACCCACGTGGTACATGCCTTTGCGCAAGCACTCATTGAATTGCAAGCAGAAGGCGGCGTGACACCACGCTACCAACGTTACCATGCTAGTCAACAACTCCTTAGCGACGGCTTACAAGCGCTAGGTTTTGAATTAGTGATTGATCCAGCCATTCAAGGGCCCATCATTACGTCATTCAAATACCCGAACGTCGACTTTGATTTTGCTGACTTCTATCAGTTCATCAAGCAACGCGGCTTCGTCATTTATCCTGGGAAGGTTTCAAATATCCCTAGCTTCAGAATTGGTACCATCGGTGATGTTGATACAACTGATATTCAACGACTCTTAACAATTATCGGTGATTATCAACAACTTCACCGCTAACTGCATTGATCAATCTAAAAGGTGCGTGCCAAGGACTCAATCCTGACATGCACCTTTTTTGACGACCACAAAAGCGGCTTTGAAATCTATTGACGAGATTTCAAAGCCGCTTTCAATTATCAGCTAACCGATACTAGTCACGATCATCGTAGCCATTGGGATGCTTCTGCGTCCAAGCCCACGCTGTTTCAATAATATCGTTAACATTGTCATAATTTGGTTGCCAACCTAGCACGTCACGCGCCTTATCACTCGCCGCAACCAATGAGTCTGGATCACCAGGCCGCCGTGGTGCTAGCTTAGCTGGAATTGGTTGCCCGGTAACTTCACGAGCAGCCGCTAACATTTGTTTGTTAGAGAAACCAGTTGAAGAACCCAGGTTAAAGGCATTGCTGTCATTTCCTGCAGCCAAGTACTTCAAAGCCAAGATATGTGCATCAGCTAAGTCGACAACATGCACATAGTCACGCACATTCGTCCCATCCGGCGTATTATAGTCATCGCCGAAGATTTTAAGTTCATCGCGTTTTCCTTGCGCAACTTGTAAAATGATTGGAACCAGATGTGTTTCGGGGCCATGATCTTCGCCAATACTGCCATCTGGCTTGGCACCCGCAACGTTAAAGTAACGTAACGCGACAAACTTAATGCCATAGGCGACGTCCGCCCAGTGCATAATCTGTTCCATCATTAACTTGCTGGCGCCATACGGGTTGATTGGTAACTGTGGATCAGTTTCTTTAATTGGAATCTGCTTAGGTGTCCCATAAGTAGCGGCCGTTGATGAGAAGACGATTTGCTTCACATTATGGGCCTGCATCGTTTCAAGTAACGTGATCATCCCACCAGTATTGTTATCAAAGTACTTCAGTGGCTTACTCATTGATTCTGGTACGATTGAAAAGGCGGCAAAATGCACGACAGCTTCAATATCCTCAGTATCAAAAACGTGATTCAAAAAATCCGCATCCCGCAAATCACCCTGATAAAACTTGGCCGCCGAATTAACAGCAGCACGGTGTCCCGTGACCAAATTATCAACGACCACGACGTCCGTACCGTGTTCTACTAACCGATCAACCATGTGAGAACCAATGTAGCCAGCTCCCCCTAAAACTAAAATTGACATAATGAACCTCCCCTGTATGGATGTATTAATCATAGCATACTGAATCGCTAGCGACTCTAATAAAAACGTGCGTTCTAATCGACCAAGTCGCTCATGACCACATCATTAACACACTAGTGTAAATACCAACCCAGCAAATTACTGAATCGGCTCTGGTAAAGTCCGCCATTGAATCGTGACCTCACAACACTTCTCATCATCAACTTCGATCAAATGACTCGTCGTGACCTGATCGGCCACTTCGCTCGGTAAGATGTTCGCATGAGCAGTCACCGTTTGCCCGTACTTGACTTCATTTTCATAGCGAACGTCAACGTGAACTAAATCATGTTGAAGCAAGAACGTCGCGGGTAGCGTATCTACGAGCCAATCAAAATAGTGTGCATTATTAACATGCCGGTTGGGATCAATGTCAAAGAAGCGGACATGGTACGGCTTCGTAATCGTTGTATCGGTCGCTTCAAAACTAATCGGTCGTGGCAAGCGCGGAATACGCTTGACGACTTCCGACTGATACGGCGCGACCAGTTCTGGTAAAATTTTTACGATTCGCCGGGTCGTTTGACTCATCATGACCCAGATACTCGTAATATAGGCCAACTGTTGACCATCTGCGTCCCGAATCCAAAATTCACGGTAAGCAAAATATGGATTATAAGCACTACCCCGAACGGCAATCGTAACGACTTCGTCTTGGCGGGGCATCCGTGTAATATCGATGGCATATTGCGTGACGACCCAACCGACACCATGGCTTTGCACCATTTCCGTCGTTAAACCAAGGGCGTCGCTTTGATCCTCTGATGCCAGTACAGCAATATCAATTAATGTCGTTAAGGTTGCGCGACCAGTGCGGTCACATTCATAATACGTAATCCGGTGCTGTTCACTGTAAAGACTCGCATTTGCGCCTAAAGTTGCCATTCATCAAGACTCCTCATCGTTGGTATTTAGTTCATGAAATTGATTATAAACGCTTTGCCGGGGAATATTTCGTCGCTTCGCAATCGTCTTAATGGCCACGTTGGGCTTATCTCCGGCTGCAATCAACGCTTCGACTTGGGCTTTGACTGGCAACTGTGCCAATTCATCCGTTGTTTCTGGTTCATCCTTATCCGGATTACCACCGATCAAAAGGACAAATTCGCCCTTTAACTGATGATCCTGCGCCCACGTCACCATTTCAGCCAAGGTTCCACGCGCGAATTCCTCGTAACGCTTAGTCAATTCCCGGCACGCCACAATTGGCCGCGTCCCTTCACAGACGGTCGCTAGGAGGGTCAAGGTCTTGGCAACACGGAATGGCGATTCGTACAAGACCACTGTTTCATGTCGCCGAGCCAATTTAGCCAAATCAGCTTTTTGTTCATTCTTCTTACGCGGTAAAAAGCCGTAGAAATAAAATGGCTGTGGCACTAGGCCAGAAGCAATCAGCGCAGTCAGGCCGGCATTGGCACCTGGTAGTGGCACGACTGGAATATTCGCGGCAATGCAGGCTGCCACAAGTTCTTTGCCGGGATCACTGATTGACGGCATCCCCGCATCGCTAACTTGTGCTAAGTTAACGCCCGTCTGTAATTTTTCAATTAACTGGGGAATCCGTTCTTGGGTGTTATGTTCATGAAAGCTAATTTGTTTCGTTGTAATTTCAAAATGATTCAATAACTTTTGGGTATTCCGGGTATCTTCTGCGGCAATTAGGTCAACCGTTTTAAGCATCGCCACTGCCCGATAAGTCATATCCTGTAAGTTGCCAATTGGCGTCGGTACTAAGTACAAGGTCCCGATACCCGCATGATCTGCAAAACTTTGTTGTGTTTCCAAAACGTCCTCCTAACAATCCTCTCGACCGTGACTTGTTCCTATGAGTGACTCGTGGTGAAAAGCACAAAAAGTCTGGGACTACTCCCAGACTTTTTCGACTATGCGCGTTCACGTTCACCATAAATGACTTCCAAACAAAAAACGCAGGATTCGTCATCGTCACGCCGTTTGCCGTAAAACTGGTTGCAGACGTGGAAGCCCTCATCATAGAGTTTTTCCAAGTTTTGCCGTGACTTTGAGAGCGTGGTCGTGCTAGCCGCTTTTTTCGGCAATTCATTTTCAATTTCGACCATGTGTTCACGTAAATGTTCATTTTCAATGACCAATTCCGCGTTTTTCTCTAACACCGTTGTCATATCGGCGCGTAACTTAGCCATTTTGTCTAGCATTTGTTGCATCTGTTGTTCCATTTCACCGAAACTATCGTATAAATCACGCTTATCCACGCGCTCACCCTCGTTTTCCTTTATTTAAGCGTTTGTTTGAAAAATCGGCCATAACTTTAACGTTAAGCCTTCTAAGACATTTTGAAAACTAATATTGCTAGCTAGCTGGCGCTTGGCCGTTAAAGCTAGTTCTGTCGCCGCAATCAACTGCTCATCGCTGACTTCAGCCGTTAACCCGGCCAATTCTTTTTGGTACTGACCAAAGGTTAACGCTGTCGTTGCCACCTCAAAATGTAATTGCAATAGATCTTGGAACAAGGCCGCAATTAAATCCAACATAACCAGCTGATGGTCAGCGTCCTTAGCCAAACCAACTAAATTGACCTGCACAGCCACAAAACTCCGTGGGTCACCCTTAACAGCCTGGTCAAACCACCGCCACAATGCTTGCGCAGCTTGTGGTAACCAATCATCCGTTAGCAACGCCTGCGCCTGGGTCACGCTATTTGTCAGGCCCCGTAACATCTGTGCTTGGTTTGGCGCAATCCCGGCCTGTTCAAACGTCTGCTGTAACGCCTGCGCATTTAATGGTGGGAATTCGATCACCTGGGTTCGTGAAATAATCGTTGGTAGCATCAGTTGCTTATTAGTCGTTAATAACAAGGCCGTGACGTTACCACTTGGCTCCTCAATAAACTTCAATAAGCTATTGGCAGCACTCGCTGTCATCTTCTCCGCATCATTAATGATGAACAGTTTCCGGTTACCTTCGACCGCACTCTTAGAGAATTCAGCTTTTAAGTAACGAACCTGATCAACGTGAATTCGCTGACCCTCGGGAGCCACTGTCACAATATCAGGGTGCGACCCATTAGCAATCCGGACGCACTCCTCACAAGTGCCATCTGGTTCACCATCATTAATATGCAGGCAGAACAACCGTTGCGCAATCCAATGGGCCAGTTCTGGTTGTCCAGCGCCTTCCATCCCCGCGAATAAGTACGCGTGGGCCAGATGGTTCTGGGCGATGATGTGTTTAAATGCCGCTAATAAGCGGGGCTGTTTCGCCGCTAACGTTTGCGCAAATGACTCGGTTGTTGCCATTAATAATCATCCTTCATTAAAATTGGTGAAATTGTTCAATTGGTAGAACAAAGACCGTGGCGCCACCGACTTGAACTTCAACTGGATAGGCAGCTGCGCCATCCATCGTCACGTCTAGATTGACTGGTGGTGTCATAAACTGTTCCCGCGCATGACTCGTTTCTTTAATCATGGCTAAAACTTCATCCACACGGTCATCATCAATACCGATCATAAAAGTGGTATTACCTGAACGTAGGAAGCCCCCCGTCGTTGAGAGCTTCGTGGCCCGAACATTGGCTTCAATGAACTGGCTGCTCAACCGGTTACTGTCCTTATCTTGAACGATTGCAATAATTAATTTCATTGGTCTTCCCCTCCCTTGGATGCCACATAAGTCGGTAACTGTGACGCCATAATCTCTAAGGCCTGCGTCACAACTTGGTCCAATGGCTGACTTGCATCGACGCGCTTGATACGGTCAGGATGATCAGCCAGTAATCTCAAATACGCTGCTTGCACCCGGTGATGAAAACTTAAGGCTTCCACGTCCAAGCGATTAATTTCATTTTGGCGATGTTGTTGAATGCGGTTTAATCCAACGGCAGCATCTACGTCAAAATACAACGTTAAATCTGCGGTTAACCCCGCGGTCGCGAACTGATTCATATCATAAACCGCTTGTTCCCCAATACCACGACCGGCCCCCTGATAAGCGACCGAGCTATCGATGTAGCGATCACACAAGACAAGTTGGTCGTTCTGCAATGCTGGTTGAATGGTTTGGACGATATGTTGTCGCCGTGCTGCCGCATAGAGTAACGCTTCCGTACGGTCGTCCATCGCCGTATTATGACGGTCTAAAATGATTTTTCGAATTGCTTCTGAGATTTGATTCCCGCCCGGTTCACGCGTCACAACTAAGCGATCCCCTAATTGTGGCTGTAATTTGGCCACAATCGCGTTTAAAGCTGACGTTTTGCCGGCACCGTCTGGCCCTTCAAAAGTAACTAATTTTCCTGTCAACATTCCCAATCCCATCTATTTTCTTATATGTAGCAATTGTACTTGATTTTTGAGTACCTGTCTAATACGGTTACCACTAGTGAGGGTACTTTTTCACGATTTTTACGTGGGTCGGCTACTACCAATTGTGGTTTTAATGATTTATTCGGTGAATTGCTAAAAAGTTATTAGGTAGTACTACCCACGATTGATAAATATCGATTTTAGTTTGTTATTCATTAGTAGATACACATCTTCTATTCCAATTGCCGCACCTAGCATGTCTTAATCACAATGCATGACAGATTAACTGGTAAAATAATGCTAGGGTTCTAAATCAAAAACGCACGCCGTAGATTTACAAAAATCAACGACGTGCGTCTTTATTTTGAAACAAGTTATCTCTTAAATCACTAACAGTCTATTTATCAATGACCGAGCGCTGAATCGTCTGCCCATGAACTTGACGTAAACGTGCTTCACGATACAGATATAAATACTTAGCACGCGCTAAGGCGGTCTGCGTAACTAGTTCACTCGTATTATTATCATAGACCGCTTCTTGGTTCTGCTTCGCACGGTCCCAGTCCAACTTAGCGGCATTCAGGGTCGACAATAACTGTTCATCAAAAACTTCCTTGGGATGCTTGATCTTCTGTTTACGTTTAAACATGGTGGCACCTCCAATTACATTTCTTGGCGACCTTCAACTGCTTTGAATAAGGTCATTTCATCCGCATATTGAATATCACTACCAACCGACAAGCCATGCGCCAATCGGGTCACTTTGATCCCCGCCGGCTTAACTAACCGCGAGATGTACATCGCTGTTGCTTCACCTTCAGGCGTGGCATTGGTGGCAATAATGACTTCCTTGATGGCTTCATTTTGCTGTAGCCGTTTCAATAAACTGGCAATGTTGATATCTTCCGGACCTTTGCCATCAATGGGTGACAATACCCCATGTAAGACGTGATACAGCCCGTTGTATTCCTTAATCTTTTCCATTGCCATGACATCCTTGGCCTCTTCAACAACCAGAACGGTGCTTTGATCACGCGACTTATCCTTACAAATCACACACGGATCATCTTCGGTGATATTACCGCAAATACTACAAAAATGCAGGTCCCGTTTGGCCGCAATCAGCGACTTAGCGAACTCGGTGACGTCATCACCGTTCATATCAATTGTATAAAACGCCAGCCGCGTCGCAGTCTTGCCACCAATGCCGGGCAACTTCATATAACTATCAATCAACTTAGCAATTGGTTCTGGATACTGCATGTACTTACCTCGTTTTTACTGTAATCCCTTAGTATATTTTCCCATCGTACTTTGTGTCTGTTCATCGACCTTAGTCAACGCGTCGTTCACCGCAGCAACGACTAAGTCCTGTAACATATCCACATCATCAGGATCAACAGCATCAGGGTTAATCGTAATATCCTTCATCTTCTTATCACCAGTAAAAGTGACTTTGACCATGTCGTCTGGCGCCGCACCCGTGAAGGTTTGTTCATTTAAAGCCGCTTGTTCGGCTGTCATTTGCGCCTGCATCTTCTTCATTTGTTTCATCATACTTTGCATATTGCCCATTCCACGCATCATAATTATCAGTTCCTTTCGTCTTTAGTCCGGCTGTACTTCAACTAAATCACCGAACATGTTCTTAGCTTCTTCAACGACCGGTTCTTTGGCCGGTGCTTGTTGCTCTGATGTTGCACCTCCTGGCTGGTGAGTGGCCAAATAATCCTTACGAATTTGTGGCCACTGTTCTTTAGGCACACAGACAATCTTGGGTGCCTGTCCCATCAGCCGATCCAAACCATTTCCGAGTGCATCGATCAAGGTCTGGTCATCAATCGCTTTTTGATAAACAAACGCATAGTCAAACGCAACCACAACACCTTCTGAACTGGCCGCAACTGGTTGGGCCACGTGCATTAGGGCCCGCTGCGTCACACTCAAAATATTCATCAAATCAGTCCAAACATCGCGCACCTTAATGAGATCATTCTTCGTTGCCGCTCCCAGAATAGGATAAATCTGACTGACATTAACCTTCTTAACAACCGGGCCATTACTCGACCGCGGCTTAGCCGGTGCAGGTTTAGTGACACTACCACCTTGAGAACGTAACGTTTTGACCTCGCTTTGTAACTGTTCAACTTGTTGTGCCAGTTTATGCACAGTGGGATCTTCAGGATTGACCGTTGCCGCATCTACCGGTTGAACGGCCGCTTGACCATCCAACTGAGCTAGCTTGACCGTCAACACTTCTAAATAAACGTCGGGGTGCGTCGTGAACCGCATTTGTTGTTGAATATCGTTCAACGTCTTGACCATTTGGTACAGGACTTCAGCATCGATTTGCTTGGCAAATGCTTCAAATTGTTGATCATCCTCGCCCATCGCCACACTATCGACCATTTCAGGGGCCTGTTGATAGAGTAACACGTCACGCGTATAACTGATCAAATCTTCAATGAAACGGTTCGCATCTTTACCTTCTTGTAAGATTTGTCGCATCGTCTCTAGTGCCGGCTTCGTATCATGGTCGGTGACCTCACTGACATAGTTAGCCAGCAACTGCTTGGTCACACTTCCCGTCACCATTAACGCATCATCCAACGTAACCGTGTTATCCCCAAACGAAATTACTTGATCCAGAATACTTAAAGCATCCCGCATTCCACCTTCAGCAGCCGCTGCAATGACGCGTAGCGCTTTTTCATCATAGGTCACATCCTTCTCATTGAGGATGTACACCATCCGATCGTAGCTATCCTTAGCCGTAATCCGCCGAAAATCAAACCGTTGCGTCCGTGAAATAATCGTTAATGGAATCTTATGGGGCTCCGTTGTCGCTAAGATAAATATAACGTTAGCTGGGGGTTCTTCTAGCGTTTTGAGCAACGCATTAAACGCGCCAGTCGATAACATATGAACTTCATCAATAATGTAGACTTTATAGTCCGCTTGCGTTGGGGCATACTTCGCTTTGTCCCGAATATCACGAATCTCTTCCACACCATTATTAGAAGCCGCATCAATTTCGATGACATCATTTAGTTGCCCCTTGGTAATCGCCGTACAAGTCTCACATTCATTGCAAGGTTCCCCATCAACAAGATGGTGACAGTTGATTGCCTTGGCAAAAATCTTCGCTGCCGACGTTTTCCCAGTTCCCCGGGGACCGGTAAACAGATACGCATGACTCGTCTGGTGGGTCATAATGGCATTTTTTAGTGTCTGGGTAATCATCTGTTGCCCGACAATCTCATCAAAGCGTTGGGGACGCCAAACCCGATATAGTGCCCGATACATGCGATTCTTCCTTTCTTACATCAGTCATACTTTGGTTATCATTACTTATTATAAGCCATTGTTTAAACGTCCTGAACAGTTAGCTTCCTGGTTGTGCTGCTTCCACTAACGATCAGTGTCGGTTATGCAAATTAAGCATCTAAGCGCACTTGCCAACGAGTCGATGCCCAGGCCTTTAACCACCTTTGTTAGGCGTTTGGTTATTCCTTCAACAAGCAGTGGCTTTAACTATCAGCCTGAAAAGCATCACCCAAATAACGTATTACTACTATAATAATAGGTAAATAAAAATAAACCAACCTATCAGCACGTTCAAAACTAGCACTCAATATTTAATTTAAATAAAAAGCTCTCAACCGAATGGCTAAGAGCTGTTACATTTCATAAAAACAAAAGGCACAAGATGAAGCAAACTTAGTGCTGCTTCCTTCCGGACCTGACACGATTCGTAAATCCACCCTTGCCTTTTGGCCTTGCGGCAAATACTATAATACATGATTTGCGCCACAATTACCAGCCATCGGCTTAATTTTTTTCAGCAGCTTCACGTCGTGCTTTTTTAGCCGCCTTTTTCCGTTTACGAATCCCACGGAAGAAGTTTTCCAACATCTCGCCGGCCGGACGTGCCAAGATGCGTTCATGAACCGTTACTTGATGATTTAACCGGGTATCATCCATCACCTGATACAAACTACGAACGGCGCCAGCCTTGGGATCACGGGCACCAAAGTAGAGTTCAGGTAGCCGTGCATTAATAATAGCCCCACTACACATCAAACATGGTTCCAAGGTGACATATAGCTGACAATCGGCTAATCGCCAACTATGCAAATATTCGCAAGCTTCCTGAATCGCAATAATTTCCGCGTGCATCGTTGCATCCTGACCATGCTCCCGTAAATTGTGACCACGGCCAATAATTTCACCCTGGTGAACGATCACGGCCCCAATCGGCACTTCGCCAATTAAGTAGGCCATCCGCGCTTCATGTAATGCTTCTTGCATCCAGTCTTCCGCTGTTGGTTCCGTCACGACTATCCCTCCTTTACACTTTGTAGGATGTAATACCCTTTGTCCTTCTTAATCACCTGACAATTACCAAAGGTCGTTTGCATCAATTTCTTCGCAGATGGTGCGCCCTGCTTTTTCTGTAAAACGACGGTGAGTGTTCCACCAACGACTAGCCGTGAAACGGCCCCCGTTAACATCGCATCCACCACTGCCTTACCTGCGCGCACCGGTGGGTTGGTGACAATCGCCGCGTAATTAGTCGCGGTCACTTGTTGATAGACATCAGACGTAAAAATATTGGTATTCGTAATTTGGTTCAAAGCAACATTTTTACGCGCTAAGCTTAGCGCTAACTCGTTCACATCGACCATATCAACCGTTCGTTCGGGTGATTGATACGCGAGCGCCATCCCAATGGGACCATATCCGGTTCCCAAATCTAGCATTGGGCCCGCTGGCAAATCAGTTGGATCAAACGCTGCAAGTAGTGTTCGTGAGCCGTAATCCACGGTACGCTTGGAGAAGACACCGTTGTCCGTCGTAAATTTAAACGAGTGATTAAAAATTTCAAAATTCCATTGCTTTTCATCATGCACAATATCCGGATTGTGTGTATAATAATAGTTGGTCATATTTATTTTCCTCTAAATTTCTGGTCTATATCTATGATAACTGATTCAGCGAGTGAACCACAAATAATTTAAAAAACTTTTTAGTCGGTTAAAAGCTGACACTAGCACAACATCTAGGGCTTGTGATTTTTACCACACCCTAGATGTTGTGTTTTTTGATTGTTTTTTTCACCACATGTTGTATACTAAATTTATCAGAAAAACGAGTTAGGATGATGAAAAATGAAAAAAGTTACTGTATTTACTAAAAACAACTGCATGCAATGCAAGATGACTAAGAAGTTCCTCACGGCGCACAATATTGCCTTTGAAGAGAAGAACATCAATACGAATCCTGAATACGTCGATTACCTGAAGAATCAAGGTTTCCATGCTGTTCCGGTCGTTGAAATCAATGGCGAAGACAGCATTGCCGGCTTCCGTCCTGATGCTTTAAAACAATTAGCTGTTTAGTTTGTTCACGCTTTTTTGCGTGGTTACATAGCTGGTTTACCCTTTAAAATATGATAAACGACCCACAATCATCAACCTACTGATTGTGGGTCGTCGATTTTGCCAGCCACAATTATACTGATAGAAAGAGGATTCCTTATGACCTTAAAAGATTTAAAAGACGTCACGTATTACGACTTAAATAATGAGATCAATATTCCCGTTAACAATCAGATTCCGCTCAACAAGGATCAGGAGGCACTTGCCGCTTTCCTTGAACAAAATGTTGAACCGAACACGATGAAATTTGATAGTCTTAAGGCGCGCTTTGACTACCTACGTGAACACGACTATTTGGAAACCCCTGCCATTGATAAGTATGATTTTAGCTTTATCGAAAAACTTTACGATTACTTGCGGTCGCAAGACTTCCACTTCAAGACGTTTATGGCGGCTTACAAATTTTATGCCCAATACGCCTTAAAGACGGATGATGGCGACTATTACTTGGAAAACTTTATTGACCGTGTGGCAATGAACGCCCTCTACTTTGCTGATGGTAATGAAGACTTGGCGATGGACCTGGCCGACGAAATCGTTCACCAACGTTATCAACCAGCCACCCCCAGTTTTCTCAATGCTGGCCGGGCCCGGCGTGGTGAATTGATTTCTTGCTTCTTGATTCAATCGACCGATGATATGAACTCAATCGGCCGGACGATTAACTCCGCGTTACAACTTTCTCGGATCGGTGGCGGGGTCGGTATTAACCTCAGCAACTTACGGGGTGCCGGTGATCCAATCAAGCATATCGATGGCGCTGCTAGTGGGGTCGTACCCGTCATGAAATTATTAGAAGACAGTTTCTCCTACTCTAACCAATTAGGTCAACGTCAAGGTGCCGGGGTCGTTTACCTTAGTGTCTTTCATCCAGATATTATTGCCTTTCTTTCTGCTAAGAAGGAAAACGCCGACGAAAAGATTCGGCTCAAGACGCTTTCACTCGGTGTCACCGTACCCGACAAGTTTTACGAGTTGATCAAGGCTGACGCTGATATGTATCTCTTCAGTCCTTACGGCGTTGAACGCGAATACGGGGTACCGTTCTCATATGTCGATATCACCAAAGAATACGACAATATGGTTAAGAACCCGAACATCCGTAAAACTAAGATCAAGGCGCGTGACCTTGAAAATGAAATCAGCAAGTTACAACAAGAATCTGGCTACCCATACGTCGTCAACATTGATACCGCGAACCGCGAAAATCCTATCGACGGTAAAATTGTGATGAGTAACTTGTGCTCAGAAGTGATGCAAGTGCAAACCCCATCATTAATTGATGACCAACAACAGTATGAGAAATTGGGAACTGATATTAGTTGTAACCTTGGTTCGACTAACATTGTTAACTTAATGACCTCTCCAGACTTTGGACATTCTGTTGAAGCCATGGTGCGCGCGTTAACTTTTGTTACTGACCACTCTAACGTCGACGTCGTTCCTTCCATCCAAAAAGGGAACCGTCAAGCCCATACCATTGGGTTAGGTGCCATGGGGCTCCATGCCTTTTTCGCGAAGAATCAGATGGAATACGGCAGTAAAGAAGCCGTTGACTTTACCAATATCTACTTCTTACTCTTAAACTACTGGACCTTAAAAGCTTCTAACGAAATTGCGCGTGAACGTCACGAAACCTTCGTTAACTTTGAAAAATCCAAGTATGCCGATGGTTCTTACTTTGACAAGTACACCACCCAAGATTGGCAACCAAAATATGACAAGACCACTGCACTGTTTGACGGTATCTTCATTCCAACCAAAGCTGATTGGGAAGCCCTCAAAGAAGCCGTTATGCGTGATGGCCTCTATCATCAAAACCGGATGGCTGTCGCCCCAAATGGGTCAATCTCGTACATCAACGATACGACTGCCAGCCTACACCCAATCATCAACCGGGTCGAAGAACGACAAGAAAAGAAAATTGGTAAGATTTATTATCCCGCTCCTTACCTATCTAATGATACAATTAACTATTATAAGTCAGCATACGATACTGATATGCGTAAAGTTATCGATGTCTATGCGGCTGCTCAACAACACGTTGACCAAGGAATGAGCTTGACCCTCTTCATGCGGTCAACTATTCCAGCTGGCTTATACGAATGGAAAGATGGTCGCACTGATAAGATGACCACGCGGGACTTAAACATTTTACGGAACTACGCCTACCGCAAAGGGATCAAATCGATTTATTATATTCGGACCTTTACGGATGACGATGGCGAAGTCGGTGTTAACGAATGTGAAAGCTGCGTAATTTAGTATCTTAGATCTTTAGGAGGATAACAAATGGCAACAGACTTGGCTTACTACCAAAAACTGCTCAGTAATGGCAACTATAAGGCAATTAACTGGGATCGAGTTTCAGATGCAATTGATAAAAGTACTTGGGAAAAGTTAACCGAACAATTTTGGTTAGACACCCGGATTCCAGTTTCCAACGACATGGCAGACTGGCGTGAATTAGATGATGATCACCGGTGGGTCGTGGGACACGTTTTCGGCGGTTTGACGCTGCTGGATACGTTACAATCACAAGACGGTCTGCAAGCACTTCGCCGCAACGTCTTAACTTCACATGAAACGGCCGTACTAAATAACATCCAATTCATGGAATCTGTTCATGCAAAGAGTTATTCAACAATTTTTGAAACATTAAATACGCCGGACGAAATTAATGAAATTTTTGACTGGAGTGACAGTGAAGAATTCTTGCAAGCAAAAGCCCAATGGATCTACAAGCTTTACGATAACATCGACGAAGATCCATTGAAACAAAAAGTTGCGAACGTCTTTTTGGAAACTTTCTTGTTCTATTCTGGTTTCTATACGCCACTGTACTACTTGGGCCACAATCAATTGCCAAACGTTGCCGAAATCATTAAATTGATTTTGCGGGACGAAAGTGTCCATGGCACTTACATTGGTTATAAGTTCCAATTAGGCTTCAAAGACCGTTCTGAAAAGCAGCAGGCAGAATTTAAAGACTGGATGTTCGATTTCTTATACAAACTCTATGAGAATGAAGAAAACTACATTCATTTAGTTTACGATCAAATTGGTTGGTCTGATGAAGTCTTGACTTTTAGTCGTTATAACGCCAACAAAGCCTTGATGAATCTCGGCCAAGATGCCCTCTTCCCAGATACTGCGGAAGACGTTAACCCGGTCGTCATGAACGGGATTTCAACGGGGACTTCTAACCATGACTTCTTCTCACAAGTTGGGAATGGTTACCGCTTGGGTCAAGTTGAAGCAATGCAAGACACCGACTACGATATTGGTAATCCAGACGATTAATCAACACGTTAGTTCACAAAAATGCGGCGCCTATCCGGGCCGCATTTTTGCTAGAAAATTTTATCTTGGGGGTAGTTTAGAATGGCAATTCATAATATCTGTGTTTTTTGTGGGTCTAATTCTGGTTTAGATCCCGCATTTAGTGACAAAACGGTGGCACTCGGTCAATACTTGGCCGCTAATGATTACCAACTCGTCTATGGCGGTGGCGACCATGGTTTAATGGGGAAAGTCGCCAAAGCAACTATGGATGCTGGTGGCCGCGTTATCGGGATTATCCCGCATTTTCTGGTCGCAAGAGAACTTGCATTTAAGGACGTCACGACTTTTATCGAAACGCGCACGATGACCGAACGCAAGGAAAAGATGCTTCACCTCGCTGACGCCTTTATCGTTTTACCTGGCGGGTTTGGCACCTTTGAAGAATTCTTACAAATGTTATCTTGGAGTCAAATGGATATTCACCAAAAGCCGATTGCGCTCTACAACATCGACGGCTTCTACGACGATCTAGTCGCCATGCTACAAAAGACCGCCGATTTAGGGTTTGCCCCCGAGGCTAACCTCGACCTATTCATTAATGGGCATGATCTTGATGAAATTTTCGCTGGTTTCCATGATTTCAAACATGTGTTACCGCCTAAGTATACGAACTAAATAATCTAGCCTACGCAAAACAGCTCTAGTGCTTCTGCCACAATTAGTTCAGCCCTCATCATATTAGTCGGCTGAATTCTAAAGTCATCATAAAATGCCCCATCATTGCTTCTCGCAGTGATGGGGCATTTTGCTATGTCATTAACGATACTTACTTTATGACATACTATTCAGTTATTTCAATCGTTTCAACAACCATACTGGCCGGTGCCGCTCAGACTTGTGTACCCGGGTATTAACGACTTGTAGCAATTGTAAAATGGTGAAGATTAGTGAATTACGTTTTCGGTACGCAATGTACTTCGGTTCCCACTCAGTCACATACTTCTCTTTGTACGACCGTAATCCCTGAAAACCATATAACTGGTAGCCATATTCGTAAATTAAATGAGCAATTTTTTCTTGAATAAAACTGTAGCGTGAAACCCCTACACCGGATAATGGTGCCATTCCCATATTGAAATAAGCATAGCCATCGTCACGCGCCTGTTCAAATAGGTGCACAAAGACCGTGTCCATAATGCCGGATGGCGCCGATTTGCTTGACCGCATTAAGTCAATTGAAGTCGTCTGATGATTTCCCTGCGGCATAATATTCGCAAACGCGACAATTCGGTGGTCAGGATCATAAACGACCGCTACGGGTGCCTGATTGAGATACTGCTCATCAAAAAATCCGAGCGAGAATCCTTTTTCCGTCTCACCTGCTAACCAACTATCCGAAACGGCTCGTAATTCAGCCATAACGTCGGCACTGAACGGTGGCTGCAAGATGGCAAACTCATAGTGATCACGGGTAAACTTATTCATTAGGGCCCGCTCACCCCGTAGCCGTTTACCAGCCAAACTAAAGTCTGCCAATTTAACGTGCCCTTCTTCACCAGTTTTGATAAAGTCAAAGCCCATTTCGTGTAGGCGCATCGTCAGCATCTCACTAATTTCGTAAAAGACTAGCGAGCAACCGTCACTATCTGCGTCATCCAATAACTGTTCCAAGGCAGTTTGTAATACCGCTTGATTACCGAATGGCTCTCCCATAATAATCAGTTTATCGGCCTTCTGTTGGTATAAGAAAATCAGTTGATCGACCCCATCGACTTGATAGTAATATGCTAACTTATCATTCAAATAAGCCAAGTGTGAGATTTCATTGCCGCCATAAGTTTCAATCACTTGTTTGACCCGAGCCGCATCCATCTTTTGACGTAATCGGGCGTTATAACCACTCGCAAAGTAGCGGTACATAATAATCAAAATCATTGCCGCTAAGACTAACCCAATCACTCCAAATAACCAGAGCTTTTGTGATGGGAAGAACAGAGCTTCAGGAACCGCATGCCGATGATGAATTTGGGGCGCGTTATAGACTCCCACAATCGTATACAAGATAAAGGTCACCACATACACGCAGCTAACCCACAACGTTTGCCCCCACGAAAAAGCCAACCGATCACGATAATAAGCATGCCGCGACAAAGCCACTAGCGCTAGAATCACAATCAAGAAAATCACAAATTTCATCGAAATTGCATCATAGACGACGAGCCAGCGAATCGTATTCAAAATTGCAATCAGCAGGACAATCACCGTTGGCCAAAAAGCTTTTTTGACCCGGCCAGCAGTTCCCAACGCCACCCCAATCAGTAAGAAGGCCATAATAATACTGCTGGCCTGATTAATAAAGAAAAAGGTGTACGGATAAAACTGTAAGAAGAGTTTATTGTTATATGCAAAGTTAGGGACCGTTGACATCAACAACATCAGAAAACCAGAAAAATAGAGAAAAACCGTCAGTACCATCTGAGCAACACGTTGTAATGCCTGCTTAGGAATACCCGCTAAGCGCACGTTTAAGCGATGGCCGGTGTCATGGATGAATAAGACCAACCCGATGGCAAACGGGATAATATAGTAGAATAACCGGTAAAATAAGAGCCATGCGACTGCGTCTGGTCGAGAAACTCCGACCGCACCGAGGCCAAAAATCATGAAAACGTCGAATGACCCAATACCACCGGGTACCATTGACACTTCACCGACAACCGAAGCAATCACGAATAACGGCACGACCGCTGCAAAATCAATGGGTAATCCCATAAAGTTTCCAATTAATAAGAAGAACAGCACACAGCCAGTCCATTCACCAAACGACCCACTCAATAACCGAACGACGTTGCCGAGCGTAAGGCCATCGAAGAATTCCGAATCGTTGACTCGTGTAAAAATAAAGATGGCTGGAAAATACAGTGCACCACCGACGAGCCAGATCCAGTAACTGCCATACATGTTCCCAATGCCAAAGCCATAGACTAGCACGAGTGAAATCATACAATATAATGACAATCCCGAAACTAAAAACAAAGCGATCTTGGAAATGGCAAACACGATTTGTTTCTTAGTGGCTTCGCGATTATAAAAGTTAGCACGCAGTGAGGCGCCCAGCACGCCCCCAAAACCACCGATATTCGTAAATGTATTGGTGATCCATCCAGCTTTTAAGATATAGCCAAGTGAATAGTGGTTGGGTAAAAACTTTGTAATCATGACGTCATACGTCAGCATTGGTGTCACTGCGATAATACCAATCACGACCATGCTTAACAGATGCCACCAGCTTTGCGAAGCAAGCGCATTCGCCAACTGCGCGCCACTGACTTCCTTCGCAATTTTGCCGACTTCCGTAATCACAAATAACAGGACAGAGAATACAAATAATGCTTTGATGATCCCCATGCGTTTATTGAGTGCCGTCCCGATTTTCTGTAACGTTGCCTTCAAAAAAATTCCCCCATTGGTGTGTTTGTTCTATTATCGCAATCTTAGCCTGTTTATACAACCGTTATAGGTCGTTAATAACCCCCACAGGTCTGATTTGTCGCCGTATTAAGCTATGAACATTTTAAATATCTACTACTAAATTGTTCCGAATGGGTGTTAGTAGTTAGCACTAATTATGATTAATTGTCGAAATTAATACCAGCATAAACCAATATTAATTGATTTTTAGTTACCAAACTTGCTTTACCAACCTTTACCGTTTATGTATAATTAAAGTGATACATAAACAAGGAGGAATTTCTTATGCACCATGCAAAAAAACTCGTCGTTGCACTAACGAGTCTACTCATCTTAACCGGCTGTACCACTGGTAATCAACAAGCCGCCAACCATACCAGTGTCAAAACCAAGACGGTTCGGGTTGAGAAACGGACTGCTGCTAATAAAGCCGCCTGGGCAAAAGCAAGGGCCGCTAGTCGGGCTAACGCGGCCTCAGCCAAAGCTCTTAGTTCAAACACGACCCAACTCGCAATTGCAACTAGTCAGGCTAAGCGTCAATCCGAACAACTAAAAGCAAAACATGACGACGCAATGGCATCATCAAAATCAGCGTCACAGGCTGCCGCCAAATCAGCTGCTAGTGAAGCGGCCGCACAATCACGCTCCCAGTCAGAAGCCCAGTCCGCTTCGGCCGTCGCAGCCGCTAGCCAATCTAAGCAAGCGGTCAAGGCCAGCAGTCAAGCAGCTGCTCAAAGTCAACAAACTCAAACTAGTACCGCAAACACGAGTCGGCAGAATAATTTTTCTGGCGATACCGATACCGCCCAAACTGGACGCATCGTGGGTAACCGTAATTCCAAAATTTATCACGTTGAAACGGGTCAAAACTACCGGATGGCCGGTAAAAATGCCGTTTACTTTAGTACGGAAGACGCGGCGCGGGCCGCTGGTTTCCGTAAGTCATTTCGATAGGAGGATCACTTCATGGCATTGATCGGCACCATCTTATTATTTGCAACCCTGTACTGGTTCTGGCGCTTACATCGGCGCTACCGTGGGCGTCAATGGTGGCGGCATAGTTGGCCGGCCATTATCGCATTGCTCGTCAGCTTTAGTATTCTCGGCACATCTGATGAATCCACTCAGCCAACTGTGAAGACAAAGACCGTTACTAAGACCCACTTAGTAACGGCTAATAATGACAAGCAACTGACGGCACTTCAAGCTGCCAATCGTGCTTCTGCTAGCAGCTTAAAGCAGGCTGCGAAAAAACTTTCGAGTAGTCAACAACATATTGACAAGCTCAAGGCTACGAACAAGCAAGCTGGCGCAACTTCGACAACAGCACCAACCAAGGTCAATTCTGACCATAACCCAAGTAACAATGCGTTGGCTAGTAAAACTTACAACGGTCAACAAACGATCACGATTAATCAGAATCAGCCCGCATTTACCGCTAAGGAGCTCAGTACGAGTCAGGGTGCCTGGCAACAATATGGCAATTTAGACTCACTTAACCGGGTGACGGCTGCTAATGCCCTCTTAAATCAGTCACTGATGCCCAAAGCTGAACGTGAGGCCTTGAATGTTCGACCAACGGGTTGGCATAACAAACGCATCAGTAGCGGTTGGCTTTACAACCGCAGTCATCTGATTGGCTATCAATTAACGGGGCAGAACAACAATATCAAGAACCTCATGACCGGAACCCGTTCTTTGAATGACCCTGAAATGACGACCTATGAAAACCAAGTTGCGGCCTATTTGAAAGAAAGTCCGAAAAACTACGTCCGCTACCAAGTGACCCCCATTTTCAAAGGTAACGAATTGTTAGCCCGCGGTGTTCAAATGCGTGGTCAGTCAGTTGGTAGCAATACTGTTAATTTTAATGTCTATATTTTCAATATCCAGCCCGGTATGACCTTGAACTATACTGATGGCACTAGTCAGGTCAGTCACTAACGATCATTGATCATCGTATTCAGCCTATCACGCAGCAGCCACAAAAGTGATAGTGCCCTGTCGACCAAAAGTTCAACCCAAGTGAAATTTTAAAACAAGCCCAACAGACGTACTATGCGACGTTCTGTTGGGCTTGTTTTGACTTGCTTAATCCAATACGGTTACGCCTCTAACGCCAAGTCACCGTAATCATACGGTGGTTGATATCAAATTGCACTAACACTTAGCCTAAGTATAAATTCTCAGTAATCGTTATATGCGTGGTCATGCACGTGATTCGCACCAACGCCACATCCAGAGATAAAAAAAGACCACACCCCATAGTAGGGTGTGGTCTGATGACGTTCCGTTAAGTAAATAATTACTTAAGGGTAACGACACCACCAACTTCTTCAAGCTTAGCTTTCATATCGTTGGCTTCGTCTTCTGAAACGCCTTCTTTGATGATTGAAGGTACGTTATCAACAAGACCCTTAGCATCTTTCAAGCCAAGACCAGTGATATCACGAACGGCCTTAATAGCCTTAACCTTTTGGTCACCGGATTCAGTTAATTCAACATCGTATGAATCCTTAGCAGCGGCAGCGTCGCCACCAGCAGCACCGGCAACAGCAACAGGAGCTGAAGCTGAGACATCGAATTCTTCTTCGATAGCCTTAACTAAGTCGTTTAAATCTGAGATTGAAGCTTCTTTTAATGAGTCGATAATAGCATCTTTATCAAAAGCCATTTTTTGTTCCTCCATTTTATATGAACTTATATTTTAGTTTTTTTAACACACTGACAGCAAATTAAGCTGCGTCTTCGTCGCCTTTTTCAGCAACCGCCTTAACAGCGTATGCAACGTTACGAACAGGTGCTTGTAACAAGTTGGCGATCGTAGCCAATAATTCTTCACGTGATGGCATCGTAGCGTATTCTTGAACAGTTTCAAGATCAGCAACTTTACCTTCGATCACGCCACCCTTTAATTGAAGGGCATCAGCGGTCTTCGCGAAGTTAGCCAAGATCTTTGCAGGAGCAACTGGGTCTTCTTCAGAGAAGGCAACGGCAGTAGGACCAGCAAATACAGGTTTTAAGTCTTCAAATCCGGCCTTATCAGCGGCACGCACCATGATCTTGTTCTTGATAACGCGCATCTTAACACCGGCTTCACGTAATTGCTTACGTAAATCAGTTACTTGTTCAACAGTCAAACCACGGTAATCAACAACAATGGCTGATACTGAGCTCTTCAATTGTTCTGCAACTTCTTCGACTTCTTGTGCTTTAACAGCAATTGTTTCTTTACTCAACAGATTCACCTCCCAGAATTTTGGTTCAGGGATTTATAAAAAAATCCCTATGTCCACCAAGACATAGAGAAAAAACAATGTCCTCGGCAGGTAGATTAAGGCCGTTAAGCCGCCTGAGTCTTAGGTAGAGATATTACTTAACCTCTAGTAATCTATCACAGATCACCCACGGGGTCAATTGTTTTCAGAATTTAATCCTTAAAATGATGCTAAATCAACACGTACCGCTGGGGTAAAGGTTGAAGTAACAACTAAGTTTTGGATGAAAGTCCCACGTACTGAGGCTGGACGAGCTTTCACGATGGTGTCTTCAATGGTCTTGAAGTTACCAACTAACTTGTCAGTATCGAATGATACCTTGCCAACAGGAACGTGAACGTTACCGTCACGGTCAGTCCGGTAAGTCACCTTACCAGCTTTTGAATCGTTAACGGCTTTAGCAACGTCCATCGTAACCGTACCAGTCTTAGGGTTAGGCATTAAGCCTTTAGGTCCAAGAACCCGACCTAAACGACCAACTTGGGCCATCATGTCAGGGGTAGCGATTGCGACATCAAAGTCTAACCAACCGTCTTGGATCTTCTGAACTAAATCAGTTTCACCAACAAAGTCAGCACCGGCTTCTTCAGCTTCTTTAGCCTTGTCACCCTTAGCAAAAACGATAACGGTTTGATCTTTACCGGTACCATTAGGAAGGACAACCGCGCCACGAAGTTGTTGGTCGGCTTGCTTTGTATCAACGTTTAATTTGAAGGCAACTTCAACAGTTGCATCAAACTTTGCGAAATCCATTTTTTTAACCAAGTCTACCGCTTCAGTTACATCGTAAGCTTTGTCACGATCAACGAGCTTAGCGGCGTCTTGGTATTGTTTACTTTTCTTTGCCATCTAAGTGTTTTCCTCCTTGCAAATGTGGTTCAAACGGAGATTTCCTCCCACTTGACACATTCATTTTGATGAAGTGTCCGACATACTCAACAGTACTGAATTAGCCTTCGACGGTGAATCCCATACTCCGAGCAGTACCTTCGATCATGCGCATAGCTGCTTCAACGTCAGCTGCGTTTAGATCTTGCATTTTAGTTTCGGCGATTTGCTTAACTTGATCTTTGGTTACAGTTGCAACCTTCTTCGTGTTAGGTTCACCGGAACCACTTTCAACACCGGCAGCTTTCTTCAATAGAACGGCAGCAGGTGGGGTCTTAGTGATGAAGTCGAATGAACGATCTTCGTACACCGTAATCACAACAGGGATGATCATACCTGCTTGATCAGCAGTACGAGCATTGAAATCCTTTGTGAAACCCATGATATTGATACCTGCTTGACCTAAAGCTGGGCCAACTGGCGGAGCAGGTGTTGCTTTGCCCGCAGGAATTTGTAATTTAACAACGTTAGCTACTTTTTTAGCCACGAGACATTCCTCCTTAGTCCGTGATGTGGTAAATGGAGCTGAGTTTTTGCTCCTCCCACGTAAACGTGCATACGTGACGCACAAACATCATTGTAGCATATCTATTTTTCACCAGCAACCTTTTTTGTGGCTTCTGGATATAAAAACTGGACGATTTGGCGATCAACTTCATAGTTTTCATGTAATCGTGAATGGCGGGCATTCTTACCATGTACCACAAATTCTTGATACTGGTCACGCGTTGGTCGCAGTAAAAAGCGCAATGACAACGCACTATTCAGAGCGACAGCACCATCACTTTGCGCCGCATCGCCAATGTTACCCGCAATATTCAAATACGAAATCGTGTTTGGCAATCGTTGGAGCGTTCGCAAAAAATAATTATAAACGGGCGTGGTCTTAGTTGGTCCGGTCGCCGTCAACGGGTGGTTTTCAATCGGATACGTATTCTGCCCGACCTCACTATCATTAAACGGCGCACCAATTGTGACAACCTTGCGGACTTCCGGTAAATTGACCAGTTTGGCAGCTGTCGTCAAGTATTGAAAGAGCACCACACCACCCATCGAATGAGCGACTAAATTGATCGTCTGAACGTGCTCATGCGCAATCAAATACTGCACAACTGCCAAGACGCCTGCCGCCTGTTGCCGTACAGCAACGCGTGGCGTGGCAAAAATCAACTGTACCATTGGGCGGTAAGCGTCTAGCTCACCAGTCACATGGGGATGATTATGTCGATCAATCATTACGACTAATGACTTATTGGCGATGCCACCGGCCGTAAAGCGTTGTAGCATGCCACCAAAAGAGAACCGGTTGCCCGCATACCCTGGAATAAATAGCGTCACGGCGCTATCATCCGCTGAATTAGCCGACACCGACTGCCGCAAATGCTGCGGTCGCCCGTATTGCCAAAATTTAAAGGTGATACGCCCCAAAATACCAAGTACTAAGACGCCGATGATGACTAAAATTACTTCTGCCAAGATGGTCCACCAGCTTACTTAAATTAATTACCGAATCTGGTCAACTTGATCGAAGTCCAATTCAGTACTTGTTTCCCGACCGAACATATTGATATTAACTTTGAGCTTCATCTTTTCGTTGTCAATTTCAGTAATTTCACCAGAAAGGCCAGAGAAAGCGCCATCGATGATGGTAACTTGTTCGCCAACTTCAACATCCAATTCGGTATGCCGAGCACTCATGCCTAGTTGATGCAAGATTTGTTCCGCTTCTTCAGGCAACAATGGCGTTGGTTTACTACCTTGCCCATGTGATCCTAGGAACCCAGTAACACCTGGCGTATTCCGAACAATATACCAAGCTTGGTCCGTCATGACCATTTCAACCAAAACGTACCCGGGGAAGATCTTCTTCATTTCAACTTTGTCTTTCCCATTCTTGACTTCATGAGCTTCTTCTTCGGGAACAACGACCCGGAAAATATTGTCTTCCATTCCCATAGATTGAATACGGGATTCCAAGTTAGAACTAACCTTATTTTCATAACCAGCGTAGGTATGTAAGACATACCATCTTTTCTCAACAGACTCGACCATTATTATTCTCCTTTAAAATGTCTTTTGGCAAAATAAAAAAACCTCGTTTGCACGAAGTTTTCTTTCAATGCCATTATTATAACAAAAATTTGTTCAAAAAGCCATTAATGCCAGCTTGTTAACATTTGTAATAATAATTGGATAATCCAATCAAATAAAGCGAAAAACGCCACGAAGAACAGTGATGTTGAGACAACTGTCCACGAATCACGACGATTTTCCCGCCAAGTTGGCCAGGTCACTTTTTTCATTTCATGTCCAACTTGACCAAAAAATTTAAATAAGCGCATGTCTAATCCCCCTACCGCGTTTCACGATGAAGTGTGTGTTTACCACAATATTTACAAAATTTCTTAACTTCTAAGCGGTCAGTTCGATTCGGGTTAGCATCAATCGTGTAGTTCCGCGAACCACAAACGGTACATGCCAGTGCAACTTTTTTCTGTGCCATCGACAAAACCTCCATAATAAATCAGGTATAACATTAGCATGGAACTTTTCGAATGTCAATTTCAGGCAGCGTCTTGTAAAAAGTCACGCATCTTCTTGCGGCATCGATCCGTGGCGTTGACCACTTGATCAACTTCCACTTGCCGACTCAATGCAATCCGTTCTGGCGATTGCCCTGCCAATAGATCCATAAAAACCAATCCTTCAAATGCCGAACAGATTGCTGGAAAAATCCGCACCTGCTCACGAACATGAACCACATCAAGGGTCGAGGCCCTTAGCGTCTGAATATTGCATAAGATATCCTCATCATTAACATCCAGTGATAAGATATCCCCTTCCGGACGACGCTTGCGAGCCTGTGTCCGCCGAATATGATCAATAATCTGATTACTCAATAGCACCCGGTAATAAGTGCCAAAGCTACATTGCCGTAGCCGTTGATACTTTTTAGCCGCTCGATAAACTGCAATTCGACCTTCTTGAAGCCAATCATCCTCGTCAAAGTTCCGGACATAGTATTGCCGCCGCAACCGCCAAACAACTGGCACATACTGCTGGGCTAATGCATTAATGCTTGCATCATCACCATCTGCTGCTAAGTGGATCAATTGCTGTTCATTCACGTGACATTCCTCGCTTCTGACTAGTTTCAGAAACTGCACCCCTGAGCATCTGTAATGCTAATATACCGGGTTAATTGTGCCGTCACAAGCGAACGAACGTTTCAATTCAGCCACCTCAGCACTCACAGAAATCCTCTTATACGCGGCTATCAAAACTACTATGATCGTCCTATTCATCAACCTAATAGTGCCATATCGCACTAATTATTAGTAATATCAAAATATTGCTAACGCCAAAGACAAGTGCGACCTACTTAAGCCCGTTGGCGACGAGTACGCGCGTCCGCTGGAGTTGCAAGAAGCCACTGCGCTGTCTAACCAACCGATTAATGCAATCGCCAGCGCAAACTCCGATAACACCAAAACTGTTATGACAAGCCATCCTAACATCTAGTGAACAGCAGCTGAACTGGGGCATTTGATTACTAGATATTTTAATACTAGAACTGCTTTCGAGCCTTAAATTGCCACTGGTTATCTTTTGCAAAATTTAAATATTAATTATGACGATTTAGAAACAACCCACGCTCGCGGCAACCACCTAATTACTTGTGATGATGTTTAACGTGATTGCGTTCTAGTTGTTGGCGGTACTGATCCAAGGCCGATAATTGATCATCATTCCAGGGTGATTTACGAACGGCACCTAAATCCTGGGTGCGCACGGCAGTATGACGCACATCTTTCAGCGCAGTCTTGACGCGGTGTCGTAATTCCAAGGCTGGTACTCGTAATGCACCTTCCGAAAAGATTACCCATTGTTCTGCCTGGTCACTAGTCGCAACCGTCACTTGAAGTACTCTCGATTGCTTTTCACCCGCGTACTTTTCGATATAACTGTCAGCGGTCTGGTCTTTACTCGTCCAAATAATCTCAAGATCAGCTTGGCGATAACTCTTAGAATTACCCGGAACGTACATCGCATCAAAAACCAGGCTAATATTAAGGCCCGTAATTTTTTTATACTCAGTCAACATGCTAATTAACTCGTCACGAGCTTGCGGCAACCGGTCCGTTTGTTTTAAATGATTGAGTTCTGGCCAGTTGCCAATCATATTGTAAGCATCGACAATCAATAATTGTTGTTTCATCTTATTTTCCCAGTGGATGCCGGGACGTGTAGCCTTGATAAATCAGAAGGCTGGCCGCCACACTGGCATTCAAACTTTGAACATGACCAATCATTGGAATGGTCAACATTTCGTCCACACTCTTCTTAAGTAATGGTGAAATTCCCTTACCTTCATTACCAATAATCAAACCAACGGCACCGGAAGCATCCCACTGTCGGTAGTCCGTCCCGTTCATATCAGTCCCAAAGATCCACAGACCGGCTTCTTGCAATTGTTTAACCGTTTGAACCAAGTTCGTCACCCGCGCAACTTTCACGTGTTCGATAGCCCCCGTTGACGTCTTGGCAACCGTACTGGTTAACCCCACGGCGCGCCGTTTCGGAATAATGATGCCATGGGCGCCAGCTGCATCGGCCGTCCGCATAATCGAACCTAAGTTATGGGGATCTTCGATATTATCCAAGATCAAGAAAAATGGCGCTTCATTCTTAGCCTTAGCAACAGCAAATAAATCATCAATGGTGGCATATTCAAAAGCAGCCACCCCCACAGCTACCCCCTGATGGTTGGCGTTGTCGGTTAAACGGTCTAACTTTTGTTTCGGCACGTACTGTACGATCAAATTACGTTTCTTCGCAATCTTGGCAATGTCATTCAGTACATCGGCCTGTAGACCGCTTTGAATAAAGACTTTGTTGATCTGTTGATCACTCTTGATTGCTGCCATGGCGGGGTGCCGCCCGATTACAAAGTCAGCTGCTGTTTGGTCTTGTTCGTTATTTGACACTGGAAACCCTCCCTTCATCAACTTGTTTAATACACCACTGTGCCAGTTCTGCAATTCGGTCCGCCTGCTGAGTCAATTGTAAATACCCAAAAACGGCTTCAAAACCGGTTGAGATCCGGTAAGTGACGACATCGGTATGTTTGGCCGACGTATGACTCTTGGCATTCCGTCCACGCTTAAAAACGTCCACTTCAGTTGGCGTTAAAACTTCTTCGGCCTGCATCCGTTCGATCAGTGCCGCTTGCGCTTTGGCTGAAACATAGTGGGTCGCGTGGTGGTGCAACTTAGTGGCTTTAGTAAAACCACTTTCAATCAAATGTTGGCGAATAAACGGTTCATACACCGCGTCACCGAGGTACGCGAGTGCAATCCCGTTTAATTGTTGATAATCAACTTGCATATTATTCCTTTCTAAACCGCACACCCTGAGGCGTATCTTCTAAAATAATCCCCTGAGCTTTCAAATCATCACGAATCTGGTCGGCCTTAGCAAAATCCTTAGCTTTACGAGCAGCTTCTCGTTCATCGATCAGTGCTTGAATCGCGTCATCAGCCAGCGTCGCATTAGCCGTTTCAAAAGTGACGCCGAAGACGCCAGTCAACTGCACTAATGCCTTCTGTAAGGCAATCAACGTCTCTTTTTGAACCGTTGCCTGGGCTGCATAGACATTGGCTAACTTAGCTAATTCATACACAGCAGCCACCCCGTTTTGAACATTGAAATCGTCATCCATTGCGGTTCCAAAGTTAGTGATGAGTGTCTGTAACTGTTCTGCCACCGCAGTATCCGTCCCGTTCGTCGCATCTTGCAACCGGAACGTGAGATTACGATAAGCATTACGTAACTTATCCAAGTTATTAGCTGCTTCGTCTAAGTTGGCCTGCGTATATTGAATCGGTCGCCGGTACTGGGTCGTCGCCATGAAGAACCGTAGCACTTGCGGATCAACCGTTTTAATAATATCGTGAACCGTCACAAAATTACCTAATGACTTACTCATCTTTTCGTTGTCATCGCCAACCGTCACAAAACCGTTGTGTAACCAATAATTGGCAAACGTCTTGCCGGTCTTCGCTTCACTCTGGGCAATTTCATTTTCATGATGTGGGAATTCAAGGTCCTGACCACCACCATGAATATCAAACGTATCGCCCAAGTACTTAGTAGACATGACCGAGCATTCAATATGCCAGCCGGGCCGACCCGCACCCCATGGCGATTTCCATGAAATTTCACCGGGCTTGGCCGCTTTCCAGAGTGCAAAGTCAATTGGATCTTCTTTACGATCGGTTTCTTCATCGGCAGTATGCTGACTGGCACCCACTTCTAAATCATCGATTCGCTGGTCAGATAACTGACCATACTTTTTAAACTTCCGTGCGCGGTAATATACGTCGCCAGCTGATTCGTAAGCATAGCCCTTTTCAATCAATGCTTGTACAAATGCAATGATTTCTGGGATATTCTCAGAGGCCCGCGGGTGAACCGTCGCTGGTTCAATATTGACCGCAGTCGTATCTTCCATAAAAGCTTTAATAAATCGGTCAGCAACTGCTGGTACCGTGGTGTGATCTTCAGCGGCACGTTTGATCAGCTTATCATCCACATCCGTGAAGTTGGAGACATAGTCAACGTGGTAACCGCAATATTCAAAATACCGTCGGATAGTATCAAAGGCAATTGCAGAACGCGCATTACCGATATGAATATAGTTATAAACGGTCGGCCCACAGACATACATTTTCACGACTCCGGGGGTGATAGGCTTAAACGGTTCTTTTTGACGCGTTAACGTATTAAAAACACTTAACATATTGGCGACAACTCCTTTCAATTGAATCATTACTTTTGATGATAGTTTACCATGTTTGAAACACAAATAAAAAGCATCCCTCGCACGGCGGAACCGAAACTCCACCATACAAAAGATACTTTCATATGCAGTCACGCGCCACTGGGTAACTTTCGCGATACTGAGATAACGCTCACCCGGGGACTAGCTTGCTGACCGCACGATGTATTAATTGCGTTGTCTTGCTGACGACGACCGCCACTTACGACAACCAACTAATATTTTAATAATCCATTCATTACTTGGCGAGTTCCGCAATCATAGCATCGAGATGCTTCTTGGTCGTTTCACGCCCTAATAATTCAATCGTTTCTGGTAATTCTGGCCCGTGCATTTCGTGAGAAACGGCGATCCGGATCGGCATGTATAATGCCCGGCCCTTGATCTTCGTATCCTTTTGAATGCTCTTGATCGTCTTTTGAATTGCGGTTGCTTCGAAGACGTCAATATCTTCGATTCGTTGCCGGAATTCCTTCAAGACAGGGAGTGCCGTGTCATTATCAAGTTCGGCCTTAGCTTCATCATTGATATCAGCCGGACCATTGAAGAAGAGATCTGCTAAATCAACGATTTGACCAGTATAGCTCATCTGGTTCTTAAATAATGAAACCAACGTCCGTGTCCATTCAATCTGGCTCATATCTGGGCGTTGTGGTAACCGGCCAGCCTTGATCAATTGGCGAATTGACATTGCAAAGACTTCATTTTCGTCAGCCTTCTTAATGTACTGGTTGTTCACCCATTCCAACTTCTTGCCATCAAAAGCTGCTGGTGACTTGCTCAACCGCTTTTCATCATACATTTTGATGAATTCGCGCTTACTGAACAATTCACTTTCGCCAACTGGTGACCATCCTAGTAGGATGATGAAGTTAAGCATTGCTTCTGGTAAGTAACCCAATTCACGGTATTGTTCGATAAATTGCAATACGGTTTCGTCACGCTTGCTTAACTTCTTACCGGTTTCGGTATTGATAATTAAGCTCATGTGGCCAAACTTCGGTGGTTGCCAACCAAAGGCTTCATAAATCATCAATTGCTTAGGCGTGTTGGCAACGTGGTCATCACCACGGAAGACGTGGCTAATTTCCATCATATGGTCATCAACAACCACCGCAAAGTTGTACGTTGGCATCCCGTCACGCTTCTTGATGACAAAGTCGCCACCAACCGTCTTGGATTCAAACGAAACTTTACCTTTAACCATGTCATCCCAAGCATAGGTCGTATTTTCTGGGACGTGGAAGCGAATAACGGGTTGGATACCAGCCGCCTTAGCAGCCGCGATCTTCGCCTGTTTTTCGTCTTCCGTCATGCCAGCAAATTCGTAGACGTAGTGTGGCATTTCCTTACGCGCTTTTTGAGCTTCACGTTGTGCCGACAATTCGTCTTCCGTCATGTAAGATTCGTAAGCTTTACCTTCATCAATTAATTGTTGAATCAACGGGTCATAGATTGATTTCCGTTCTGATTGACGGTAAGGGCCAAAGTCGCCACCCTTATCCGGACCTTCGTCCCAATCAATCCCTAACCACGTCAAATTGTCCATCTGACTCTTTTCACCGTCTTTAACATTCCGCTTTAAATCGGTGTCTTCAATCCGAAGAATGAACTTTCCCTTATTATGCCGGGCAAATAAATAGTTAAACAATGCAGTCCGAGCATTACCAATGTGTAAATGGCCAGTTGGACTTGGTGCGTAACGCACACGAATCTTGCTCTTTGCCAATGTGATTAACGCCTCTTTCGTATTTTTTCATCTTAAATGTTACGCCGGAACCTTTCTATCGACCAGAATATTCCGACTTTCACTTGCTTTTCCAGTTTACCATGTTTACCGCTAAAAATTAAGGTTTCAGACTGAACCCATTGTAAAAATATCGAAACAGGCCCTAATCGTACACTAACAACATCCCAATTTATTGACAATGAGCATTAACCCTCCTATTTTGTTGCGATTCGGCCGCCTCCCTTACGACGTCCTGGATTAGTCATCATTGAACAAAAAAACGGTAGCCCCCATCAAATGAGTTGCTACCGTTGAATCGCTTAACCTAGTGCCGATTATCGCGATTATTATTTCGATTATTACTATGATTATTGTTGTGCTTATTATTTCCATCCGCATGATCCGGAATTCCGCGATTAGCGTGCGCTAAACGGGCAAAAATCATTCGACCAGCATCCGTTTGTAAGGCGCTCGTTACAACGACATCCACCTTTTCATTGATGTAAAACTTCCCATCTTCGACGACAACCATCGTCCCATCGTCCAAGTAACCGACCCCTTGTTGGCGTTCGCTACCATTTTTGACGACCATGACATTCATCTCTTCACCAGGAATAACCCGTGGTTTCAACGACTTAGCCAACTGATTAATATTGAGAACTTGTACGTTTTGGAACTCAATCACCTTATTCAAGTTGTAGTCATTCGTCACGATCACACCGTTGACTTTTTTAGCCAATTGAATGAGTTTACTATCAACTTCTGGAATATCCTCAAAATCGCCCTCGTACATTTCAACCGGGATAATATTTTCATTTTGTAGCTTATTTAAAATATCTAGCCCGCGACGACCCCGCACACGTTTAATACTATCAGCTGAATCCGCAATGTACTGTAATTCATACAAGACGAAGTTCGGTACTAACAGTGTCCCTTCTAAGAAACCAGTCTTGACAATGTCGTAAATCCGGCCGTCAATCAAGATGTTGGTATCTAGAATCTTATAATGATGATAGTTCTGATCTGGCTGAGCATCAGTAATCTCCGGACTTGTTTCCTTTTCACGACGGCGGAAGTTGAAAACTTTCCGCCACTCGTCGATCCGGGTAGTCCCGACTCGCGCACCAATGTAACCAAAAAACAACATCAAAATAATTGGGACGACCGTGTTCAATAGGAATAATGGACTACGATTAAATAATTGCGAAATCAGAACCGCGATCAATAACCCAATAATAAATCCGATACTGCCAAATAAAAGTGTCATTGGGTTTTGCTTGGATAAGTTCTTTTCGACTCGATCCACCAGTCGTACAGCGGCATTGGCTAAGAACAATGACAAAACCCATAGAATCAGCGCCCCCAACAAAAAGTTGGTAAAAACGTTATTCAATAACACATTTGGTTGCGACAAAATTGTCGTCCACAAGAACGGCAGGTAAGTTAGTCCTAACGTACCCCCGACGACAATAAATACTAGTCGCACCGTTAACTTCTTCATGGCATCAGCCCCTTTTTAATAATTTGGTTGTTGTAATGCTAATTGGAGCGCTTCTTTTAGCGTGGCAACTCCAATTACTTCGATTCCAGTTGGGATATCCCAACCTTGCAGATTATTCTTAGGAATAAAGATACGTTTAAAACCTAGCTTAGCCGCCTCACCAACTCGTGATTCAATCCGGTTGACCCGCCGAATCTCACCAGTCAAACCGACTTCACCAACAAAACAGTCACTCGGACGAGTCTGCTGGTCACGATAACTAGAAGCCACACTGACCGCAATAGCTAAGTCAATCGCCGGTTCATCTAACTTAACGCCACCGGCCGCTTTCAAATACGCGTCCTGGTTCTGAAGCATTAGACTCGCCCGTTTTTCCAACACTGCCATAATCAAGGAGACTCGATTATGATCCAAGCCACTTGCGGTCCGCTTCGCATTACCAAAGACCGTTGGCGTTACCAGCGCTTGAACTTCTACTAAGATTGGTCGTGTTCCTTCCATTGAAACAACGATGGCGGAACCCGTAGCATCCTTCAGACGTTCTTCCAAGAAAATCTCTGACGGATTGGCCACTTCATACAAACCGCCCGTCCGCATCTCAAATATTCCCAGTTCATTCGTTGACCCGAATCGATTCTTGACTGCCCGTAAAATGCGGTACGTATGATGTAAATCACCTTCAAAGTACAAAACGGTATCAACCATATGTTCTAAGATCTTAGGCCCCGCAATGGCACCACCCTTAGTCACATGGCCCACAATAAAAATGGTAATGCCGTTAGTCTTCGCAATTTGCAGTAGTTCAGCCGTAATTTCACGGATTTGTGATACTGAACCAATCGCAGAGTCCATATCAGGTTCTTGCATCGTTTGTACCGAATCAATGACCACAAATTCTGGATGCGTCGATTCAATCGTTGAACGAATATTCGACATATCAGTCTCAGGATAAAGATAAAAGTCTTCACTGCTAACAGCCAGCCGGTCCGCCCGCATCTTCACTTGGGAGGCACTTTCTTCACCAGTCACGTATAGTACAGAACCACCCGTCTCGGCCAATTGCCCCGAAACTTGCAGTAGTAACGTTGACTTACCAATACCTGGATCACCACCGATCAAAACTAGTGAACCTGGCACAACACCGCCACCTAAGACCCGGTTGAACTCTTTCAGCTTAGTCTTGACACGCGGTGTCTTAGTCAGCGACACTTCTTTGAGTCGTTGTGGCTTAGCCGACTTACCCGCAAAGCTCACCCGCGACTTGCGGTCCGGTTTTGTATCAAAATGTTCTTCAGTTAGTGTATTCCATTCACCACAGTTCGGACACCGTCCTAAATATCGCGGTGTTGAATAACCACAGTTAGAACAAACAAACTGAGTTTTTGCTTTTGCCACGTACACACGTCTCCATTTCTCCGCCAACATATCAATTTAATGTTGGGTATTGGAATTTCTAAAATAATTACTTCATCCGCGTCACACTGTCATGAGTCATGATTAAAACGTGCCGTTTTTTAAATTTAAAAGCAGCCAGCTTAGGCCCGCTGGAAACAGTCCGGGTTAGCGTAAACTTGCTTAGTTAATTCGTCCTACACCGACCTCCAGGCATTTCTGCCAATTGCCGGAACGCGGTGGGCACAGATTTGAGCCGAAGCCCACGTCTTAAATACTGGCCTTTCACGCTTTTATGCCATATTGGTGAAACGTGTTCGGGTCAGACTGAGACTTCACACTCTTGCAGTACTGGGCATTGTCAGAAACACCTTCCAGTCGGGATGGTATTCGAATAGCTGATGAAGATGTACTCAACTTTTGATGAATTGGTCGTTGTTTTTCATAAACGGTAATTTTCTCAATCAACTGTCAGGCCGAAAATGATATTGTGATGACTTACTATTTCTGAGTTACCAGTCATAATACATTGAACGTTTCGACAAAGTAGAGAATACATTCTGATGTTTCGCTCAAAGTTTTCGTATCAAAGTAGTCAGCAACCAATTGTACCAAGTTAAGCGGCCGTTTATTTGCCATTCGAGCGGCTTCCCGGCTGGAGGGGCTGGGTGACAATGCTCAGTAGCCAAATTATTCTTAGGCGGAAGTGTCTTTCTTCCGGCTTAGAATAAGACTCGTATTTGAGATGACGCGGGTTATGCGTTAGCTCAAATCGACGTCGGCTTACGTTCCAGCAATTGTCACCCAGTCCCGGAGGTCGGAATAGGATAGTCATTGCAGACGAACAGAAATCTATCTAATTGGCACCTTTTAACCATGATTCTTACTAAACAAACAGCCAGCACGATGCAGACTTACATAATCAATCAAACTCAATTAACTGGATCGTCATTTTCATGCTATGGGTATTCACAATCATAAGTTTATTTTACCATTATTAATCATTAAAGCCTTTAAATCACCTTGGCTTTACCGATTTTTTATTATTTCCTATTTATTGGTCGAACCGAAGCCCCCAGAACGTGTCGTTGTCACATTCGTTTCATCCGTAACAGTCAGATAAGGGGTAAAAATCCCTTGGGCAATGCGTTCACCCTTTTTAATGTGAACGTCGCGAATCCCCATGTTGATTAATTGGACAAAAATCGCGCCTTCATTCTTGGGATTGTTATAGTAGTCAGCGTCAATGACGCCAATCCCATTCGGTAGAATCAAGTTACGCTTCAAGGGGTTGCTGGAACGATTGGCTAATAGTAAGTATTCACCTTCATTCATAAATGCCTTAATACCCGTTGGAACAAGCCATGGTTTAAGGACTTTAGCCGCCGCATCCAAATCGGCTGCAGAACTCGTTTCACCATGATGTATTTGCCAAAGTACTTTGATAAAGTTCATTTTCCAAATTGACGGTAACGTAAAATCTTCCGCCGCTTCGAAGTCATAGCCAGCTGCTTGCTTGGTGGTGCGGTAAGGTACATGTAACCCCGCCTGCGCGTATTGACTTACAATTTCAAATCCCCGTGCCATTTCAAATTCCTACTTTCTCAACATTAATTTAGTGTTCACATTTTACCATACTTTTATTATAGAAGTTTCGTTGACAAAACGGGCAATTACCGGTTTAATTACGGTAGATATAAAACCCTTTACAAGGTGGTGAAATCAATGGAATTCACGCGTGAAGCACACCGCTTTTATTTTAATGACGATCACGGCAAGTTGGCTGGTGAAATTACCTTCCCCGCCATCAATAATGATCAGACCTGGGTCATTGAACATACCTTTGTTCGTGACGATTTTGGTCATCAGGGCATTGCCGGCCAATTAACCAAAGCCGTTATTGACGCCGCTCGAGTTGAACACAAACGTATTCAGCCACTGTGTACCTACGCTAAGGCTTACTTTGATCGGCACCCTGAAGCTGCCGACGTATTAGTCACTAGTTCTCAATCAAAGGAGTAATTCATATTATGAATCAGGATCAGTTAAAACAACTTGTTGGTCAAAAAGCCGTTGAATACATTCAAGACGGCATGCGGGTCGGCCTCGGAACCGGCTCAACCGTTAAATTCATGGTTGATGCTCTGGGTGAACGGGTCAAAAATGAACATTTAAACATTGTCGGCGTCTCAACCTCCGACCGAACCGCTGCCCAAGCTAAGGCGCTCGGTATCCCGATGAAATCCGTTGACGAAGTCGACCATCTCGACTTAACGATCGACGGTGCCGACGAAATCGCCGATGATTTCCAAGGCGTTAAGGGTGGTGGCGCCGCCTTACTCTTCGAAAAAATCGTTGCCATCAATTCTGATAAAGTCATGTGGATTGTTGATGAAAGCAAAATGGTCCATCAATTAGGTGCCTTTGGCTTACCCGTTGAAGTGATTCCTTACGGCAGCCAACATGTCTTTGAAAAAATGGCTGCCCGGGGCTATAACCCAGTATTCCGTAAAGTCAACGATGAACTCGTCCGGACCGATTCTAATAATATTATCATCGATTTACACATCGACCCAATCACGGATCCCCACGCTTTAGCCGAAGATTTAATTCACATGGTTGGTGTGGTTGAACACGGCCTGTTCTTAGACATGGTCAACACTGTCATTGTCGGTCATGCCAATGGTCCCGAGGTTATCGAAGCACGACCATAGTTTTGTGCGACTTCCCGCTTGCCCCACCCGTCATAAACCGATACAATTAGAATTAGATTAAAGGAGAGTGATCTTTTGAGTAAAGCAATCAGTATGAACCAAATTGCTAACTTTCAAGCCGACTTGGACCAACGTCCCGAAGCAAAAGTCATCGAACGTAGTGTCACTAAGAACGGTATCTTAGCAAGCAGTCAAGATATTCAGGCCATGAGCCAAACCACACCAGTATTTTCCATTGATTTGGATACAGGTGACGTTGCGAACCAAAAGCAAAGTGGCCGTTGCTGGATGTTCGCCGCTTTAAACACGATGCGGCATTCATTAGCTGAAAAATTCAACTTGAAACATTTCGAACTATCACAAAACTACACCTTTTTCTGGGATAAGTTCGAAAAAGCGAACTATTTCTATGAAAACGTGTTGGCAACCGCTGACCAACCAACTAGCAGCCGTAAAGTTGCCTGGTTGATGACCACGCCACAACAAGATGGTGGCCAATGGGATATGCTCGTTGCCATTATTCAGAAGTACGGTATCGTGCCTAAGAGTGTCATGCCTGAAACTTACAACAGTTCAAAATCGGCTGAAATCAACAGCACACTTAACTTAAAGTTACGTAAAGATGCCGTTGAATTACGTGAACTAGTGGCTGCCGGAACTAGTGACGACGCGATTCAAGAACGCAAGGAAAAAATGTTAAATGAAGTCTATCGCATGTTAGCCTATGCCTTTGGCGAACCCGTTTCACATTTTGACTGGGAATATCGTGATGATAAGAAACAATACCACATCGACCAAAACTTGACGCCACAAAGCTTCTTCGAAAAGTACGTTGGCTGGAATTTGGACGATTACGTTTCAATCATCAACGCCCCAACCGACGACAAGCCTTATAACCATACCTACACGATTGAAATGTTAGGTAACGTCTTAGGTGGCCGTGAAGTCAAACATTTGAACGTGTCTATGGCCGACTTCAAGCAATTGGCCATCAAGCAATTACAAGCTGGCCAAAGTGTCTGGTTTGGTTGTGATGTTGGTCAATCCTCCGACCGCAAAAAAGGGGTCATGGCTACCGATGTCTACAGTAAAGATGAATTATTCGACGTTGACCTTTCAATGTCGAAGGCTGAACGTCTTGATTACGGCGAAAGTCTGATGACCCACGCCATGGTTATCACCGGTGTCGACCTCGTTGACGGCCAACCAACTAAGTGGAAGGTTGAAAATAGCTGGGGCGACAAAGTTGGGACTAAGGGCTTCTTCGTCATGAGCGATGCTTGGATGGACGAATACTGCTACCAAGTTGTTGTTAACAAGGAATTCTTGTCCGATGACTTAAAGGCAGCCCAAGCCGAAGAACCAACTGTTTTAGCACCTTGGGATCCAATGGGTGCATTAGCCTAATTAAGTTTAATGGGCCATCTAAATTAAGCACCATCACTGCTTTAGCGTGATGGTGCTTTTTGGACTGCATTAGACTTAACTACCGCTCAAGGAACTACTAACAACAAACAATAAAAAAATCGACCAAACTCGCGTGAGTTTAGTCGATTTTTTTATTATTACGTTTACTTATAGCAATCACTATTATAATTATTTATACATCTGTTTAAGCGTACTAATTTCACGAGTCGTAATATGTGCTGCTCGATGCGACTGGTAATACATCACCGCACTCTTGTTGTTCTCGTGCTCTAGTCCCAGTGCATGTCCCAATTCATGGGTCGCAACGGACAGCTTATATTCTACCGAATGATTGCTGGCTGGAAAGCGATTCGTATAAATCACACACTTCGCCGAATCCATCCAAGTTGTTCCTTGCGAACCACTTTGATAGTACGTCCGCCAAGTCCGGCCGATTTCCGATCCGGTCGTCTCCGTCTCGTCTTCACTCTCGCCCAACGTAATCTGGACTTTCGCTTGGTCCTTAGCCTCAACTAACCTCACCGCGTTAGTGTTATTCCAACGTTCCACGGCTCGTAGCCAAATCGCTCGATACACCTTGCTGTCACTCGTGATCCGATACGTGATGACCCGACTCTTAAAACGGGCCTTATAGTTCAAAACCTTAGTCCCGTTATTTATATAATCATATTGATAGTTATCCATCTGATCATTGTAGTAGACCTGATCATGCGTCGTATCGTGACCACTAGCCTTATCCGCTTCAACTCGCGACGCATTCGGGTTGATCAGCGTACTGATTTGTGGCGCGAACATCAACAGCATCCCGCAGAAACCCAAGCTCATTATAATTAATAATAATAAATTTTTATGTTTCATCATAACGTTACCCGGCTTTCTGATCAGATTTTTGGCTGTCAAGCGCGCCAAATCGCAACTTTGTCCAACTGATATGTTACAGCGTTCACCATTCTATTACAAGTTATATATTATATTTATTTATGAAAACTGAAGGATTTTATTACATTAAAAATATTTATATTAACTCAAGCAGTTGTGAAAGCACTGTTATATCAACTTTTTAAGCCTGTATCATTTTTTGAGCACTCGTCGGCAATTATTATCAATGATTATAATTACTTATACTGGGCATTTATTTAACACTTTAACTAAAAAAAGAGCTTCAGCGTCTGCTGAAGCTCTTAACTCAGGCTCGATTAATCTGATAATGGTCTAAAAAAGCAGTCCAGATTAGCACTTACTTTAAATAAAAGTACCTCTTAGGAGAACTATTACTAAATTTAATACTCTTCTTTACCGATAACGTGCAGTTGCCGATCAAGGTGATAACAAATTGGCACTCCGTTAGCAACTTCGACACCATCAATCCCAGTATCACTAATATGCTCTAAATATTTGATCATCGCACGCAACGTACTACCATGCGCCACCACGAGTTGGTTTTGGCCGTCTAACAACCGCGGTGCAATCTCATCGATCCAATAAGGCATGATGCGGTCGTAAGCCATCTTCAAGCTTTCTCCCCGCGGTTCGACGGCGGCACCGTACTTGGTGTAACGTCGATCATGGTCTAGTTCAGCTGGTGTCAACAACGGCGGCACCGTATAAAAGCTCCGCCGCCACTGTTGAACTTGCGCCTTACCGTACTCTTGACGAGTCACATCCTTATTTTGACCACGTAAGGCACCGTAATGTCGTTCATTTAACCGCCACGTCTTATACTCAGGCAGCCATAACTGATCAATTTCACTTAACATAATATTCGCGGTAACGATAGCCCGTTTTAGGACTGAGGTATGTACAGCGCCAAACTGCAGTCCCGTAGCTCGTAATCGCTTGCCAGCTTGATGAGCCTGTGCAATACCCACTGCTGTTAGCGGGACGTCACTCCAACCGGTATACGTATTATCCCGATTGGCCGTACTCTCACCATGGCGAACCAATACTAGTTCTGTCATTCTCTTTCCCACCTACTATCTTCAATACTTCCTATGATAATCGATTTGGTTCATTTTTCAAAGTCACAACCAGCTGTTACGTGCGATAACGCGCTTGCCACAAAAAAACGGTCAAGCTGATTAATATCACCCTGACCGTCCACGATTAATTAATTTTCTTGATTTGAAACGGCGTGTGCGGCTTTGATGACATGTTCATCATCAGTGGCGGCCGCTGTTGGCTGCTCAATCGCACCCATCGTATCCCGTTCACGGAACCGATTACCGACAAAGGTCACGACGGAACCAATCAAAATCACAACAATTCCGACCACTGTCGTCCACAAAATTTGTTCATGGAGGATCAACGCTGCTAAGATTGGCGCCAACCCCGGCTTAATGAAGAATACTAGGGAAGCCGTTGAAACATCGGTTTGTTCCATTGCCAAGAAATAAAACGCGAAGCCCCCACCAGTAACACAAACGCCGATAAAAAATAGTAACCAGAAATAGTTGAGATTAACATTCACCAAAACCGGAATGGCAGCAAATTGCCGCAAACCGATGGCCGTCAACCCATTGGCGACAGCCGGAATCTTAGTAATCCAAGCTAAAACTAGAAGTTCAAACGCACCAGCAAAGAAAGTAAAACAAGTCATCGTCAGCCCATTCAAGCCCCGTTTAACAGACCCATAACGCGAGATGATACTGTACAGCCCAAAAGTCACGGCAGACCCGATGGCTAATAGCAGCCCGAGCCCATTCGTCAAATGGGCCGGATTAACAATGATCAACAACCCAATCACAGAAATCACGACGGAGATCAAGTTAGCTCGACCCAACCGTTCTCGCAGAATTAAATAGGAGAATAATAGCGCAAATACCGGATTACAACTAAACAATACGGCCACAGTCGAAGCTTGATCGACCGTAATCGCGAGTTGGTAAAGCGACATACTGACAATGACACACACTAGCCCGGTTAAAGCAAATAGCCGCCAGTCAGCACTCACTAACTTTCGTCCGGTTTGCTTTAATGCCCGCAATGCAAATGGCAGTAACACAATTGCCCCAATAAAAAATCGAATTAGATTCAATTGGATTGGGTTAAAGGCACTGCCGGCCATCTTTAGCGCAATTTCCATCGAACTAAACATTAAGGTCGAAATTGCAATGTAAAGATATGCTTTCTTCACGAAACGTTCGCTTCCTTCTTAATCAAAATTTAATACGCAACGGTTCTCAGTATAGCACCATTTTCACGTGACTTTCAAATCAGCTCAGTATACTACCTCGCTTTTATCCACGGGAAAACGCCGTTTAACGCGGAATCAGGCGTTATTTTTTTCAATTTTTAATTGCCTTTGAAAACAATTTTCATCAGGCTTGAACCATTCAATGGCATCTTGCCGCCTCAACCATCATCCAGCACGCACTCATCAGCTTGTCATCAAAAACTACCAGCGAGACGTGTTGGGACGGCCCTGAGCAGAAAGTATCTAATTGGTCAAACCTTGTTGACCGAACTAAATTGAGTTTTCATCATTAACAACCAGCAAAAAAGCACCCGCAACGCCTGTCACTAGTGGCACGCATTCGGGTACTTTTAATTTTAAGTCACACAATAATTAACGAATAAAGTTGGCTTGAACGATCACCATCAAAATCGGAATAACGATTAGGCTCAATAGTGTCGTTTCTGTCACCATGACCGCGGCATAATCGGCATCCGCCCCGTACAGTTTGGAGACAACTGGTGCGTTCGTCATGACGGGCATCGCGGACTGCAGAATGAAGACTTGCTTCATCTCCAATGGAATCGACATTGGAATAAGCATCAGCGTCATCAGTACCGGCGCAAGGATAAAACGCCCAAGTAAAATTCCCAAGCTATCCCGGTCGAAGCGCATGCTGCTTAACCCGGCGTTGGCCATTGAAATCCCAATAAAGATCATGGACAGCGGAATCGTTAGACCGCCGATATATGAGAAATCATCCATCAAGAATTTTGGAACGTGAATGTTTCCTAGAACAAGCAAGACACCAATCATAAATCCTAGTAATGGCGGTGAGAAGATCTTGGTCAGTGTCTGCTTCAAGTCAAACTTAGCGGTGCCAGTACCGTCACGTTGAATCAAATAAACGCCCAGCGTCCAGAAAATGGTGGTATTGGCCATGTAATAAACTAACACGTATGGCAATGCGCTATTCCCAAACAAGGCTTGATTAACCGGTAGCCCAATAAACACCGTATTGGAGTTCAAAAACATGGAGGCAAATAAGCCGCGATGACTCTTTTTAATATTTAAGGCTCGCATCACCCCGAACGAAATGCCAAACAAAATAGCCATATTAAGAACTGGAAAACGTAATCCTGGCAACGTTGATAATAATTTATGCGCTGTAAACTGCTTTGTGATCGTTGCAATCATATAGGCTGGTAGCGCAATTTGAGTGACCAATCGGGCAATCAGCTTAGTCGCACTTTCATTAAACCAGCCCCAGCGTGCCAACAAGTAACCAACTGCAATCATCACGATGATCGTCATGACACCTTGAATACTCTGCACGAATGTCTGTAAAATTTGCACGCTCAGTCTTCCCCTCTTAACAAATTGCTCATCATTGAATATCGCTATCAAGCTATGTAAAATAATAATTCAATGAGAATTATTCAAGTATACCACTGTTTTATGATGGCTTGTACCGTAATTTATAGATGGAAACGTTTGACGCCGGTCACAATATTACTTATAGTGTTCTATAATTGTGTTACTACTGATGCCAGTAATTTTTTGATTATTAAAATCTTTTTAAATTACTAACTTTAAGGACCAATGATTTGCTAAACGTCATAAAATGACTATTGAGGGAAAAATCTAAAGTGATGAGGAACGAATATGTCAGAAAATAACAATGATAATGAAATGGGACCACGCCAACGCCGCTATCGTGAACAGCAACAGCGTAACCCACATTTGAAACCACACAAAAAACGTCCTTGGTTAATTACTTTACTAATCGTCGTTGTCCTGTTGATCGTTACGGGTGGCTGGTGGGGCTACAAGACCTGGAATGCCGCTAAGGATACGATGAATACGACCTACCAGTCGACCGGCTCGACCAAGCTTCGGAATGTTGATGCCGTTATTAAGAAGGGCAAGCCATTCTCGATTCTACTGTTGGGAACTGATACTGGTGCACTAGGTCGCGGCAAGGACTTCTCAGCCCGGACTGATACCATGATTGTTGCGACAATCAATCCTAAAAAAGAAAGTATGACGCTCACTAGTATTCCACGGGATACGCAAGTGATGATCGATGGGCAATCACAAAAAATTAACGCAGCCTACACCATTGGGGGCGCAAGTGGTGCCGTCAAGTCAGTAGAGAAGTTACTGGATGTTCCAATTGACTTCTACGTCTTACTGAACATGGGTGGTTTAAAACAGATCATCAACGCGATGGGCGGCGTGACCGTGACACCTAAGCTGACTTTCAAATACGGTAATGCCAACGTTAAGAAAGGCGTTAAGATCAAACTTAATGGTGCAGCGGCACTTGATTACTCACGGATGCGTTATGACGATCCTCAGGGTGATTATGGTCGTCAAAAACGGCAACGGCAGGTTATTATGGCCATGGTTAGTCAGTCTAACTCACTTGGGTCAATTGCCAATATTGAAAAGATTACGAAAAAACTCGCTAAGAACATGCGCACCGACTTAACTTGGAATGACATGGTCGCACTCGATACGAAGTACAAGAATGCGTCTCACCATGCCAAATCATATACCGTTCAAGGTACTGACGCGACGATCGATGGGCTCTCTTATCAAGTTGCCTCTTCGTCAGAACGTTACAAGAATTCGAAGCGCATCCGTAAAGCGCTGGGACTCTCAAACAGTAATTTAACAGAGTCAGTCTTCTCTGAGACAGCTTCAATTACAACGGGTAGCTCAAGTTCCAGTTCAAGTTCATCAAGTACCACAACGTCTAGTGATACCACTACTTATGGCACTAGTACGACACAAGATACAACGACGCAGGACCAGACCACGACTCAAGATCAAACCACGACTAATCAGTACTAAGCAACTATTAAAAAATGGGTTTCTTCAGAATAAAAATTCTGAGAAGCCCATTTTTTGATGATTATTTTTAATTGACCGGCCAAGATTGTAAAAAGTGTTGAAACTTTGCTTCGCGCTGTTCAATTAGATCCGGTGCCGGCAATGCTTCTAGTGCGGCAAGTTGGGTCTCAATCGCCTGGTTGATCGCAGCGACTAATGTCTGATCCTGATGGTCAATAACCAGGTCAACTAAGCCGCGCGACTGCAAAGCGCTAGCTGTCATTGGTAATAAATCGATGGCGTCACTGCTGGTCTGTTGCCCATGTAAAATCGCGGTGACTGCCTCGGGAGAAGCAACGTTGAAAAGTGCATCATCTAGCATGATAATGCGGTTGGCGTTGGCAAAGGCTAACGCCCCACCGCTATGGCCCTCACCGAGAAATACAACAACGTTCGGTACGGTCAGCTGACCAGTCGCCGCAATCAAGTCCGCAATGGCCTGACTCTGACCATAGCGTTCCGATTGGGGGCTCGCATCAGCACCTGGCATATTGATTAAGCTAACGACCGGCCACCCAAATTTAGCCGCATGGGTTACGACTCTTAACGCCGTGCGATAGCCGGGAACAGTTAATGCTCCCCCGTTTTTTCGACGCCGGCTCGCAATATCAACACCCCGGTCAACGCCCAGAACAGCTAATTGGCGACCAGTGGCAGTGCGCCCAAAGCCCGCCGTTAAAGCCGCATCCTGACCTAATAAGCGGTCACCCCGTTGTTGCGTCATTGTCGGCAATAACGCTTGAATGATAGTCGGCGCACTGATCCGATCAGCCGCCCGTAATCGCTGTAATCGTTTATCCATGGGCTGACCTCCCAATCCCATAATTCACTAATGCTTGTCCTAGCGTTGACCGCAATTGAGGTCGTTCAACAACTGCATCCACCATACCATTTTTAAACAGCTGATCCGCCGTTTGAAAATCCGCCGGCAGCTTGACAGGCAAAGTTTGTTGGATGACCCGGGCTCCGGCAAAGCCAATCTTAGCACCCGCTTCTGCGATAATCAGGTCACCCTTAAACGCAAAACTCGCCGATACGCCCCCCATAGTGGGATCTGTCAGCACTGTGATCAAGGGTAACGGCGTTGCTGCTAACCGTGCTAATTCTGCCAGAATCAAATTCATTCCGACCAAGGCATAAACACCTTCTTGCATCCGAGCACCACCTGAGGCGGTCACAATGATCAGTGGTAACCGTTGGGCCCGCGCTTGTTCACTAGCATGCAATAAGCGACGTGTGACCGCCGTGTTTAACGTCCCCATCATAAAATGACTATCCATCACTGCTAAGATACAGGGTTGTTGCTCAATCAAGGCCGTTCCACAGACAACAGCCTCGTTTAATCCGGTCTGGCGTTGGGCCCGCCGCAGTTTGTTCGTATAGTCCGGGAACCCCAGCTGATTGACAGGCCGCTCAGTCATCGTCAACGGCTGAAACGACCCTTCGTCGACGAGTTGTTCTAATCGTTGCGCCGTCGTCAGTCGTTGCCAATAGTGACAATAAGGACATTGCTGATAAGTGCCCCATTGGCGTTGGTGGACGTGCCGACCGCACTTAGGGCAGGCTTGCCAGGTCCCAGAAGCTGGATAATGACTCATTTCGACGCCTCCCAACGTGCTAGACTGTGAATCGTGTACTGATCATGAATGTAGGCCGGCCGGGCCACCGTTTGCTGTAGAAAAGTTAAGTTCGTCGTGGGTCCCGTCAATGTTACTTGCGCTAAGGCCCGTTGTAAGTTGCGCACGGCTTGCTGACGGTTCACACCGGTGACCATCAACTTGGCAATTAAACCATCATACATGGTTACTAGCCGATCGCCCTGATGATAATCCGTATCCACTCGTACATCGGCTGGCCAGCTCAGCGTTTCAATCCGCGTCTGCTTAACCGGTAAGGTAGCGGTCAATCGAGCTTCGATCGCCGTACACTTGGGCTGCAAGCCAACATGCTCTGGAAAATCAACCGTGACGCCAGCCGCCTGTTTGATTTGTTCAGCCACAATATCAATTCCGGTGGTTAATTCTGTCACCCCGTGTTCAACCTGTAAACGCGTATTCATTTCCATGAAATAGAACTGACCATCCGCAAATAAGTATTCAATTGTGCCCAAGCTTTGATAATGTGTACCCGCTAATAACTGCCGGGACAAATCGTATAAGGTCCGGCGTTGTGTCTCAGTCAAAATACTTGCCGGACTTTCTTCGAGAACCTTTTGCTTGTGCAATTGGAGGCTACAGTCACGATCACCAAGAATGAATAATTTCGTCCCCGTGCCGAGGACTTGAACTTCAATATGGCGGGCAGTTGTCAGAAATTGCTCTAAATACATCGCATCATTCAAAAAGGACGCAGCAGCTTCTTGACGCGTAGCCCGCAATTGTTGATGGAGTTCATGAACGTCGGTAAGCACTCGAATACCCTTGCCACCGCCACCATAACTGGCTTTCAAAACTAGTGGAAAACCGATCTTGGCGGCCGCGTGTTTAATATCCGGCCATGCCAAGCCTTGTAATGATTGACCTGCTAGTACCGGAACGGCTTGTTGCCGTGCAAAATCCTTAGCGCGGGCCTTATCACCCATCAACTTAATTTGCTCAGTCTGCGGGCCAATCCAGGCAATGCCACATTCCGCACACATGGCGGCAAAATCCGCATTTTCAGCTAAAAAACCATATCCCGGGTGAATCGCATCGGCGTGCGTATTAATTGCAGCCATTAGAATCGCTTCGGCATTTAAATACGATCCACTGGCAGCTGCAGGTCCGATACAGACCACTTCATCCGCTAATTGTGTGTAACCCGCATGCCGATCAGCAGTTGAGCAAACGGCGACCGTCTGAATATTCAATTGTTGACAGGCTTTGATAATCCGTACGGCAATTTCACCGCGATTCGCGATTAACAGCTTGCGAAACATAGCTACCGATCCTTTCGCATTGTAAATAACGGTTGTTCGTACTCAACAGTGGCGTCGTCAGCAACTAGTACTGCTGTTAACGTCCCATCGGTCGGACTAACTAATGGATTGAATAATTTCATACTCTCAATCTGGCCTAGTTCTTGACCAGCTGTCAGTGACTGACCAACCTTTAAATCTGGTGCCAAGTGGACCACCCCGACCATCGGACTCGGCAGTGTAACGACTTCATCTTCAGTCTCCGCAACTGTGCTGGCAGGCGTAGCGGCTACGGGAGTTACCGTTTCTGAAGCTAACGCTGGTTTTGTCACTTCAATCTCCAAGTCGCCGGCTTTAACGCGAATTTGCTGATAACCCTGTCGCGCGTATTTCTCAACTAATCGATCTAAATCTTTTAATTCCATCTGCACACCCCTACTTCTTGATCAAGACTGAGCCATACGCTAGCCCGCCACCAAATGCTGTTAACAACACTGGCCCAGTTAAGGTATCAAAAACATTGGCTAAGGCCATTGCCACCCCAGCTGAGGACGTATTACCATAATGATCAACATTATGTGGAAACTTCGTCATTGGTAACGCCAAGTTAGCCGCAATTTTTTCAATGATCCGTAAATTAGCTTGATGACAGATCACGTATTGTAAATCACTGGGTGTCAGTTGCGCACTCGCAATTAACCCACGCATCTGTTCTGGAACAACCGTCGTGGCAAATTGAAAAACATCCCGTCCAACTTGGTAAAACGCATCCGTTTGCGGGTAGTTCGTTGCGGCAACTTCAGTAATCGGCCGTACTCGTCCAGAGTGAATGACCGTAGCGTTTCCTTGCGATTCTAATTTCTCAGCGATCAAGCTGTTTTCATCTGGATTGTCAGTAGCTTGTAATAACGCGCCACCAGCACCGTCCCCAAAGAAGACGGCTGCCGTCCGGTCCTGAAAGTCCATCATCTTGGAATTAACTTCCGCACTGATCACCATCACATTCTGGTATTGCCCACTGCGAATAAACTTGTCAGCCGTCGCCAGGCCAAACGTGAACCCAGCACACGCTGCACTCAGGTCGAACGCAAACGCATTATCAGCGCCAATATTAGCTTGCACTAAACAAGCCGTCGCAGGTGTTAAGGCATCGGGCGTAATTGTCGTGACTAGGATCAAATCAATGGCACTGGCAGCTAAACCACTTTTTTGTAGTAACTGCTGGGCGACCTGGGTGGCTAAATCCGAGGTGTTTTCATCATTCATCGCGTAGTGTCGGGTTTTAATCCCAGTATGCGCCTGAATCCATTCGTCGCTAGTGTCCATAATGGCTGCTAATTCGTCATTATCAACAACGCGTGCCGGAACATATTGTCCCATGGCGGTTAATTTTGTATAAGTTGGCATTTTTAAACCCCCCGCTACTTTCCGTTTCGATTAGTTTAATTTTATCAATAAAAGCCTATCCGTCAAAGTTTACGGCTGTATTTTTGGTAAATCCTTAGAAACCTAGCCAAAATGAAAGAACAGTGGTGCCCATAACCGACACACCACTGTCCATCATAACTTTGTTAATACTTATCTGGCGCCATAAAGCCATTTTTAGCTAATAGCGGCATCACATCAACCCGTTTATCCGTCGGAACTTTCTGTGCAAACACCTTTAATCCCGCTGCTTGTAACGCATATAATGCCCGTGCTTCGGCTTGACCGATTGCAATAGCATTGGTGACCATCACCATGCCCGCTGAAAAAGCTAGGCTACCAATATCAATGCCCGTTTTGCTAAAATCAAGTCCCCCCGCTACTAAGCGCGCCATGTTCTGGGGCGTATCAGTCAGGATTAGTGGCTTTACTTCATCAAATAGCGAGTCTTGATAAATCTCGATCATTTTGTCGACCGTAATCACATTAGCTTTCACACCAGGGGGCGCGGCTTGCACAATTAGAATCTTGCGAAGTGCATCCTGGGCAACTTCGTCTGAGACGACCAAAATACGGTTAGGACTGACCGTCTTGGTCCACACCGTGGCAACTTGCCCGTGGAGTAGCCGACTATCAATGCGTGCTAAACGAATATCCATCGTCATAGCGGTTCATCTTCCCCATCGTCCTGTAACAACTTGAGATGCTTAATCCCAATCTTTCCAGTCTCTTCAAGGTGGGCAATCACCTCATCAATTGGCTTATCACGAACAGTGTAAGCCTCAATCAGCATTGGCAGATTCAGACCGGTAATCAGACCCATGCGCTCTGTATGTTCGGCAACGATCCGACTAGCGGCGTTAAATGGCGAACCGCCCCATAGGTCAACCAAGAATAAAACTTGATCATCCGCGTCAAATCTGGCAACCGCAGCAGCTAATTTATCAGCTAATTCATTAGGTTCTTCGTCTAGTTGAAAGGTAACCGTTTGGACCTTATCTTGCTTGCCAAAGATCATGTAGGATGAATCGACAACGCCCTGCGCAAAACTCCCATGACTGACAACGACAAATGCTAACATCTACTTTCCCTCCTCAGTCGGTTAAATCTACTCAATAAGATACATGCAAAAAGCATGCCAAGTTAGTGTATCAACTCATCGCGACCTTTGCCTGATGAGTCTCCAATAATTGCACAATATAATAATTTTCAGCATCTGAGAAGGTTAACTGTAGTTGATCTGTCAATTGCTGATTGGCCTGTTGCACAAGTGGGTACCACTTCGATGCCATAATGTCTGGCATCTCTTCGGTGGGTGCCGAAATTTCATCTTTGATGGCCGTTCGTTCTAGCGCACCCGCTAAGTGCATAATCAAATCAATGCGAAAAGCATTCGTCATTACACCATCCAAGTGCGTCGCAATCACTTCGCTATACTCCCATAAAATTCCCGTTAACTTCTTAGGATTTAAAAACGTGAAGTAATCGCCTAAGTACCGTTCGCAGAGTTCCGGTGTCAACTGCTGACTTTCTTCCGCCATGGTCTGTGGCGAATCGATACCCGTCGCTAACTGGTCAATAAACTTTTCGCCACCACCTTGTAGCAATTCTTCCAATGAAATAAAAGGGACGTCTAATTCGGGTTTTGTAATCCCAGTTGCCGCAATGATTTGATAATTTTGACTGATTTGTTGTATCCGTGTCTTCATTTCGACCACTGAGATTGGGAATACCGTAATACCTTCGATAAAGTTTTGAGCTAATAAACTGTCTAAAATTGACTTGATACGTTCAGCCGTCCCAACGCCGGTCGCACAAATTGCAATAATCGCCCGTTGTGCCGTCTTATCCGTCGCTAAGGCGGGCTTGACTGTTGCGCGCTGACTATCCGTTGGTAGGTTCCGTGAAATTCGCGAATAACCTTTGAAACCAACGAGCTCCTGATACATAGAATCCAGATCACTATCGACCAGGCTAGCCTTCCGAACGGCTTCCAAAACAACCGGCGTGGTCACCATGTCAATCGTTCGCGTCGCAATTCCTGTCTCCTGCTGAATTCGTTCCCCGAAGGTCGTTAACGACCCCATATCGACTAGTAACAAAATTCCTTTCCCAGAATCAAGCTTTTCTACTCGTCGCTTGACATGATCATAGGCGACACTCGGGTCCATATCGAGAGGCATGTCGAAAGCCTGAACATCATAATCATCTAACAATTGTCCGACGACCTGTGCCATGGAAGACGCGGTACTCATCCCGTGCGCTGCCACCAACACGCCAACTTTGCCGTTAAGCTGCATCGATTTTAACGAGATGAGCAAAATGGCCAGATAATAAACTTCGGACTTGGGAATCGGTAAATGATACCGTTCCTCTAATCCTTGCTTGAGCGCCTCCGCTGCTTTGATTTCAGCCGGATATTCACGCACCATCGCTAACATATCCGAACTCATTTGACGCATGGGCTTGCCTGCCTGGATGCGTTTGATAAAGGAGCTGACGTGCAAGCTCACAGCGTAAATAAAGTTATCCTTGAAATTATAACCTAGCATGTCTTGAACCGTCATCTGCGCCGTCTTGGTAAAATCAATGACGTCCTGATCAACGATCTCGGCTAACTTGTTTTCTGGTGAAACTTCTAACTGATTTTGTTTATAAAATGATTTTAAATGCACATTGATATCGGTCGTGATGAAACGATTGATGTGTTCTTTATCAAGGCCTTCCCGTCGGAGTAACGCTGCTTTATCACCAATAATCTCATATAAATTATATGGTAATTCATAATTATCGTTCTTATTACGAAGCGGCGTTGGACCATCATTTGGCTTCACGATGAGAACCGGGTCCAACAACTCAGAGATGGCCCCCAGTTCGTGACGGTTAGAGGCTACTGTCATGAGACCGCTACGGATATTTTGTGGCAAATCATCCATCGTGATTGTGATTTCACTGTCATTTTCGATGCTATTGACAAAACCCTGGGCACACACCAGCTGAATGTTCGACTTCAACTGACCGACGTTCCCAAATGTGACTGAGCCAAGTAAGGCCTGCACCACGTCCTCCGTTAACCGAATCTGTTTATTGATTCGATTAGCTTCCAATGACAATAATGCCTTCAGTAATTCTAAACGTTCCTTGGCTGAGCGATGATTGAACGCTGGTAGCTGAATCGTAATCGGAATTCGCCGAACAAAGGTCTGCAGTAGGGTACTTTCTGGGTCCTCGGTCGTTGCACAAACTAAGCGGACATTGGCATGGTGACTCTTCGCCGTCTCACCGAGTCGTGAATAAGTCCCGTGATCCATGAAATAAAAAATCATTTCCTGACCTTCTGGTGGTAGACGGTGCACTTCATCTAGGAACAACATGCCCCCATCCGCTTCTTGGATCAAACCGTCCTTATCTTCATTAGCACCTGTAAAAGCCCCCTTAACATAACCAAACAAATGCGACATCAATAATTCCGGATTATGCGCATAATCGGCACAATTGAACGTAATCAGGCCTTGCGGGTTCGTTAAGACTTGTTGGGTTTCCGCAAAACGATACATGGCGTTTGCAAAGTAAGTTTTACCAGAACCAGTCGGGCCAATGATTAATGTATTTAATCCCCGCGGTGGGTAAAGAATGGCCGCTTTCGCCTGTTCCACTTGATTAGCAAGGCTCTCATGCGAGCCAATCATGCTGGCAAATATATCATTTACAACCGGTTTAGGCACAGACGTCGCGACGGGCGCTGTCGGTATTCGCTCTGTCGTCGCTCCATTCGCTACGCCACTAGTTGTTGTGGCCGTTGTGGCTGTTGCATTCACCGGAACATAGTGCACAGGCCGCCCTGTCAGCTTGTGCAACTGGCCTTCTCGCACCAGTGCATTTAATTCCTTGCTGACGTTTGAACGCGCTATCATTAAAGCGGTCGCTACCATTTCCGTCGTCAGTCCGTGTCGATCGCTATGTTGACGGACGTATTCACAAATCTTGGATTTTCTGGTCAACTTCGCCACTCCTTTTCACCACTATCAAATAGCTGATCCGTTTTGATACACTATAACACACTATATTCTACCATAGTTCCCGACTCAGTTACTTTTTAAGACTTGTCAGTACAACTATTTCTGTTTCATGGTATTGAAATTCCATTTATGACGCACCTTAACGTGCTCAGATACTGCTTTTGATGCGTCAAAAAAAGCTTAGACACTGCAACGCGCTAACCCCACCCGTTGATACCTAAGCTTCTTAAACTAACTATTAAATAATCACCAATCCGTCGGCAAAGAACCCTCGACAGCATTGGTCATTATTTCAAATACTTATCTTTTTTACCTTTACCCTTGAATATTCTCCCAAGGACTTGGAAAAATGTCAGTGATTTTACAATTCGATCAGGCTCAATATATTGCCGAACGGCTCGTAACACTTTCTTAGGGTCCTTAGCTGAGAAAGTAATCATACCGTTCCGTTTCGTTTGAAAAGAGAACCGCGGAATCCAACGGCCACCAAACATTACGGATACGACCACATATTTCACTTCAGTCCAAGGGATTTGAATAAAATTACGAACATTGCGATCATCATAAAATTCAAATCCGTTATCACCGACCATAATTTTACCGTAATCGGTCAATCCCATATGTGAATTACCGTTCGTAACTAAATCAACCTTAGTATTGATTGATTGCACCATATTAATCCCTCCTCGTATCCATCCTCATACCGATTATACGGCGAGTTTGTCAGTTATGCAAAGTACGCTTGTAAATAAAAAGGATGAGCTCCCACGAGTCCATCCTTTAAATATGACATAAGCAAGTATTACATCCAACCAATAACGTGCATTAGAACCCCAAATACGAAGAGGCCAAGAATGATAATGATTGGTGAAACTTTCTTCTTTAATAACCACATGCAGAGGAAGGTTAACAGCAACGCCATCAAACCAGGAATCAATTGATTCAAGTTATCTTGTAAGGTGGTTACCTTGTATTTGTCAAGTGAACGGCCAGCAGCTTGTTGTGTTAAAGCTTCCTTAACACCAGAAGCACCCTTTGGCAGTTTATCCCAGTCAATGTACGAACCAGCTTGTTGCTTAATGGTCGAAACTTTAACTGGACTGAAGTCAACAACAACCCACCGTTCGATTAACGCCGCCAAGATAAACATCCCTAGCATGGAAGCACCACGGGTAATATCTTGTAAAATACCACCAGATAAGTCATCAGTAATCTTAGAACCGGCTTTGTAACCGAATTCTTGGGTATACCACATGAAGCCCATCCGAATGGCATTCCAAACAACGAAGTACAAGATTGGTCCAACAATGCTACCAGAAATAGCCAATGATGCAGCTAAGGCACCAACGATAGGCTTAACCGTGTACCAGAACACTGGGTCCCCAACACCGGCTAAAGGTCCCATCATACCAACTTTAACCCCTTGAATCGTAACGTCATCAATAGGTGCCCCATTGGCACGTTCTTCTTCAAGCGCTAAGGTAACACCAATAACTGGTGAAGCCACGTATGGATGGGTATTGAAGAATTCCATGTGACGCTTCAAAGCAGCAGCACGGTCTTCTTTAGTTGTATATAATTTCTTGATTGCTGGAATTAAAGAATAAGCCCAACCACCGTTTTGCATACGTTCGTAGTTCCATGAACCTTGGAGGAACGTTGAACGCCACCAAACATGCAGACGATCACTTTTACTTAATGTAACTTTTTTAGTAATATTTGTAGTTTCAGACATCTCAGTTTGCCTCCTTCTCTAATACTTGTCGATAATGTCGCCAACCGGATCACCCGTGTTGGAGCCACCACCATTGCCAGAGTTACCTTGCTTTGAAAGTGCCAAGTACATTAAGGCTAAGGAAATACCAATTGCACCTAAACCAATCAAAGTAATTTCACTGATCGCAGCTAAAACAAAACCTAAAGCGAAGAATGGCCAAACTTCACGAGAAGCCATCATGTTGATAACCATTGCATAACCAACGGCAACAACCATACCACCACCGATTGATAAACCATCAGTTAACCAGCTAGGCATAGCGTTTAACATTGCCTTCACTGGCGTAGCACCAACGGCCAAAATCAAAGCGGCTGGAATCGCAATACGAAGTCCTTGCATGCAGATCGCAACCCATTGCCAGAAGTCAATTTTACTAAAACTACCTTCTTCAGCGGCACGGTCCATGATGTGGACAATCCCAGTTGCTAACGTACGAGCGATGATCGTTAAGAGTAACCCAGCAACGGCTAAAGGAACGGCAATCGCAATAGCTGAAGTAACTCCGGCACGGCCTTGACCACCTAAAACTAAAATAATTGCAGATGCAATTGATGCTAACGCAGCATCAGGTGCAACGGCGGCACCAATGTTGGCCCAACCTAAGGCAATCATTTGTAAACTCCCACCTAAGATAATACATGGGACTAATTGTCCGGTTACTAATCCGATTAGGGTACATGCAACAACTGGTTGATGGAAGTGGAATTCATCCAAAATACCTTCCATACCAGCTAAAAATGATACAAGTACGACTAAAATCACTTGAATTACGTTCAAATTCATGATTTAATCCTCCATCTTTTCTGATATTCTTGGAACTACTTTTGTTCCTTCAACATATTTTCAGCTTTGTTCAAAATGTTATCCATATTTTCTTTACCATCACTTGGAACCTTCCGAACATCAAATTCGATGCCGTCTTTTTCAAGTTTACGGTAAGTGTCGATATCATCTTGATCAAATGCCAAAACCTTGTTTGGTTGAACTTTACCAGCCGAATGAGCCATCGAACCAATATTCAATGTCTTAATTGGCACACCACCCTCGATTGCACGTAATGCATCTTGTGGTGTTTCGAATAAGACCAACGCCTTTTGACCACCAAAGTGCTTGTCATCTTTAGCAATCTTAATCATTTGAGCAATTGGAATAACGTGCGCTTTGACACCAGATGGCGCTGCTTGCTTGATCATGTTAGTCCGCAGTTCGTCTTTAGCAACGTTATCAGACGCAACAATGATCCGAGTTGGGTTAACTGTCTTACTCCAAGCAGTAGCAACTTGTCCATGCAAGAGTCGCGAGTCAATCCGTGCTAACCCATATTCCAACTTCCCTGGCCGGCCAGCATTATTGTTGGTCGTTGCAGCGGCAGCAGCCTTTTCTTCCTTAGGTGCTAATGCTTCAGGACGAACCTTTACGCCATCCTTAGCAGTTTCAATGATATGCGTGGCAATTTCGTGTGCCGAATCCATTGAAAGTCGTGAAGCATACGCTTCAATTAACATTGGCAAGTTCAAACCGGCAACGATTGCCCATTTGTCCTTGTGTGCTTCAAACAAGCCGTTAACTTGATTGAATGGTGTACCGCCCCAAAGGTCGACTAAGAATAAGACTTGCTCTTGATCGTCGAATGAAGCAATGGCTTTTTCCAACTTAGCCTTGATGTCGTCAGGGCCTTCGCTAGGCATCAACGTAACGGCTTGAACGTTTTCTTGTTCGCCGAAAATCATTGATCCAGATTGATAGATGCCTTTAGCGAATTCGCCGTGACTAGCAATGATAATGCTTACCATCTTTGTACCTCCTATTTTTTCGTTACAGTCATATAAAACGAATAAATAATATCTAAATTGCCTGTAACTATTTATGTTTTTGATACTGTAAGCGCAATCTTTTTCGCACTCACTTATATATATGCAAATTCCGTGCCAAAATACACTAAAGCTAAAAGCCCTTATTTCAGGCTAGAAGTTGATACACTAGTGTGATACAGTATTAAAAACGATTATTTTGTGTGTCAAATAGCGTATTTTTAATATAAAATTATGAAACAGTAACTAATGTTAACTATGGTATCAATTTCTTAATAGCTCAGCGCCCGACGACCATTTAATTGCCACATCGTCTCAAACGCTTGGTTATCCATCTGTCCGGATTGACCACGCCAAGGATCATTGTACCTAATAGTTGCCGTTGTATATCCAGTGAGCGTCACTGTATGACTCGCAAAACCATCGAGTCCCTGAACCCAAGCGACTACCGGATGACGTTTAGTGAGCTGTGCTTTAAGTCGTTGCAGGCCCACCCCGCTGAGATCTACAGCGGACGGCAGATAGTGGCGGATCGTTGGTAACAAGCCTTGGGGGTAGATGTAGAGGCCAATACCGTAAGCCGAAGCAGGATCACCAACAAAACCAGTGTTAGGATTCGAACTGCGCGGCACGTGGCTGGCAAACTGTTCCTTATTAATATTAACGCCGGCATACTGCAGCATCATGGTAGTCGCTGTCATCTCACACCCCGTTGGCAACTCCGGTAGCTGGTCAATCAGTGGTACCCGCAGTTGAACCGAGGCCGTACTGGCGGGTTTTAGCTGGTTGGCAGCTATCCAGCCGCTCTGCTGATGACCATTATGCACGTAGTAGAAGCGCTGGTAATGCCCGTTGCGATAAATATCAGCCTGCTCAGTACGCATCCACTGTGTATGCTGGTGATACTTTAAATGTAAATTAACACGCAATTGGGCACGCTGATGACGCACGACGGTTAAATGGTAACCGACACCGTTCTGACTATTCGTCTGATAGACCCGCGTCTGCACCACCTGAATCCCTGTAATCGGATAAGTCGTTACGGCCGCTTGTGCGGGGTAAACCACGCCACTAACAAGCACTCCGCCCACCAAGATACGCCACCACCATCTACTCATTCTAATCAATGCCTGGTCCTCGCCTTCTCTTAATATCGTAATCAGTAGATTAACCGTTTTCATTATAATGCTGGTAATCATGAGATTAAACAATAAGGTATGGCAAATTTGGTGAACATAGTTGAAGTAGTTGGCAAAAAAGCAAGCCTGAAATAACATGACCAGTCCAATTTACCGCAAAAAACATCGATCCATCAAGCTGACCCTAATAATCATCATATTGACAATGAAGAAGCTAAGTACATTAGCAGTTACCTTCATGATAGAATTTAAAAATGACACTGAACTATATGGTGCCTACCACGAGTTGTCTTGAAACAGGTCGAGGTCATAGATGAGTAAAGGTTCATCAGAATTTTATAAGATCATGTATCACGTTCACGGTTACTATTTAAATAGATGGAGTAAATACTTATTAGCGACAGACGTAAACTGGTTTGGTGACAACATGTTGAAAAAAGGTACAGAACATAAAGAAGTCGGCATTAAGAAAAAAATTATAGGTAAAAAAAGCAGCGCTGTCCCCGACATAACTGGGACTTAGGCTGCTTTTTGATGAATCAAGGCGCATTCTGAGATCTGTACGTGGATAAATTTTGTTCAATGTTCATGTGAACGAAAGCCTTAGAATGTGCCTTGAATTTTTGCGAATTTAAACACCTTTATGAATTTTTATCTTTAATCTCTTGTAAACCATCAACAGTATATTTCGGCATACCGGTAGCGTCTTGCATTTCGTCCATAATGGCTTGACGTTGTTTTTCTGTTTTCCCGTACTTTTGAGCAATACGTTGATTGATTTTTAAGATACCGTGAATACTGCCTGTGGACATCCAATCTTTGTGAGTTGCTCTAAACACTGCACCAGTTTTTAATTGATCTATATTATCGGCAATTAGTGCTTTTTGTACTTTATTAGAACCAGACAATTTTTCGGCCGGCTTCCTTAAATATTCAGCGTTCTCTTGAATCTTATCGATCTGATCTCGGTGACGACTCATCTTTCCAAATAGTCTTGTTTCGAATGCATGCAAAGAATCAAAAGCCTCTCGTTCTTCTTCGGTTATCTCCACACCGCCGACTGTAATTCTTTTCGATTCCTGCGTATCAGCTAAGCCCCAAAACATAGTCAACAGACAAACTACAACCAGAATACCTTTCTTTACGCTGAGTTTCTCTTTCCGATGTTTGATCAAAGAAAAAATCAAATAGATTACTGCCAATAAAGCGATAACCCCAAGTAAATATCGCATAATTACTCCTTAACTAACTAGTCATTTCCAATATTGTACATTAGATTTATCTATCATATCCTTTTAAGTACACAACAGCAATATAAAATGTTAAGTCATTATATTCTTAACTAATATAAGTCTCCTTAGTACCGGTTTTAGAAAAATCGCTTTAAGAAATTCCAAAGTTGGTTTTCTAAGAATATGAACATTTAAAGACTTTTTTTGTATGTTTCATATCATCACTTGTTTATTGCATAAAGCAGTTCATAATAAAAGTGTGTCAAAATATTTTTACGGAGGTAAATGTTATGGCTGATCAATTAGTATTAGACACGCAACAATGGTTAAATTCCACTTATGGCGATGTTGATGGTTTTGGTAGCGTTCCTGAAAATGGACTTACCGGTTGGGACACAATTTATGGTCTAACCCGTGGCTTACAACATGAACTTGGTATTACTGATTTAGTAGATAACTTTGGTCCCACAACTGCTAAGCTTTTTGATGAAATTGCTGATGATATTGTACCTGGTTACTCAGGTAATATTACATACATCATCCAAGGTGGTTTTTGGTGTAAGGGTATCGATCCCGCCGCCTTTGATGGGAAGTTTACTAGCGATACTGCTTCTGCCGTCACAACGATGAAAGAATACGCCGGATTGAGTGATACTTCCGGGACCCTGGACTCACAGTTCATGGCCGCACTGCTCAATATGAGTGCATTCACCTTAGTAGCTAATGGCTATGAAAAGATTCGTACGATGCAGCAACAATTAAATCATGACTATCTGGCTTATACTGGCATTCTACCCTGTGATGGCGTATACCAGCGTGACACAAATACCGCTTTGATTTATGCTTTACAGGCCGAAGAAGGACTTGATACGGATACCGCATCAGGAACTTATGGGCCAATGACCCAAGAGTTGACTCCAACTGTTTCAACTGGTGATGATAATAATTTTGTCCGTATATTGCAATGGGGCCTTTACGTAAATAACCAAGCGTATACGGGTGCTTTTGACGGCAGCTATACTTTAGACGTGTCAAGTTCAGTAGCAACTTTTGAGAGTGATATGGCCCTTCCAGAAACATCTGGCGTATCGGCAGGTTTAGATGTCTTCATGAGTCTCTTAACTTCCGCTGGTAATCCTGACCGCGACGCTGTGGCTTGCGACACCTCGCATCAAATAGATGCGAATGAGGCCGCGGCACTCAACTCCGCTGGTTACAAATATGTTGGTCGTTATCTAACTGGTACTGCCGGTACTGGGAGTAGTGAAGTTGATAAAAATTTAACCACCAGTGAAATCAGTATTCTAACTAATGCTGGTCTAAAGATCTTCCCAATCTATCAAGATGGCGCATCCGATGATGAAGATTACTTTACCCAGACCAAGGGTAGCAGTGATGGCCGTAAAGCTGGTTTAGCCGCCATGCAATTAGGCTTTCCTGACGATACGATTATCTACTTCGCTGTAGACGTCGATATTCAGGATGGTGACATAGCAGGCACGGTCGAACCATACTTTACAGGTGTTGCCAGCGGGATCAATAGTTTCGGTTTTAAAGTCGGTATTTACGCTACCCGAAATGTTGCCAACACGATTATTACGGATGGGTTGGCCGACAAAGCGTTCGTTTCCGACATGTCTACTGGATTTTCTGGCAATCTCGGTTTCCCAATGCCGAGCGAATGGTCTTTTGATCAGTTCAATGAAGTCGCTTTTGACGACTTCTACATCGATAAGGTCGCCTCTAACAGTAGTCGTTCGACAGCTGTTGATGATTTTTCAGCTGGTAGCAGCGTTGGAGGTAGCGATGATTTAGCTAAAATAAATGAAATTATTCAAAACCTGAGTGAAACTGATAGTATTTTTTCATTCGTAAAAGATATAACTATTGAAGCAACCAGTAAAACTTACAAAGTTGAAACTCCTGCTGTGGATCTATCTTTAACAGTTGACCTGGAAGGCAATATTAGTGATGACGATGGTGACACTTCAATTAATTATAATATTAATGATGGTTCCGTTCATTTGGCATTAGATGATGAAATCTCGCAAATCATTGCTGAAAACACAGCTGGATTTACTGATACAACGGTGACCGCTTCATTGGATGGAATAGCTTCAGTAATAAAGGATGGTGACATCAAGACTGGTATGTCTGTTAAAGCAACCGGTACATCTATCACATTTAAGGTCGATTCTACATTTGAACATGAATCAACAAATGGTAAAACCTACGAGATAGCGTATGAAATTACTTTGGTAGCAGAGTTCCATTCAATTATCAGTCCTTTACCAGCTTGGGTCACCGCTGTACAAGCGGATGAACACAACACCTCAGTGGAGGATGCAAAAGCAAATGCACCTGAAATCACAACTGTGTTACTGCGTGTTGGTACTGCCGCAGTTGTTGCTCTCGCAATAACTGGTTTAATAATGACAGCCACATTTTTACCGTCGATTATCCCCGGATTAATTACCTTAGCTGCTGCGTAATAATGTAAAATGCTATATGGTTAGACAAAACGATTGGAGTCATCCGATCGTTTTTTATATAAAAATTAGGAGTGGTAAATAATATGGACACAACACAATTTTTATTTTTTGTATGGATTATGTTTTTGGCAATTTTCATTCTGAGCTTGCTCTTTGCACTCTTTACACCAAAGGCATTCACTTACACATCACAAAATCCAAAATCTAAACAACTAATCCGTAAGATACTGATAACTAAACCAATTAGAGAATATCGGCGACAGTTAAAAATAAGTATCCTCTTTAGTACGCTGGGACTAATAGTAATGTGGATTGGAATTATTTTATTTGCGTTCAAGTTTGTGATTGTCTCACTTTTTTTACTTGCCATTGCATCAGCATCATATATTTTTATCGGGGTTGTCACTCCTTACTATGAATATAAGTACTGGTCAAGAGCAGAAAAAAAAGAATTTGGGACGCTGCCACATAAATCCTTTATAAAATTAATGACATGTCGAACAATATGTACGATAACTTTGACTCTTTTATTTTTACTACCAGCAATTTTCAACTCTGAATTTTATGATATCTTATTTAACATTTTTTCTTAAATCAAACTATTCCGGAGCCGAACAAATGCACAATTAAGGTCGATTCTACGTTTGAACATGAATCAACAAATGGTAAAACCTACGAGATAGCGTATGAAGTTACTTTGGTAGCAGAGTTCCATTCAATTCCTTTACCAGCTTGGGTCACCGCAGTACCAGCGGATGCCTTTTTGACTATGCTGCTAATTGATAAACGCCGCGGGTTACATGATCAAAATAATCTGATTGTTGCAAAGTCTGGCGAATCTTAGCTTGCCAATTACGATTATTGTTAGCCTTACGACAACCATCGAGTAGTTGATAAATAGCGTTTAAATCTGTAGCTCCGCCTAGAGTTTCAAGCGCTACTTTTACGAGGCGCGCCCAGGTCACACGGAAAAGTTGACAGAGAATCAATAAAAAAGCCGATATATCAACGATTTCTCGTATCAATATCGGCTATTCTGTATATAAAATGCGGCCAAGAAGATTCGAACTTCCACCGGGTTAACCCCGACAAGATCCTTAATCTTGCGCGTCTGCCAATTCCGCCATGGCCGCATCACAACTCACAAAAAATATCATAACAAAATTTTGCGAGTCTGACAAGCTTATTTTAAGATTTTTGTACTTTTACACCAGTTGCATCCATTGGCAATAAGAATAATTGGCCGGTGAGTGTTGTATCTTGGCTCAATTGTGCCTGCAACGTAGCGAGTTGACCGTAATCACCCAAAGTAATCACCGTCGGCCCAGCACCACTCAAATAAGTCCCCGTTAATCCCAGAGCGTGGGCATGGTCTCTAACCGTTTGTAGTGCCGGCACTAACTTAGCCCGATACTGTTCATGGAACTGGTCCTGTTCTAGCAGCGGTAACGCCACGTCCCAATTTTGAGTTGCTAGAGCAGCCACTAACGTATTCGCCACACTACTACCAGTAACGGCTTGGTGGTACGCCAATTCAGTTGGCAAGGCTTGGCGACTGGCGGTCGTCAATAACGGTTCGTTAGGCACGTAGACACTTGCAAAAAGCATCGGTAACGGTAACTTCACCGCACGGACGCGTTCATCAGTGTTCGTCGCCACAACCAAGCCTCCTAATAGGGCTGGTGCAACGTTATCTGGATGACCCTCCAGTTGAGTGGCAACTTCCAGTAGCTCAGCAGAAGAGCGCGTTGCGCCGGTCAATTCGTTTGCCAGCACTAAGCCGGCTACGATGGCCGTCGAGCTACTACCCAATCCGCGCGCTAACGGGATTTTTGAAGCCATCTGTAAATGCTGTGGTTGTAAATCTGGTACCAAATGCAACGCCGTTTTAATAATTAAGTTGCGTTCATCCGTCGGCACATCCGCCCCAAAGGGATGGTCAATCTGCCAATGGTCACTAGGTTGCAACACTTGTAGCGTTAATTGCATGTCTAGCGCCAGACCGATTGAATCAAAACCGGGACCAAGATTAGCGGAAGTCGCCGGAACCGAAATCGTTAACATGTCCTCACCTACGCATTCTTTAAAACTTTATAACTCGCTAATAGTTGCATATTCTCTTGTTCACCGATTTCACGAGTGATATCTGCTAACTGTTGATCATTCATGGCATGGGTAATGATCACAACACGAGCGTTGCCGTCACCTAATTGATTTTGAATGATTCGACTAAATGAAACTTCTGCGCGGGTCATAATCGCCGTCAATTTCATCATCATCCCCGGCACATCACGCATCTTCAAGGCAATAAAGTGAGGATACACAACATCTTCAGGCGTTGCTAAGACTGTCTCCTGGCGATAAGAGTTAAACGTGTTGCCAGTCGTATTCAACGCAATATTTTTCGCAACCGTTGTAATATCACTCAGCACACTGTTGGCGGTCGGGAGTTCTCCAGCGCCGGGACCGTAAAACATCGTGTTCCCCACAGCCGTTCCCGTTACCATTACAGCATTATTCTCATTTTGCACCGTGGCAAGTGGATGCTGATCAGAAACGAGCACAGGCCCGACTGAGACCGCAATGCGATCGTCAATTTCTTCCGCAATCCCGAGTAATTTAATTGTATACCCAAGCTGGTGAGCTTCCGCAATATCCTCTGGGCTGATTTTCGTAATTCCCTGAACTTGAACGTGGTCGAGGGAAAGACTCATCCCAAAGGCAAACTGCGTTAAAATAATCATCTTGAACGCCGCATCAAGGCCTTCGACATCATTAGTGGGATCACTTTCGGCAAACCCCAAGTCTTGTGCTGAGCTCAAGGCTTGATCATACGACCAATGCTTAGTCAGCATCTGCGTCATGATGTAATTAGTGGTCCCGTTGACGATTCCCATGACCCGTTGAATCCGGTCAGCGGCGAAACTATTATCAATCGTCCGTAAAATTGGAATCCCACCAGCAACACTAGCTTCATAGAACAGGTCACGATGATTTTCACGAGCAATCTGAACCAACTCCCGGCCATATTGCGCAATCAAGTCCTTATTGGCCGTCACCACGTGTTTGCCAGCTTGCAAGGCTTGCGTAATATATTCCTTCGCCGGATGAATTGAACCCATCACTTCGACCATAATTTGAATGGACGGATCATCAAGCAGGGTCGCGATTTGGTCGGTCATCTGAACGTCCCCCAAATCAACTTGTTCGTGCTTTTTCAAGTTGTGGACAACTACGCAGGCTAGTTCCAACTTACGACCGGTAATTTCTGAAATCTTTTCCTGATGCGCTTGAAGCATTTTTACAACGCCGGTCCCGACTGTGCCTAGTCCGACCACACCAATTTTAATCGTTTCCATCTTAATCCCTCCATATCAATAGTTAAGCTAATTCTATCGGAAGCGTACCACTTTAGCAAACCTTTTCAGACTAATTTAATTGGCCCCTGACAACGACCACACGTATAGCGGCGAGTGTCCATGCGGCGCTTGCGGTAATACCGCTGGCCACACCGTTGGCATTCATAAATATACCGATACGGCCGGGCCGTCGCCTGCTTCGGCGCTGGTGCATAGCGCGAGCCATCCACTTGCGCGAGTAATCGTTTAAAGTCTGCATCACGATGCCGATATCCCCGCTTAGTCAAATGTAAATGATAATGGCACAATTCATGCTTGATGACGCCAATCAAGGTGGCCTCATCAAAATCAGTCAGCATCTTCGGATTGATATCAATATCATGCGAGGCCAACTGATAACGACCACCCGTCGTTCGTAACCGAGCATTAAAATAAGCGCGGTGCTGGAACGGACGGTGAAAATCACGCATGGAAATGGTCGCAACGAGCTGCTGTAACTCTAAATCAGTCATTATGCTTCAGCCGGTGCAATCATCGTCAAAGCAATGCGCTGCCGCTGTTCATCAACTTCTTCGACCCACACCGTTACGATGTCGCCAACTGCCACCGCCTGACGCGGATCTTTCAAGAACTTATCCGTTAGTTTGGAGACATGTACGAGGCCATCTTGCTTGACACCAATATCCACAAACGCCCCAAAGTCGACCACGTTGCGTACGGTTCCTTGCAAATGCATCCCTGGTTTTAGATCACTCATCTTTAAAACGTCTTGCCGGAGTAACGGTGCGGGCATCGTATCACGAACATCACGCCCGGGCTTTTGCAAACTACTAATAATATCCTTTAAGGTCAGTTCACCGACACCGGTGCTGGTCGCAAGTTGCGTTAAATCTAATTGATTCAACTGTTGGGCTTTAGTCGTCCCAACGTCCGTCGTCTTCAATCCAGCCGCTGCCAATAACGCTTTGGCTGCGGGATAACTTTCTGGATGAATATCCGTGTTATCAAAAACATTCTTGCCGTCAATGATTCGCAGGAAGCCGACCGCTTGTTCATAAGCTTTCGGTCCCAACCGCGGCACTTTTTTCAATTGTGGTCGGCTCGTGAACTCGCCATTTTCATCCCGATAAGTAATCACATTTTGGGCAATCGTGCTGGATAGCCCCGAAATATGCGTCAATAGCTCCGAACTAGCGGTATTCAAATTGACCCCAACTTGGTTAACCGCGGTCTCAATCACCGTATCTAGCTGCGTTGTCAATTCCTTCTGGGGCACATCGTGTTGGTATTGCCCCACTCCCACTGACTTCGGATCGATTTTGATCAATTCTGCCAGTGGGTCTTGTAGTCGCCGGCCGATACTGATCGCACTACGTTGTTCAACGTGTAGCTCAGGAAATTCAGCACGCGCCTTAGCACTAGCAGAGTACACGGAAGCCCCGGCTTCGTTAACGATGACATAATAAACCGGTCGGGTCATAGTCTTCAATACCTGTGCCACAAACTCCTCGGATTCGCGGGAAGCCGTCCCGTTACCAATCGCAATCATTTCAACATGATACTTCTCTAAAAAGGCTTTAAACTCACCCGCAGCAGCTTCCCGTTTGGCAGTTGGGGCTGGTTTGTGTGGATAAATCACAAGCTTATCTAAGAACTTACCATTCGCATCCATCACGGCTAATTTACACCCCGTCCGGTAAGCGGGGTCGAACCCTAATACCACGCGACCTTTTAATGGTGCCTGCATTAATAAGTGGTACAAATTATCGCCAAAGACTTTGATGGCCTGTTCATTGGCAGCCGCACTCAATTCATTGCGAAGTTCACGTTCGATGGCTGGGCCAATAAAGCGTTTGTAGGCATCCTGATAAGCAGCTTCTACTAGTTCAATCGCTGGGCCGTGGTGCTGACCAATAAAGCGAAAATGACAATACCGGTCAATTCCAGCACGATCAACATCAATGCTGACTTTCAATACTTTTTCGGCTTCCCCACGGTTGATAGCCAGTACCCGGTACGGTACCATCTGCTTGATGGGACTATTAAAATCATAATACTGTTGGTAAACACCTTGTTCATCGGCTGCTTTACCCTTGGGTTTCACTTTTGCGACTAGTAAGCCCCGGTCACGCGTATAATTCCGGACCCAGTTTCGTAAACCGGCATTATCACCAAAGGCCTCAGCCAAGATTTCGTGAGCTCCAGCTAACGCGGTATTCGCGTCTGTGATGTCCTGCGCTTCGTTCACAAACTGCGCCGCGTGTTCCTGAATACCACTTGCCGGAAAACGTAATAACCAAGCTGCTAACGGCTCCAGTCCAGCATCTTTCGCAATCGTTGCCTTCGTACGTCGCTTCTGTTTGTACGGTAAGTACAAATCTTCGACATCTTGCAACTTGTCAGCTTTTTCAATGGCTTGCTTTAAAGCCGGCGTCAAGTGATCTTGTTCAGCGATCAACTTCATCACATCTGCCTTACGACTCTCTAGACTCGCAAGCCGATCATAGTTATCTTTAATTTCGCGAATTTCAACTTCATCTAAGTTACCGGTACGTTCCTTTCGATACCGTGCGATAAACGGAACGGTGTTGCCTTCGTCCATGAGTCCGAGAACCGCTTTGATCTGTTGCGGTTTAAACTTCGTTAGCGTTTGATTAACTAACGTTAAAATCTGATTATCCATTATTTCACCCAATCTTTTAATCTCATTACATTATATTATACGCGTTTTACCCCAGTTTCCGCGCCGAATGACCATCTGAAAATTGTCGTTGACTGTCACTACCAATCGAAGCCATTACCGATACTGTTCACACATTGGTTGTGAGCTGACAAAAACTAGCCCCATTAGGCTAAACGAGCACGGCACGGCCGCACAGTTGGCTGCCCCGCAACCAACAATAAAACGCTCGGCAACGCATAAACGTTACCGAGCGTTTTATTAGTGTGCTAAATCCAATCACCCAGATTAGCGCTCCTACATGACTGTATTCATGATCCGTTGCACGTTATTTGAAACGCGGCCCATTTCAGTCTCTTGATCCGTTTCAGCCTGATTAAAAGCAGCCACATCAATCGTTTGATCGTCGATGTTCATGCTAGCCGTCATGGCCGCACACGCATTCGTGTAGGCTTCGTATGCTGCTAACAAATTACGATGCCGCCCCATTAACCGTGCGGGTACCGCAACTTTTTTCAACTGTGCCAAATTTTGTTGATACTGTTCAGTACCATCGCTAAATTCCATCTGAATATCATTGAATTCAGCTGGAACCATTTTGGCAACTGCGTCATTATCAATGGCCTGACGTAGTTTTTCAAAAGATGGGTTTAATTCTTCACCCATTTTTTCAGTACTTTCGATAACTTTAGACAGTACTGGCATATACGTTTGAATCGTTGCTTTTTTCATGTACAAACTCTTTTCTTTAAATTAGTTAGCCTTATTTTACCCCTAATGGGTGGGTTATGCGCGCCGCATGTGTCGACGTTGGAAGAACTTAACAATTTCAACAATCACGACCATCGATAAGGAAGCTAAGGCCACGATTCCCCATTGGTAAGCATCCAAGTGACTCACATGGAATAACCCATTCAGACCGGGAACGACGATTGTCATCGCCAGCATCACAAATGCAATTAGAATCGCCCAATTAAAGAACTTGTTTCGGAACAAGCCGACCGTAAACAACGATTCATGAATAGATTTGGAATTAAACGCGTGAAACAACTGAATCAAGCCAAGGGTCGCGAAAGCCATCGTTAACGCATCAGCATGAGCTAATGAGGCCGTTGCGTGAACCGGATACGTCAAAGCTAACCAGTACACGAGCAACGTAATGCCACCTTCCAGTAGCCCTTGATAAATAATACTGCTGAAGACCCCACCTGAGAAGAAATTAGAATTTCTCCCGCGCGGTTTATGCTGCATAATGTTCTTTTCAGTTGGTTCAACGCCTAAGGCAATTGCTGGCAAGGTATCGGTCACTAAATTGATCCATAAGATATGCACTGGTGCCAAGATTTGCCAGCCCAACATCGTCATCACGAACAAGGTTAAGACTTCCCCTAAGTTCGCTGACAAAAGGTACTGAATCGCCTTTTGAATATTGGCGAACACTTTTCGGCCTTCCTCGACAGCAACCACGATCGTGGCGAAGTTATCATCAGCCAAGACCATGTCACTAGCCCCCTTGGAAACTTCCGTCCCAGTGATTCCCATACCAATACCGATATCAGCAGCCTTCAAGGCGGGCGCATCGTTGACCCCATCACCAGTCATAGCAACAACTTTGCCTCGTTTTTGCCATGCGTTCACGATTCGAACTTTGTGTTCAGGCGCCACCCGGGCATACACCGAGTAATCGCCGACCTTTTTGCCGAATTCCGCATCACTCATTGCATCTAACTCGGCACCAGTAATCACAGCGTCATCTTCGCCAGCGTTAATGATACCAAGACGGACGGCAATTGCTTCGGCGGTATCACGGTGGTCACCCGTGATCATCAACGGCCGAATTCCAGCTGATTTAGCTTCTGCAACGGCTTTTTCCACTTCTTGCCGTTCCCGGTCAATCACACCCCTTAGCCCGGCAAAGACCAGGTCATTTTCTAACGTCTCCGTATTAACAGTCGTCGGAACCGTGGTGATCACTTTATAAGCAAATGCTAAGACCCGTAAGGCTTGCGTTGCCAATTCATGATTAACAGTTAGAATCTGGTCACGGCTTGTCTTGGTTAACGGCTGAACGTCACCGTTACTTTCAATCTGAGTGACCCGTTTGAGTAATTCATCAGGAGCCCCCTTGACGGCTACTAAGAAGCGACCATCTTCTAAGGGGTGCACCGTCGACATCAATTTACGTTCCGAATCAAAGGGGACTTCTGTTACTCGGGGGCGGTCCGTCAATAACTGATCGACTGGATAACCCTGATCCAAATTATATTGAATCAACGCTGTTTCCGTTGGGTCACCTGCTAACCCATCCGGCATGATCTTCGTATCATTACTTAAAATCATCACTTGCGCTAAATGGCTATCAAGCGGCAATTCAGTAGCGCGCGCGTCCACCAGTTCCTGGTTGACGACCAACTTTTCAACGGTCATTTTGTTTTGCGTCAACGTTCCGGTCTTATCAGAGGCAATAATATCGGTACTTCCCAACGTTTCAACTGCGGGTAATTTTCGTACTAACGCATGCCGTTTGGCCATCCGCTGGGTTCCTAACGCTAACGTGATCGTAACGATTGCCGGCAACCCTTCTGGAATTGCGGCTACGGCTAACGAAATCGCCGTCAATAACATGTTGATCAAACTCTCTTGACCACGCAGCATTCCGATACCAAATACCACTGCTGCAATAACTAAGATTAAAATCGTCAGCGACTTACCTAACTGTGTCAAGTTCGCTTGCAGTGGTGTGGTCGTCTCATCGGCCGCTTCAATCATGCCGGCAATTCGACCTACTTCGGTCTGCATCCCAGTCGCCACCACAATCCCAGTGGCCCGACCATACGTCACGTTACTATTCATGTACGCCATGTTTAACCGGTCCCCGATTGGTAATTCCCCATCGGCAATCATCTCCGCCTGCTTCTCAACTGGGACAGATTCACCCGTCAGCGCCGATTCTTCAACCTTCAATGACGCACTCTCAATTAATCGTAAATCCGCGGGAACGATATCCCCGGCTTCTAGCGACACAACATCCCCAGGAACCAACGCGTCACTCTTGACCGTTTGCAGCTGACCATCCCGTAAAACAGTCGCGTCCGGCGCTGACATTTCCTTCAACGCGTTGATGGCCTCTTCCGCTTTCGATTCCTGGAAGACACCGAAAATCGCATTTAATACCACCACCAATAAGATGATAACGGCATCGACGGCTTCCCCAGTAAAGGCGGCAATCAAGGCGGCCACTAACAGGACGATAATCATGAAATCCTTGAACTGCGCAATAAATTTTTGCAACAAGGAAGTCGCTTTTTGCTGATTCAACGCATTCGGCCCATATTGTTCTAACCGTTGCGTCGCAGCACTTTGCTGTAAGCCGTGTTCATCAGTGCCTAGTTCCTCATAAACGGCGGATAACGCTTGTTGATACTTTGGTTTTGTACTCATCGTAAGCTCCTTTTCTGGCATCCGAGCCCCACTCCCTAACTGATTTCCAGATAGAAAATGAGACTCATGTATGCACGCAAAATTGTGTGAACATACATAAGTCTCACTATTTAAGACAATACCGGATTGGCTTCTTGCTGACGATATTGCCGCAGAATATTTCTGCTAGTTACTCCCTTATGATTGTATCGTAAGAATACCAGATTCCATGGGAGCTGTCTAGCAAAATAATCGCTTTGACTACCTCTGCATTCGCCACAGCACTTGGATATTCTCACATTAAGCGTTTACATATTTTAAACCATTCTACCGCTTTTCCACCAATCCCACCAATATTACGGTAGTCACCATAAAATTATGTGCCTATGCAAAAAGGCGACCTGAAGCTGAATAATCTTCAAGTCGCCTTTTTAATTAGGTTAGCCGTAATCCTGATCGATTATCAGCTAACTAGCTTATTTCCAAAAATCATCAAACACAGTGATGGCCGCGTGGCGTTTGTGGGCAGTCTTTAAGTACCACGCCTCAATCTTTTCGGCCGCAGCATCGCTGACCGTCCGGCCTTCCAAGTAATCGTCGATGTCGTCGTAACGAACACCTAACGCGACTTCATCAGGTAATGCTGGCCGATCTTCTTCCAAGTCAGCGGTCGGGACTTTGTCATACAAATGCTTGGGCGCATCTAAAGCGGCCAGCATTTGTTTACCTTGACGCTTGTTCAATCGCCATAGTGGCACAATATCCGCACCACCGTCACCGTACTTGGTATAAAAACCAGTAACAGCTTCGGCTGCATGGTCGGTTCCCACGACAGCACCGTGCATTTCACCGGCAATCCCATATTGCACGATCATGCGTTGGCGCGCTTTAATATTGCCCTTGTTGAAATCATGAATCGTCAATTGGTTAGCTTCCAATGCAGTTACCATGGCATCCGTAGCCGGTTGAATATCCACCCGATCCGTCACGTCGGCTTGCATAAAATCAATCGCTGCCATCGCATCCGATTCATCCGCTTGATTGCCATATGGTAACCGGACTGCGATGAATTGATAGCGATCATCACCCGTTTCCTGCCGCATTTCGGTAATGGCCATCTCCGTCAATTTTCCAGCTAACGTGGAATCTTGACCGCCAGAGATGCCAAGCACATAGGTCTTCAAAAAGGTATTTTTAGTTAAATAAGCCTTCAAAAAATCAATACTTCGACGAATCTCAACTTCTGGATCAATCGTTGGTGCAACGTGTAACGCTTTAATAATCTCAGCTTGTAATGGCCGCATTAGTAAGCTTCCTCCTCATCTTTATGGTTAACGTGGTCTCTGACCGTGTTAATAATATTCATTTTATGATCATAAAGTTTTTGTGACAAGTCGACCGGGTAATCCTGAGGGTTTAAATCCCGTTTGTATTCGTCCCAAAGTGCATCTAGACTTTCAAATGAATACTCCTTGATTTCATCTAACGTTGGTAAAGTATAAACTTGTTGACCGCGGTCATAGATGGGAACCAATAGTGGTCGCGCATCAAAGTCACTGACCGTCTTATTAATATACGTATAGCTTGGATGGAACATGTAAATTGATTCTTCGTTGCGCGGATCTTCATCGTACAACGTCACATAGTCACCTTCCGACTTGCCATCCGCACGCTTCGTAATCCGCCAAACTTGTTTTTGACCAGGCGTTGAGACCTTTTCCGCGTTATTTGAAAGTTTGATCGTATCAACCATCTGATGATGATCATTCTCGATCGAAACCATCTTGTACACGGCCCCTAACGCGGGTTGGTCAAAGGCCGTGATTAGCTTCGTCCCAACACCCCAGACACTAATTTTAGCACCTTGCATCTTCAAGTTTTGGATCGTTTTTTCGTCCAAATCATTTGACGCATAAATCTTGGCATCCGGAAAACCAGCTTCGTCTAGCTGTTCACGCACGCGTTTTGATAAGTAAGCCATATCGCCACTATCGATACGAACCCCTTGGAAATTGATTTTATCACCCATTTCCTTAGCCACTCGAATCGCACTCGGCACCCCGCTACGTAACGTATCATACGTATCCACTAGAAAGACACAGTCATGATGGGTCTCCGCATAGGCCTTGAAAGCTTGATAATCGTTTCGATAAGTCTGCACGAGCGCATGCGCATGGGTCCCGCTAATCGGAATACCAAAAATTTTGCCAGCCCGCACGTTACTCGTCGCGTCAAAGCCACCAATATAAGCCGCCCGGGTTCCCCAGATGGCCGCATCAAACTCTTGCGCCCGCCGAGTACCGAATTCTAGCAAGCCATCTTCACCGACAACCGACTTAATGCGCGCCGCTTTAGTCGCAATCAGCGTTTGATAATTGATAATATTGAGTAGTGCCGTTTCAATTAACTGACAAGTGGCCAGTGGTCCTTCGACTTGTAACAACGGTTCATTATTAAAGACCAAGTCTCCTTCACGAACCGCACGAATCGTCGCATCAAATTTGAAATTCGCTAAATAATCTAGAAAACCGTCTGAGTAGCCACCCAGTTCACGTAAATATGCGATGTCAGTTGCCGTAAAATGTAAATGATTGATATAATTAACAACTCGTTCCAGACCCGCAAATACCGCGTACCCATTTTGGAACGGCATCTTACGAAAGAACACTTCAAACACCGCATGTTTGTTGTGAATACCTTGTTCCCAGTAGGTTTGGATCATATTAATTTGATAAGCATCCGTATGCAAGGTAAAACTATCATCCGGATAGATTTGCGTCATGAGTATAATTCTCCATTTCGTAGGTAATAACCGTGTTTACAGTAAGTTAAGCTTATTTTAGCATTTTTTATAAAAGAATGCGCTTAAGCATCCAAAAAGTTGCAGAATTCCTTGATTTACCTATACTTTAATTATGATTAGAAAGTGAGGTCGCTTATGTCAGTCCCTTTTGACACGGTTAACATCTTAAACGTGCCGTTTATCAAGACAACTAACGCTGGTTTTGTTCAGCAACTTCAAACCGATATTCTCGCGCATCGCAATCGCTTTGTGGTGACCGCTAACCCCGAGATCTTAATGTATGCTCGTGAACACCCCGATTACCAACAGGTGTTAACGCAAGCGGACTATATCACGCCAGACGGCATTGGCGTCATTCAGGGGGCCCAGATTCTTGGCACACCACTCCCCGAACGGATCACCGGCTATGATACTCTTTTAACACTACTAGAATGGGGTAGCCAACAGCACCAACGGATCTTTTTGTTAGGTGCCAAGCCGGCCGTGTTAAAGCAAGTGACCACGATCGTTCAACGAGCTTATCCCGGCATCGTTGTCGCGGGTGCCCGTGATGGCTATTATGACGACGAACAAACCGTTGTCGACCAAATCGTGGCCGCGCAACCCGATATGGTCTTCGTAGCCACTGGTTTTCCTAAGCAGGAATTTTTCATCGCCGAACACCGCCAACGCCTCGATGCGCTCTGGATGGGTGTCGGGGGTAGCTTCGACGTAATTGCAGGCGCGGTTAAGCGGGCGCCGTTATTTTGGCAAAAACACCACGTTGAATGGCTCTACCGTCTGATTCAAGAACCAAGTCGTTTCAAGCGGATGCTCGTGTTACCCCGCTACTTGCGGTTAGTTAAAAAAATAGCGCGCCAGCAAGCCCATTAACTGGCAATCATTACCAGTTATAAGCCACTGCGTTACGATGACAATTGCTTTTGTGCGTGTACCCAGTCTTCAGTCATAAATCCAAAAATAGCTCACCTAGAATAACATCCTAGGTGAGCTATTTTTGGTATCACCACTCTAATCAGGTGCCCAGCACCCGACTGACTGGTTATTTTTCAAGATAAAACTCAAACCGGTTACCAACGTACTGGGTCCGCACGTATTCAAACGGTTCGCCGGTTTGCAAATACGAAATCTGCCGTAACCGTAGCAACGCATCGCCACGCCGGACTGACAAGTATTCTGCGATACGCTCAGAAGCAGACATCGCCGAAACCGTCTGTTGAGCCTTACCAGGCACTAAACTTGCCTTTTCTTCCAACGTCCGATACAACGAACTCGTAATTTCGTCCTTGGTGAACTGCTTGACGAGTCGTTCTGGAACTGTTGCGACCTCAAAACAAATTGGCACATCATCACCATAGCGAATTCGTTCCATCCGTAGAACTTGTTCGTTGGCGCCTAACGCCAACTTTTCGCTCTCAGATAGCGACGGGCTCGTCACGTGATATGAAATCGTCTTACTTGATGGGACCTTACCCTGGGCCAGCATTAGATCAGTAAAACTGGTGACACCGGACATTTTTTCTTGGACCTTCTGATTCGCGACAAACGTGCCGGCACCGACTCGCCGCTCTAATATTCCTTCGTCAACCAATGTCTGGATTGCTTGTCGAAGGGTCATCCGACTAACATCGAACTGTGTAGCCAGCTCCCGCTCAGACGGAATCCGGTCACCAACGGCCCACCGACCTGCTTCAATCGCCTGCTTAATTTGGTTGTGGATTTGAATATAAATTGGCGAACTCATGGTACTCATCCCTTACTTCTAATTTATTTAGCTGCTTTTTTACCGTAGCTATATGTTGCGACTAAATCTTGATTGCCATCTAAGATGTTGATATCAGCATCTTTACCGGCTTCCAATGTTCCTTTCTTAGTCAACCCAAATTCACGTGCTTGGTTGACAGAAGCCATCTTAACCGCTTCAGCAATGCCGCAACCGGTGAACTTCTGAATATTCTTGAAGGCATTAATGAATGTCAGGACAGAACCAGCCAAGTTACCTTCTTCAAGACGTGCTTGACCATCCTTAACAATCACTTTTTGACCACCTAATTCACTGATACCGTCGGGTTCACCCTTGGCACGCATTGAATCAGTCACCAATTCGATCCGGTCAACGCCCTTTTGTTCGTAAGCGAGCTTGATCATGTCAGGCACGATATGGAACCCATCACAGATCAATTCACAGTACATGTTGTTTTCAAGCATGGCATGACCAGTAACACCTGGTTCACGGTGCTTGAATTCACGTTGCGCGTTGTATAAATGCGTCACGTGAGTTGCTTTACTTGCTAATAATTGTTCACGAGTCGCGTTACTGTGGCCCACTGAAGGCACAATGCCATTTTCCAAGCAGTACTTTTCAAATTCACGCGAACCAGGATCTTCCGGCGCGTAAGTAATCAACTTAACCCGACCACCCGACAACTTGTTCCAGTTGTCTAATAAGTCAACGTTAGGATTCTTAATGTACTTTTCAGGTTGGGCACCCTTAAACGTCGCCGAAATGAATGGGCCTTCCAAATGAACCCCTTGGATAACCGGATTTTCATCGGCGGCCTTGTTAATACCGGCCATCGAATGATCTAAGTTTTCGTTGGATTGCGTCATGGTCGTACAGAAGTATGACGTAATACCTTCGCGGGCAACCATATCATTAACCATTTCGTTAATTTCAGCTGGATTCCCGTCCATTGAATCAAAACTATAACCACCATGGCTATGAACATCAATGAAGCCCGGTACAATCGTTTTGCCACTCACAAATTCGATATCATCATCGGGTTGGGCCACGTAGTCATCCATTGGACCAACCGCTTCAATTTCCTTACCGAAACGAATGTAGCCGTCATCGATCTTTTCTAGACCAGTATAAATGATGGCATGTTTTAACACTTTGCTCATGAACAATTCCTCCTTGGATTTATCTGGTTTAATTATAATCGGTATAGACCAAACTTGCAACCACCAGCACCAAGTAATTTAAGATTCGCCAAGTTCCTTCGCAATCGTCGCATCAATTCCCTTCACCACTGCGGTCATAAAGCCGGCCTCTTCCATGGCCAGTAATCCAGCAACCGTCGTGCCACCAGGTGAAGAAACTTGATCGATCAGGTCAAACGGAATTTTATCAGAAGCTAAAACATTCTGCGCACTGCCCAGCGTGGCCTGCGCCGCAATCTTAGTCGCTGCATCCTTGCTCAAACCGTGCTTGACGCCTGCGCGGGCCATCGCGTCAATAAAGAAATAGATGTAGGCCGGCGAACTACCTGCTAAGGCTGAAAAAGTTGGAAAATCTTTCTCAGCGATGGCACTCGTGGCACCAATCGCATCGAATAATTGTTGCCCAGCCGCATATTGCTCTGGTGTTAAGGCATCATTACCAACCAACGCCGTCATCCCGGCACCAATCGCCACGTTCACATTCGGCATGATTCTCAGAACGGGGAGATCAGGGACAACCGTGGCATAATCGGCCAAACTCAATCCTGATACCATTGTAATAACCCACTTGCCCGTTAAAGCTGCTTGAACTTCTTTTAATGCGGCCAACGCAATGTTCGGCTTAACTGCCAAAACGATAACGTCAGCAGCTTGTGCCACGGCCAAATTAGTGTCACAGGCCTGTAGCCCATTTTTTTGCGCATAAGGTTGATAACTCGCAGCATGGGCACTGTGAATATAAATATCTGCTGGGACGACCGCTTGTTGTTTTAACCACCCATCAATAATCGCGCGGCCCATGTTACCGGCACCAATGAATCCGATTTTCATCCGTAAAACGCTCCTCTGACTTATAATTTATATCATTAACCACTAACCGATTAACGGCTAGGCAGGATTAAACAGACATTCCCGCTTACTCTTCTACTATACCAATATTTGTGAAACTGTGGGTAATTAATCACTTTTTTCAGCTCAACTTTCACTATCAACAAATAAATATCACGAGCCACTCTATTAAGGTGATTGCTTATCAATACTGAAACCAATTGATTAATCTATTAATAATCGGCCTTCAATATGCGCGAAGCTCGTTGACAGGTCTGCTTGAACAAGCTAATGTAAACAGCAATCAAACACAGCGTTGCTTCCGAACACGGCTGTCTAAAAACAACTAAGGAGTGTTTCACTATGAACCAGAACAACCATTTCCGACTCACCTTATCAACCCTGCTGCAACAATGCCAGCAAGACATCACTAGTCTGCCCACGGCCATGCGCGCCGTCTTCAGCTGGCAACGGGGACTTAATGAATTAAAGACGCTTCGCCGCACCACTAAGTTGATGATGAGCACGATGCTAATCGTGACCATCATTGGTTTTATTCTGGGCCGCGATTACAGCCTACATGGCTGGATTGGCCTATTGACCGGGATTATGGTCGTGATTAACTTAATTCTGGTTGATCAAGGGCGACTGACGAACTATAGTTGGGGCATTATTGCCTGTGCGGCTTGGCTGACTACGGCCATCACCAATCGGCTGATTGGTGACATTGCGTCGCAATCATTTTACCTTATCATGCAATTTGTCGGCATCACCGTCTGGCATCGTAAAATGGCAGCGCAACCCGATGCCAGCGAACTGACTGGTCGTAAATTGAGCAAATTAGCCGGTTGTTCCTGGTTCGCGTTAGCCATACTCGTCTACGCCATTGTCTTACACTTTAGTAAACAACTTAACGGTAACCAAATCTACCTGGACGCGACCCTGTTACCACTTGGGATTGTCGGTAGTGTCCTCATGGTCAACGGTTATCGTTCCCAATGGGTTGCGTGGATCACACTCGACGTGATTAACGTTATTATCTGGTTCAACCAATTAAAAGGCTTCAGTCCTGCAGCCGCCTCAATGTTAGCATTGCAACTAGTGATGCTCGCTAACGCGTTATATGGTGCCTACTTGTGGTTCTTCGGTCAAAACACTCAGCAAGATAAACTAGATACACATTAAGCAAGCTAACTGGCAATCAAAACCAAGCACTAATCGCTTCAAAGTTAAACACATAACTTTGAAGCGATTTTTTATTTGGGTTACCGTTCGGGTGGCTACATCCTTATCTGAAAAATGTCTATCAGTTTACATTTAGCGACGAGTTTGTTTAAGTTAGAACTAATTAACTGACTATTGAGGGGGACGTTTACCATGGTGACAGTCGTTCGTCGCACACTTCACGATAAAATCTTTATTATTGCATTAATTTGTGCTGGTTTAAGTTTGTTCATCGGGACACCCCAACTGACGGCAATTAATTGGGCTACGATTGGCACCTTATTTGCACTCATGATCAGTGTTCAATTACTTCGCGCGATGCATTTGCTTGATACTTTAAGGGACTGGCTCTTAGTTAAATCACACGATACCCGTCAAATGTGTCAATTATTCATCTTACTGGCCTTTGGTGGCTCAATGATTTTAACTAACGACGTTGCGATCCTAACGTTAATTCCAATCTTTCTCACACTCGCCCGGCGGCAGCACCTGGCCATTGCCTACCCAGCGACTTTAATTATCATGGCAGCCAATCTTGGTAGCGCGTTTACGCCCATTGGCAATCCCCAAAATTTATTTTTGGTCACGTTCTATCACGTTAATCTATTCACGTTTTTTAAATTATCGACCCCGTTAATGCTTGCTAGTCTAGCTTTATTAGTTGCCTTAAGCTGGCGGTTACCTCGGTTGCCGCTAACTGTAACACCAACCAAATCTACGCCCATTTCTCGCAGTCAAATCGGGCTTGCGGGCGGCCTGCTCAGTTTCATTATGCTTGGCATTTTTAATTTGGTGCCCATTTCACTAGTTATTATCGGAACGATTGTCGTAGGCCTCATGATTAACCGACGCGTCTTTCAGTACGTCGATTACGCACTACTCTTAACCTTTATCTGCTTCTTCATCTTCGTTAGCGCCATCAGTCATAATCCCGCAATAACGCATTGGCTCAACCAATTGACTCAGACAGCCCCCAGTGTCTATATTACTGGACTAATTACTAGCCAAGTCATCAGCAATGTTCCAGCCGCCATCTTACTAGCGAATTTCACGCCCCATTTATCAGCGCTATTTTTAGGCGTCAATATCGGCGGTCTGGGGTCATTGGTGGCCTCACTAGCAAATCTGCTTGCCTTAAAACAATTGTTGCCCTTCAATGATGAACAACCACTCCACCATTTTTTGATCGTGTTTACGGCCCTCAATGGACTTGGCCTGTTCATTTTAGGCCTTGGTGGCTGGTTCTATTTACAACTATAATTCAGTTACGCTGAGTAACAATTCAGTGAGAACTTGCAAACCAATCAACTTGAAATAGTGCGAAAACCAGTAACTAGCGTGACATCATAAAAGGAGCAGTCTCAATATCATGTGAGCCTGCTCCTTTTACGTTCTATCTCTGAGATGTTTAGTGATACTTAGTGCGCCTGATCCACCAACATGGCCGGAGTGACGATTTGCTGACCATCGTAGCGGTGACCCTTGATCACGCGTTTCGCCCTGACAAATTCACCATCGACCGTCAGCGTTAACGCACAAATTCCACCATCAAACAGGCCTGAACGACTGCCTGCATCAATTAGATATCGTGGAACGTCTTGCGCATCTGCCTGCATCTTTAAATAACCAGTGTGTGAACCAGTCAAGGTCTGCACCGGCGTATGACCAGTAATGATGACTTTATTGAATAAGTTCCGATGCCAACGGTGACTGCCAGTCGTGAAGTCATCATAATAGTCATCCCGAATCCACAGTAGGTCAGTCGTTGTTTGTTGTGTTAATGGGTATTGCCAGTTAACACCCGCGTGCATAGCCAGTAACCGACCATGTTGCCACATCAGCGGCAAATGTGCTAAGAAATCAGTATCCGGCTTTAATAGCGCACCATTTAATGCCCGCCGAACATGATTGGGATTGGAGGAGTAAATCCCTAATTTGCGCCAGGTCCGGTGACCACCGTTCAACACCCAAGTTGCGGTGGCATTGTCATCACCATGAGCTGTCCGTAGCCAAAATTCATCATGATTGCCTAGTAAAGCCACATCGCCGTATTCCCGTACCCGTTTTCTAACCATCGTCAGTACTTTTAGCGGCGCCAACGGAGCTGACTCGGTGGCATGACCAAAATAGCGTGCCGCCGTACCATCAATATAATCGCCCAAGAAAATCAAGCGCGTCGCGGTAACTTCAGGATCGGCTAATAAAACTGCCAGATCATCCGCGGCACTATGAATATCACCAATAAACGTATACAGTGGCATATTACTCCCTCCGTCTCATCGATAACCACGTGCATTAGTCGGGTTTAACGACCACCAATAACATCTGAAATCCTTGAACGGCATATAACGCGTGCCGGGCATCCTTAGGAATCACGATCGATTGTCCCGCAGTTAAATGATAAATGGTGCCTTCAACCGTAATTTCCGCTTCTCCACTTAAAATATTGACCATCGCATCGCCCTGGGCAGAATGGCCGCCAATCTCTTGGTCGGTTGCGACTGAAAATAGCGTCATACTTAAATCATCCCGTTGAACCAGTGTCCGGCTATTAACTTGATCATCATCCAGTGGAATTTGTTCAGTTAAATTGAGGACCTTAGCATGATCAATTTTGTTAATTAAACTCATTTGAATTCCTCCGCATCTCGCTATTAAGGCCTATTTCGTTTCTAATTGAATAAACTGGCACGGCTGCTCAGCGACCAACGTATGGACCGTATGAGCTGGCACCACTAACATCTCGCCCGCATGCACTTCTTGGTCGGTCTCCGTCGCCAAACGGACGGTCAAAGTACCATCAACAACCTCAAATAAGCGGGTCAGCGTGGATTGTTCAGCACTAATACTTTCACCCGCCGCCATTGCGTACATCGCAAACGGCAGTTCAATCCCTAATTTTCGAGCAAATGATTTACTAGTAATTGCATGCTCCCGGTAAGTCATCGTGGTTTTTAAATCAATTTTAGTTACCGCCATTTCAAATCCTCCTTGGTCATCATCATGGTCGCTTACGTTATTCATGATGGTATGGTTCCCTAAATTAAGCTTAACGCTAACAAACTCAATTTTCGAGGTTCGATTGAATAAACATCTTATAATTCTGAATAACTGACTACTAGTCATATACTTAATAACCACGTCATCTCTGGCAGGTAAATGCCTTTGCATCCAGATATGGGCCATGCAAAAAGCTGTCCAAGCGTCATTGCGACGCTGAACAGTCTGCTGTTACTACATTTGATAACAGTTCTGTGGAAAATTTGATTTATTCAGTCAACTAGTTGGGGCTGGTAGTGGGACAACTAAGGCTACGTAGCCTCTTCAACCAAATCTCATAGATCAAGTTCCAATACGACTTATTTTCGATAATAAGCCTTGGCCCAGCAGTTGCGACGCTCCCGACACCACTGTTCAAAAGTACCTACAAACATTTGGACATCTTGCGCAGGAATTAGTTCTTCCGTTCGCTGCATGTGCACAATATCAGATATCACCGGATCAAAAGTATACGTAACAACCAGATGTTGTGGGATTCTTCGAATAATCCCACCGTTACGAGTAATCTCTAATCGCATCGTCTCCAGCTCAAGTTGAACTTGCGAATAAGTCTCTCTGGAGCAATAATCGACAACATCATACTGCTCATAACATCGTTTATACCAGGCATGCGAATTAGCCGGCAAAACATCAAATTCACCACGATTCATACGATTTCGAACAGCACGGTTAGCGCGCTTCTTTCCATAACCCATATGTGCTTTAAAAATTGGTGTGCTTTTATAAGAACGACTCATAATAATTGTGATGGCCGTCATGACGCGTTAACTAGTACGTATTTTTAAAATTAACAATGCCAGCCATTAACCTCTTCCGTGTACTTACGGAATAAATAAATTCATTGACCAGACCTCCTATCCCATCTGGATCGTGCCCCAAATAGAATACTAAAACATATCACATTATTATTGATGATGGCAAATAAACAGACCGAGACAAAAAAATCCACTTCGTGAAGAATCCGTTACGCATTCTTCACGAAGTGGCACTACCCGCCGATATTAAGATAAATTTAAGCCAATAAAAAAGTCGTTACATCAAGATCCTAAGACCTGATTAACGACGAAAGGCGTAACAATTGGGCTAGCTGGGTTCGAACCAGCGCATCACGGGATCAAAACCCGTTGCCT
>OBZA01000030.1_pt1 | contig 79209 bp, 78 predicted proteins | sample 1476871 | NCBI WGS metagenome assembly OBZA01 (sample SAMEA2580227, study PRJEB22360) | human gut metagenome | biome: human gut; feature: human-associated habitat; material: faeces | place: Denmark | collected 2008/2010
CCTATTCATATTATCATCTCTTGCTTACCTTGTCAATAACTTTTTTAAAGTTTTAATTTTCTTTTTTTGTAACTTTTGTATTCAATAAAAAAGAAGAGTAAACACTCTACTCTTCTTCATCTTTATTATTCTTTGTTTCAAGTCTCTCTTTGACTTCATCAAAAGATAAAGCATGATTATCTTCGTCAGAATCCTCAAGAGAATCTGCTGGCATTTTACCAGTTTTATAGATTGATTTAATCTGTGCAGCGTCGAGTGTTTCATACTTAAGCAAAGCCTCTGCAATGAGAGCATGTGTTTCTCGGTTTGCATTGATAATTTCAGCTGCTTTATCGTGTGCTTCAACCAGAAGTGATCGAATTTCTTCATCAATGAGTTGGGCAGTATGAGCTGAATAAGACTTATCCGGTGTAAATTGGCCTGGATTCATAGCATGGTTACCTTCATATTGGACTGGTCCAAGTTTTTCACTCATACCATATTCAGTAACCATTGCACGTGCTAATTGTGTTGCTTGCTCAAAGTCATTTGAAGCACCTGACGTTTGAACATTAAAGATAATTTCTTCTGCCACACGTCCACCCATAAGGCCTGCCAATTGTTCTTTAAGCTCGTCCTTAGATGACAACATTTGATCCTCTTTTGGTAAAGAAATCATATATCCACCTGCACGACCTCGAGGAACAATAGTAACCTTATGAACATCACGAGCACTAGAAAGGGTTAGACCAACAATCGTATGTCCTGCTTCATGGTAAGCCACAACTTTACGTTCTTGTTCAGATACTTGACGATCTTTCTTAGAAGGACCAGCAATAACACGGTCTTCCGCTTCATCAATATCGCTAGCATCAATCCTTGTCTTACTACGTCTCGCTGCAACCAAAGCTGCCTCATTCAAAACATTTTCTAGGTCAGCTCCAACAAAACCTGGAGTTTGCTGAGCAACAACCTTAAGGTTAACGTCTTCAGCCAATGGTTTATTCTTAGCATGGACTTTCAAGATGGCTTCACGACCTTTTACATCTGGGCGACCAACAAGAACTTTACGGTCAAATCGTCCTGGACGCAAGAGAGCTGGATCAAGAACATCGCTACGGTTGGTTGCAGCAATGACAATAATATTCTCATTGCCATCAAACCCATCCATTTCAATCAACAACTGGTTGAGGGTCTGTTCACGTTCGTCATTTCCACCACCCATTCCGGTACCACGACGACGACCAACAGCATCAATTTCATCAATAAAGATGATAGCTCTCTCAGCCTTTTTAGCATCTTCAAACAAGCTACGAACACGGCTTGCTCCGACACCAACAAACATTTCTACAAAATCAGAACCTGAAATACTGAAGAAGGGAACATCTGCCTCACCAGCCACAGCCTTAGCAAGAAGAGTTTTACCTGTTCCTGGAGGGCCCTCAAGAAGAACTCCCTTAGGAATACGTGCTCCCAAAGCCTTGTATTTACGCGGGTTTTTGAGGAAATCGACTACTTCTACGAGTTCTTCTTTTTCTTCTTCTGCACCCGCTACATCTGTAAAGCGAACCTTAATATTCTCTTTTGATTGTGTTTTAGCACGATTGCGACCAAAATTCATGGCGCCTCGGTTGCCACCTTGATTCATCATAAAAATGAAGAAAATAGCAATACCAATCAAAGGGATATAACTAAAGAGATACGATATCCAAGTGCCACTTGAACTTTCACGAATCATTTTAACATTAACATCAGCTGATTCTGAAGCCGATTGCAATGTTTTCATTGTTGTTTCGTTCTGAAGAACTGTTGAGGTAAAGCTACGTGTCTCTGACGAAGCGCTACCTAAAAATGGTAAACTAAGGTCTGTATCAACCTTCTCGGCCTTTTTGTAGTTTCCTTTAACCTCAATGATACTACCGTTTGGTTGATAGGTGATTGATTTCACCTTACCATCTTTAATTTTATTAACCAACTGCGTGTAAGACAGTGATTGACTTGGACTTTGGCTTCCCCCAGCAAAATACTGGACTCCTGTTACGATTGCAATAATCACTAAGATATAGAGGAAAGCATTCCGCAAGAAGCCATTATTATTTTTATTATTCATAAGCTAATTAGACCTTTACTTATTTTGTATAAATCTCTTCTTTTAGAACACCAACGTAAGGAAGGTTACGGTACTTTTCGTCATAGTCTAGTCCGAAACCAACAATAAATTCGTTAGGAACATCGTAACATACATAATCAGCTTCAATGTCAACGACGCGACCTTCTGGTTTATCAAAAAGAGTTGCTATTTTTACTGAGTTTGCTTTACGGTATTTGAACATATCTCGAAGGTAAAGGAGGGTACGTCCAGTGTCAATGATATCTTCAATAAAGATGATATCTCGTCCTTCAACATTGGTATCAACATCCTTAAGTATCTTTACCTCACCACTGCTGACAGTTCCACCACCATAACTTGAAACGACCATAAAGTCCATTTCAAGATGTGTATCGATATGTTTGATAAGCTCAGCCATAAATGGAACAGCACCTTTTAAAACACCGACTAAAAGGGGATTTTTTCCTTCATAATCTTTTGTTAATTGCTGACCTAATTCTTTAGTTTTAGCTACGATATCCTCTTGGGAAAAGAGGACTTTTTTAATGTCTTTTTCTAACATTGGGTTCCCTTTCTCGAAGTCAATATTGTGTTATTATACCACTTTTACTTCAATCATCGTTATTTAAACATGGTATTTGATTAGAAATTCTTATAAATGACCACAGTGCCATAAAGTATAGCATTTTCGGGATTTTTTTTCAAATAGAGACGCCCGGAGACATAAAGAAAGATAATCTGACCATCTTGTTCTCCTATAATAGCTTTTTGTCTTTCCTTGTCTGGAATTTTATTGTCTATGAAAAGTCGTCTTAATTTTTTATGGTGACTACCAAAGTCAATCTTATCGCCTTTTTGTCTATGACGAATCGTAATTGGAGAATCTGACCAAATATTAACACAATCTACGTTAGAATTGTCATTGAATTTCGAAAAAGTCAATGTGTACTCCTCAAACGTGATAGATTCTCCAAGTTTTAAGTGACGAGGGGAAGATAAAGATAGAGACTCTTCTTGCCTTATTAAGAAATCAGTTTGTGTTTTGACTAATTCATAACCATTTTTTAGGGGCACCTTTCCAGAAGCTTTTTTTCTTAAGTAACTTAACAATTGATTAAATTGGCCTTTAGAAAGCTGTAAATCAGGAAAGGAGTCTAAATAATTCTGAAGAAGAAGGAGTTGGACAGCATCTGACTGTTGTTGAAAAACAGATAAATCAGTGACAGTAATATCCTTTGTTAACTCCTCTAGAGCTTGCTCCATAAGACCAATCTCCTCGGATAAAAGACAAAGATGCTCCTTGAATTTAGGATTTTCCTGAGATAAGGTAGGGAGATAGGATAGTCTAATACGATTCCGGAGATAGGCTAATGAAGTATTACTCTTATCTTCAAAATGGAAAGTCTCTGGAAGTTGAGCTTTTGTGAGGTGCAAAAAGGGACGAATAATCTGACCAGTGCCAAAAGGTCTTACAGCTGAAATTCCTGTCAAATGTCTTAAACGACTTCCTCTCAAAAGTCTCATAAAAATCGTCTCAGCCTGATCATCAGCATGATGCGCAGTCACAAGGGCAGTGTAACCATAATCCTTCATAACTCTCCGAAAAAACTCATAGCGAAAGGTGCGGGCGTCATTTTCTGAAAACTTTCCTGAGAAGGCACTATAGTGAAAAGAGATCTGATGTTCCTTTGCCCAATGACGTAAATACGTTTCTTCATGCTCCGATTCTTGTCGTTGTTTATGATTAATATGAGCAATCCCAAGCTGAATGTCCAAGTCTTTTTGATGGTTATACAAAAAGTGCAGCAAACTCATCGAGTCTGCCCCACCTGATACTGCTACTAAAATTTTCTTGTGCTGGTTAAAATAACCTTTGTCTTGCATCATTTGCAACAATTTTTCTGTCATTATCTTAAAATTCCATAAACATCATCTGCAATTGAGGTGATTTTGTCATAGCCCTCTTTATCCGTAAAAATCGATAGAATAAAGGGCGAATCTGTATAAACAATTGCCACATCATGTTTAAAGTCGTAGGCATCTCCTATTTTATGTGCAACAGGAACATCAATGTTTTTTGAAATACGTTCGCCATCATAGTCTGTACTTGAAAGATAATTGATAATATCCCCATTTTGCCTATAAACAGACTCCATCAAGGTACCTGCTGCTTTAGCAGTCAACTCTTTTTTATCCATATTCCACGAGGTCGCTGAGGCTTTATCTACTGATTTTTGGAAGGAGTGATCATACTGATTAGCCACATAATACCCTAGTATATTTGTCGCTACATTATCTGAGTTTTGAGCTACTGCCTTTAACAGGTTTTCCAAGCTATAATTTTTATCATCAGGCATTTTACTGATTTTTCCAGAACCATCTGGATCATAGGCACCTGGGAATCCATTCACAGCAGAGGTATATTGGTACTCATCTGATAAAGATAACTTCTTATGCGACAGACGTTCCTGTGCATAATAGAGGACACCTAGCTTGGCTACGCTAGCAGCATACATGCTTTTTTCGTCATTGATAGCTGCTATTTTTCCAGTATCAAGTTGCTTAACATAAACTGAGATGCGCTCTTGATTGTTATACTTCTCGTTAAGTACTTTTTGAACAGCCTCAATGCGATTATCAGTAGTTGACAAGTCAGAGGCATTGATCCAACCTTCTCCATCTGCAAAATAATAAGTTCCAGCATGCGTCTGGGCAGCTCGGCTAACCTTTATCGGTTTGAAACTAGCGAGTTTAGAGTCTGCTTTTTCAGTTCCTAAAACGTAAGGTTCTTTGTAAACTGATAAACCATCTTTAGTCCAGAAGGTCATGTCTACTGGTTTTTGATTATAGACACTATCATCAATAATTGATCGCTGACTAGCGGCTACATAATCACCATCCTGAAGTTGGAAAACAGGTTCACCCTTAGCATTCCAAAAAATAGCAGAAATTGATAGTTTGGTATCTGCTTGAATATTGGCCTTAAAATCTGTTAATTCCTTGTTTTTATAAGTTAGGATACTTGTTACCGTTCTTGGATTTTTAGGAATCTGTTTAAACTGACTCAAACTAACTGTAGTGTTTTGAGTCAACTTTTGGACCTGTTTTGAGGTCAGAGTTAGCTCTTTCTCCATAGGAAGTAGGATTAAAGGGCTGGAAGATACAAGCACAACGGTTGCAGCTATAAGGAGCTTTTTCACGCCTGATTCTTCACCTCTACTTTCCTTGGTATATCTGTTTTGAGTTCTTGATTTTTTTCTGATAGTTCCTCTAACTTAGCTTCTGAGTAGGTTAAAAAAGTTTCTACAGTCTTAAGTAAATCTTTCATTAGGGTAATAAGCTTGGGACAGGATAGATAGACTCTCCTTCACGTGAATAATAGTATTTAGCACGCGCATATTTCTCAGCGAAAGCATCATCCTTAAGTTTTTTAGCCAAATCCTTTCGTTCTTTTGTCTGAGTGGACAATTTCTCATAGTCTTTCTGAAGTGACAAAACTTCTTTTTCTTGTTGTTTAATATTCATATAGGTCTCAACCAGATTATAAGTTGGCAAGATAAAGAGTAAAACAACAACAAAGAGAATCCATCCCATAAAGCGATTTCTCTGCTCGTGTTCAGCACGTTCTATACGTTGCTCTTGATTGGCATTATCTATGTAATCGTTCGTAAGTTGTACAATATTAGGCTTCTTGCTCATCTGCTTCAATCCTTGTTTCACTTATAATTTCATACATTTTTGCCGCATCTTCTTTTTTAGTACTATCTTTCATTTCGAGTACACGAACAGTCAGCAGTTTATTGCCAAAACGAACTTCAATCTGGTCCCCAATCTTCAAATCTGTAGATGACTTAGCGAGCACCCCATTCACTTTTATACGTCCTTTATCAGCTACTTCTTTAGCTACTGGACGACGTTTGATAATTCGTGATACTTTTAAATATTTGTCTAATCTCAATATTATTATTTCCTTTTCGTTAGGATATCTCTTCTATGATAGCATTTTTTTTAGAAAATAGCAGACGAAAGCCTTTTTAAACGCAAAAATGAGAGGAACGACACCAGTCGCCCCTCTCAGGAGATTTATGAAAAAGAAAAGTTTTAGGATGTTTATAGTATATAGCGACTTACTTAAACTTTCCTTAAGCTTCTATTTTTTCTTTACGTTCTTTGATTTCCATAAATGTCTGTCCGAAAATCTTTAACTCTTCAAGAATCTCATAGTCTCTCTTATTACGAACATCAAAAGTAATCTCAACTTTCCCCTTGTTGTCACTAATTCTCGCCTTTAAATGCGTTTTAGAGATGGCTTCGAAATAGTCTTGAGTCAAGAATAATTTAAGAGAAGCTTTTTCAAAACGAACAATAATACTATCATTCTTACGATCAACTAATTCTGCAAAGGCAGCATCTAGATATGCCTTAACCAGACCAATCTCAATGAGATAGGCAACCTGGTCTGGATATTCTCCAAAGCGGTCAATAAGCTCATCTTGAAGGTCTTGATAGTCTTTATGATTCTCAATTTCTCGAATCCGCTTATAAATTTCAATTTTTTGACGCTCGTCAGAAATATAGTCGGTTGGAAGATAAGCATCAATTTGAAGATTGAACTCTGCATTTCCTTTACGGCGAACTTGAGTTTTACCTTGACGTTTATTAATAGCTTCTTCCAAGAGTTGCGAGTACATTTCAAATCCGACTGAGTCAATGAAACCACTTTGAGAAGCACCAAGAATATTTCCTGCACCACGAATAGATAAATCACGCATGGCAATTTTAAAACCTGACCCCAGTTCAGTAAAGCCCTTAATAGCATCCAAACGCTTCTCAGAGACTTCTGTTAGTACTTTGTCAGGACGATACATGAGATAAGCATAAGCAATTCGATTACTACGTCCAACACGACCTCTTAGCTGATAAAGGGTAGACAAGCCCATATGGTCTGCATTCTCAATAAAAAGAGTATTAACGTTGGAGATATCAATCCCTGTCTCGATAATGGTTGTAGCTACCAGAACATCGTAATCACCATTCAAGAAGTCTAGGAGGGTGTTCTCTAGCATCGCCTCACTCATCTGACCATGTACAAACCCGATACGTGCTTCAGGGACCAACTCATGTAGTTCAGAAACTTTTCGGTCAATGGTTTCAACACGGTTATAAATATAAAAAACTTGACCACCTCGGTCCATCTCTCTTAGAACAGCTTCTCTAATAAGACCAGGATTGGTTTCCATCACATACGTTTGAACTGGATAACGGTTGGTAGGCGCTGTCTCAATAATCGACAAGTCACGAATCCCCAACATAGACATATGAAGCGTACGAGGAATAGGTGTCGCAGTTAGAGTAAGGACATCAACCTTAGCTTTCAACTCCTTAAGTTTCTCTTTATGCTTCACGCCAAAACGTTGTTCTTCATCAATTACTAGCAAGCCTAAGTCAGAAAACTTAACATCTTTAGACAGTAGGCGGTGGGTACCAATAATAATATCAATACGCCCTTTAGCTAGATTTTCAATAGTCTCATTCTGCTCTTTTTTACTTCTAAAACGACTAAGTTCATCTACTTCAACGGCATGATTTTCAAAACGCTCTTTAAAATTCAAATAGTGCTGATGGGCGAGAACTGTTGTAGGAACTAGAATAGCAACTTGCTTACCATCGTTGACTGCCTTGAAGGCAGCACGCATAGCTACCTCTGTCTTACCAAAACCAACATCACCAACCAAGAGACGATCCATGGGTTTATCTGACTCCATGTCTGCCTTAATTTCTTTGATAGAACGCAATTGATCCACTGTCTCAGCGTAGGCAAAATCATCTTCGAAATCTCTTTGATTATCATCATCCAGTGAAAATGCAAAACCTTTAAGTTGACTACGCTCGGCATAGAGTTTTAAGAGATCATCGGCAATATCCTCTACCTGCTTGCTTACTTTTTGCTTGGTCCTTTGGAAGCGCCCATCATTGAGTTTATTAATTTTGGGCTCTTTACCATCTGCCGACACATACTTAGAGAGACTCTCAATCTGCTCAACAGGCAGAGAAATTGTAGCTGCATCCTGATATTGGATGGTCAAGTAGTCACGATGCACCCCTTTAATCTCAATAGTCTCAATACCTTTAAATTGTCCGATACCATGAGTCTGGTGTACAACATAATCACCTTTTTCAAGCTCATTGTAATCTTTTAGACGCTCAGTATTGGAAACATGACTGGCACGCGCACGACGTTTTACTTTTTTATGGAAAATCTCACGTTCAGTGACCAGAACAAGCTTTTCATCAGCAAAGTAAAAACCATTGGATAAGTTTCCTAAAACTAACTGAGGCTTATAAGGAATCAAATCTCCAAAACTACTAAGTGGTAAATCTAAATCATATTCTTCCAAGGTTTCCTTCAAAGATTTGAGCTGCTTCTCAGACCCTACTTGTAAAATAACTGTCGCCTTATTCTTGGTATAGCGATGTATTTCATCAACTAGAAGTGGAAACTGGTTAAAGAACTCCTGCATAGGGTACTGCGTGAATTGATACAACTTATCAAATTTAAGATTCCCTAGTCCCTTATGAAAATTTGAAAAGAAACTAGCAGGATGATAGTTACGCAAAGTCTTAAATGAATCCACAAAGTAATTTAGATGACTTAGCGACTTACCTTGTTGAAGATCCTCAGTTAAAAGATTAGCCACCTCCAATTCAAGACGCCCGTGGCGGTCCACTATTTTATGAAAATCATCAATGAATACAGGAGTTCTCTTAGGCAGATAGTCAAATAAGGTATAAGCTTTGTCATAAAAGAGAGATAGAAACTTACGCAAATCCTTATGACGGTGACCATCAATCGTTACTGACAGAACTTCTTCAAGATAAGCCTTATGAGGGCCTTCTGACTTTGAGACTTCACTTTCTAGGGCCTTCTCAGCACGTTGGTAATCTTCTCTTGTTAAGATAATATCATCTGCCGGTGATACGATAACATGCTCTAAATTGTCTAAAGATTTCTGACTATCGCTATCAAACTGACGAATGCCATCAATCTCGTCTCCAAAAAATTCTAAACGGTAGGGAAGCTCTGCAGTCAGTTCATAAATATCTAAAATATCGCCCCTGCGACTAAACTCACCAGGTGAGAGAACCTGCTCTACTCTGTGATATCCAATATTACTCAAATGCTTACTAAGAGCTTCTAAATCATGTTCCTCTCCTAATGCTAAGTCAATACGAGAGTCTTTATAAACCTTAGGATTAGGTAAGTATAACTTGGTGCCCACTAAACTCGTGACTAAAACTCCACTTGCCTCTTTATCCATTAAAAAGTTAAGACTCTCAAGACGAGAATGAGTTTTTTCTGGTGAAGCAAAGATAAATTCAGCAGCTGATACGTCATCTGCAAAAAAGGAGTAAACCTTGTCTTCTCCTAAGATAGCTGACAAGTCTCCTGTCAATTGCTCAGCTTCATTTTGTGTTGAGGTGACTATTAAAATCTTTGGAACCTGTTCAGAAAGAGCGGATGCCATGACAACTGCCTTGCTCGAACCAGAAAATCCCATTAACAGTTGTCGACTTAATAATGACACCTTATCTCGCCATTCAACCAATTGAGGATTTTCCTCAAAAAGATCTAAGATTGTATTAGCCATTATAACGCCTCATGGTGTCTTCAAAATCATTTGTTTTAAGGTAATGATTCAGTGCAGCCTCTACCTTGTCTAAAGTCAGCTGTATTGTGGCATAATCATCCTCATTAAATCTTCCAAGAACATGATTAACGACTGTCATACCTTTTTGTGGACGACCAATGCCAATTTTTATACGATCAAATTCTTGAGTTCCGGTTTCAGCAATGATAGATTTAATACCATTATGACCACCTGCTGAACCTTTTTGACGAAAACGGATTTTTCCAACTTCCATATCTAAATCATCATAAATGACGATAAAATTTTCGATTGGAATATTGTAATAAGCCAACAATGCTCTAACGGCTAGACCTGATAGATTCATAAAGGTTGTTGGTTTAACAAAATAAACTTTCTCACCGTTTAAGAAAGTTGAAGCCACTTCAGCCTTAAAGGTCTTTTCCTCAGAAAATGTTAACCCTAACCCCTTAGCAATAAGGTCTATGGCCATAAAACCAACATTGTGACGTGTCTCATGGTATTTTGAACCTGGATTGCCCAAACCAACTACTAATTTTGTCATTATTTCTCCTCTTTGATAGACAGCAAAAGGACTGAAAAATACTTTTCAGCCTGGTGCATTATTTTTTTTATTTTCTATACGTTAAAGCGGAACTCCATGATGTCACCATCTTGAACAACATAATCTTTTCCTTCTTCACGAAGGCGTCCAGCTTCCCTAACAGCTTTCTCAGATCCATAGCTAATCAAATCGTCATAAGACATCGTTACAGCCCTGATAAAGCCTTTCTCGAAGTCAGAGTGGATAATTCCGGCAGCTTGTGGGGCTTTGATACCACGCTTAAAGGTCCAAGCTCTTACTTCTTTTTCACCAGCAGTGAAGTAAGTTCCAAGACCAAGCAAGTGATAAGCTGCGCGTGTCAGTTTATCAACACCAGACTCTGTCAAGCCGAGGTCTTCCAAGAACATCTCTTTATCCTCATCATCCAACTCAGAAATTTCTTCTTCAACACGAGCTGAGATAACGACTACTTCTGCATTCTCAGTTGCTGCAAACTCACGAATTTGTTTAACATACTCAATATCATCTGGATTTGAGACTTGATCCTCATCAACATTTGCCACATAGAGCACCGGTTTTGTTGTCAAGAGGAAAAGTCCCTTTACAATTTTTTGCTCTTCCTCAGTAAAATCAATCGTACGAGCTGACTTGCCATCTTCCAGCACGGGCTTAAGTTTCTGAAGAACATTAAACTCTGCCACAGAATCTTTATCTTTTTGAGTACGGGCAACTTTTTCAACACGGGCATAGCGTTTGTTAACTGACTCAAGGTCAGCCAAAATCAATTCTAGGTTGATGGTATCAATATCAGCCATCGGATCAACGAAAGCATCCTCACGCCCTTGTTCACGCATAACATTTTCATCATCGAAGGCACGAACAACATGGACAATCGCATCCACTTCACGAATATTGGCCAAGAACTTATTTCCAAGACCTTCACCCTTTGATGCTCCCTTTACGATACCTGCAATATCTGTGAACTCAAATGTGGTTGGAACTGTCTTTTTAGGGGTAATAAGTTCAGTCAATTTTGTCAAACGCTCATCTGGTACTTCAACCATACCAACGTTTGGATCAATTGTTGCGAAAGGATAGTTAGCAGCTTCCGCACCTGCTTTTGTAATTGCATTGAAAAGAGTTGATTTACCAACGTTAGGCAGACCAACGATACCTGCTGTTAAAGCCATTAATATTTTTCTCCATAAAAAAGTAATTCAGTTAATTATAACACAAAAAATGTTAAAAATTGGCAGCTTCCTTTTGATAATTAGAAAAAGGAAGAAATAACAAAATGAGAGCTTTTGGGGTAACTTTGACACCCTGCCAATATAGGCAATCTTCAGGATGCAGACCTCATCCTTAAACCTAGTTATAAAACTTTTTTTAGTTTCTTTTCAAAATCATGACGACTCATCATGACCACATGATCACAATTGGTACAACGAATCTTAATATCAGCTCCAAGACGGGTCACTTCCCATTCATTGGCTTTTTTTCCTGTTGCTTTAATAGTACAAGCATGCGGTTTTTTCATTTCAACGAAACTTCCAAGTTGGTACATAAAATCCCTTTCTAGTAAAAAAGTTATCCACAGTGGATAACTTTTTCGATTTTAGTTTGTTCTTACAGGTGTAATCAATTGAATAAAGTTTTCACTATCATCTGCTGGCGTCAAAGTAAATGGACGTACTGGTGAGATGAAACGCACACGTACAGTCTCACTCTTAAGTGCTTTTAAGGCATCAATCAAGTAGGTTGGATTAAAACTAATAATCAAATCACTACCCGAAACATCCTGCACATCAATGTCTTCATTAACTTTTCCGACTTCCGGAGAGTTAACATGAGCGCTAACATTACCATTGACGATTTCGAGTTTGACTGTTCCACTTTGACTTGCATTTGAAATCAGATAAGAACGCTCCATAGCAGAACGGAGGCTTGCAGTTTCAAAAACAACCTCAGTTTCAAATGAATCTGACAAGAGACGATTCGTATCTGGATAATTTCCTTCCAGTAAACGTGTATAGAAAGAGATGGTTTCACTACGGAAAAGAATTTGATTAGCTGAGAAGAAAACTTCCAAGTTATCAATATCATCACTAAAGACTGCTGATAATTCTTTTAGAGAGCGACTTGGGATTACAACATCAAAATTATCTGCAGAATGCTCTAAAACAAGTTGGCGTTGGCTCATACGATGAGAATCTGTTGCTACAGCCTTTAAATCATTGTGGTTGGAGAGGACAAAGTGAACTCCGGTTAAAATTGGACGACTTTCTTGTGTACTTGCTGCAAATGAAGTTTCAGAAATGATGGATTTTAATACCTTAGTATTCATCATTAATGGGGTTAAGCTATCAACTTCTTGAATACGTGGATATTGTTCGACATCTTTCCCCTTTAGAGTAATTTCAGATTTCCCACTTTTTAGTAATACTTGGTATTGTTCGATTTCTTCAAAAGTAAGGGTAACATCAGGTAGGCTTGAAACAACATTAATAAAAAAGTTTGCTTCCAAAAGGATAGTACCTGGTTGGGTAATCAATAAACCTGCATTTTCTTCTGAAACGGAAATGCTGTTTTCAATTGAAATTTGACCATTTGAACCAGTCAAATAGATTCCCTCACTAGTTACCTCGATTTTTATGGTTGATAGAATTGGGATAGCATTTTTAGAGGAAATAGCTCGTCGAGTTGTATGAAGTGCTTGTAGGAAATAAGCTTTATTAATCGCAAATTGAATCATGATACTCCTTTATTTTATTAGTATTATTTTAGTAGTAGTAGTAGGTCTTGTGGACACTGTGCATAAGTTCAAAATTCATAGATTTAGCAAGGCATAGGACTTGTGCACAGCTTGTGGAAAACTCTGAATTTTTTTGTTGACTTATCCACAAGGGTCATTTTATCTTATTTTTGATGGTATCAATTTCGATACGTAAACTGTCATCTTGAGAAATCATATTTTTGATTTTGTTATAGGCATGTAAGACTGTTGAGTGGTCTCTTCCCCCAAATTCTTTCCCAATTTTAGGAAGAGAGTTGTCAGTCATTTCACGCGCAAGATACATGGCAACCTGGCGTGCCAAGACAATATTTTGTGTTCTTTTGGTCGCCTTAATCTCCTTGACAGTAACATTATAAAACTTACCTACCTCAGTTTGGATATCTTCAATAGGAATGAGAGTTAGCTTAGGTCCATCCATTTTACGTGCACGGATGGCTTCTGCAGCTACTTCTACTGTGATAGTATCTAGTTGACGGACGTTAGCAACTAAACTAATATCTTTTAGGGCTCCTTCTAAGTCACGGACATTTGAGTCAAACTGGCCAGCTAAATATTCAATAGTTTCAGATGGAAAATGATAATCGTAGTCCATAATCTTATTGGTCAAAATAGCAACTCTAGTTTCAAAGTCAGGGGGTGTAATATTGACGGTTAATCCCCATTTGAAGCGCGTGACGAGACGTTCTTCCATCTCATTTAATTGATCTGGGTTACGGTCGCTAGTCAAGACGATTTGCTTGTTATTGTTGTGCAAGACGTTGAAGGTATTGAAAAATTCCTCTTGGGTAGCTTGTGTTGATTTTTTTGCCAGTGATTGGATGTCATCAATCAAGAGGACATCTAGGTGGCGATATTTTAGTTTTAGTTCATCCATTTTGTCTAAACGGATGTGTACGACAAATTCATTAATGAAATTTTCAGCAGTAATATATTTAATGCGAGCTTGAGGATTATCATGTAAGACTTTGTTACCAATGGCATTGAGCAAGTGCGTCTTTCCAAGACCGGGGCCCCCGTATATGAATAGAGGGTTATAAGTTGCCCCAGGGGAATCAGCAACAGCTAAGGATGCAGCTACTGACCAACGATTTTCATCTCCTTGAATAAAATTGTCAAAGGTATACTTACTATTTAAGTCTGAGTTCAATGTAGGAAGAGCAGGAGATTGCAAATCCTTATTACTGCTGAAGTCATTAGTGGTTACGTTTTGATGCACTTGATTTAAGAGTGCTTCATCAAAGACATATTCAACCTCTATTTTACTATTATAGACTTCAAATCCTGCCAATAAGATGACAGACTGCATGTTTTTTTCCCAGAATAGTTTTTTGACCTCTTCAAGCAGAATTGTAGCAACGTTATCTTGAACTTTGATGAGCTTGGTATCTAGAACATAATAATCAAAAGTGGCTTGTGTAAGCTCCTCTTTGGCCAGCTCTAAGAGCTTATTCCAAAAAAATTGCTCTTTTTCTGTCATTCCATCAATTCTCCTTTTATATTCTTATCCTCTGATTCTATCATAAAATAAAAAAGTTTTCCACAGGTCTAAAAGAGAAGCAAGCTGAGGTTATCAACAACCTAAAAAAGATAATCCACATTGTGCATATGAGTTTTCCACAGTCTGTGAATAAAAAAAAGAAACCCTTTATTTTAAAAGGGTTTTTACGTTTATAATCTGTGGATAAGAGTGTATTTCTTATCGTATAAATTCACAGGTTAAATAAGTTTGTTGATAAGTCTGTTAAAATCTTCTTCTGACGAAAATTGTATCTTAATTGTCCCTGAGTGATTTTTATGATAACTAAGAGTCACAGGGAGGCCAAGTGATTTCTCAAGTTCTTTTTCTTTATCTTTTATATGTATATCTTTCTTTAGTTTTTGCTTTCTAGGTAGCTCCTGAAGTCTTTTTTCTAGAGTACGAACCGACCACTTTTCAGTAAGGACTTTATGAAAAATGTTTAATTGCTTTTCAGGATTTTCAATAGCTAAGAGCGCTCTGGCATGTCCTTGACTCAATTTTCCATGCTCGATACTCAGTTGAATTTCTCTAGGTAGTTGGAGGAGTCTAAGAGCATTACTAATATATGGCCTAGATTTTCCCATAGCTTTGGCCAGCTCCTCGTGGCTATATGATAACTCACTAATTAAATTATGATAGGCTTTTGCTTCTTCAATAGGATTTAGATTTGACCGCTGTAAATTTTCAATAATGGCTTGTTTACGGCTATCTTGGTCTGTTATTTCTTTTACAACTGCAGGGATTTCTGTCATTCCTAGACGTTTACAAGCTCGTAAACGTCTTTCTCCAGCAATTAGTTCATAACCAATAATATCAGATTTTCGAACGATGATGGGTTGTATTAAGCCATTTTCAGCTATTGATTGACTAAGCTCTGTTAACTCGTCATCTGAGAACTCTAGGCGAGGTTGAAAAGGATTAGGATAGATTTCCTGTATAGGTAAAGTTTTGAGTTGTTCTGACATAGCGTTCCTTTCCCAAAAAGACCTTTACATTATTGTAAAGGTCTTTTGACAGATTTGTCAATGATTAATCAGATAAGTCTTCTGTAGATTTTGTTAATTTAAGTTCCTCAGTCTTCTTATCTTTACCACGATAGAAGGTTACCTTAATGGTATCACCAATACTATGACTATAAAGATTTGTTTGGATATCTGTTTTTGAAGTAATTTCTTTGCCGTCAATTTCAGTAATAACATCATTTTCTTGGAGTTTACCGTCAGCTGGCATACCTTTTTGAACACTGCCAACAACAACTCCAGATTTGACATCATCAGGTAAATCTAATTTAGAAGTTGCACTGCTAGAAAGGTTACTAAGATCAACCATTGATATTCCTAGAGCTGGTCGTGTTACTTTTCCATTTTTCTCCAACTGATTAATGATTTCGACAACATCATTAGATGGGATGGCAAATCCCATACCTTCTACGGCGCTTCCAGCCACTGCTGAAGTTGATGAAATTTTACTTGAGTTAATACCGATAACTTGACCTTCAATATTGACAAGTGCGCCACCTGAGTTACCAGGGTTAATGGCAGCATCTGTTTGAATAGCGTTTGTTGAGACCGTCTCACCATTATCATTTTGCATGGTTACAGTGCGGCTCAGGCTAGATACGATTCCCTCAGTTACGGAGTTGGCGTACTCAGTACCGAGTGGACTACCGATAGCAATTGCCTTTTCCCCTACTGTTAGTGAGTTTGAATCTGCAAATTCTGCAACCGTTGATATTTTATCTGAGGAAACTTTGACAACTGCTAGGTCAGAGTAAGTATCTTTCCCAACGAGGTCACCAGTAATTTTTGAACCATCTGAAAGCATGATTTCAAGCTTTTTAGCGCCATCAACAACGTGGTTGTTAGTTACGATGTAAGCCTCTTTTCCATCTTTTTTATAGATGACTCCAGACCCCTCACCGGCTACCTGCAAGCCATCAGAATCTTTTGATTTTTCTTGGCTGGAATCAGAATTATCACCCCCACCAAAAATACGTCCGTAAAGATTGTTTAGAGAATCTGATGATGATCCTTCTTGATAATTGATAACAGAAACAACGGCATTTTGCACTTTCTTAACGGCCTTAGTTGTATCTGTTGTGTTACTATAGACGGTTTTAGCTGTTTTGATACCTGTTGATGTTGTATTTGTAAAGGATATACCTGCTGCTGTTAACAGGATAAAGGCTCCAATCAAACCTCCCAGTAATCCAATAAGTAGCATTATTATAGGTGCTACTATTTTTTTCCAGTTAAATTTTTTCACGTTTAGTCCTCCTTTTTTGATAAACATATCAAAGTAAGCTTAATTATATCATAAAGTTATAGCAAAAACAGTTATCAACAACCTGTGGATAAGTTTTTATAAGTGTAGATAATAGGCTGTTTTAAAGGGATTAGTAGACAGAGTTGAAGAGGGAAAGTTGTGGATAAGGTGTTAAAAGATTGTGGATATGTGCTATAATAAATTTATGAAAGTGAAATTGATTACAGTTGGAAAATTGAAAGAAAAATATTTGAAAGATGGTATTTCGGAGTATGTTAAACGACTAGGACGCTTTACAAAATTTGAGTCTATAGAATTACCTGATGAAAAGACACCTGATAATGCAAGCGAGTCTGAAAATAAATTAATTCTCGAAAAAGAGGGGCGACGCATCCTATCTAAAGTAGGTGACCGTGATTATGTTATTGCTTTAGCAATAGAAGGTAAGCAATTTCCTTCAGAGCAATTTGCGAAAGAAATTGAGCAGGCCACTCTTAAAGGCCATTCAGAAATTACTTTTATTATTGGTGGAAGTTTGGGACTGTCATTGGAAGTCAAAAAAAGAGCTAACCAATTAATGAGTTTTGGTCTCCTAACTTTTCCTCACCAGCTTATGCGTCTTGTATTAGTTGAGCAAATCTATCGCGCATTCATGATTCAACAAGGAAGTCCCTATCATAAGTAGAAGAAGGAAACAGACATGTTCAAAATGAAAAAACGGTCTTATCGTGTTTTTGAAGGCTTACGAGTAGCTACCTTAGTCAGTTACATAGGTGGTTTTATTGACGCTTACACTTACAATACTCAAGATGGGCGATTTGCTAGTATACAGACAGGGAATCTCCTTTATTTGGTTATTCATCTCGTTGATGGTCATATCGCAAGGGCTTTTAGTTACTCTATCCCTATATTTTTCTTTATTTTAGGTCAGTTTTTTGTCTTTTTTGCAAAAAAGTGGCTTATTAACCATAAATGGGGATGGCATTTACAGGCCATTAGGCTCGCATTTCTATTGATGATAGTACTCGCAATCATCACTCCATATGTAGATTCCACTATTACTATCGCGGGATTAGCTTTCTTCGCCTCTCTTCAAGTAGGTATTTTCAAGCGTGTCAGAGGGGTAAATTATGCCTCCTTTATGATGACTGGTAATATTACCAATACCTCTTTAACTGTTGCACGAGCCATTGATGAACATGATTCTAAAGTACTTAAACAAGCATCTTATACTACTATTATCATATTTACTTTTATGGTGGGAGTGGCGACATCAACATGGTTTTCTCATTATTTACATGAATACAGTCTCTATACGACGTTGTTGCCTTTGTTTATTTTAAATTATTTTCTATATATTGAGGCAAAAGAAAAACGCAACTAGAAACTCTAGATTGCGTTTTTTGTATCTGATCCCAGCAGGATTCGAACCTGCGACCGTTCGCTTAGAAGGCGAATGCTCTATCCAGCTGAGCTATGAGACCAACAACTCTATTAGTTTACAAAATATATAGCAACATGTCAATACTTTGTAAAATCTAACCTAAAATTCAAAATGAATTAGCAAAATTTAATATTTTTTTTGAAAAAAAGTATAGACAAAATCAAATACTCTGATATAATAATAAGAGTGTTAACGAGATGATTAACTCAAAATTGGTCCGTTGGTCAAGGGGTTAAGACACCGCCTTTTCACGGCGGTAACACGGGTTCGAATCCCGTACGGACTATTTTGCTACATAGCAGTTTTATCCGCCATAGCTCAGTTGGTAGTAGCGCATGACTGTTAATCATGATGTCGTAGGTTCGAGTCCTACTGGCGGAGTGATAAGACACCTCAAGTTTAATGACTTGAGTTTTTTTATTTACCTAAAAAATAAACAGGTATGGAACGACCGTTCCATACCTGTTTTAGGATAATGTATCTTGAGTTTTAGATTAATCTTGATTTTCTGATGAAGTGAGCATAGCAACAAAATGTTAGGATTGACACGCAGCTAATCAATAAACCTAATTTAAATCCATAAGGCACAAAGGTAAGGACTACCTTTCCTTTACCACTAGGTATATTAACCTTCATGAATCCCTTTTGAGATCGGTAAATCTTAACTTTTTTACTATTGACAGTAGCTGTCCATCCCTTATCGTATGGAATGGTGAAAAATAGTGAGGCTTCCTTTTTACTGTTATAATCAGCAAATACCTTATTTTTTGCTGTAGTGACTTTGACATCCCGTTGATTAATGGTATCCATAGCGGTCTGGTAGTTTTGAGTATTTAAGGCATAGAAGCTAGGATTGTCAAAAGATATTGCTTTATTACCATAAAACGTTAGTCCAACTGTAATTGTTTCTTCTTTTTCAAAGTAGCCAAGATCAAAGAAATCAAAGGTATTATCAGTTATTTGACTTTTTGTCACTCCATTTACAGTAGTTGACAGTGAGTGGGGATTGTCATCAGACCAAGAAATATTAGGAATACTAACATATAGTTGGCTATGAGGGGGAGTAATAACCTGATAAGTTACTGTCACAGAATCTTTGTTTGAGTGGCTATTTCGTTTGGCTACACGTTGATTCAAAGATTTAGCATCTTTATCCAAAAGTTGCGAGGGGGCTCGTTTGAAATAAGTTAAATTTAGACCAGATAGAGCATTTAGGAGATTAGATTGGTTGTCAAGTGTGTTGACAGTAAAGGGAGTGTCTTTGTAAACGCCATCAGTTAATATAGCAAGCTGGGCAGCATTGTTATTTTGATAAATTCTCATGGACTTCTCAGAGTTTAGCTGATAAAACCCATACTTATTAAGATTTAAGCTCCATAAATTGTATTTTATTCCGAAAAGACTATCAGCGATAATAGTATTATTTTGATAACGAAGATTTAAATTAGTACCTTCAGATTTAAATCCTAATCGATCGAGCGTTGAACTTGAGGCTGTATTTCGAATGGATGAAAATTGAGAAATACCGTTGTAGTTGAATTTCATACTGTCATTACCAGTCTGAGACTCGATTCTCTCAGTACGGTAAAAAGTTTTATTAGTTTTTCGGGTATCTGAGACTAGTTTTGTAATTGCGGACATATTTCGAAGATAACCTTCACGACTTGGAAATACCCACTCATTTCCTAAGGCACCGATAACATAGTATGTACTTAGACTAAGCTCAAAGATGCAAAACAAGAATGTGAAATACTGAAAAATAGTTCTAGGAATCTGTTGTCTATAATAGCTAATAAATAAAATGGCGTAGGCCAAGAGAAAAGCAAGGCTTAATAGCCAGGAAGATGGTTCAATGAAGCTGTAGTGAGATCGGAAAATCCAAGTTAATAGGAATCCGGTAGCTAGGACTAAGAAAGACATTAGGAGTCTTAATAAAGAAAACTTTTTGACTCGATTTAGAGTTTCTCCCGCTAAAAGAACACTGAGTAGAGAGAGTAGCCAAGAATAACGGTGGAGAAACATATTAGGCGCATGCATGCCTTGCCAAAATAAATCAAAGGGCTGTATATAGAAGCTAACAATAAATAAGGTGAAAAGTAATAAGTAGCTTAGACGTAATGACAGCTTGATTTCGTTACTAACAAAAAATAGTAAAAAAAGAATCAAAGGTAAGAGTCCTACGTAAATCATCGGAATTGATCCAAATTTAGTGGTATCGTAAGCTCCGATAAGATTTTTAGCAAAGAAATCAAAGTAGTAAGTGGAGTCTGTCAATAAATTTGACACACTTGTAAACTTCTCACCATGAGTAGTCAAATCAAGTAGTGTTGGAAGTAACATTATAGCACTACTAAGACCAGACAATATAGAAACTACACCAAAATCTAAGAAATGGATTATTTTATTTTTCCAACCCTTAATAGATACTAGCTGTATTAAGGTGTAAAGCGTTAAGAAAATGGCCATCATATATCCAAAATAGTAATTTTGAATAAAGAGACAGGTAAGACTAATAAAGTATAATCCACGTTTATTGAATCGTAGTAGAAGGTGTAAACCTAGTATGATGAGGGGGGCTAAAATGAAGGCGTCTAACCAGGTGTTAATTTCTAACTGGCTGGTAGCAAAACTCATTAAAGAAAATCCTGTAGAAAGACAAAGGATAAAACTCCTTGACACCTTTGTAAAGAGGTGCTTAAAACTGAAGGCACCAGAGAGCCCTATAAGACCAAACTTAAGTATTGTAATGAAGTAAAAGGCATCGGCCATTTGCTTGACAGTAAAGAAATAGTAAAGCGGTGATAAAAAGGAACCTAAGTAATAGCTGGTTAAGGCGTAAAAGTTGAGACCTAATCCACTTGTAAATGTGTAAAATAGGCTCCCGTCGCCATGTAATATATTTCTAAGACCAGTGGCGAATATCACATATTGATGAAAACCATCACTCGTTAAAATGGTTTGACTACTACCAGGATAGATATCTTGGCTATAAAGCACCCCTACCATGATCAGTATTGGCAATAATAAAGCGGCTAGGTAAAATAATAATGTTTTATAGTATTTTTTATTTGTCATAATGATACTAAGACAGGTTGGGATATCCCAACCTGCATCTCTTTATAGTTTAATCAGTCCATAGTGCTTTGACTTTAGCTTGAACTTCTTCATTTTCAAGGAATTCATCATAAGTTTCATCAATACGGTCAATAACGCCATTTTTAGAAACGACAACGATGTGGTTCGCTATTGTTTGAATAAACTCGTGGTCATGACTGGCAAAGATAACAGATTCTTTGAAATCACGGACACCATCATTTAGACTTGAGATTGATTCCAAATCCAAGTGATTAGTAGGGTCATCTAGAAGAAGGACATTGGATTTCAAAAGCATGAGTTTAGAGAGCATAACACGTACTTTTTCTCCCCCTGAGAGGACATTGACAGATTTCTTGACTTCATCTCCTGAGAAGAGCATACGCCCAAGGAATCCACGCAAGAAGGTATCATCATCCTCCCCTTTTTCTGCGAATTGACGAAGCCATTCAAGGATTGATTCACCGGATGCAAAGTCTTTAGAATTGTCTTTTGGAAGGTAAGAACGGCTAGTTGTAACACCCCATTTGATTGTACCTTCATAGTCGATATCATCAGCTAGGGCACGAATTAAAGCAGTGGTTTGAATATCGTTTTGCCCGATAATAGCTGTCTTATCTCCTGGACGTAGGATGAAACTAATGTTATCAAGAATGGTTTCACCATCCATCTTAACAGTGAGATTTTCAACTGTTAGAAGGTCATTACCGATTTCACGCTCTGCTTTAAAATTGATGAATGGGTATTTACGACTTGATGGAACGATTTCTTCTAGCTCAATTTTATCAAGCATTTTCTTCCGAGAAGTCGCTTGTTTAGATTTTGAAGCATTGGCAGAGAAACGTGCAACAAATTCTTGAAGTTCTTTGATTTTTTCTTCTGCTTTTGCATTACGGTCGGCCTGCAAGCGTGCAGCTAATTCTGAAGATTGTTTCCAGAAATCATAATTACCAACGTAGAGTTGAATTTTTCCAAAGTCAAGGTCGGCCATGTGCGTACATACTTTGTTTAAAAAGTGACGGTCATGGGATACGACAATCACGGTATTTTCAAAATCAATCAAGAAATCCTCAAGCCAAGAGATTGATTGAATATCAAGACCATTGGTCGGTTCGTCAAGTAGAAGTACATCAGGTTTACCAAAAAGTGCTTTTGCAAGGAGGACCTTCACCTTGTCACCATTAGCCAATTCGCTCATGTTTTGATAGTGGAGATCTTCTGAAATATTTAGATTCTGAAGCAATTGAGAGGCTTCACTTTCAGCTTCCCAACCACCTAATTCAGCAAAGAGACCTTCTAGTTCGGCAGCACGAACACCATCCTCATCCGAGAAGTCTTCCTTCATGTAGATGGCATCTTTTTCTTTCATGATATCGTAGAGTCGTTCATTACCCATGATAACAACGTCAATAACACGTTCTTCTTCATAGTCGAAGTGGTTTTGGCGAAGAACAGAAAGACGTTCATCAGGACCAAGAGAAATGTGTCCTGTTGTGGGTTCAATATCACCTGCTAAAATTTTCAAAAAAGTAGATTTACCAGCACCATTAGCACCGATAAGCCCATAAGTATTACCAGGTGTGAAGGCAATATTAACATCATCAAAAAGTTTGCGATCGCTAAAACGAAGCGATACATCCGATACATTAAGCATACATTATCCTTTATTTTTATTCTTATGTACTATTTTACGAGAAATTAGACTTTATTTCAATTGATTTTATAAGGGAGTTATAAAGTCATTTGGTACTCTTTGGTAGTCTTTTTGTAGGCTGAAGCCACGCCCCATAACTGTAGAAGCAGGTATAATGACAATAAAGGCAGTTTCATCTATTTTTTGAATTTCTTCTTGGACTTTTGGAACCTCATGGGTTGATAAGGTGGTCATAATCATATTTTGTGACTGTCCAGTATGTCCACCTAGAGCTGGTATTTTTGTTGCACCTCTATCTGCTACCTTAGTGATATAGTTAATAATTTGTTCGCTATTCTTTGAAATGATTAGAAGATTCCTTGAAGAGTTGAGTCCCACCATCATTTTGTCAATTGTAAGAGAGACAACTCCAAGCGATAGAATGGAATACATAACAGTGTCAGGAGAGAAGGCGATAGCACTGATAGCGACAATGACCCCATCAACAAGAAGTAACACTGTTCCTAGTGGGAGAGGTGTGTATTTATTAAGAATTTGTGTGATAATTCCAGTTCCTCCCGTTGAAGAATTCCCATAGAAGACTATGCCTAGTCCTAATCCTAGTACAATTCCACCAAAAATGGCTGCCAGCATTGGCTGTTTGGTAAGTGTTGGTAATCCCTCAGTTAATTTAATAAAAGTTGGAAAAATGATAGAACCATAGAATGTTTTGAGTAAAACTTCACGGCCTAGAAAACACCAACATAGAATTAATAAGGGGATGGTTGTAGCTAATACGAAGTTAGCATTATTCCAACCAAATAGGGCATTTAAGCTGATAGCTAGCCCTCCTACACCTCCTGAGGCAATATGATTTTTAACTAAAAGTGAATTATAACCGACTGCAGCTATAAATGAACCAATTGTAACTAAAAGTATATCTATTATTCTACGTTTCATACATTATCTCCTAGATATGATATTCTTATTATCAAGCCTTTTTTAGTTTACGTCAAGCAATGACTATTTTGAAAGTATGTACGCTTGTGTTTCACGTGAAACTAGAAAGATAACCTTGACAAAAAAGGATAAAAACATGTAGAATAATAGTCATCAGAAGAGTAGTTCTATCCGTCCTTGTAGAGAGCTGGTGGTAGCTGTGAACCAGTATGAGGGTAGAATGAATGGGCTGAAGAAAATTTGATGATTAACGTGAACACATAAACGTTAGGACTGGCACCCCTTACCGTGCAACTTCTTTGTTGAGAAGATTTGAGATGATAGCTTTAAAAAAAGTTGTCAATTGAGGTGGTACCGCGTATCATAAGTGATTAACGCCCTCACGCATATTTTTGCGTGGGGATTTTTTTGTAGTAGAAAGGTATTTATATGACGAAACCTATTATATTGACAGGAGACCGTCCAACAGGAAAACTCCACCTTGGACATTATGTTGGAAGTCTGAAGAATCGTGTACTTTTACAAAACGAAGACAAATACAATATGTTTGTTTTTTTGGCAGATCAACAGGCCCTTACGGATCATGCAAAAGAGTCAGAAATTATCAAAGAATCAATTGGAAATGTCGCTTTAGACTACCTTTCTGTGGGTTTGGATCCTTCAAAGTCTACTATTTTTGTTCAAAGCCAAATTCCAGAATTAGCTGAGCTGACGATGTACTACATGAACTTAGTTTCTTTGGCACGTTTAGAGCGTAATCCGACCGTTAAGACAGAAATTTCACAAAAAGGTTTTGGAGAATCTATTCCAACAGGCTTCCTTGTTTATCCAATTTCCCAAGCGGCTGATATTACGGCCTTTAAAGCAAATCTTGTTCCTGTAGGAAATGATCAAAAGCCAATGATTGAACAGACACGTGAAATTGTTCGTAGCTTTAATCATACCTATAATTGTGATATTTTGGTTGAGCCAGAGGGAATTTATCCTGAAAATGAAGCTGCTGGGCGTCTACCAGGTTTAGATGGTAATGCTAAGATGTCTAAATCCTTAGGCAATGGCATTTTTCTGTCGGATGATGAAGATACTGTTCGTAAAAAAGTCATGAGCATGTATACCGATCCAAATCATATTCGTGTGGAAGATCCAGGCCAAATCGAAGGTAATATGGTTTTCCATTATCTTGATATCTTTGGTCGCGAAGAGGATGCTGCTACAATTGCTGAGATGAAAGAACATTATCAACGAGGTGGTTTAGGAGATGTGAAAACCAAACGTTATCTTCTAGAAATCTTAGAACGCGAGTTGGCTCCAATTCGTGAACGTCGTTTAGAATATGCTAAGGATATGGGAGAGGTTTTCCGTATGCTTGAAAAAGGTAGTCAAGTGGCGCGTGAAGTTGCAGGACAAACATTGTCAGAAGTAAAAGAAGCTATGGGAATTAATTATTTCTAATTAAATGATTTTAGGAACCTTGAACAATAAGGTTCCTATTTTTTTAAAAAAAGGATTTCTTAGGAATCTTATGATAATCTGTTGACAAATCTTTTTAGCATGATATGATATTATCAATTAAAAAATAGACTGGGGTTTTTTGTACCTCCAAGCTTTGAGAAAAGAGGACGATTATAATGTCAAATTGGGACACTAAATTCTTAAAAAAAGGTTACACTTTTGATGACGTATTGCTTATTCCTGCGGAAAGTCATGTTCTACCAAACAACGTTAACTTGCAGACGAAATTGGCTAAAAATTTGACATTAAATATCCCAATCATCACTGCTGCTATGGATACTGTCACAGATAGCAAGATGGCTATTTCAATTGCTCGTGCAGGAGGTTTAGGTGTTATTCACAAAAATATGTCTATTGCCGAACAAGCTGAAGAAGTTCGCAAAGTAAAACGCTCTGAAAATGGCGTCATTATTGATCCATTCTTCTTAACGCCAGAAAATAAGGTTGCTGAGGCTGAGGAATTGATGCAACGTTATCGTATTTCAGGTGTTCCGATTGTTGAGACTCTTGATAATCGTAAATTGGTTGGTATTATTACCAATCGTGATATGCGATTTATTTCTGATTACGATACACTCATTTCAGAACACATGACCTCTGAAAAATTGATTACAGCTCCAGTTGGAACAGACCTTGAAACAGCTGAAAGTATTCTTCATGAGCATCGTATTGAAAAGTTGCCATTGGTTGATGACAAAGGACGTTTGTCAGGACTTATTACTATTAAGGATATTGAAAAAGTCATTGAGTTTCCAAATGCAGCCAAGGATGAATTTGGTCGTCTTTTAGTCGCAGGTGCTGTAGGTGTAACGTCTGATACATTTGAGCGTGCCGAAGCACTCTTTGAAGCAGGTGCAGATGCTATCGTTATTGACACTGCACATGGTCACTCAGCAGGAGTTCTTCGTAAAATCGCTGAAATTCGTGCTCACTTCCCAGAACGAACTTTGATTGCAGGAAATATTGCAACAGCTGAAGGTGCGCGTGCGCTTTATGATGCTGGTGTTGATGTGGTTAAGGTTGGTATTGGACCAGGTTCAATTTGTACAACACGTGTAGTTGCTGGTGTAGGGGTTCCTCAAGTGACAGCTATCTACGATGCTGCTAATGTTGCTCGTGAATACGGCAAAACAATCATTGCTGATGGAGGTATCAAATACTCTGGTGATATTGTAAAAGCTCTTGCAGCTGGTGGTGATGCAGTAATGCTTGGTTCAATGTTTGCTGGAACCGATGAGGCACCAGGTGAAACTGAGATCTTCCAAGGTCGTAAATATAAATCATATCGTGGTATGGGATCAATTGCAGCGATGAAGAAGGGATCAAGTGATCGTTACTTCCAAGGTGCGGTTAATGAAGCAAATAAACTTGTTCCAGAAGGAATTGAAGGTCGTGTAGCTTACAAAGGTTCTGCTGCTGATATCGTATTCCAATTGATTGGTGGTATCCGTGCAGGTATGGGGTATACAGGTGCGGAAGATATTCAAGCTTTACATGACAAAGCTCAGTTTGTTGAAATGTCAGGTGCAGGACTGATTGAAAGTCACCCTCATGATGTTCAAATTACCAATGAAGCTCCTAACTATTCTGCTCACTAAAAGTAAAAAAGTACTTATCGGGAGATAAGTACTTTTGCTTTACACCAAAGTTTACAAAAAATTTACACATCTGACAATCATAGTTTAGATATTTACGTTGTCAGATGTGTAAATTATAAAAAATAAGAAAGCAAGTCTATATATTGACTTGCTTTCTGCTAATACTACCAGCTTCAACTACGAAGGCCTTTAAATCAGGTGGGAGATTAGTCAGGTGGTCAAGTGAAGTTGTTGTCATGAAAGTTTGAACTTCTTTATCAATACTCTCCAATAATTTGAGTTGACGGTGATTGTCAAGCTCACTCATAACATCATCCAGGAGAAGAATTGGAAATTCACCAGTTACATTTCTAATAAGAGCAATTTCAGCCATCTTTAAAGAAAGAATTAAACTACGTTGTTGTCCTTGACTACCAAAAGATGCGTTCATGTCATTAATGTAAAACGTTAAATCATCTCTATGAGGACCAACGCCAGTATTCTTTTTGAAGATATCTCTTTTATGATTTTGCCTAAGTGTAATTAAAAATGCTTGGCGAATACTTTTGTGGTTTTGCAAAGATATATTCGATTCATAGGAGATGTTAAGACGCTCAATTTGATTTGAGAGAAGACTATGGTGCTTGTCAGCCTCTACTTCTAGTTGCTTGATAAAGTCTAGTCTGTGTTCAATAACTCGTGCTCCGAAATCAGCGAGTTGTTCATCTAAAACCGACAAAAAATCAATGTCTACCTTGTCGGTAGATTTGAGATAGGCATTACGCTGTTTGAGGACATGATTGTAATTGGATAGATCAGAGAGGTATACAGGTTTAATCTGCCCTAAATCAATATCTATAAATTTACGTCGTAAGCTTGGGGATCCTTTAACAAGTTGTAAATCCTCAGGAGCAAAGAGCACAACCGTCATATGACCAATATAATCCGATAATTTAGCTTGTTTGAGGTGATTAACCTTAGTTATGCGTCCCTTATTAGATAAACTAATTTCGAGGGGAAGTTTTACACTACGACGATGGACAATACCGCTCAATTTCAGAGTACTTTGCTGAAATTGAATCAGCTCTTTGTCAGAACGAGTACGATGACTACGTGTTAATGCGAGAAAATAGATAGCTTCAAGAATATTGGTTTTTCCTTGAGCATTACGTCCCAGAAAGATATTGAGATGGGGAGAAAAAGTTACAGAGGCTTCAGAATAATTTCTAAAATGCTGGAGATCAATTTTTTCAAGCCACATAATTAGGTCCCTGGGAAACGAACAGGTTTCCGTTTAGTTTTATTACTTTCTTTTGGTTGCTGTCTTTTTTGGTTCTTTTTATTATCTTGGTTCATTTTTTTTACAATGGCTGCAACACGAGCTTTTTCAGCAATCTGTTGTTTATGTTCTTCAATTTCAACCTGTGTAGGAGCCACGATAGTAATTTGAAGTTCTTGAGATGGGATTGTGATAATATCTCCATGACGAAGTTTTTTTCCACGACGTTTTTCATCTTCACCGTTGAATAAAACGGTATTGTTAGCTAAAAAACCTTTAATAGCTCCGCCACTATGAATAATGCTTAGTTCTTTGAAAAGTGCTTGCAGTGTGATGTAGTCATCAAATAATTTGTATTCCATAGTACCTCAACTTTCTCTTGAGATAAGATAGCATAAAAATGGTATAATTGAAAGCATAAACTTTTTAGAGGTTATCAATGAAAATTGCTGATGGTGTCCATGTACACTTCATTCCAACACAAAAATATAAAACTAACCGTATCGTTTTTCGAATGACGGCTTCTTTGAACAAACAAACGATTGCTAAACGAGCTTTAGCTTCACAAATGTTGGCTACAGCCAACCAGCCCTATCCAACAGTGCAAGCTTTCAAAGAGAGATTAGCCTCTCTATATGGAACACAGTTGTCAACTAGGGTGTCAACGAAAGGCTTGACACATAGCGTTGACATCGAGTTGACATATTTAAAAGAGGCTTTTATCCCTTCTGATAATGGATTGTTTTGGGAAGTCCTAGGATTTCTAAAAGATTGTCTTTACAAGCCTTTGTCAAGAGTAGCTCAATACCAAAATAAAGTATTTGATATAGAAAAGCGAAACTTGATGACTTATCTGGATGTTGACAATGAAAATAATTACTATTATAGTGAGGTTAAAGGAAGGAAACTTTATTTTGTAAACGAAGGATTGAAAGTTCCTAAATATGGTCAATCGGAACTTGTTGATGTAGAGACTTCATATACAGCTTTTCAAGAGTTTCAAAACATGTTGACAAAGGATCGTATTGATATCTTTATGGTTGGAGATTTTGATGAGTATCAAGTATTACAAGGGTTACATAGATTTCCTTTAGAGGGACGTCAAGTTGATTTACAGTTCAGCTATAGTCAGCCTTTTTCCAACGTCGTAAAAGAAAAAATAGAACCTAGACAAAGTAGTCAATCTATTTTACAGTTGGGATATCAGTTTACTTGTCAATATGGTGATAAAGATTATTTTGCTTTGATTGTATTCAATGCGATGTTTGGTGAATTTGCTCACTCAGTTTTATTTACTGAGATTCGAGAAAAAGAAGGATTAGCATATTCAATTAGTAGTCAACTTAATGTTTTTACAGGTTTACTTGAAGTTTACGCTGGGATTGAAAAAGATAATAGAAATCAAGCTATCCGAGGAATTAGTAGAGAATTGAATAATATTAAACTTGGGCGTTTTTCAAGCTCTCTATTAAATCAGACAAAGAAAATCATACGAATGAATGCCCTTCTTTCTGAGGACAATGCGTTAACATTAGTTGAACAATGTTTCAATAAGGTTATTTTTGAAGATAAAAGTCTTTCATCAGAACAGTGGTTAGATAATATGGAAAAGGTTACTAAAAAAGATGTTTGCCGTGTGGCACGTCAAGTCAAACTGCAAAGTTTGTTCTTTTTAGAGGGAGTGTCTTAGAATGTCTGCTTTAAAAAAACGTTATTATCAAAAGATTGATGAAGAGATTTATTCAGCAACCTTAGATAATGGCTTATCTTTATCTATTATCAAGAAAAAAGGATTCTTAGAAAAAGCTGCTTTTCTATCAATAAATTTTGGATCAATAGATAATTGCTATTATCTTGATGGAGAGTTACAAACCTATCCTGCTGGTATTGCACATTTTCTTGAACATAAATTATTTGAGGATGAGCAAGGAAAAGATGTAACATTGGATTTTGTCAAACTTGGAGCTGATGTTAATGCTTTTACAACCTTGGACAGGACAACTTACTATTTTTCTACACTTGACAACTTTGAGGAGGCATTAGGCCTCTTACTTAAATTTACGTCAGGTTTTACAAGCTCTGAAAAATCTGTCAATCACGAGAAAAAAATTATCGAACAAGAGATAAATATGTATCAAGATGACCCTGATTATAGAGCTTATCTAGGTTGTTTGCAAAACTTGTATCCAAATACCATATTAGGTCAAGACATTGCTGGAAATAATGAAAGTATTGAAAAAATTACTGTAGAGGATTTGAAGAATAACTTTGATTGTTTTTATAGGCCAGAAAACTGTCATCTTGTCTTAGTAGGTGATTTTGATGTTGATGATGTTTACACATTTGTAAACGAAAGACAACGAAGGTTGACAGAGTTGAAAACGATAGTAGAAAAAGAAAAAAAACTCATTGAGGCCGAGATCAAAAAAAGGGACAATCTTCAAATGGAGGTGTCTATCGCCAAATTAGCCGTGGGTTTTAAAAGTGCTACTTTTTCTGACAGTCGTATGAGAGAAAATTTACTAGTACAATTATTATTTAATTTATTGTTTGGGTGGACGTCTCCCTACTATCAAAATTGGTACTCTGAAGGAAAAATTGATGAATCTGTATCAATTGAATACGAGGTCTCTAATCGATATTCGTTTGTCATTATAACTATGGACACCGTAGAACCTATAAAAATGTCAAGTCTAATTCGTCAAGTAATGACGTCAGCGGACAAAAAAAGATTGTTGACAGAAGAAGCGTTAGATTTACAAAAAAAAGCTTTGTATGGTGAATTCTTACGTAGTTTAGACAATATCCAGGGGTTAGGAAATCAATATTTAGCATTCTTAGATAATGACAAAACTTATTTTGATTTAGGACAGGAATTGATGAGTATTACTTCTAAGGAACTAAAGGATTTTTTGAATCATTACTTGTCAAATATGGTAATTACCGACTTTGTTGTATTCCCCAAATAGGTAATTATTTGTTATAATAGAAGCACTAAAAAAGAAAAATATTAGAAAGGGGAAAAATGAAGTTATATTCTCTTGGTGAGCAGTTACGTGCGGCACGAACAAAGAAAAAATTAAGTTTATATGATGTGGAGAAACTTACTGGAGTTGAAGCACAGTTTCTTTTAGCTATGGAAATGGATCAACTTAAAGCTTTACCAGAGGAAATTCAGCAAGAGGCGCTTGAAAAGTATGCTACCTTCGTAGGTTTGGATGGTAAACGTTTGTATGAAGAGCAGAGACAGAAGGAGCGACGATTAGCAGAAAAGAAGAATCAATCTAATCGTAAGGAAGACAGCTTAGATGCAAAAACTCCCATGTCACGCTTTTCTAAGCATAAACGTGAAGAAAAAAGAAAATCCACATACCTCCCCTTACTAATTCTCAGTGCAGTTTCGTTGCTTATTATCTGTTCGGTTGGTTATATCATTATTAGACATCTTTCTAATCAACCTCAGGTGATTAAGCTCAATACTATTTCAACAGCTAATCACCTATCAGTAGCAGGAAAAGCTAAATCGTCTAGAAATATTTCTGAAGTTACGGTTTCTGGAGCAAATGTTAAAACAACTACGCAAGGTAATCAATTAATGGTTGACCTTTCTAATGTTGCTTCTTCTGTGGTTTTAGGTGTGGAGTTGTCTGGAAATAACGAAGATACATGGTTTTCTGTAGATAACTCAGATGTTTCAGAGAGTTATCTTCTTTCAAAAACAAAAAAATCAAAATATTCCTTAGATCTTTCAGATAAAACGAGAACGACTCAAATTACCATTGCACAATCTTCAAAAGTAACCGTAAAGATAAATGGTGAGTCTCTTGATTTGTCTCAATTAGATAAAAACAAACCTAGTTACCTAACTTTAAAAATTCAATAGAATCGAGAAGAAATGTTCAAAAAAGAAAATTTACCTAATCTGCTAACCCTCGCTAGAATCATTTTAATCCCTGTCTTTTTAGTGATGACATCACTTGCTAGAAATAACGTAATGCATATTGCTGCAGCGATTGTTTTCGCAATTGCAAGTTTTACAGATTATTTAGATGGGTATTTGGCAAGAAAGTGGCATGTTGTTACTAATTTTGGAAAATTTGCAGATCCATTGGCAGATAAGATGTTGGTGATGTCAGCTTTTATTATGCTTGTTGGTATTAATCAAGCACCTGCATGGGTTGTTTCAGTTATTATTTGTCGAGAGCTAGCTGTTACAGGTCTCCGTCTTCTATTAGTTGAAAACGGGGGGACAGTTCTTGCTGCGGCTATGCCTGGTAAGATAAAAACAGTGACACAGATGCTATCTATTATTTTGTTATTGTGTCATGTGAATCTTATAGGAATGATTATGCTTTATGTAGCTTTATTCTTTACGATTTACTCAGGCTATGATTATTTCAAAGGTGCAGGATTCTTATTTAGAGACACTTTTAAGTAGTACGATAAAACAATGATTGAAATAAAAAATTTAAAGTTTAAATATAATCAAGACCAGACATCTTATATTCTTGATGATGTGTCGTTTCACGTGAAACCTGGAGAGTGGCTATCCATTGTTGGTCATAATGGTTCCGGAAAATCCACGACAGCACGTCTTATTGATGGACTACTGGTGGCTGAATCAGGTCATATTATTGTGGATGGACAAGAGTTGACAGAGGATAATGTTTGGGAGATTCGTAATAAGATTGGTATGGTCTTTCAAAATCCAGACAATCAATTTGTTGGGGCAACCGTTGAAGATGATGTTGCTTTTGGTCTTGAAAATAAAGGAATTGCTTATGAAGAGATGGTTTCTAGAGTTCAAGAAGCTTTATCTTTTGTAGGTATGTTGGAGTTTAAGGATAGAGAGCCAGCTAGATTATCTGGCGGTCAAAAACAACGTGTGGCCATTGCAGGGATTATTGCTATGAGGCCGTCTATTTTGATTTTGGATGAGGCAACTAGCATGCTTGATCCAGAAGGACGCCAGGAATTGATTCAATCCATTAAGGATATTCGCCAACAATATGGAATGACTGTTTTATCAATTACTCATGATCTTGATGAGGTGGCAATGAGTGACCGTGTTTTGGTTTTGAAGAAAGGTAAAGTGGAGTCTATTTCAAGTCCTCGTGAACTATTTAGTAGGGGCTCAGAATTGGTAGATTTAGGTTTGGATATCCCTTTCAGTGCATTATTAACTCAAAAGCTAAGAAATAAAGGTCTGATAGACTGTGAAGACTATCTGACAGAAAAGGAATTGGTAGAACAATTATGGGTATCTCTCTCGAAAATGTAAGTTATACTTATCAAGCGGGTACTCCTTTTGAGGGGCGTGCCCTTTTTGATATGACAACCACAATAAAAGATGGTTCATATACAGCCTTTATTGGACATACAGGAAGTGGTAAGTCAACCATCATGCAGTTGTTGAACGGACTTTATTTACCAACTAGCGGTCATGTCCAAGTTGATGATACTATTATAACTAGTCAATCCAAGAATAAGGAAATAAAGCCAATCCGTAAAAAGGTCGGGTTAGTTTTTCAATTTCCAGAAAGTCAGTTATTTGCAGAAACTGTTTTAGAAGATGTTTCTTTTGGACCTCAGAACTTCGGTATTTCTAAAGAGGAGGCAGAGCAGCGTGCTATTGAGAGTCTAAAATTAGTTGGTCTTCCAGAGGAGTTTTATAAACAGAATCCTTTTGATTTATCAGGAGGACAAATGCGACGTGCTGCTATAGCGGGTATTCTGGCTATGCAACCAGATATTCTAGTGTTGGATGAACCTACTGCTGGTCTTGATCCTCAGGGACGAAAGGAATTAATGACACTATTTAAACAATTACACCTTTCTGGAATGACAATTGTTTTAGTGACCCACCTGATGGATGATGTTGCTGATTACGCAACAGCTGTAAACGTTATGGAAAAAGGACATTTAGTATTGTCAGGAGCTCCTAAAGAAGTTTTCCAACAGGTCACCTTACTTAGAGAGAAGCAATTAGGCGTTCCAAAAATTACAGAGTTTGCGTTACAGCTACAAAAAAAAGGTTATCACTTTGAAAGTCTTCCCATTACAATGGAGGAATTCGTAGAGGTATTAGCTAATGGATAAGTTAATTATTGGACGTTATATTGTCGGAAACTCTTTCATACATAGATTAGATCCTAGAAGTAAATTATTAGCCATGTTGGTTTACATTGTTATTATCTTTTGGGCCAATAATCCTTTGACTTATGTCATTATAACCCTGTTTACACTTTTCTTGGTTATCTTATCTAAAATTAAGCTTGGTTTTTTTCTAGATGGTATTAAACCGATGATTTGGATTATTTTATTCTCTACGCTGTTTCAAGTGTTTTTCAATACAAAAGGGAATGTGCTTTGGTCTATTGGCTTTTTAAAGATTACTGAGGTTGGGTTAAATCAAGGATGGATGATTTTTCTTAGATTTATTCTTATTATTAGTTTTTCTACTTTGCTTACTCTAACGACAACACCTTTAAGCTTATCTGACGCCGTTGAATCTCTTTTAAAACCTATGACTGTTTTTAAAGTACCAGCACACGAAATTGGGTTAATGTTATCTTTAAGTTTACGTTTTGTACCAACTTTGATGGATGATACGATGCGAATTATGAATGCTCAAAAGGCGCGTGGAGTTGACTTTGGTGAAGGAAATATTATTCAAAAGGTACGCTCAATTATACCAATATTAATTCCTTTGTTTGCATCTAGCTTCAAACGGGCAGATGCTCTGGCGATTGCTATGGAAGCACGAGGCTATCAAGGTGGCGACGGCCGAACAAAATATCGTCGACTTTCATGGAATGGCCGAGATACTTTATCCATTGTTGCTATTTTAGCTTTGGGGGTAATACTTTTTTATCTTAAGAGTTAAGTGGTTAATATATATAAACTAGGTCTTAAGACCTAGAACCATTGAAAGAACGCCCAAGTTGGCGTTCTTTTTCGTCTAATCCCAAACTGCCTGTAATATTTTTAATATCCCTAACAAGTGGATGTTATATTTGCACGGTATGATAGTTACATGGTTATAGTTCTTCAGCTTAATCTGGAATGAAAAATTCCCATATAGACTAAGCCATTTTATTTGCTTATTAGTCATCACCAAATAAAATAATAAAATATCATTGGCTAATATGGACTGAACTATAGATAGATAAAGGAGCATCATCATGCAAACAAAGAATACATCTAACACTAAAAAATTGGGTCTTTTTGGACTTGTTACAGTGGCAACGCTTGGGGCAACAGCTTTAGCTAATGCAGAAACTTACACAGTTCAAAAAGGTGATACCCTTTCAGCTATTGCCAAGAAGAATGGTACTACTGTCGATGAAATTGTTTCAAAAAATGGCATTCAAGATGCCAATAAGATTTCCGTAGGTCAAAACTTAACAATTAATGAAACTACAGAAGAGACTACAGAAGCCTCAGCTACGCCAACTACAACTGAAGCAGTTGCTGAATCAGCACAATCGGCAGAGTCTACACAAAGTGAAAGTACTCAAACAACAAATACAAGTCTTTCTTCCTCAGAGGCAGCTGCCAAGGAAGAAATTGCTCAACGTGAGTCAAGCGGTAGCTATACAGCTCAAAATGGCCAATATTATGGACGTTATCAATTGGCTGCCTCATATTTAAATGGGGACCTATCTCCTGAAAATCAAGAGAAAGTAGCGGATAATTATGTAGCAAGCCGTTATGGTTCATGGACTGCAGCTCTAGCTTTCTGGAATGCTAACGGTTGGTATTAAGCTAAAACCTCATACAAATATGAAGAAAATGCCAGATTTTTGGCATTTTTTTATTTAAATGATAAATCATTGTAACATTAGACACATTACAAATAATGCACAGTAATATTACTAAGTTATGATGAATGTGGCTAGAATAAACTAGGAGGGATTTATGTTTAAAAAAAGTTATAAAGGACGTCGTGTCAAATTAGCAGCAAAAAAATCATTGACAGTGCCAGTAGCAATTGTAACAAGTTTTATTGTCGTTTTGGCAGTATCTCTTTCTACACTAATCAATAAGGGATTGGTTAATGCATTTTCAGATTCTGTTACACCGACTCCTTCACCAACGTCAACAGCGACAGAATCAACAGCAGATTTAGTCAAATCATCAACTATTAGCTCCAACAAAGAGAAAAAAGCTAACAAAGAAAACGTTGAAGAAAGTAAGCCTCAATCTGAGACAACAAGTGAAACAGTAGAAACACCTCAACAGTCTCAGCCAGAGACTACTACAACAAGTACTGAAACTACACAAACTTCAGATAAAGGGACAACACCTGCAGTTGCTGCGAGTGGCAATGGCTCAGTTATCCTTTCGAATGGCAATACTGCAGGAGAAATCGGCTCTTACGCCGCAGCACAAATGGCGGCTGCCACTGGCGTCCCTCAGTCAACTTGGGAGTCAATTATTGCGCGTGAGTCAAACGGTGATCATACCGCAGCAAATGGTTCAGGAGCATCGGGTCTTTTCCAAACAATGCCAGGATGGGGCTCAACAGCAACTGTTGAGGACCAAATTCAATCGGCTTTGAACGCCTATAATGCGCAAGGATTGTCAGCTTGGAATTACTAAGAAATTAAAGAAGTTGGGAGGAGACTCCCAGCTTTTTATTCTAGATGTAAGTAAGAGTCGTTTTATAGGGTTTTAGATTAGATTGTAACTATTATTAGGTAGGAATAGGCCTTTCTGTTATAATAAAAAATGAAAGGTTTGACAATGAAACAAATATTTAAATCAAGAGAGAGATTGTGGGTTAGTCTTTTTATTATTTCTTTTGCTATATTACTGGTTACACCACAGCTATTTACTAGAAAAGTCATTTTAGGATCAGATTCTATATTTCACTATAACAGGTTTTATGAAGCTGCTATGCAATTAAAGAATGGTAATTTTTCTTACTTTCTATCCTTATATGGTTTTCAACAGTCTGGACGTATTGTTAATGCCCTATATGGCCCTTTTTTTGCCTATTTACAAGGAGGGCTTATTTTAATAAGTGGTACTTGGTTCCGTTATCAGATTGTTTCTAGGGTATTGTTACATATATTGGCTGAATCTTCAATGTATGCGTTACTTAAGCAGTGTAAAGTTAAGACAAGCATTGCTTTGTCACTAGGTTTACTATATGCAACGACATTCTCTATTCAATATTGGACGATGCGTCAAGGCTTTTCTAGTTGGGGAGCTGCTCTATTACCCTATTGTTTCATTCCTGCTATTCATTATGTATTTTATCAACGAGTAGATCAAGTTAGACTAGCCCTATCAATGGCTTTAATTTTTCAGATTCATGTGCTTAGTGCTTTAATGCTAGCTATGATGTATCTTCCTTTTTATCTTTACACTTTTGTAAAGGCGACTACTTCTAAAAAAAAGGAAACTATTTTAAAAGTCTTAATAGCAGTTATTCTTTTTCTTTTATTGACTGTAAATGTATGGGGGGTGCTTCTCTATCTAAGAGGTGCGAATCATCTTTTAGATCCATTTATCAATAGGGAGATAGGTAAGAATGGAATTGATGGGACAGCAAGATATTGGCTATACACTCCAATATCCTTAATGGTTTTACTCATTTTACAGTTTATTTACGCTATTGTAAATTGGAAAAAACTAGCAAGATGGAAGCGAATACTACATTTTATTTATTTCGTTTTCTTCTTTTTATCAACAGGTCTTTTTCCATGGCAGTATCTGGTAGAAAATGGAAATACTTTTGCTGAGTTGATCCAATTCCCATTTCGCTTTTTTGTTCCAGCTACTATATTGCTGTTGGCGATTACAGGGTTGACTGTCACACGTTTTGTAAATTGGCGAAAAAGTATTGCTGTTTTATTATTTGCCTTTGCAGGGGTTGGGCTAATTCAAAATATAATGGATACTACAGATCGTGTAAAGAGTGCAGCTCAAGATGGTGAACTTATTTCCATTGTTAAACATACTTACGTTGAAGGAGATTATCAGACGATAAGTCTTACCATGAATGACAGTGACCTGTCACAGTTTTTAAATTTAGTTGTCAAATCCACACCAGATTATGTACCTATCTATGGGACAATAGGTAAGCAAAACACTTACGATCTTTATTATGAAAACATTGTTATGAATCAAAGAACCGAAAAGTTAATTAAAGATAACTACCTCGTATTAACTTGGCAAGCTGATGAAGGGGAGGAATTGAATCTACCGATAGTTGTATATAAAGATTCCATCTTGACACTAAATGGTAAAGAACTAGACAAGGATGACTATAACTTGTCAACGATTGGTACGCCGACCGTTTCATCGCAAGAAGGAAAAAATAAACTTGAGTTACGGTATCAAGAACCAGAATGGTTATTTGTAGCAATAAGTGCCCCACTTGTAGTTTTAGGAACAATAGGTTTACAGTGGCTTTACACAAAAATAAGTATAAAAAAGGTTGCCTAGTGGTAACCTTTTTGCATTATTCTTTAATCATGATATAATTAAGCTTGCGTGCTTTTACGCTTCAAAATCGACCTTCAAATCGATATTTGAATAACTAGACCCTTCAAGTCTATGTTAATTTTTATTTGATGGGAGGAGTTATCAATGACTGATAATTCAAAAACACGTGTTGTTGTCGGTATGAGTGGTGGCGTTGATTCATCAGTGACAGCCTTACTTTTAAAAGAGCAAGGCTATGATGTAATTGGTGTTTTCATGAAAAACTGGGATGACACAGATGAATTTGGTGTATGTACAGCAACCGAAGATTATAAAGATGTGGCAGCAGTAGCTGATCAGATTGGTATCCCGTATTACTCTGTCAACTTTGAGAAAGAGTACTGGGATCGTGTATTTGAGTATTTCCTTGCAGAATACCGCGCAGGTCGTACTCCTAATCCAGACGTTATGTGTAATAAGGAAATCAAGTTCAAGGCTTTCCTAGACTACGCTATGACATTGGGAGCAGACTACGTGGCTACAGGACACTATGCTCAAGTTGTTCGTGATGAAGATGGCATTGTCCATATGTTGCGTGGTGCAGATAACAATAAAGATCAAACCTACTTCCTTAGTCAGCTTTCACAAGAGCAGTTGCAGAAAACGATGTTTCCATTAGGACATCTACAAAAGCCAGAAGTTCGTGAGATTGCTGAACATGCAGGTCTTGCAACAGCCAAGAAAAAGGATTCGACAGGAATTTGTTTTATTGGTGAGAAAAACTTTAAAGAATTTCTTAGCCAATACTTGCCAGCTCAAAAAGGTCGTATGATGACTGTAGATGGTCGTGACATGGGTGAACATAACGGACTCATGTATTACACCATTGGTCAACGTGGTGGTATGGGCATTGGTGGCCAAAAAGGTGGCGATAATGCTCCTTGGTTTGTAGTTGGGAAAGATCTTTCGAAGAATATTCTTTACGTGGGTCAAGGTTTCCACCATGAGTCATTGATGTCAACTTCTCTTGACGCTTCAATGATTCATTTTACTCGAGATATGCCTGAAGAATTTGACATGGAGTGTACAGCAAAATTCCGTTATCGTCAACCTGATAGTAAAGTTACTGTAAAGGTTAAGGGTGATAAAGCAGAGGTTATTTTTGCTGAACCTCAGCGTGCGATTACACCTGGTCAAGCCGTTGTTTTCTATGATGGTCAGGAATGTTTGGGTGGCGGTATTATTGACCAAGCCTATAAAGATGGAAAAGTTTGTCAATATATCTAGATGAATGAAGTAAAAAGTATGAGTTCTCAATTTTTTTATGCATTTATGTCCTTCTTTGCCATAATGAATCCCATTTCAAACCTTCCTGCTTATATGGCTTTAGTAGCAGATGATAGTCAAAAGATTTCACGAAAAATTGCATTTAAGAGTCTTTTAATTGCCTTTATAATTGTTACAGTCTTTGTCTTTTCTGGAGATTTGATTTTCAAAGTTTTTGGAATTACAATTGTTTCTTTCAGAATTGCTGGTGGAATATTAGTGGCCGTTATCGGTTATCATATGATTAATGGTAATCATTCACCTAGCTATAAAGGAATGGAGCAGCAAGCAGTAAATTCAGATCCAATGTTTATTGCTATTTCTCCTCTTGCAATGCCGCTTTTTGCAGGACCAGGAACAATTACAACTGCCTTAAGCTTGGCTAATGGAGGTTTGCGGAATCAACTAATAACCGTAGTTGCTTTTGCTCTACTATGTGTCATCACTTATCTCCTACTAAGAAGTGCAAAACAAATTGCAGGCTTCTTGGGAAAAAATTTGATGAAAATTATAACGAAATTTATGGGACTATTACTATTTTCAATAGGTATCCAAATGATTATCACTAGTGTTCAGTCATTAATCAAATAGTGATTTGAATTGACAAAATGATTTGATTTGATACAATAACTTTAACAATAGTCATGATGGTCAAAGCTCATGGGAATTGTGCGTTTTTTGCGTACAGTTTTCTGGAGTTTTGGCTATTTTTGTAGAAAAATATCAGAGAAAGGATAAGGCAGCTGATTGTAAGTCACTGCATAAATCAAAAAAATGTCTTACAGGTTTGATGAAAATTATGATGTAATCGTTGTTGGAGCTGGTCACGCTGGTGTGGAAGCTAGTTTGGCCGCAGCTCGCATGGGTTGTAAGGTTTTACTAGCCACTATCAACCTCGAGATGCTGGCTTTTATGCCATGTAACCCTTCTATCGGTGGGTCAGCTAAGGGAATTGTTGTTCGTGAAATTGATGCCCTTGGTGGAGAGATGGGTAAAAATATTGATAAAACTTATATTCAAATGAAAATGCTTAATACCGGTAAGGGGCCTGCTGTTCGAGCCTTGCGTGCACAAGCAGATAAAGCTTTGTATGCTATGACAATGAAACATACAGTTGAACGCCAGGAAAACCTGACCCTCCGTCAATCAATGATTGATGACATACTTGTTGAAGATGGTAAGGTAGTTGGTGTAAGAACGGCAACAAATCAAAAATATGGAGCTAAGGCAGTTATTGTAACAACAGGAACGGCTTTGCGTGGTGAAATTATCCTAGGTGAGCTCAAATATTCTTCAGGTCCTAATAATAGCCTTGCATCTGTTACATTGGCAGATAACCTGAGGGATCTTGGCCTTGAAATAGAAAGATTTAAAACGGGTACCCCTCCTCGTGTTAAGGCATCATCAATTAATTACGAAGAAACTGAAATTCAACCAGGTGATGAAAAGCCAAATCATTTTTCATTCTTGTCGAAAGATGAAGACTATCTTCAGGATCAAATACCTTGTTGGCTAACTTATACGAATCAAGAGAGCCACGATATTATCAATAATAATTTACACCGTGCACCAATGTTTTCAGGTATTGTCAAGGGTGTAGGACCTCGTTATTGTCCATCAATCGAAGATAAAATTGTCCGATTTGCCGATAAGAATCGTCATCAGCTTTTCCTTGAACCAGAGGGACGAGAAACTGAGGAAGTGTATGTACAAGGGCTTTCAACAAGTTTGCCTGAAGATGTTCAAAAAGAATTGCTTCACTCAATCAAAGGTCTTGAAAAAGCGGAGATGATGCGAACTGGTTATGCGATTGAATATGATATCGTTCTCCCTCATCAATTACGTGCAACACTTGAAACGAAGTTGATTTCGGGTCTCTTTACAGCAGGACAAACCAACGGAACTTCTGGATACGAGGAGGCAGCTGGCCAAGGTCTAGTTGCTGGTATTAATGCGGCTCTTAAAGTTCAAGGTAAACCTGAGCTTATCCTCAAACGTAGTGATGCCTATATTGGTGTAATGATTGACGATCTTGTCACGAAAGGAACCTTGGAGCCATATCGTTTATTAACATCACGCGCGGAGTATCGCCTCATATTACGTCATGACAATGCTGATATGCGCTTGACACCTATTGGTCGAGAAGTTGGTTTGGTTGACGATGAACGTTGGAATATCTTTGAAATTAAGAAAAATCAGTTTGACAGTGAGTTGACACGTCTGTCAAAAGAAAAATTGAAACCTGTCAAAGAAACGAATGAAAAAATTCAAGCCCTAGGCTTTAAGCCCTTGACAGATGCCATGACTGCTAAAGAGTTTATGCGTAGACCAGAGATTGATTATGCCACAGCTACTCAGTTTGTAGGTCCAGCTTCAGAAGATTTGGATGCTAAGATTATAGAGTTGCTTGAGACTGAAATCAAGTACGAAGGGTATATCAATAAAGCTTTGGATCAAGTAGCCAAGATGAAGCGTATGGAAGAAAAGAGAATTCCGAAAAATATTGATTGGGATGCTATTGATTCTATCGCTACTGAAGCTCGTCAAAAATTTAAGAAAATTAATCCTGAGACCATTGGTCAAGCGAGTCGTATTTCAGGGGTCAATCCAGCAGATATCTCTATTCTGATGGTCTACCTTGAAGGCAATAATAAGGCCCGTCGTAAAGTGGACTAACGGTAGTAATGCGTTTAAAAGCCTTTTAATTAGGGCTTTTTTATGTTATAATTACTAGATTAAGAGGTTTTATATGAAAAGATTTCACTTTGCAACGATTCATCTTGTAATGATAGGGTTAATTCTTTTTGGAATTGCTACCATCTTTGTTCGTATTTTAAAATCTGAGTCTGCACTCATTTTTGCGCTTTTTATCATTATGGTAGTGGTTGTTGCCTTATTACATTACCAAAAGACAACATACGAATCCTTGGAAATAGAACAATTAGATGAACTAAATCAGGATGTTGAAGATTCTTTGAAGACCCTTCTTGGAAAAATGCCTGTTGGGGTAATTACTTTTGATGAGAATGATTATATTGAATGGTTTAATCCTTATGCGAAGCTAGTACTTTCGGATGAAAACGGAAACTTCAATAAGCAATTGGTTGCTAATTTTATTGCTCAGAAGCGTAAAGGATCACCATCCAATGTGATTACAGTTGGCGAAAACAAATATGCTGCTTTTGTTGACTTTGATAATAAGTTGATTTACTTTATTGATAATGTTTATAATCATGATACGAATACAGACCCAAATATGACACGTCCTGTTATCGGTATTATTTCAGTCGATAACTACGACGATGTGACAGGAAGTTTGCCAGATGCAGATGTTTCAAAGATCAATACATTCGTGGCAGGTTTTATTTCAGAGTTTGCCAAAGCTAAACACATCCATTATCGACGTATTGAAGGTGACCGTTTTTACTTTTTCACTAATTACAGGGTTTTGATGGAGTTCATGAATCAAAAGTTTTCTGTTTTAGATGATTTTCGTCAACAGGCTCAAGAACGTGGTTTACCACTGACACTGAGTATGGGGATCTCATTTGGAACAATTAAGCATGATCAAATCGGACAAGTGGCTTTGCAGAATCTTAACATTGCCCTTGTTCGTGGTGGGGATCAGGCTGTAGTCAAGGAAAATGACGATCACAAAGAATTACTATACTTTGGCGGAGGTTCTGTCTCAACGGTCAAGCGTTCTCGCACAAGAACAAGAGCTATGATGACAGCGATTTCGGATAAGTTGAAAACAGTCGAAAGAGTATTTGTTGTTGGACACCAGAATTTGGATATGGATGCCCTAGGTGCTACCGTCGGAATGGCTCACTTTGCTAGTCAGATTGTTCGAAAGAGCTTTGCTGTTTACGATGATGAATCTATGAATGCTGATATTGCGCGTGCAGTTAATCGTTTGAAGGAGGATGGACAGTCACCACTGATTACACTTTCAGAGGCTGAGGAACTGGTTAATCAGAATTCATTGCTGATTATGGTCGACCATTCTAAAGTAAATCTGACTTTATCTAAGAGTTTCTATACTCGATTTAACGAAGTTATTGTCGTAGACCACCATCGTCGTGATGATGATTTCCCTGAAAATGCCGTTTTGACCTTTATTGAAAGTGGAGCAAGCTCCGCTTGTGAGTTGGTTACGGAATTGTTGCAATTTCAAGGGGCTCCAGAGCGGTTAAGTAAAATTCAAGCTTCTATCCTCATGGCAGGCATAATGCTAGATACGAAAAACTTCTCTACTCGTGTAACAAGTCGAACGTTTGATGTTGCCTCATACCTTCGTAGTTTAGGAAGTGATAGTGGAGAGATTCAAACGATTTCGGCTACGGACTTTGAGGAGTATCGACGTATTAATGAGTTGATTTTAGCAGGTGATCGAATTACCAACGATATTATCGTTGCTATGGGTGAAGATCATAAATGCTACAATAATGTTGTCATTTCAAAAGCAGCAGATACGATGCTTGCTATGGCTGGAATCGAAGCCACTTTTGTTATCGCTCGTACAAGCGATTCTACGGTAAATATATCTGCTCGAAGTCATAAAACAATTAATGTGCAACGTATTATGGAAAAGTTAGGTGGCGGAGGGCATTTCAACTTAGCTGCCTGTCAAATAAGAGATTGTGGTGTTGCGCAGGTAAAAAATAAATTAATTGAAACTATTATGGGAGAGTTGGCTCCTAAGGAGGACTAAAATGAAAGTTATTTTCTTACAAGACGTTAAAGGAAAAGGAAAAAAAGGTGAAATCAAAGAAGTACCGTCAGGTTACGCTCAAAACTTCTTGATTAAAAAGAACCTTGCTAAGGAAGCAACAAACCAAGCCATCGGTGAGTTGAAAGGTAAACAAAAATCTGAAGAAAAACATGCTGCAGAGTTGTTAGCTGAAGCAAAATACGTTAAAGAGCAACTTGAGAAGGAAGAAAATCGTCTTCAATTTACTGAGAAGGTTGGACCAGACGGTCGTACTTTTGGTTCAATTACAGCCAAAAAGATTGCAGAAGGACTTCAGAAACAATTTGGAATCAAGGTTGATAAACGTCATATTGAACTTGAACACCCTATTCGTGCGATTGGTTTGATTGAGGTTCCTGTAAAGCTTCATAAAGAAGTAAGTGCAAAAATTAAGCTTAATATCAAAAATAGTGCTGAGTAAACCTTGACACTATAAGTAAATCTTGTAAAGGAGGGAGTAATTGTGTCAGAACCTCAAGAATTACGGGTACAACCTCAGGACTTAGTGGCTGAGCAGTCTGTTCTGGGTGCTATTTTTATTAATCCTGACAAGTTGATTGCAGTTCGAGAATATATCGAAGCAGATGACTTTTACAAGTATTCCCATCGTGTCATTTTTAAAGCAATGGTGACTCTGTCGGATCGAAATGAAGCCATTGATGCCACGACAGTACGTACCATTCTAGATGACCAAGATGACCTCCAAAATATAGGGGGTATTTCTTATCTTGTAGATTTGGTCAATAGTGTACCCACATCTGCCAATGCTGAATACTATGCTAAAATTGTGGCTGAGAAAGCCATGCTTCGTCGTATTATAAGTAGATTGACAGAGACTGTCAACCAAGCCTATGAGGGTTCAACTGAATCTGATGAAATCATTGCAAATGCCGAAAAAGCCTTGGTGGATGTTTCGGAGCATAGTAATCGTAGTGGTTTTCGTAAAATATCTGAAGTTCTTGATGTCAACTTTAATACTTTGGAGATGCGTTCACAACAAACGTCGGATGTTACCGGATTGCCAACTGGTTTCCGTGATCTTGACAAAATTACAACAGGTTTACACCCTGATCAATTAATTATTTTAGCAGCTCGTCCTGCTGTTGGTAAAACAGCTTTCGTTCTAAACATTGCTCAGAACGTTGGCACCAAGCAAAATAAAGCTGTTGCAGTTTTCTCACTAGAGATGGGGGCGGAAAGTTTAGTAGATCGTATGTTGGCTTCAGAAGGTATGATTGATTCCCATGCTTTACGTACAGGTCAATTGACAGAGCAAGATTGGAATAATGTTATGATTGCTCAGGGAGCTCTGGCCGAGGCACCTATTTACATTGATGATACTCCTGGTATTAAGATTACTGAGATTCGGGCACGGTCTCGTAAATTGTCACAGGAAGTAGAGGGTGGTCTAGGTCTTATTGTCATTGACTATTTACAGTTGATTACAGGGACACGGCCAGAAAATCGCCAACAAGAGGTATCAGATATTTCGAGACAGTTAAAAATTTTGGCCAAGGAGCTCAAAGTTCCTGTAATTGCCTTGAGTCAGTTATCTCGTGGCGTGGAACAACGTCAGGATAAACGTCCTGTGTTGTCTGATATCCGTGAGTCAGGATCTATCGAGCAGGATGCCGATATTGTTGCCTTTTTATATCGTGAGGATTACTATCGAAAAGAAGGCAAAGAACCAGGGAACGAGATTGAAGATAATACAATTGAAGTTATTCTGGAGAAAAATCGTGCTGGAGCGCGTGGAACGGTTAAATTGCTATTTCAAAAAGAGTATAATAAATTTTCATCGATTGCTCAGTTTGAGGAATCATAACTTTCAGATTTAAGGAGATATATATGAGTGATGCATTTGCAGATGTTGCCAAGATGAAAAACATCAAGGAAGCTATTAAGGCCCATGAAGGTCAGTTGGTGGAATTGACCCTAGAGAATGGTCGTAAACGTGAAAAGAACAAGATTGGCCGTTTGACGGAAGTCTATCCATCGTTGTTTATTGTTGAATATCAAGACTTCAGTTCTCAAGCAGGAGCTATTAACAATAGTTATGTTGAGTCTTATACTTATTCAGACATCTTAACTGAAAAGACCCTTATTCGCTATTTGAGTCCTGAGGAACAGGCTGAAATTGAGAATAAATAATAAAAAGCCTTTACTTGGGCTTTTTTTCGTGGTAAACTATTAAAGTATGTGAAATAATAGCAGGATAAAATGAAGCTCGTCAACAGGAAGTCAGCTAAAAAAGTAACCTTTGCTGTTTGGGCGAAGTCTTTCTGAACGAATCAGGTTTATCTAAAACGTTATTTCCTAAAAAATATTTTTTATAGGAGGACATTATTAATGTCACGTTATACAGGTCCATCATGGAAACAATCACGTCGCCTTGGTTTCTCACTTACAGGAACAGGTAAAGAATTGGCACGTCGTAACTACGTACCAGGTCAACACGGTCCAAACAACCGTTCAAAACTTTCAGAATACGGTTTGCAATTGGCTGAAAAACAAAAACTTCGTTTCTCATACGGTTTGGGTGAAAAACAATTCCGTAACTTGTTCGTACAAGCTACTAAAGTTAAAGGTGGAACACTTGGTTTCAACTTTATGGTTCTTTTGGAACGTCGTCTTGACAACGTTGTTTACCGTCTTGGTCTTGCAACTACTCGTCGTCAAGCACGTCAATTCGTAAACCACGGTCATATCCTTGTTGATGGTAAACGTGTTGATATCCCATCATACCGCGTTGAAGTTGGTCAAGTAATTTCAGTTCGTGAAAAATCAGCTAAAGTTCCTGCTATCCTTGAAGCAGTAGAAGCTACTATCGGACGTCCAGCATTCGTATCATTTGATGCTGAAAAACTTGAAGGTTCATTGACACGTCTTCCAGAACGCGATGAAATCAACCCAGAAATCAACGAAGCACTTGTCGTTGAATTCTACAACAAAATGCTTTAATTTTAAGATTATTGTATCAAAGCCCATTTTTATGGGCTTTTTTGTTTATCTTAAATCATTGATTTCTAGGTTTTTTCAGTTACAAGTTCCCTGAAACCATTTCATGGAATGAGACGGCTTTTCTGTTTTCTAATATTAAAAATCCCCTAGTCTATCTAATACAAGTGACTAGGGGTTCGAAATATTATGATAGATGACTTTGAGGTATTGATTATTTATTATCCAATCCACCTTCAAAATCTGCTGAAACATTCTCAACGTAGTTAGTGAAGTAGGTTTCAAAATCTTTTTTTAGTTGGTCGTACTCCTCTTCGGAGTAATCTCTATCCTCTATATAAGCCTGAAATCTAGGGATTTTCAAATCTTTTTGGAGACGCTGGATTACTTCTGTCTTTGTCATAAAAACCTCTCTTTCACACTTTATTTTACCATATTTTAAATCGAATAAAGCATTTAGGTTGTTTTGGAGTTTTACTTTTGATATACTGTCAAAGTTACTCAAGAAGGGAGATATAATGTCTATTATTACACTAATTTTAGCTGGGATTGTTGCTTTGGAACATCTCTATATCATGTATTTGGAAACTTTTGCGACGCATTCGGACACGACTAGTCGTGTTTTCAATATGAGCAAAGAAGAACTTCAACGTGATTCTGTTACAAACTTATTTAAAAATCAAGGGATTTACAATGGTTTGATTGCTGTGTTCCTCTTGTATGGTATTTTTACAAATAGTCAACTACTTGTAACGATTTTTGTCCTTAATGTTTTCTTTGCTGCTGTTTATGGTGCTGTAACTGCTAATAAGAAAATTATTTTAACTCAAGGTGGACCTGCAATTTTGACCTTGTTTTCACTTATTATCCCTTTATTTTAGGGACTTAATTGTAGAAGAAAAAAGCTGCTTTAACCATTGAGATGGTTAAAGCAGCTTTTTGTGTACTTCTATATATTGCTTTATTGAGGAATAAATCGTAGAAGAAAGTCTGTCATTTCTTGAGGAGATTCTTTTTTTCCTTTATTTATCCAGGCTTGACAAGCGCCAAAAATAGCATGCGCAAAATAAATACTGGCATAGTCTTTCTCGAATCCTTTGAGAGCCCTTTCTTCAGCAGTAGGGACAATGAAGTCCTCAGCTATCATACGCTGAAGTTTATGTATCAGAAAATCTTGAATTTCTTTTGATCCATTTGTAGACAATAGAGCTGACAGGAGCTTTTCACGAGTGAGAAAATCAAAGATTTCGAGAAAGGCTCCCTCTTTCTTTCCTTCATATTTATCAAAGATGTATTCTAGTTTATGAAAAAGCTCTTTTTGATAACTATCAATCATCTCATACTTATCTTTGTAGTGAGTATAGAAACTAGAACGGCTAATCCCAGCTGTTTGAACTAGACGAATAGTTGTAATCTCATTGAAATCTTGGTCCTTAAGACATATTACTAAAGCATCTAAAAGTGCTTTTTTAGTTTGCTCGCGCCGTTGATCTTGTGTCATATGTTTCTCCTTTTATACACTTTTAGACGTTGTGTCCAAAAAATAATTCTTTAATATTGATTTTCATATAAATGAGTTTATAATTGATTATATCATAAAAATAAACACACTGTCTAAAAAGGAGAAATATGTTAGCAGAATTAAAGGCTCTTCTTAAAAGTCCAAAGCTATGGATAACTATTATTGGGGTCTCATTGATACCCGCTTTGTATAATCTAATCTTTTTATCTTCTATGTGGAATCCTTATGGCAATGTCAAACATTTGCCAGTGGCGGTAGTAAATAAAGATAAGAGTGCTAGTTTTCAGAATAAAACTCTAAATATTGGTCATGATATGGTAGACAATATGTCTAAAAATAAAAATCTGGACTATCATTTTGTGACTGAAAAGGAGGCACAAAAAGGAATAGATGATGGTAATTACTATATGGTGATTACTTTCCCAGAAAACCTCTCAAGTAATGCAGCAAGCCTTTTGACTAATGATCCTAAGAAACTGGAAATTTCTTATCAAACAACAGCAGGACATAGCTTCGTTTCTTCAAAAATGAGCGATTCTGCCATATCTAAGTTAAAGGATACCGTTTCTAAAAATATTACATCAACTTATGTTGGAGCTGTCTTTAAGAGCATGTCTCAACTTCAGGGTGGTATGGGAACTGCAGCGAATGGGGCCAGTCAATTATATGCAGGTGCAGGTGCACTTCAATCTGGAAGTCAAACCTTATCAAATGGCCTAGGAACTCTTGCTGGTTCGACACAAACATTGGCGACAGGTGTAGATACCTTGAGTTCAGGCGCATCTGCTTATACTTCAGGTGTGTCAACTTTGTCAGGTGCTTTGTCACAGTTAAATAGTAACTCTGAGGCTGTCAATTCTGCTGCAGGTCAATTTGCTTCAGGTGCAGAAGCTATGAACGCTCTGGTAACTGGTGCAGATTCTTTGTCTACAGCACTTAGTCAAATGGCTACAGCAACAAGTTTATCTGAAGAACAGCAAGCACAGTTGTCAACCTTGTCAACTAATTTAACTGATTTGAATACAGCAATTCAAAATCTTAATACAGCAGTAAGTAATACATCATTACCTAGTGGAACATCAACAACATCAGTAGATACAAGTTCAATAGCGACTTATCTTTCAAATATCTCTTCTGCAGCTAGCTCTATAGCCACAGCTAGTGCCACTGACAAAGCGAACGATTTAGCTGCGGTACAAGGAACAGCTGCATATCAGAGCTTGACAGCAGATCAACAAGCAGAGATTACATCAGCAATTAGTAATGCAGGATCGACAGCTAGTAGTTATGCTTCAACTATTGCAACAGATGTGTCAAGTATGTCAACAGCTTTATCTAGCTTGACAGGTACGACAACTACAGGTAGTGGAGATTCAAGTAATTTAGCTACTTTACAAACGTCGATTTCAGGTATTGCTAGTTCAGCCAATGCCCTTCTTCCAGCAGCCTCATCGACTGTATCATCAATGCAATCTAATATTGCTAGTCTCAATTCAGTACTTGTCAATCAATTGTCACCTGGAGCAAGTCAGGTTGCCTCAGGTGTGTCAACAGCTCAAAGTACTTTAGCTACAGGTGCAAGCAATCTCTCAACAGGTTTGTCAACCTACACAGGTGCTGTGTCAACAATTGCCAGTGGCGCTCAAACTCTAGATGCTAATAGTAGTAGCTTGTTGTCTGGATTTGCCAGTCTTCAAAATGGTACAAATGCTCTCAATACAGGTGCCCAACAATTAGCAACCGGAGGAAATACTTTGACAAGTGGATTGACAAGTCTGTCAACAAACCTATCTACATTGTCTGACTCGTTAAATAAGGCTAATCAGCAACTATCTCTTGTTTCGGTAAAATCAGACAATGCAAAAATGGTTAGTGCTCCGCTCAATGAGAAGAAAACAGATAAGGATAAGGTTGACACAAATGGTGTGGGAATGGCTCCGTATATGATTTCTGTTTCTCTTATGGTTGTAGCTCTTTCAACCAATGTCATCTTTGCTAAGAGTTTGACAGGAAGAAACTTTACTAGCCGTTTTGACTGGGCTAAGAATAAGTTATTTATCAATGGTATTATTACGACAATGGCTGCTATTGCCCTTTATATTGCTATTCGATTTGTGGGGGTTGTACCAAATCATCCATTAGCTACATTTGGTATGATTCTCCTTGCAGCATGGACTTTGATGGCTCTGGTTACAGCCCTTGTAGGTTGGGATGATAGATATGGTGCATTTGCTTCCATGATTATGCTACTTTTGCAGCTAGGTTCTAGTGCAGGAACTTATCCGATTGAACTAAGTCCTAAGTTCTTTAAGGTCGTTCAACCATTCCTACCAATGTCTTACTCCGTGTCAGGTCTTCGTCAAACGATTTCTATGACAGGACAAATCTCAAATCAGGTACGCATGCTATTCATTTTCTTACTTATTTTTGTAGTTGTAGGTATTGTTATTTATAGACCAAAGTCTGAGAATGTATAAACTAAAAGTCAGCTCTAATTAGAGCTGACTTTTTTACGTTATTCGATGTAGATATCACCTAGATCAGAGGTAATGGTAAGTGTGTTGTCTTTTGAGTTCTTAAGGTTATTCGTAATCTCTGTTTCTCCCGAATGACTGTCAGCTTGAACATTAACAGTATGATTTTTAAGACTTATTTCAACGTCACCTGAAGTAACATCAAGCTTGTTATGCCCATTAAATACCAAGTTGTTACCGGTATAATCCCCTAATGTAATAGATAAATCAGAGTTAGCGAAAAGCGTATCATTACTTTCAACACTACCGACAGCAAGATGGGCCTTTAAGTTATTAACAGTCATCTCGGTAAATGTTAGGTCACCTACTTTAAGGTCAATATTTGACTGTTTAATTGTGCTATTATTTAAATCTAAATTTCCAGATGCCAAATCTGCCTTTAGAAAATCAATCGTTTGTTTTTTAGGGAGTGTAATGATTATGGTATTGCTTTCGTTGAGAGTAGATAGATTTATTAAATCTTTTAATCCGAATAAGTTGAAATGATTATGGGAAGTTAGAGATTTATCAGAATAATTCTCGTTGATGCTTAATTGACGTTCCTTTACAGTAATGTCAATTGGATTTTTCTTTTTTTGATAATAAGTGATAGTTGCTTTACTAACATTTCCAGTTTTAATAAGGATATTGTAGCTGTTACTTTTTATATCCATTCGATTGAAGTCGTTAACTTCTTTCTTTACAAAATCCAGATCATTTTTGGGCTGATTTTGTAAATCAGTTAAGGCTCCATGGCTGTAGCCCCAAATTGCTAATCCCCCACCTAAGAATACAGAAATGAGAGATATTCCAAGGACGACTTTTTTCCAAGTTTTCATGATTTTCTTCCTTTCCTGATGAGCCATTTAATCAATAGAGTAATTAGCTTTACAATAAGTTTACAGATTTCAAATGAAACCAAAAGTAGTAAGAGCGCTCCCCCAAACATCAACAGTCCTAGACCTACTCCAAACAGTGTTGAAGCCAGTGAAACACTTAAGAGAGAGAAGCTTGTAAAGAAAGTGTAAACACCACTAATGAGTAAGGCAAAGGTAAGAGCTAAGGCAGTCACTATGACTGCGAAAATAATCATAAGAAGTGTCATTAGCATAGCTAAGAAGAATAGTAAAATTGGTAAGGCGACTGGACTGGCTAAAACAGCTAGGATAGCAATCCAAAGGATAGTCGTTTTATTGCGTAAGCTGCTCTTATCCTCAATAATCTTTTCATCAAGCAGACGAGTGATGACTTCATGAGCGGCTTCCTTAGGTGTACCCAATTCTGCAATAACTTGAGCTTCATTTTCAGGTCCAGCCTCCTCAAAGTACTCCATAAAATATTCTAGAGCTTCTTCGTAGTCCTTTTGTGGTAATTTTCGTAGATATTTTGTTAATTTGGCTAGATATTCAGTCTTTGTCATGTCTTAATCTCCCTTCCACAATACCGTCCAGAGTTTCTTTATAGGTTAACCATTCCTTATTAAGAAATTCTAACTGTTCTTTTCCCTCCGAGGTAATACTGTAGTATTTACGTTTTCTACCTTGATATTCTTGACTATAGGTCGTCATATAGCCGGCCTTTTCAAGTTTTTTAAGAATAGGATAAAGTGTTGATTCCTTGATATTAGCTGCAAGTTTTATGGTTTGACTGATCTCATAACCATAGGAGTCTTCTCTATCGATAATAGCCAGTATTAAGAACTCTATCAGGATTGATGATGTTGGAAAATACATAGTCTACTCCTTCGCTTTTAGGATATGTATAAAAATTATATATAATTATTTTACTTATTGAGTGTACCTCTTTTAGAAATATATGTCAATATTTTATATATAAAAATTTTATATAATAGGGCTATCTTGTTTTTTATGATAAGATGAAGTTAAGGAGTTCTTATGATTATTAAAGATAAATTGGCTCACTATGAGCCTAAGCCCTTGGGAGAATCTGGTCGCTATGCAGTACTCTTACCTTTGCTATACAATGAAAAAAATGAGAAGTATCAGGTTCTTTATCAAGTACGAAGTGAACATATTTCTCAGCCGGGAGAAGTTTCTTTTCCAGGTGGACATGCCGAAGATGGCGAGACTTTTCAAGAAGCCGCCATACGAGAAACTTGTGAGGAATTAAATATAGTTCCTAATCAAATTGATATTTGGGGAGAGATAGACTATCTTGTTCATCAGGGGAGAACCGTTCATTGCTTTGTAGGAAAACTGAATATAGATAATTGGGAAGATATTTCACCTAATGAAGAAGTGGCTCGTCTGTTTACAGTAGATATTGACACCCTGTTGACAGAAAATCCAGTTTATTATACAGTGACTTCTACCTTGAGTGATGCGAAAGATTTCCCATTTTTCCTGGTAAAAAACAGAGATAGATATAATTTTGGGTACAGTGAACGTCATATTCCTTTTTACAGAAACTTGACAGAAAATATATGGGGGATGACAGCTATGTTTACACATAGATTTACAGATATTTTGAAAGATTTAGATTGAAAATAAAAGATCAACATATTATTGTTGATCTCAGAATGAAGACAAACATCGTTTTTGATGTTTGTCTTTTTTATATTCTTACCTAATTCTCCTATAATCCAATAATATTGAGATATTTGGGTAAAATAACAGGTCTTTCCTACCATCATTTTTACCAATTTTTTGATATTTAGACATGCCAAAGTAAGCCCAACCTTATCTTCCATTTTGGACTTTCCTTTTTCTCTGGTATAACGCAAGTTATGATATTCTTTAGCTGTTCCGAATAAACGTTCTATCGTTTCTTTCCGGTGTTGGTACCGTTCCTTCATCCCACTTTGATGACGGATATCTTCACAGATTTCTAAGGCATCTTTCCAAATATGACTCACAACAACTTTTTGGTGCTGGCGACTTTCAGTACAAATCGCTAACAAGGGACAGGTCTTACAAATTTCGGGATTACTTTTATATTCTCTATAACCTTCACGTGTCGTTGTACGGTAAGTTAATACCTGGTTCTCTGGACAAAGATAGCAGTCAAAATGCTCGTCATAGACAAAGAAAGCCTCTCTTACCTCTTGGCCTAGTGTAAGGGAATACTGGCGTAATCTCTTTTTCTAAAAGAAACTTGGCAATACTAGGTGTTTTGTAGCCTGAATCCGCAATAATGAATTCAGGGGAGAAGGGTTCTAACTTGGCAAACAGAGCAGGGAAGGCCTGACTATCATGGATGTTACCTGCTTCAACTGTATAAGCCAAGGCCCAACCATGTTTATCACAAGCTACCTGAGCATTATAAGCGAAGACTTCCTTGTGTTCTCCCTTGTGAAACCAACCACTATCTGGATCAGTCGTTGATTGTTTCTTAGATTTAGCCTCGCCTTTTTTGGCGGGCTTTAAGAACTTTTTTGCATGCTTCTTCCTGTCTAAATTAATCTCAACATCCAGTTGTTCACTCATGAATTTAGCTTTTTGATCAACAACAACATTTTTGTACTTATGATTATTAGCAGCTGCCTTGATATGTGTCCCATCGATGAAGATTTCTGAGGGATCAATGAGCCCCGCTTCCAAAACTTGATGAAGCACATGACTAAAAATGTGGGCTAACAATTCTTTATTTTGAAAGCGTCGGCTATAGTTCTTACCATAAGTTGTAAAATGAGGTACCTTATCGTCCAGAGATAAGCCAAGAAACCAACGGTAAGCTGTATTTACTTCAATGTCCTTGATAGTTTGGCGCATAGAACGAATGCCATAAAAACATTGAATCAAAGGAATCTTAACTAACAAAACAGGGTCTAGACTAGGGCGACCATTATCTGAAGAATAACTATCCTCAACAACATCATAAATAAAAGAAAAATCAATCGTTTCTTCAACTTTTCTTAGAAAATGGTCTTTAGGCACAAGTTCATCAAGTGTATAGAAACCTACTTGACGACGATTATATTCAGGATTATCTTTGTGAAACATAGGAGTACCTCATCAAATACCTTTTCTTTCATTATACTCCTTTGAAGTAAGAAAAGTCCCCAGAAGTATAACTTCTGAGGACTTTGTCTTCAATCTGAGATCAACATATTATTGTTGATCTTTTTGTTATTAGTTAGATTGTTTAATAGGGGAAAAGAAGTGAAATTCATTTCTGAAATAGGCCATCGGGTAGGTATTTAGCAAGTTTGTCAACTTCATAGTTAGGAGTGACTGTTTATACTTCATTTGATACGAGGAGAGTAGTGTGTTAATAGAGGTTATGATGTTTTGGTTCCATTTTTCCTAAGACTGATAATTCTATTAATTTTTCTTAGGTAGCTCATTATGTTGAAGAGTAAGTAGAGCATATAACTATAAATAGTAATGCTCCAAAAATCTGGGACAATACTGAGACTATAGACAAATAAGACTGTCGCACTAACAAAAATTAAACAGCTGCATATCATTGAAAGTAGAAGATATCCTTTTGAAAATAATAGGCTTTCTACGATTAATGCAAAAGCAGGTAGTAACAGAGTTAAGATGATAATAATAAAGATGAAGCGTTGTGTATCATCCAGCATTAAGTTACCCAATGATTTCCCTAGGTAAGAACGGGAATCACTCCCCCCAGGATAAATCAATTCTCTTGTCAAAGGACTGACTAGGATTAGAGTGTCAAATAGTGAAAAAGCCGCCCATCTCCAAATAGGGAAAGACCATTCTTCCTCAGATAAATCTCTCTGAGTTCTTTCTTCATTTACTTCTAATTTGATTGTCATCAATATGTACCTCATTTGGGAAGTCGTTTTTTTGCTTTAAGATATACCATCCATCTGGTAATTCTGATTTTTTAAGTACCTGTTCTAATTGAGAATGTAAGTCAATTTCTTTAGAAGTGGAACCAGAAGGAAAACTCAATCGGATAGTAAGTTTTTTGTTTCGTAGAGCATCTTTAAGTGAAAAATCATAATAGCCACCTAGCGCTTTAGAATGTTCTTTTTTATAAGAATAGAGCGTTGTGTCTGGTACAGGTTCAATCTGAACAATAATATTTTTCAAATTGTTCTCGCTCCTTAAAGCTTTGGAGATACCACTGATAAATTTTTTATTTCTAGGGTTGATTTTAATAGACTTTTTAACAAAATCGTCCCAATATTCTCTGTCATCAGGTAAAATCTTATATTCACTATTTTGGCGATTAGAATCTGAGTCGCTTTCTGTTGGGCTAGCGATGTAAGGATAGAGTAAATCTTGAATATGGAGAGGCAGTTGAGTTTTTACATGTACTTTTTTGTTATTAATGGTTTCTTGATAGTCAATATGGAAAATCAGGTAATGTTTAACATCATTTTCTTCATTCATACGATAAGTAATTTTATCTGCCCATCCGATGCCTACTATTTGTACTTTTCCTTGAAATCCACGAGTTTTATAAAATCCTTTAATATTTTCTTGAGCATTGTGATAGAAAAAGATGGCAATCATGGTCAATAATAAAATAAAGGGCATAGTGATTTTAAGGTATTTGAAGCTATTTTTTACCATATTAGTTATGACTCTCCTTAACTAGTAGGTTGTAATCTTTTTGACTTTTAACTTCCTCGAGTCGTCCAGTAGTTGTATTAGTACTTGTAAAATACCAATAGATATCCTCGTTATCTGGCGTTAACTCTTTTTGTAGTTTAATAGCGTCATCCAAATTAAGTGAATCAGTTGTTACGATAATTAGGCTAAATCTTTTTTTGAGAGATTGGTCACTGTATTCGTTATCACCTTGATCTTTGTAATCATCAAAATTTCTTTCTTTGGTCCAAATAAGGGGCATGGAGTTGATAGTGAGGGGGGTCATCTTTATTACCTATAGAAAAATTATCCTTTGAAAGGAGATAGCGGTAAGGTTTAGTAAATCCGTGGTATTGACTGACTATCGTTGGTTTGGTTTTAGTTGCCTTATGGGTTCGTAAATTAACATAGAATACCTTTTTGTTGTCATAAGATGAAAATTTAACGAACTCATCTTTACCATCTGAGTACATGGTATTATCCATGGAACCGGGATAGTCATACCCTAGTTTTTTAGCGAGGTCGAGTACATTAATGGTATGTCCTTTTCCAGTGTCTTTACCGAGTTTATAATAGTGGATAATATCATAATTTTTAGAGTTCTTCTTGTGTTTAGGTAGTTTATACCTTGATTCTTGGAAGGCTAAATAGGTGCGACCGACGGCTAATTGACTTCTCTCAAGTGCTTTTTCATTTCCAAACTGAACACCCAAAACGTTAAAGTTTCCAATTTTGATGTTTTGAAAGGATTTTATGGAAACTTTTTTATTAGTATAGTCGTAAAGTCTATCGTCTAATGAATAAGCAGCTTGAATTCTATAACCATAGCGAATGACTGTACCTGTAAGTAGAATGGTTATAAAAATAAGGAGGTAAATATGCCACATACGCCATCTAAACGTTTCTATTTTTGTCATAGGGAGATCCTCTTTGAGTAATAGAAAAACCATGAAAATCTTATTTTCATGGTTTTTAATTCAATTATTTTACTTCAGTAAAGATTACGTGTTTACGCAATTTTGGTGAGTATTTTTTCAATTGAAGACGGTCTGGAGTGTTACGTTTGTTTTTTGAAGTAAGGTACAAGCGTTCACCAGATTCTTTGTGTTCAAGTGTAATATTTACGCGCATGGTATCTCCCTTCTATTATTTAGCTGCGTTAGCTTTAGCGATTTTACGTCCTTTGTAGTATCCTTTAAGTGATACACGGTGTGAACGTGAGTAATCTCCAGTTGTTTCGTCAAATTGTACTGATGGAGCAGTCAATTTGTAGTGTGTACGACGTTTGTTTTTCTTCGCTTTTGAAGTGTGACGTGCAGGTACTGCCATTTCTTTATTTCCTCCGAATTAATATTTATGTTCTTGATTTTAAATCAACTATAACAGAATAACATATCTTTTTTGTAAAGTAAAGTTACTTGACAAAAAACTTTTTAGGAAGTCTCATAGTTAATAGCTATATCAATGGATAATATTTATATATTTCACAGCTATAACTGTAAGTGCTAGAATAGGATTATTATAGTAAGAGAATCAAAAGGAGTAAATAGATATGAGTAAAGTACATTATCATTTTGACCATGTTGGGTCTTACCTTCGTCCGCAAGCTTTAAAAGAAGCACGTGAAAAATTTGCAGATGGGGACATTTCTCAAGATGAATTGTTGAAAGTACAAGATGAGTTGGTTAAAGATTTGGTACACCATGAGGTGGAAAATGGTCTTCAAGTGGTCTCTGATGGTGAATTTGGTCGTTCTTGGTGGCATCTTGACTTCCTTTGGAATTTGACTGGTTTTGAAGCCTATCAACAAGAAGATTCATATAAATTCCATGGAGCTAAGACACGTACAACCAACGTTCGTATCAATGGTAAGATTGCTGAAAACCCTAATCATCCTTTCTATCGCGACTTTGAATATCTTAAATCAGTGACTCCTGAAGGAATTACTCCAAAAGTAACTATTCCAAGTCCATCACTCATCATTAATCGTGACCACCGTAGTGATCTTTATGCTGATTACTATGATTCATGGACAGATTTCCTTGATGATTTGGCTAAAGCTTACCATGATACCATCCAACATTTTTACGATTTGGGTGCACGTTATGTACAGTTGGATGATACGACTTGGGGTTATTTGATTCAACAGTTTGAGAATGAAAAAAATAATCCTGAAAAAACAGCTGAGTTGGCAAAAATTGCTGAAGACGATGTGTATACTATCAACAAAGCCTTAGAAGGTCTTCCAGAAGATTTGACTTTGGCTACACATATTTGCCGTGGAAACTTTAAATCTACATACCTTTTTGAAGGCGGCTATGATTCAGTGGCTAAATATCTTGGTCAATTAAACTATGATATCTTCTTTTTGGAATACGACGATGCGCGTTCAGGTAGCTTCGCTCCACTTCCAACAATTTGGAATAATCGTGATCATGTTGAATTGGTCCTTGGTGTGATTACTTCTAAGGATCCTGCTTTGGAAGATGTAGATGCTGTTATTGCTCGTATCCATGAAGCAGCAAATCTTGTACCACTTAAGAACCTCGGTATTTCAACTCAATGTGGCTTTGCATCGACTGAAGAAGGTAATATTTTGACAGAGCAAGATGAGTGGAATAAGTTGCAACTGATTAAATCAATTACTGATAAAGTTTGGTCATAATAGAACAAGTGTATAGGATGGGGTTAGCCTGTCCTATTTTTAATAGCAAGAAAGGCATCATGGAAGACAAAGAGATAAAACAAAGAATTCTATAGGTTTTTGGAAAAAGGAGAGCCCCTCATAATTTCACTACTTATTTGTTGATGAGTAAGATTAACCATTATACATACCGGGAGTTTTGTTTCTTCTTTCAAAAATCCTCGACCATTTCCCAAATGCCATGCAATTTATGTTAGAATAGAGTGATTATATCTGTAATAACGGAAAAGGAGGGCAGGCCCATTTGAGGTCTGTATCATTATTATGAAACTTCAAAAACCTAAGGGCACGCAAGATATTTTGCCTGCTGATAGTGCCAAATGGCAGTACGTGGAAAATGTTGCACGTGAAACATTTAAAAAATACAATTATGGTGAGATTCGTACACCTATGTTTGAACATTATGAGGTTATTTCACGTTCAGTAGGTGATACAACTGATATTGTGACTAAGGAAATGTACGATTTTCATGATAAGGGAGATCGTCACATCACTCTGCGTCCGGAAGGAACAGCGCCCGTTGTACGTTCTTATGTAGAAAATAAACTTTTTGCGCCAGAGGTTCAAAAACCTGTTAAAGTATATTATATTGGTTCAATGTTCCGTTATGAACGTCCTCAGGCAGGTCGTTTGCGTGAGTTCCACCAATTGGGGGTAGAGTGCTTTGGATCAAAAAATCCAGCAACAGATGTTGAAACCATTGCTATGACCTATCAACTCTTTAATACGCTTGGAATTAAGGATGTTACCCTTCATTTGAATAGTCTTGGAAATACTGAAAGTCGTCTGGCTTATCGTCAGGCCTTGATTGACTATTTGACACCAATGCGTGAGAGTTTATCAAAAGATAGTCAACGTCGTTTGGATGAAAATCCCTTGCGAGTGCTCGATTCAAAAGAAAAAGAAGATAAGCTTGCAGTTGAAAATGCTCCATCTATCCTTGATTATCTAGATGAAGAAAGCCAAGCTCATTTTGACGAAGTGCGTACCATGCTTGAGAGTCTTAACATTCCTTACGTGATTGATACCAACATGGTACGTGGTCTAGATTACTATAATCACACGATTTTTGAATTTATCACTACTATTGATAAGTCTGAATTGACAATCTGTGCGGGCGGTCGTTACGATAGTTTGGTTGAGTACTTTGGTGGTCCAGAAACAGCTGGTTTTGGTTTTGGACTTGGTTTGGAACGTTTGCTCTTGGTTCTTGATAAACAAGGTATTACTCTTCCTGTAGAAGAAGGTTTGGATGTCTACATTGCAGTTCTAGGTTCAGAAGCCAATGGTAAAGCACTCGAGTTAGCTCAAGCTATCCGTCATCAAGGATTTAAGGCCGAACGTGATTACCTTGGACGCAAGATTAAAGCACAATTTAAGTCAGCAGATGCCTTTAAGGCTAAAACTGTCATCACCTTAGGTGAGAGTGAATTAGAGTCAGGTCAGGTTAGTGTTAAAAATAATACCACTCGAGAGGAAGTAACTGTAAGTTTTGAGGAGCTAACAGAGAATTTTGCAGCAGTTCTGGACCAATTAGAAAAGTAGGAGGCTTATGGTTAGTATAGTTGATATGCTTAAACGAAGTGAAAACTTTAGTTTGGCTTTTAATCGTAGTATGCCTATTCACTTTCAACAACAGTTTTGGCAGTTGATTGCTCTTCTGGATAAACATGAAATTACCTGGTTTAATGACGAGCCTGCAAGTGATCATGCAATGTGTCAACAGTTACTTGGCCAAGTTTGGCGTCAAGATTGCCAAGATGTGGTCTTAAGTTTTGAAACTCAGGAACGTTATTTAGGGTGGCAGGTAGATGAAGAAACTGATGAACTTAGTGTTATTATTGAAGATGTTTATGGTTTCCGATGGAATAGCTTACTTGATTTAGAGACTGCTGATTATCGTTTTGAAGATTTTGAAGAATTTGCTGAAGATTACGTAGATACTAGTGATTTGTTGAAACAATTTGGTAAATAGTTTGATAAAAAAGAAAGTCTATTAAAATTCTAACCCGAAATGGGTGGGGTTTTGATGGGCTTTTTGCTATAATAGTTAAGACTAAAAAATTAACGAAAGAAGTGTAATTATGAAACGTTCTATGTATGCCGGACGTGTTCGAAGCGAACATATCGGAACTACTATTACTTTGAAAGGTTGGGTATCTCGTCGTCGTAACCTCGGAGGTTTGATTTTCATTGACCTTCGTGACCGTGAAGGTTTGATGCAATTGGTTGTTAACCCTGAAAATGCAGATGCAGCTGTTGTTGAAACAGCCGAGAGCCTACGTAGCGAATTTGTTATTGAAGTAACAGGAACAGTTGAAGCACGTGAACAAGCTAATGACAACTTGCCTACAGGTGCTGTTGAACTAAAAGTTGAAGACCTCAAAATCCTTAATACTGCCAAAACAACACCGTTTGAAATCAAAGATGGTGTTGAGGCTAGTGATGATACACGTATGCGTTACCGTTACTTGGATCTTCGTCGTCCAGAAATGTTGGAAAACTTTAAGCTTCGTGCTAAGGTAACTCACGCTATTCGTAATTATCTTGATGACTTGGAATTTATCGATGTCGAAACACCAATGTTGACAAAATCAACACCAGAAGGTGCACGTGATTATTTGGTGCCAAGTCGTGTTAGCCAAGGTCATTTTTACGCTCTTCCGCAAAGTCCTCAAATCACTAAACAATTGTTGATGAATGCTGGTTTTGACCGTTATTATCAAATTGTTAAGTGTTTCCGTGATGAAGATTTGCGTGGAGACCGTCAACCTGAGTTTACACAAGTTGACTTAGAAACATCATTCCTTAATGAGCAAGAAATCCAAGATATTACAGAAGGATTGATTGCCAAGGTTATGAAAGAAACTAAAGGAATTAATGTCACACTGCCATTCCCACGTATGTCTTATGATGATGCCATGAATAACTATGGATCCGATAAGCCAGATACACGCTTTGATATGCTTTTACAAGACTTGACAGATATTGTAAAGGGTGTAGACTTCAAAGTGTTTGCTGAGGCACCAGCTGTTAAGGCAATTGTTGTCAAAGGAAATGCAGATAAGTACTCACGTAAAAGCATTGACAAGTTGACAGAGTTTGCTAAACAATTTGGTGCTAAAGGTCTTGCTTGGGTTAAAATGACTGATGGTGCTCTAGCAGGTCCAGTTGCTAAATTCTTGACAAGTATTGAAGGTAAGTTGACAGATGCTTTACAACTTGAAGAGAATGATTTAGTCCTTTTTGTAGCAGATACTCTTGAAGTTGCTAATAATACACTTGGCGCTTTACGTAATCAAATTGCTAAAGAACTTGACATGATTGATACCACTAAGTTCAACTTCCTTTGGGTTGTTGATTGGCCAATGTTTGAGTGGTCTGAAGAAGAAGGACGTTATATGTCTGCTCACCACCCATTCACCTTGCCAACAGAAGAGTCTGCATCAAATCTTGAAGGGGATCTTTCTAAGGTACGTGCTGTGGCTTATGATATTGTCTTGAATGGTTATGAGCTTGGTGGGGGTAGCCTACGTATCAATCATAAAGACCTACAGGAACGTATGTTGAAAGCCCTTGGCTTCTCTGAAGAATCAGCCTACGAGCAATTTGGATTCCTTCTTGAAGCTATGGACTATGGTTTCCCACCACACGGTGGTTTGGCTATCGGTCTTGACCGTTTTGTTATGCTTCTTGCAGGTAAAGATAATATTCGTGAGGTGATTGCCTTCCCTAAAAATAATAAGGCATCAGATCCTATGACTCAGGCTCCAAGTCTTGTGGCTGATAAACAGTTGGAAGAACTTGCTCTTCATGTAGAATTAGAAAATGAATAAAACACGTCTTCACAAACATGTTAAATTTGTAGCGAAAAAATCTGCGAAGAAGATAGGTGTTTGGCAGGCTATTCGTAGTATTTCTCGTGAAAAATATACTGAGAAGGTCTCAGCATCGTTACTATACGGACTCTTATCATCAATCGCTGTGAATTTCTTTTTTCAACCAGGTCACGTCTATTCAAGTGGGGCAACAGGGTTGGCACAGGTTTTATCAGCATTGAGTGTTAGAACTCTTGGTTTTGAGATTCCTGTATCATTGACTTTTTATGCTATTAATATTCCGCTCTTGATTCTTGCATGGAATAAAATTGGCCATAAGTTTACTATCTTCACCTTCATTACAGTAACAATGAGCTCCCTGTTCATTCAGGTAATGCCTCATGTTACCTTGACTGAGGATCCTTTGATTAATGCTATCTTCGGTGGCTTGGTTATGGGTACAGGTATTGGATTTGGTTTGAAATCTCGTATTTCAAGTGGAGGTACGGATATTGTCAGCCTTACCATTCGTAAGAAAACTGGTCGTGATGTGGGAAATATCTCTCTGATTGTCAATGGGATTATCATGATTTTTGCCGGTATACTTTTTGGTTGGAAATATGCCCTGTATTCAATGGTGACAATTTTTGTCTCAAGCCGAGTAACGGATGCGATTTTTACTAAGCAAAAGAAAATGCAGGCTATGATTGTTACAAGTAATCCTGATCCAGTTGTACGAATGATTCAGAAGAAACTCCACCGTGGAGTAACAATGATCAATGATGCGGAAGGTACTTATAATCATGAAAAAAAAGCAGTTTTGCTGACTATTATTACCCGTGAAGAGTACACTGATTTTAAGTATTACATGAGAAAAGCAGACCCTAAAGCATTTGTTTCTATTGCTGAAAATGTACATATTCTAGGTCGTTTTGTTGATTTAGATGACTAAGTAAAAAGGAAGTTGACGTCTGTTGACTTCTTTTTTACTAGAGAGAATTCTTGACGAAATGTTTACATGACCTTACAATAACAGTATGATTAGATTTTTGATTCCAACTGCAAAAGAAATGAAGACCCTCAATGAAGTTCCGTATCAGAAGATTTCTGAAAAGAGTGTGGTTATTCTCAAAGAAATGGCAAAGTTATCCACAGAAGAATTATCCACAGCTTATAAAATAAAGCCTGAGCAGGCTGAGAAAGAGAAGCAGCGCTGGGATAGAATGTTGGCTGGGGAAGCAAGGAGCTATCCTGCAATAGAGCTTTTTAATGGCTTGATGTATCGCCATATTAAACGTAGTGACTTATCCACATGTGAAAAAGATTTTTTAAGCCAACAGGTATTTATTACATCTTCTTTTTATGGGATTATTCCAGCTTTTTATTCAATTCAAGAACATCGTCATGACTTTCATACGAAGGTTAAGGTTAATGGTCGGTCCTTAAAAAACTACTGGCGTGCTGAATATGATCAATTCCTAGAAGAGAGTCAAGTTCCAGTTGTTTCTTTACTTTCAAGTGAATTTGAAGATGTCTTTAGTCCAGCTCTTCGTAAGCAGTTATTCACAGTTAGTTTTATGGAAGACCGTAATGGTCTTCTTAAGACACATTCAACGATTTCTAAAAAAGCTAGAGGGGCTTTTTTGACGGCTGTAATGAAAGAAAATTGTCAAACCATTGATGACTTACGAAAATTATCCTTTGATGAGTTTCACTATCGTGAAGATTTATCCTCTGAGCATGAGCTGTTCTTTGTTAAAATAGTTTAGAAAAAAGCCTGAGTTTTTTGAACTCAGACTTTTCTTTATATCATATCTTTACGATCGACTTGCTCATAGTTAGTTTGACCATCATTTAACTTGTCCCAAATAACGACTTCTCCTTGATTAAAAGATTTTTTGACATCAATAATACGTTGATTAGACGATCCTCGAAACTGAAGCATAAGGTTCTTTTTAGTAATGTCAAAGCGTCCATCTACGAGAATGTCAATGAGATGAAGAAGCTCGATCTTATCAGGAGTTTCAAGCATCAACTCCTCCCAAGTATAACCAGTCCAAGACCAAATATCTTTTTCCGGGAGTTCCTCACGAATTCGTTTGACTAGGGGAATGAGAATTCCTGTGTTTAGGAAGGGTTCACCACCCAGTAGCGTGAGACCTTGTACGTAAGGTTGAGCTAGGTCCTGCATGATTTGTTCCTCAAGTTCTTTAGTATAGGGCATCCCTGCCTTAAAGGACCAGGTGGCAGCATTATAACATCCCTCGCAATGAAACATACAGCCAGAGACATAAAGTGAGTTACGCACCCCTTCGCCATCGACGAAGTTAAAAGCTTTGTAGTCAATAATGCGTCCTTGACTAAGTTCTTCAGACTTCCATTCTTGAGGTTTTGGTGTATTCCATGTCATAATTCTACTCCAAATCTATCCAATAGCGCTCAGTTTCATTGTGAATATTCTCCAACTGACCACCATTGGCTAAGATAACAGCACGACTAGCAAAATTTTCGATATTACAGGTTATTAGAGCTCTAGTAATATTCTTTTTCTTGGCCATTTGCAAGCCTTGGCGGAGAGATTCTTTAGCATATCCCTTACCTCTTTCAGACGGACGGATAGAGTAGCCAATATGACCACCTTTTTCTAGTAAGTAGTCATTTAATCGGAGACGGAGGTTGAGAAAGCCAAGAGCATGACCTACTTCGTTGAAGCTAACCAGCTGGATAGCAGGAACCCAATTTTCAGGAATATTGAGTCCTGCTTCTGCCTGAAAATTTTCTTCTAGCCACTCTTCATAAATAAAGTTGTCTGCATTCCAAAATCCACCGTCATGGGCAGAATGCTCTCTTTCAAATTCATCCATCATTTCTAAGATAGCTTCTTTATCTGCTTGACTTGGTCGGCGTAAAATCATCTTATTTCTTCTTTCCAGCTTTTTTCAAAAGAGCCTGGACACGTGCTTTTTTATTATTTTTGACGGTTGCATTTTTTTCGTGGTAACGTTCCACTTGCTGCATACCTTTATAATCTAATTGATATTTTCCCATGCTATTCCTTTCTAAAAATGAAATAAGCAAAGCAGTTGGAGGGTATCGTCCAGCTGCTTCTAGTTTGTGATAACATCTCCTATGATATGTTAGATATGTTTTCCTTCATATTTTATAGTTGAGCCATTCATATGTTTGACTCGGGCTGAGATTTCTTTGTGGCGTCCTTTAACCATTGGGCGTGCCTGTGGATTTCCTAAATAACCACATGTGCGTTTTACGACATCAACTGTTTTAGGATCTGTATTGCCACAGTTAGGGCACATGAATCCACGTTCTGTTGGAGTGAAATCCCCTTCAAAGTCACACTTGTAGCATTTATCAATTGGAGTATTAGTACCAAGATAGCCGACACGGTCGTAGGCAAAATCCCAGACAGCTTCAAGTGCTTTAGGGTTTTGTTGGAGGACTGGATATTCACAATAATGGATGAATCCACCAGTTGCCCCAGCTTCTGGGTAATCTTTCTCAAATTCCAACTTTTCAAATGGTGTTGGATTTTTACGAACATCGTAGTGGAAGGAGTTGGTGTAATATTCTTTATCTGTAATATCACTGACAATACCAAATTTTTCAGTATCCAGGCGACAGAAACGATCAGTCAAACTTTCTGATGGTGTTGAATAAACAGAGAAATGATAATCATATTCGTCCGACCAATTTTCACAAGCATTTTTCATAGCTTTAACGATAGCTAAAGTAAATGCCTTGGCTTCTGAATTAGTTTCCCAATCGCTACCATAAAAAACAGATGCTACTTCATAAAGTCCAATGTAACCAAGTGATACGGTTGCACGGCGATGTTTGAAAAGTTGGTCGACACTGTCGCATTTACCTAGACGCTGACCAAAAGCACCATACTGATAAAGGATAGGTGCATTGGCAGGTGTAGCTTCTTTGGCACGTTCAACTCGATAGACGAGAGCATCTTTGGCAATTCCCATTCGTTCCTCAAAGATTTCCCAGAACTTTTTCTTCTCACCCTTAGACTCTAAAGCGATTCTAGGAAGATTAAGGGTTACAACACCAAGGTTCATTCGTCCAGAGTTAACTTCAACACCATTTTCATCCTTCCACCCTTGTAGGAAAGAACGACATCCCATAGGAGCCTTGAAGGAACCTGTCAATTCAATAATTTTATCGTATGAAAGCACATCTGGATACATTCGCTTGGTCGCACATTCAAGAGCTAACTGTTTGATATCATAGTTAGGTGACTCAGGTTCCAAGTTAAGTCCACGTTTCAGGGTGAAAATAAGCTTAGGGAAAATCGCTGTACGATGTTCTGACCCAAGTCCTAAAATACGAACTTGTAGAATAGCTTTTTGAATTTCACGCTCAAACCAGTTGGTTCCCAAACCAAAACCGAGAGAGGTAAAGGGAGTTTGTCCATTCGATGTGAAAAGGGTATTAATCTCATATTCAAGAGATTGCATGGCATCATAGATATCTTTACGCGTTTTAGCACGTGCATAATCTTCTCGTTTATCTTCAGCAACCCAAACCTCAGCATCGGCCAAGTGCTTCTTATAATTTAATTGAGCATATGGAGCTAAAAACTCATCAATACGGTCCGCTGTACAGCCACCATACTGACTAGAGGCGACATTTGCGATGATTTGTGAAATTTGTGCAGTTGCAGTTTGAATGGACTTGGGACTTTCAACTTCCGCATTACCAATTTTAAACCCATTTGCCAACATGCCTTTGAAGTCAATCAAACAACAGTTGGTCATAGGTGTGTAAGGACTATAGTCTAAATCGTGGAAGTGGATGTCTCCTTTTTGATGGGCATTTGCTACATGTGAAGGAAGCATCTTAAGGCCTACAGATTTTCCAACAATTCCTGCGGTTAAATCACGTTGTGTATTGTATAAGTCGCTGTCTTTATTGGCATTTTCGTGGACAACAGCTTGGTCTTTATTGACGAGTTTGTTAATGGTGAAATTGATGTCAGTGGCCTGAGAACGCTCAAAATCACGTTTGGTACGATAGTTAATATATTCTTGAGCGATAGCATATTCGTTGGCTGAGAGCAACTCGTGCTCTACAATGCTCTGAATTTCATATATCTTGACATTTTGAGAAAAGCGATCATTGATTTCAGCCACAATACGATTGGCAATACTCTCCAATTTAACCTCAATTAGAGGTGTAACAGGTGTAATAGCATCACTAGCTTTGAGAATAGCTTCATATATCTTACTTGAATCAAAGGCAACCATACGTCCATCACGTTTGATGACTTTGATATCGGGGTTGACAGTAACCTTTTCTTTTTCTAATGTTATCATCTAAAATTCACCTCGCTACTAATTATAGCACTAGGCAGAAAAAAATCAATATATTGTGGTATATTTTTATTCCAACCACTATATATTGATTTTTTGAGTTATTTTAGAACATAAAGAGTATATCGTTCAATCCCCTTCATAGAAACTTTTTTATAGTTCTTAGAAAGCGTTGATTTAACATCGGAAGGTAAGCGAGTGTTTTCTTGGACAACGATATATTGTGCAGAATCTTGGATAAGTGTATCTGAGATAGCTTTTTTATGGCTAGATTTTGCTGTATTGAGTTCTGGAAGAACAAATTGTGAAGCTGATTTACGACCACTATCCAAATAAATTTTTGCTGTAGAATCATAGACGTAGATGGTTTCGTCTTTCTTAGTTTTTTTAACGATATAATTTGCGACAGTACTGCGTTCAGCATTATTTTCTAAATTAAATAGGAACATGATGATTGGCATAGCAAAAGCAAATGCAAAGACTAGTAGTGGTAAGAAATAGTTTCGACTGAGGAAAATACCAAAAACTTTAAGTGCATGAATCTGGCTAACATTACGACGTCTGTGAGAGGTGCGTTCAGCTCTTTTTTTAGTAGCATCATCTAACGAAAGCGCAGTCAGAACAAGGCCATAAGGTACTATGTTGAGAATACTGTAAAGACCAAAGCTTCGAGAAAATAAGCTGTAAACTACTGTAAAGACAAAACTAATGAGCAGTACCCATTTGATACTTTTATCTTTAGCTTCACCAAGAAGATGATTACCTGTAGTTACGGCACCAATAAGTAGTCCAGATCCTAGAACGGCAAAGATTTGATAAACTAGGGTTAACAGATAGTCGTTATTTTCTACAGCAAGATGTGTAAAGCTGTAGATCAACACTTGGTTGATATAGTCTGATGTAATCTGTAAATTTAAAATAAAGTAAAGGCATAGATACAGTACCAGAATATTACCAAAAATTATACAGAGGACTTGGTAAAAACCACGGAAAAAGTGCTTGTTGACAAGGTTGTAAACGAAAATTGTCACTAGTGACAATATCCAAAAAATGAGTGTTCGCGCTTCAAAGAAGGCTCCAGCAGTGCCAGCCAATCCGTAAAGAATAAAAGCTTCATCACGACTGTGACCAGCAAAGTAACGGGTCAAGAAGAAAATGGCTCCAAGGACAAATGGCATTGCGAATTGGATAGGGTAGAGGCCGCCAAAACCAAGCGTTCCATTAATTACGAAGAAAATAAAGCTAATGAAAGTAGCAATTTCCTTCTTACTTGTCATGTGCATGACAGTCTTGTAAAGAAAACTACCAGAAAGATAGTAGGTAAGAAACTGTATGGGAATTAGCCAAAGTGTTGATCCCAAGCGAAAAGCTAAGGAAACTAAGAAATAATAGAAGAAGCCACCCGTTGTAAAAAAGTCAGAGTAAGGTAGGCTGCCATTGGCAAACATCTTTGCAATGTAAAGGTTTTGGGACTGCATACTATTTGCAAAGTCTGTAAAGCAAGGCGCTGAGATGCTAAAAATGCTCAAAATCAGACTAAGAATGAGAATGTGACTCTTATGCTTCCATGGAATCGCAGTTATAGGGGCTTTATCTTTCAGAGAAGAACTTGATTCATTTGTATGCCCTTGAATTGCTACTTCAATTTTCTCATCTTGTTTCTCATCATTTGCATGAGATTGATGGTGGCTTCGATGGTAGTCCTGATAGCTACCCGATTGTAAAGTATTGTCTTCGCTATATTGACTCACAATTAGACTCCTTTATTGTTATTTGGAAAGTTATGAATAAAAGGAAATAATCCCCTGATTGTCTTATTTCCAGTATATCAGATAATACTATTTAGTCAATTTCTCTCTAATTTCTTAAATTAAATTAATAATTACTAAAAAAGGATTGAGAACAAAATCTCAATCCTTTCTCTCCTAGTAACTGATGTGATTTCACCTGAATTGTTATAGTTGTCAAACCCTCAGTCAACTTAATAGAAGTTAGACAATGAACAAAATTGGTAAAATAATTCAGTATGTTCGTCAATACTTTTTAATTCTCATCAATGAAGCTATTGAAGACTTCTTCAATCATGTCCCATTCAGCATCTGAGTCTTCAGGGATTGGTTGAAGGTCACCTTCGGTACCATCTTCATTTTCAGTGAAAGAATAAGCTTGAATTTCAATCTCTCCGTTAGCATCTTCTTCTGCACCGGCTGGTACCAAAAGAACATAGTTTTTTCCGAATTCTTCACGTCCATCAATAGTTAACAAGATTTCAAAAAGAGTTTCATTTCCTTGTTCGTCTACTAAGGTAATAACTTCATGGTCATGGTTATGATCGTGATTGTGTGACATATTGTTCTCCTTATTGAAGCAAGAGCCAAATAGTTAGGTAAAGCTAATATACTCGACAATGAGTTTACTAGACTGGCATTGGACTATCGGACTCTATTGCAGTTTCTTAAAACATTCGATCGAGGTAGTTTTGCAGAATAAGCTGGGCGGCTAATTTATCAATAACTTTTTTGCGTTTACCACGGCTGACATCTGCTTGCTCAACCAGCATACGTTCTGCTTGAACAGTTGTTAAGCGCTCATCTTGGTAATCTACAGGAATTCCAAAGATTTCCTTAATTTTGTTACCATAAGCTTTGCTTGCCTCGACACGAGGGCCTTCAGTATTATTCATATTTTTTGGAAGACCAACGACAAACTTGTCTACTTTATACTCTTTAACGAGTTCACCGAGGCGGTCGAAACCAAACTCTTCAGCTTCTTCGTCAATTTTGATAATTTCGACGCCTTGGGCTGTAAAACCGAGAGGATCACTAATAGCAACCCCCACTGTTTTTGAGCCAACATCAAGTCCCATTACTCGCATTAGAGGTCAATTCCATTTCCTTTAAGATAATAGCGAACGAGTTCTTCAACGATTTCATCACGTTCGTATTTACGAATCTGGTTACGGGCGTCATTATAACGCGGAACATAAGCAGGGTCACCGCTCAGAACATAACCGACGATTTGGTTGATAGGATTATAACCTTTCTCTGCCAACGAACGGTAGACATTTGTCAAAGTATTACTGATTTCATCTTTGCTACCGTCGTCGAGGTTGAAACGAACAGTTTCATCTGTAAATCCCATACTGACACCTTCTTTCTATAAGAATTATCTGTTAGTTCTTTATTATAACATAAGTCTACTCAAAAGGGAAAGACAATGAACAAAAAAGAGATGACTAGAGTCATCCCTCTTAATATCTAATAAGATTAAACGCGTTCAACTTTACCAGATTTAAGTGCACGAGCTGAAGCCCAAACTTTTTTAGGTTTACCATCAACAAGGATAGTAACTTTTTGAAGGTTAGGTTTAACGGCACGTTTAGTTTTGTTCATAGCGTGTGAACGGTTGTTTGCAGAAACAGTTTTACGTCCTGTAAAGTAACATACTTTAGCCATTTCGTGTTTTCCTCCTAGGTAGAATTTATTACGGATGTGCTAGCACCACATACCAAAACATTCTATCATAAGAAACTAGGTTTGACAAGAACAATTTATAATTTCTTTTTAGGAAAAAATAGTATATGCTTATTATAATGAAAAGACAACCCTAAAGAGGAGAAAAAATGCCAGATAATCTTGCACTACGTATGCGTCCACGCACAATTTCAGAAGTGATAGGTCAAAAGCATTTGGTTGGTAAAGGAAAAATCATTCGCCGTATGGTGGAGGCAAACATGCTGTCCTCAATGATTCTTTATGGGCCACCGGGAATTGGAAAAACCTCAATAGCCAGTGCCATTGCAGGAACAACAAAATTTGCTTTTAGAACCTTTAATGCAACTGTTGATAGCAAGAAACGGCTGCAGGAAATTGCAGAAGAAGCTAAGTTTTCAGGTGGTTTGGTTCTGCTCCTAGATGAAATCCATCGTTTGGATAAAGCTAAGCAAGATTTTTTATTGCCGTTGTTAGAAAACGGTAACATTATCATGATTGGGGCTACAACTGAGAATCCATTTTTTTCTGTGACTCCTGCCATTCGTAGTCGGGTACAAATATTTGAATTGGAACCCCTTTCCAATACGGATATTAAGGTAGCTATTCAGGGTGTTTTGGAAGATCGAGAACGTGGGTTTGATTTTGATGTTCAGTTAGATGATGATGCTCTAGATTTCATAGTTACAGCTACCAATGGCGATTTACGTTCGGCCTACAATTCCTTGGACTTGGCGGTTATGTCAACTCAACCTTCAGAAGGTGGGGAGCGCCATGTTACTTTAGATACCGTTGAGAATAGTTTGCAACGTAGTTATATCACCATGGATAAAGATGGTGATGGGCACTATGATGTGCTTTCTGCCTTGCAAAAATCGATTCGAGGCTCTGACGTCAATGCCAGTCTTCATTATGCAGCACGTTTGGTTGAGGCAGGAGACCTTCCAAGCCTTGCACGTCGGTTAACTGTGATTGCTTACGAGGATATTGGTTTAGCTAATCCAGATGCACAGGTTCATACTGTCACAGCCTTGGAAGCTGCGCAGAAAGTAGGCTTTCCGGAGGCACGTATTTTGATTGCAAATGTGGTTATTGACTTAGCTTTATCACCTAAGTCAAATTCGGCCTATGTGGCAATGGACGCTGCGCTGGCAGATCTTAGAAAGTCTGGAAATTTACCGATTCCTCGTCATTTGAGAGATGGACATTATGCAGGAAGTAAGGAACTAGGAAATGCGCAAGATTACAAATATCCACATGCTTATCCCGAAAAGTGGGTTAAGCAACAATACCTTCCAGATAAACTAAGAGACGTCAATTATTTCCAACCGAATGAGACTGGGAAATATGAGAGAGCTCTTGGAGCTAACAAAGAGCGAATTGATAAGCTGTCAAAATAACAAGCGAGATAGGTGCTAACGAAAACGATTGCAAAAAAATTGACATTTCCTCTTGCAATAATTTTCAAAAGTGGTATCATAGGAGCATAGAAATTGCTGTGGTATACGAATCCACATATAAGTGTTGACCGACTAATTTTTGTATTATCGGGAGACAGAGGTCTATTAACAGTGTGCAGGCTGGCTCACCCAGAAGCAACTTAAGTTAGTAGCGAGTCGCCCACCTGCTTTTTTACGTCGCGGGTTCAATACAAACCGTGGATCATCGGTACCAATACAGCATCCAGCCTCCTTAGCTCAGTTGGTAGAGCAGTGGACTCTTAATCCATGGGTCACAGGTTCGAGCCCTGTAGGGGGCAGCTAAACAATAAGAAGAAGCCTTGAGATTAAGGCTTTTTTTGTTTGTCTGAAGCGATTACTTTTCGGTAATGTCTCTGCAAGGTGTACACTTTATGCTATGATATTAGTTAAGGAATGAAATTGAAAAGGAGACAGGTGTTGAAAATAGCAATCATCGGCTATAGTGGTTCTGGAAAGTCGACTTTGGCTAGTTTTTTAGGTCAACATTACAATTGTGATGTACTCCATTTAGATAAAATTCATTTCACATCAAATTGGCAAGAGCGGACAATTGATGAAATGGCTAACGATATATCAAGATTCATGCTACAAAGTGATTGGATTATTGAAGGAAATTATGCGACCTGCCTTTATGAAGAACGCATGAGAGAGGCGGACTGTATTATATATTTCAGCTTTAACAGATTTAATTGTCTCTCTCGGGTTTTCAGGCGATATCTAAAATATAGGGGACATACACGTCCCAGTATGTCAGAGGACTGTAATGAGAAATTTGATTTTGAGTTTATGAAATGGATTTTATTAGATGGTCGTTCAAATAAATATGTAAAGCAATATAAAGCAGTTATTAAAAAATATCCTGACAAAACAATTGTTATAAAGAATCAAAAGCAGTTGAATCATTATATGAAGCAGGTTAATTAACTATTATAACGATTTCCTCATATAAATAGCTGGTAAGTCTATATAAGATGAAAGATTAAAAAGATATAGTAAATTACTAGTTGCAATCTTAGCTGTAACTGTCAGAATATTTTGTAAGAAACGCTTTCAACATTGAACAAAAGGACTTTTTTCTGCTATAATAAACTGTAACGCAAAACTTGTGGGTGAAATTCCCACCGTGAAGTTTTTCAAGAAAGGTGGGGACAGTCTCGTAAAGGTAGAGCTGTCCGTTATCAAAATAATATGACATCAGTAGTTGTTGTAGGTACCCAGTGGGGTGATGAAGGTAAAGGGAAAATAACAGATTTCCTAAGTCAAGATGCCGAAGTGATCGCACGCTATCAAGGTGGAGACAATGCAGGTCACACGATTGTTATCGATGGTAAGAAATTCAAATTGCACTTGATTCCGTCAGGTATTTTCTTCCCAGAAAAAATCTCTGTTATTGGGAATGGTGTAGTGGTCAATCCTAAATCACTTGTCAAAGAGTTGGAATATCTTCATGCGGAAGGTGTGTCAACAGACAGTCTTCGTGTTTCTGATCGTGCGCATGTTATCTTGCCATACCATATTAAACTTGATCAACTGCAAGAAGCTGCTAAGGGTGACAATAAGATTGGTACAACTAATAAAGGCATCGGTCCAGCTTATATGGATAAGGCTGCGCGTGTCGGTATTCGTATTGCAGACCTTTTGGACAAGGAAGTCTTTGCTGAACGTTTGAAGACAAACTTGGCTGAAAAAAATCGTCTCTTTACTAAGATGTATGGGTCTGAAGGACTGTCATTCGATGATATTTTTGAAGAATATTATGCTTACGGCCAACAAATTAAACAGTATGTCACGGATACATCTGTTATCTTGAATGATGCTCTTGACGCTGGCAAACGTGTTCTCTTTGAAGGAGCTCAAGGAGTTATGCTTGACATTGACCAGGGAACGTATCCATTTGTAACGTCATCAAACCCAGTTGCGGGGGGTGTTACAATTGGTTCTGGTGTTGGTCCATCTAAAATCAATAAAGTGGTTGGTGTATGTAAGGCCTATACGAGCCGTGTTGGTGACGGACCATTCCCAACTGAATTGTCTGATGAAGTGGGTGAACGCATCCGTGAAGTTGGTCATGAGTATGGAACAACAACTGGACGCCCACGTCGTGTGGGATGGTTTGACTCAGTCGTGATGCGTCATAGCCGTCGTGTATCAGGAATCACAAACCTTAGCTTGAACTGTATTGATGTTTTGTCAGGTCTTGATACGGTGAAAATTTGTGTAGCTTATGATCTTGATGGTAAGCGCATCGATTACTATCCAGCTAGTCTTGAACAATTGAAACGTTGTAAACCAATCTATGAAGAGTTACCAGGTTGGGAAGAAGACATCACAGGTTGCCGTAGTTTAGATGAGCTTCCTGAAAATGCCCGTAATTATGTTCGTCGTGTTGGTGAATTGGTAAGTGTACGTATTTCTACCTTTTCAGTAGGACCAGATCGTGAGCAAACTAATATTCTTGAAAGTGTCTGGTCAAATATTTAATAACACATTAAGGAAGAATCTAGAAAATAGGTTCTTTTTTTCTGAATCTTAAACCTAGTAAAGGCTGACAGAGGCCAGTAATTGTTAGGGAAAGTGCTTGCTAAATTTTCGACAGTAATAAGGAAGAAGTCTTTCTATTTGATTAGTTTTTCGGTATAATATGGGTTGATTAGATGAAAATGAGTGAGCATTTACTTTATTATTTCAAATGCGGACTCTCAATGTGGTAAAATAAGTAACTATATCTCTTAATATCTTTGACAAGAGGTGGATAATGAAGAAGATTGTATTTGTTTGTTTAGGCAACATTTGTCGTAGCCCTATGGCAGAATTTGTGATGAAAGCACTTAATCAAGAGGAAGCTTTGCAGATTGAGAGTCGTGCAACATCTTCATGGGAACATGGAAACCCAGTTCACCAGGGAACGCAAAAAATTTTAAGAAAATATGCGATTTCTTTTGATCCTTCTAAGAGATCACAGCAGATTAATCAGTTAGATTTTGAATCTTTTGATTTAATTTTAGGAATGGATGAGTCAAATGTTGATGATCTTTTACAATTATCTGCGGGACGTTATGATGATAAGATCAAGCTTTTTCGGTCTGGTGGAGTTCCGGACCCGTGGTATACAGGGGACTTTGAAGAAACATACAAATTGGTAATGGAAGGTTGCCAAGATTGGTTACAATGGATTAAGGATAGACAATGAATTTTAAACAATTAAAAGATTTTGATTTTAAAAATATTGATCTTAAAAATATTGAGATTGATCGTAATCAATTTGAACGTATCGCAGTAGGAGTTATTATTCTTTGCGCATTGTCCTTGTTTTTAGTGACTATAAAAACACAGCACTCTATCAAGGTTGATGGGACTAAAATTACCTATAAAGGTCAAATGCAAAACCACCGTTTAAATGGTCAAGGAACTCTGACTTATGATAATGGCGACACCTATACAGGTGAATTTAAGAATGGTTCCTTTAATGGTCAAGGAACATTCAAATCTCACGAGGGTTGGACCTATGTGGGGGAATTCAAATCTGGTCAAGCTGATGGTCAAGGTAAATTGACTACTGAAAATAAAGTTACCTACAAAGGAAAATTTAAACAGGGGATTTTTAAAGGATGAGAATTAACTGGTTTTCTTATATTCGTGTGACAGGACTTCTCTTAGTTCTTGTTTATCATTTCTTCCCAAGTGTTCTTCCTGGGGGGTTCATTGGTGTTGATGTCTTCTTTACTTTCTCGGGGTATCTGATTACAGCTCTTCTTATTGATGAAGTGTCTAGAACGCATCGTATTGATTATCTTGGTTTTATGCGACGTCGTTTTTACCGGATAGTACCACCGCTTGTATTGATGGTTCTTATCTGCACCCCCTTGGCACTCCTAGTTCGAAATGATTTCATAGCAGGTATTGGACGTCAAATCACCTCTGTTCTTGGTTTTGTGACTAACTATTATGAAATTTGGACCGGAGGAAATTATGAGAATCAGTTTAACCAGCATATTTATCTCCATACGTGGAGTCTGGCTATCGAGGTTCACTACTACATTCTCTGGGGAGCTTTGCTCTGGTTCTTAGCTAAGCGTGTCAAGCACCAAAATCAATTTAGAGGGCTAGTTTTCATAGTTTCGCTTACTTGTTTTGCGGTAAGCTTCTTATCAATGTTTATTAGTGCTTTCTTTGTTGATAGCTTTTCTCGTCTCTACTTCTCATCGATTACCCATGCTTATCCTTTCTTTTTAGGTTCGCTTTTTGCGACGCTTTCAGGTGTGCATGAGACGACTGCTAGGTTCAAGAAAAATATTCGCCTTTGGGATCTGAAAAAGACAGTCCTATATATGGTTGGAAGCTTTGCCCTATTATTATTGTTAGGATTAGTACTTCATTTTGAAGAGCGCCTTACCTATTTATTTGGCTTTGCTTTAGCTAGTTTGTTTACATCTGTCATGATTTATTCGGCGCGTATTCTTCATGAAAAGTTACCTGGGAAATCAGAGCCTGCTGTCATTAGTTATTTGGCAGAGATTAGTTATAGTGTTTATCTTTTCCACTGGCCACTTTATATTATCTTTAGTCAATTAACAAATAATCTTGTTGCTGTAATAGTGACCACTATTTTATCAATTGTCTTTGCAACACTTTCCTACTATATAATAGAGCCATTTATTGCAGGAAGAAAAGCGAATCTTTTTGGTATAGATTTGGATTTGTCTCCTTATCGCAATATTGTGCTTTATGTATTTAGTGGTCTCACCTTAATTACAGTGCTTATTTCTCTCTTTGCGCCGGCTGTAGGGAACTTTGAGAAAGATTTAGAAGCTAATGGTTTGTCGCAAGCTCAAACTAAGATGAAATTGACGCGTACAAATGCGGAGAACAGTCAGGCTACTTCATTTGGTGTGAATAAGGGAGTGACAATTTTAGGGGACTCCGTAGCTCTTAGATCAAAAGATCAGCTGGAATCAAGTATTGA